>Ga0315285_10006741_pt1 | contig 11840 bp, 14 predicted proteins | sample YL17G09_36_MG_FD_203698 | JGI IMG/M metagenome (GOLD analysis project Ga0315285, IMG submission 203698) | Sediment microbial communities from Yellowstone Lake, YNP, Wyoming, USA - YL17G09_36 | ecosystem: Environmental > Aquatic > Freshwater > Lake > Sediment | place: USA: Wyoming | collected... | reverse complement strand
GGACGTTTGGTTCCTGTCCCCAATGCCCTGACAATGGTCCGTGGCATTTCCACCGCAGGAACTGCCTGCTGTGCTGGAGTCGTGGACGGTGCACCGGACTCAAACCCGGGCTCCCATGCCGTCCCGTTCCAGCACAGCCAGGTCCCGTCTTTTGGGCTGATCGCCCACCACGTACCGGTGTTGTCAAGGTACTGAAGCGCAGCCACCCTCTGGTTATATTCGTCAAGTGAGATCCGGCGTGCATCCAGCTGGTTTTTTACCTGACGGTATGCTGCTTCTGCTTCCGGGGCATTCATGCGCAATCGGTCTCCATACATTTAACTGATCCGGTCTCAGCTCCATGATTTTTATGAGAGGCTATCATCGCCCGGAAACCATAAACATACCGGTTCAGGGACATCTCGGGATACCACGCGACACTGATGGATTTGACGTCTGGTGGGGTTTCATAAAAAAAATTATCTCTTTTGATGTATTTTAGAACTGGTGCCGGTATAGTACCTGATCATCGTATACCTTGTAGGTCTTTCCTGACAGAAACCTGACAAACACTTCGATGCGATCGGTACCCTTGGAACCCTGAAGGGTAACTTCCGGGAATACAGCCTGCATGTCCATCGATCCTGTGGCAACGGTCCCGTCAGGGCGCGTGAGCTTCGCATCTATCCCCTTGACCAATGCTCTCCCCCTGCCGCCATCGAACTGCACGGTCACATACCCTGCACTGTCTTTTGGCTGGATTGAGACAAAAACTTCCAGGTCACGGGGCAGAGGTTCGATGGTGCCTGCAGGGACAGGAGCAGTTGTTCCCAAAATGAGGCTGTCTGCGGGAGGTGTGGGGGTCATCTGCGGTGCAGGACCGGAACCGCCATAAGCCTGCCCTGCAGAAAAAACCGGGATGGTAACCAGCCACACAAGCCCGATGATCCCAAGGACGATCAGCAGGAAAAGAGCAATCGCACGTACAAGGACCATGCGCACCCCGCTGCGACCCCGGGGGGGGCCGGGAGGCATCTGCTGCACTGGCGGCGATTCCAGTGGTTGCCGGGATTCTGGCTGTGCGGGATCCATATGAGTACCTCATGTTATAAAAAAGAGGTAATTAATGTTTCATCATGCGCCCCGTTTTATTTTCCGGTCTCTGAAAATGTCAAAACTGCCCATATCCAGACATGGGAGATTTGTATTTTTACCGGTATTGCTCTTTTTTTTCCTGCGCTAATTATTAGAAACCTGACGTCCAACAGATGACAAAAGAGAAAAAGGCTATGGATCATCACGCGGGTTACCACACCCAACGGGAGTGCCTGTGACGCTGGGAATTATCGGGGGAACAAGCCTCCTCTTTTCCCGGCTCCCCGAAATGGAGAAACGGTATGTTGCCACCCCGTTTGGCAGCGCGGAACTTCTCTTCGGAGACATTGTGCTGCTGATGCGGCACCAGAACGGGCTCCCGCCGCACCGGATCAATTACCGGGCGAATCTTGCAGCACTCGCTCTTGCCGGGGTTGACCGGATTGTTGCATTTGGTTCAAGCGGTTCATTAAAACCAGAGATACCTCCGGGTTCCATTGTAATCCCGACAGATTATATTTCGGTCACTGATATTCCCTCGATCCACGACCATGCAACCGTACACGTCTCCCCGAAGGTCTCGTCCGATCTTGGTGACACGCTCGCACGGATTGTCCCGGAAGCCCGGTACGGGGGCGTCTATGTCCAGACACGGGGTCCGCGGATCGAGACGGTATCTGAGGTCAAAGCACTTTCGACCATCGCTGACATCGTGGGGATGACCCTTGCCTCGGAAGCGACGCTGGCGTGCGAGCTCGGCATGGAATTCTGTGCGCTCTGCACCGTGGACAATTATGCAAACGGGCTTGGCACGCAGGAGGTCACCTACGAACACATACTCATCATTTCGCGGCTGAACAGGGAACGGACCGATAGGATCCTGTCCGCTATCATGAAAAACATGGGCTGAACGATCAAAAAGGGCGCTGCATGAACAACATCTTTGCAAAAAATTACCCGTTGCTGATCACCGGTGTAAAAACCGGTACAGAACCTGCTGATATCTTTATCGATGACCAGGGAATCATCGGGGCAATCGGGGAGAACGTACGAAAACAGTACCGAAGGGAAGCGGAATTCATCATCGACGGGGACGGTGCCGTAGTGCTGCCGGGGCTTGTCAATACCCACACCCATGCGGCGATGACCCTCCTGCGCGGGTATGCGGATGACATGGTGCTGCACGACTGGCTCTCGCAGAAGATCTGGCCCCTCGAGGCGCACCTGACCGGCGATGATGTCTACTGGGGGACAAAACTTGCCTGCCTCGAGATGATCAGGACCGGTACTACCGCGTTCAATGACATGTATTTTTTCATGGAGGATGCTGCCCGGGCAGTTGCCGAAATGGGGATCAGGGCGGTGCTCTCCCATGGGTTTATTGATCTTGGGATCCCTGAAAAACGGGAGGCGGAGTGCAGGGCAACAGAGCGGCTTGTCTCATTCGTCCGCTCGCTTGGCAATCCGCGTATCCGGGCTGCTGCCGGCCCCCACGCACCCTATACCGTATCGGAAGAGGGATTGCGCTGGTGCGCGGAGTTTGCAAAAGAGCGGGAGATCGGCATCCATATCCATGTGAGCGAGACAGAAAAAGAAGTGAATGACTCGGTGGCGCAGCACGGGAAACGCCCGGTCGCAGTGCTGGACGAGTGCGGCATCCTCACGCCCCGCACCGTTGCGGCACACTGCTGCTGGCTCGATGAGCCCGAGTGCCGGCTGTTTGCACAGCGCGGGGTCCATGCATCCCACAACCCGGCAAGCAACATGAAACTTGCCACCGGCAGGGCTTTGCCCTATCAGCATCTTGCTGCGGCAGGCGCAAATATCTGCCTCGGCACGGATGGATGTGCAAGTAACAACAACCTCGATATGTTCGAAGCGATGAAGACTGCATCCCTGCTCCAGAAATTTTTCTGGAATGACCCGACCCTGCTCTCTGCTCCTGAAGCATTCATCATGGCAACATCCGCGGGAGCACGGGCGCTTCGATGCGGCACCGGCATGCTCACTGCCGGGGCGCCGGCAGATCTCATCCTTGTCGCTGCCGGAACTGCATGCAATACCCCGATGCACAACCCGGTCTCCAATATTGTGTACTCCTGCAACGGGTCTGCGGTTGAAACGGTCCTGTGCAACGGGAAGGTTCTGATGCTGGAGCACGAAGTACCTCATGAGCAGGAGATTCTTCTGGGATCCCGGGAGGCTGCCTCCGGTCTTGTGCACCGTGCGGCGCAGTCCTGATACCATGCAGGATACCGCACAGAAAAAACCGGCCACGGAACCATCCTTCTCTGCAGCCCCCATCTGTCTTGTTCTTCTTCTGGTCGCTGCCGCCGTGAGCTGCGGGTGCCTTGGCACCCTTTCCTTCCCGGATATCGGCAGGCTCCCATTCCCGCAGTTCAACGGGAGCAGCGGGAACCTGAATGTGTATTTTTTCGATGTGGGACAGGGGGACTCCACCCTGATCGTATTCAGGAATACTACAATTCTTGTCGATGCGGGGGAGTCAGACAAGGGGGATGTCGTTGTCAGTGACATTCAAATACTGGGCATCTCCCGCATTGACCTTCTGGTCGCCACCCATCCGCACTCTGACCATATCGGCGGGATGGACAAGGTACTCGGTTCATTTGAGGTCGGGCAGGTTGTGGATGCCGGAATGCCGCACCCATCCCCGATCTACCGGCAGTTCCTTGATGAAGTCGAGTCACGCCATATCCCGTACATTGTCGCACACGAAGGACAGAGCATTGATCTCGATCCAGCGCTCCGGATCCTCGTACTCTCTCCACCCGGCGGCCACGCAGGCGATGACCTGAATGACAACTCGGTCGTGCTGCGCATTTCCTACGGCACCTTTGATGTCCTGCTGACCGGTGATGCGGGCAGGGCAGCTGAAGACAGGATGCTTGCCACCGGGTACGCGATTGATGCCGAGGTCCTCAAGGTCGCCCACCACGGCAGTACCTACTCCAGCGGACCCCGGTTCCTCGAACGGGTGCACCCGGACGTTGCTGTCATCTCTGCCGGTGCCGGCAATCCCTACGGGCACCCCGCTGACTCGACCCTTGCGGCACTGGAACAGGCCGGGTGCATGGTCTACCGCACCGATCTCGATGGCGATATCCAAGTCACAAGCGACGGCATAACCTATACCGTTCAGTCTTCATTAAGAGACGGGACCGGACCGGTCCCGGGCTCGACAACGGTGCCCTGGAAGTACGGTACCGCGACGACAAACGCACCGGACCGGTACGATGTTGTAATCAGCGAGACCCGGTTCAACGCGCCCGGTGATGACCGGACGAACCTGAACGGCGAATATGCCAGGATCATAAATCCGGGGGGAACTGCAGTGAACACAAACGGCTGGACCCTTTCGGACCGGACGGGCACCCGTCTCTACGTTTTCCCGGCGTTTATCCTGTTCCCCGGGTCATCTGTTTATGTCTACACCGGCACCGGCGCACTCAATGACACCGCCCTGTTTATGGGCAGAACTGCACCCGTCTGGAGCAACAGCGGGGATGATGCGGTGCTGCAGGACGAGCGGGGGAACATCGTGGACAGGCATTCGGAGGAGGGCGGGGGCTGATGGTGCGGGCGACCATCGACAGGATTGAGAATGGCATTGCAGTCCTGATCCTGCACAGCGGTTCACAGAAACCTGTCGCGATCCCCTCCATTCTTCTTCCCGACGGATGCAGGGAAGGCGATATCGTCACGCTCACGCTTGAACGCGATCCTGCCGGGACGCAACAGGAACGGGACGTGATCGGAGAACAGGTTGAGCGCCTCAAAAAACGATGACTGGTTCGTGCCGGTGTCACCTGCTGTTGTAAAAAATCCACACACGGGTCCGGTTCTTTAGGAAAACTCTTTTATTTGTTTACAGTGATTTTGTATAGTCAACTGTGGAGATCCCGCAGGCGACGCACGGGGTTGTGGCCAAGCCCGGAATGGCGACGGGCTCCAGCGGTCTTTGCGTTCTGTGTGCTTGCAGATGATGAGCAATGGGTCTGCTGAAATGACTTCGCTGATATCTGTCAGAGGAGGCATCGAGAAACCAAAAAAGGTTCCGGTGTTGACCTTTCCGGCATCAGCCGGAGAGGGCATCGAGAAACCAAAAAAGGTTCCGGTGTTGACCTTTCCGGCATCAGCCGGAGAGGACATTGAGAAACTAAAAAAAGTTTCGATGTTGACCTTTCCGGCATCAGCAGGAGAGGGCACCAAAAACTCTTTGGAGTTGTGGTGTTGGGTGATGACCCGTTGGAGCACTGATGCATGTCGGAGAGACCCGTCGATCGTGAGTTCAAATCTCACCAACCCCACGTTTTCTGACTATTCCGCTCAATTTTGATATCTTTATCATATCCGGACGGTTACATAATAACCGGGAGAAGAGAGAATTTCATGTATCTTGTAGGAGAAGCCCTTGTAGGTGACGGTGCGGAACTCGCCCACATCGACCTGCTCATTGGGGATAAGGATGGACCGGTCGGGGCATCGTTTGCAAATGCCATTTCCCAGTTGTCCATGGGGCACACCCCGCTGCTTGCCGTCGTGCGCCCGAACCTGCTCGCAAAACCTGTCACGCTCGTGATCCCAAAGGTCACGTTAAAAAACATCTCGCAGGTGAACGAGATGTTCGGCCCGGTGCAGGCAGCGGTGGCAAAAGCGGTCGCCGACTGCGTCGAGGAAGGCGTTTTCGAACGGGCCAAGGCTGACGTGGAGAGCATCGTGATCCTCGCATCTGTCTTCCTCCACCCCGATGCCAGGGACTATAACAGGATCTACCGGTACAATTACGGCGCCACCAAACTCTCCATAAACCGGGCGTTCGACAAGTTCCCCGATGCAAAGACGCTCGTGTACGAAAAAGACCGCACCGCCCACGCGGTCATGGGGTTCAAGGTGGAACGGCTCTGGGACCCGCCCTACCTGCAGGTGGCAATTGACCTTGTGGATATGGCAAAGGTCGCCGCGGTGCTCACCCAGGTGCCCCAGAATGATCATGTGATCATCGAGGCAGGCACCCCGCTTATCAAGAAGTTCGGGCTCGGCGTTATTTCCGAGATCCGCAAGCTGCGCCCCAACGCGTTCATCATCGCTGACTTAAAGATCCTCGACACGGGCAATCTCGAAGCCCGCATGGCAGCCGACGCATCCGCAGACGCGGTCGTGGTCTCCGGTCTTGCACCAATGTCCACCATGGAGAAGGCGATAACCGAAGCCCGTAAGGTCGGGATCTACTCAATCGTGGACATGCTCAACGTCCAGAACCCGGTCAAGGTGCTCGAGAAGCTCAAGGTCAAGCCCGACATCGTGGAGCTCCACCGGGCGATCGACACCGACGACACCGCCCATGCATGGGGCGATATCCCGGCGCTGAAGAAGGCAGCGGGCGGCAAGCTCCTCATCGCCACGGCCGGCGGCATCCGCGTGAACATCGTCAAGGACGCATTAAAAGCCGGCGCCGACATCCTCGTGGTCGGGCGGGCGATCACGGCAAGCAAGGACATCAACCATGCGGCGGAAGCGTTCATCGAACAGCTTGACAGAGAAGAGATCGACCAGTTCAGGGTTATGACGGATTTCTAAATTTTTTTATCTCCGCCCCTACATTTTTAAAATGCGTTCTGGCGGCACCCGCACGGTATCCCTCATCGTTTCATTGCCTGACAGCGATGTCCTTAATATTTCCCGGAACCTATGAATAGTAAGGATCGGATTTTCCATGCAGCCCTTCAAGATCATCGTTGAAGAACACCCGGACGGCTATATCGCCTACCCTGTCGGGATGAAGGGGGTCGTGATCGGAGAAGGCGACACCTACGATCAAGCGGTTACCGATGTCACGTCCGCGATACGGTTCCATATCGAGACATTCGGAAAAGACGCATTCTCCGATGAGGAGATCATCGATACGCGGCTTGCCGAGGTTGTCGTCTGAATGAAGTTTCCCCGCGACGCGCCAAAGCAGCGGGTCATTCAGGCATTTCAGTCGCTAGGGTTCAGGGTTGTCAGGATCGGGAATCATATTGCCCTGGAGCGGGAAAACCCGGACGGCACAAAAACCCCCATGACCATGCCAAACCACGAGACGCTCAAAGGATCGACACTACGCACAATCTGTACGCAGGCAGGGATCTCACGGGACGCTTTTCTGGACGAGTACGAGAAGAACTGATCACGTTTTGGCAGGGTCCAGCTCATTCATCCGCTAACCTTCTTTTCGAATACTCCTTCCATGCATCATCCCGGTTTTCATAATCGATATCAATCTTTGTTTTCCGGAAGATGATCCGGTCGTTCTCCGATGAGATCGTCAGGTAATCCCCTTCCTCGATACCAAGGCGCGAACGGATTTTTTTGGGAAGTGTGATCAACCCTTTTGAAGATACCTTGACAAGTGTCGTGTCCGGCATATACTACCACAGCTAAGAATTAAAGATTCTTAGATTGTTAGTGTTGTGGGGGATCGCTCCCAACGGATACTGTGGCCGGAACACGGTAAAACAGAACCCGGTCAAGGGGATAGAGAAGATTAAGATCAAGCCCGACATTGTGGAGATCCATGAACCGCTGCTTTTTACGAAGATTGTCAAAATTGCACGTGCTAAAAAGGTTATCGGGACGATAACGGCGGAGAGAGAAAAAGGAATTTTTTTGGTACTGTCTCACTTCGCACAGAAGTAGCCGATAACGAGTTTGTATTTCGAAAATACGTCACACGCCGGACAATAGCAACTGCTCGTTTTTGTTGTTTCTGCAACCGATGATTTTCCCCGTGCACAGAATAGTTCGTGGGGGGGAGAATCCGCAAGCTGGTTGTTCCTGAAGGTCGGGCAGGCCCCGCAATACTTTTTGCAGATCTCCGCGTTCCCTACTGTATCATCCACCGTTGCCACGTTGTTTTTCATGACGAGATACTCCATCGGGGAATTACATATACTTATGCCTCTCGTTATTTACGGTGCGGCACATACGGGAAAACAGATTTCCGTGATTTTCCAAAAAAAAAGGTATCCGGCATATAACCACACAATTACCGGAAATTTTTTTGAAAAATTTTTTAACGATTTCAGAATTTCTCCAAAAATTTTTTATAAAATTTTTTTCTTTTCTCAAACTTTTTTAGACAAGTTTTCAAAATTTCAAAAATTTTTTTGGGGATAATTTTTTCCTGTGAGAATTTGAAAATGTAAAAACCATTTTAAAGCCCCTTATTTGCAAAAAGAGGATAAAATGGCAATTTTGATCTTTACCTTTTTGGGGTTAAAAATGCCCGTGTGAAAGTTTCGTAAAAAAATTTATTAAATTTTTTTACATTTCTCAAACTTTTTTCGAAAAGTTTTCAAAATTTTAAAATTTATTTTCTGAAATTTTTTAATTTTTCAAAATCTTTTCAAAAAAATTCAAACGGTTTGCTCGGTCGTACATTTTTTTTATTTTTAACCGGAATTCATTCCCAGCGGTTCAGCTCACAAATCACAGTACCGGTACAGGTCATTATTCAGTGCCGGCGCCCCCAGCTGGTTCCATGTCGTCCGCATCCGGTCACAGCAACGGCGCTCGAACTTCCAGCCCGTAAACTCCGTGAGGTCATACTTTATTTCCGTGTTCAGGATATACTCCTGGTACCCTTCGGAATGACATGCCTCATGGACAAGGACACCGGCAAGCCAGAGGGGATCCGCATTCCAGAACGGCTGGTCGACAAATATGGTCGGTGGCTCCTCCCGCGGTGCGATACAAACGGTATAGAAAGGCTGTTCGCCGGATTTGAACCCTGTCATGTAGCACGTGTCCTGAGCTGAACAATTGATCTCCCCCACGTACTTCCTCACGTATTCAAAATCGGTTGATGCCCGGTACTTCAGCTGATCGAGCGCAGAGTTTACGGTCATCATGCAGATCGCGTCCCCGGACACTTTGATTGTGTAGGGTCCGGTGTGCTTTGCAGGGGGACTGTACGTGCAGCCCTGCCGTTCCGGCGGTTTGCCCTGTGAGATCTCACACTTCTTTTTGTCCTCACATACCCGCACCTGTGTTCCGGAACTGTTGCATACCGACCAGTTGGAACACGTCCAGACCGGGACGCACTCCGGTGTCTGCCGGATGGCCGGGGTTGTAACCGGACTGTCGGGGCGGACCGTTACCGGCGCGGATACCCCCGTGGCCGGATTGAAACGGTTTCTGTCCGTTTTTTGATCCTGTTGCAGGTTCGTTGTGCAGCCGGACACAAGGATGCAGGCAACAAGTGCGATGCAGCAGATCAGGACAGGGTACCGGTTCATACAAGATATCATGACAAGCACCTTCATTAATTGAATCTTAGTGCCGGGACCTGGTGTGGAATGCATGGTCACTCATGACACACCGACACAGAAGGGGCGGGGTCATCAGAAACCTGGAAGGAGTAACGATCCTTATTTGGGATATGCCTGACGTGCCCGTACAATTCTTTTGGAAAAATGGGATGAATGGATGAATAAAAATCCGGGTCCGATCACGAAGCGGGCCTGACCTCAACCTTCTCGCCCGGCTTTAAAATCTTCACCCTGATATCCGTTGTCCGTTCGATCGCTTCCTTCCACGGTTCCGGGTCCTGCTCGATCTTGTCCCACGTGTTGTAGTGGATGGGGATCACAAGTTTTGCACCGATGAATTGTGCCGCCATCATCGCCTCGGCAGGGCCCATCGTGAACCTTCCGCCGATGGGGAGCAGGGCGACATCGGGATGGTAGAGTTCCCCGATCAGCTTCATGTCCGAAAAGAGCCCGGTGTCACCCGCGTGGTACACCGAAACGCCGTCCATGCCAATGATAAAACCTGCCGCGGTTCCCCCGCCGTATCCCTGGCCAGTCTCCTCGATCCTCCCGGAGTGCATCGCGGGCGTCATCGTGAACGAAACGCCGCGCAGCACGATCGTGCCCCCGATATTCATGCTCTCCGAAGGGACGCCCCGGGCCTTGAGGTATTTTGCGATCTCGGTGATCGCGACGGTCGGCCGCTTGATTGACGTCGCCTCACCAAGATGGTCGGCGTGCCCGTGTGTGACAGCGACAAAATCCGGTTTTGTCCCGGCAACGCTTCCGCCTTCAATGAACGGGTCAATCAGCACCTTTTTGCTCCCCGAGAGCAGGACGCATGAATGCCCCAGCCACGTGATATACATACATGCAGATTGGATTCCATAAGCATCAACGTTGCGTGGAAGATAGAAAAAGAGGGAACCCGTACCACCAGCAGGCTCATGTTCCCCAATGGAGTACCCTTGAACAGGGGAGACGATCGGATGCTTGACCACTGTCCCGGGGCCGCGAACCTGCGGACTCCCACCCTCACCATCAGAAAATGCCCGCAGTGCGGTGAGGAGGTCGAGGTCTTTTCAAACGATACTGCGGTGAAATGCAGCAGGTGCGGGTTTGTTGTCTACAATGACATGGAGTCATGCATCCAGTGGTGCAGGCATGCAAAGGAATGCCCCGGGGACGAGGTGTACGGCAAACTGGTGCGTAGAAACGTCTGAAAGCATATCATCCTGACTGCGCGTGCGAGTCCGGACTAAAAAAGAATGGTGGGCGTTTCCACGGGGATACCGTTCACGCGCCTTATGTCACATCGATCAGTTCAGCTTCGGTGATGTCGATTGATTCGCCAAACCCGTCGGCGGTCACGCTGCGGGTCATCTGCTCGGACAGGTCGCGGTCTTCCATGACATCCTTGATCCGGGTTATATACGGGTCAATTGTCGGGTCTTCCTGTTCCTCGATCACGTGCCGGTACTCCCGGAGTGTCGAGGGGCTGATGCCGAGCTCTTCGCTGACTTCCTTCATGGTCTTGCCCGATTCGAGGAGTTCTGCCATCTTCTCGCGGTCAAAAGGCATCTTGAAGTCCAGCTCGCGGAAGAGCTTCAGCCGTACCCGTGCCCGTGCAACGGTCTTGCTGAGCTTCTCATCGCCAAGTTCGCGGGCGATCTCGGTATCGTTCTTTCCTTCATAGAACATCGTGACCAGTTTTGCGAGCTGGATCGGCCGGAGGGATGTCTTGAAGATCCCCTGCTCAGTAATTTCACGCATGACCAGTGCGATTTCCCGCGCAATCGCGTCGCTGTCCCTGAGGGTGCCGTAGATATTTTTCATCGGCTCGACGATCTTGGTCTTGCCGGACATCGTGCTGAACAGTTTCAGGAGCTGTGCTTTCTTTTTGTCTTCAGTCATTGCGAACCCCGCTATTGGGATTAGGATATACAATATTACCCTGACTATATAATCCTTCTGCAATTGGCTATTTGACCAAAAACTCTTTAAATTACTCTGCGATTTTGGACGGGACTGCCCGGTTCCGTCTGAATCCGGCTTTTTTTTATCGTATTGTACCGGAATTAAGCGTTCCCTGGACACCACACATGAATTCCTCCACTGCCCGCCATTCCTTCCAGTATCCTTTTTGGTTCGGTCATCGTACTATATGGGACGAATACCTGAATTGCCCTGTGATCACCATGAGCGATATCTATGAAAAGGTAATGGAGCTTGCCAGGCGCCGCGGTTTTATCTGGCCCACCTCGGAGTGCTACGGCTCGATGGCGGGCTTTATCGATTACGGTCCGCTCGGCGCGATGCTGAAGCGACGGGTGGAGAATATCTGGCGGGATTTTTATATCATTCAGGAAGGGTATTACGAGATCGAGTGCCCCACGATTGCGCAGGAAGCAGTTTTTATTGCTTCGGGGCACGTGAAGGGCTTTGCAGACAAGA
>Ga0315285_10006740_pt1 | contig 11841 bp, 5 predicted proteins | sample YL17G09_36_MG_FD_203698 | JGI IMG/M metagenome (GOLD analysis project Ga0315285, IMG submission 203698) | Sediment microbial communities from Yellowstone Lake, YNP, Wyoming, USA - YL17G09_36 | ecosystem: Environmental > Aquatic > Freshwater > Lake > Sediment | place: USA: Wyoming | collected... | reverse complement strand
GAGCCTCACGAGCCACCCCGACTACGCCGAACCGGAGGGCGTGAGCATGTTGTACGTCGCCCGCAACGGTAAATGCCTGGGCTGGATCGGGTTGGAGGATCGCACGCGGAGCGAGGCTCGCTCGGCCATCGAAGAACTCCGCAAGCTGCGCATCCGCAACATCTCCATGGTCACCGGCGACAAGTGGTCCGTCGCCCGACGCGTCGGCGCCGAGATGGGCTGCACCGAGGTCCAGGCCGAGGTCCTGCCGGAGGAGAAGCTGCAACTGGTGGACGATTTGCGCCGCCGCGGTCACAAGGTGGCCGTCGTCGGCGACGGCGTCAACGACGCCCCCATGCTCGCCGCCAGCGATTTGGGAATCGCTATGGGCGCCGCGGGCAGCGACGTGGCCATCAACTCCGCCTCCATCGCCCTGATGAACAATGATCTATCCCGACTGCCCTTCTTGATCCGTCTATCCCGCGCCACGACGAAAGTCGTCTGGCAGAACATCCTCTTCGGCGTGGCCTTCATCGTGGTGACCATGACCCTGGCCATCTGGGGTCCGCTCACACCGATCACCGCCGCCGTCGCCCACACCATCGCCACGGCCGTGGTCATCTTCAATAGCGCCCGCCTGGTGCGCTACGGCGAAGAACGCGCCACGGAACTGGAAAGCTATCTCGGCCCCTTCCCCGCCCAACCCGCCGTGGCGGGCTAATCGACGACTCCTATCAAAGCCGAGAGCGCAAGCGACGGCCCAATCCGGGTCCGTGATCCCAAGCCCACCTAGGCCTTTTCGTTTCCGCGTTTGCCGCTACCCTACGCAATGCCTATGCCCCAAATGCAATCCGACATCAGGAGCCTCGTTCAGGGCTTCCGCAAGGACGTCAAGGAGTACAGGTCGAAGGACACGAAAGAAGCAGCCATCCGCCAACAATTCATCGATCGCTTCTGGGAAGCGCTCGGGTGGGACGTCGGCGACACGCGACAAGTCGGACCGACCCAGGCCGACGTCATCATCGAAAAGAACATCGAGACGGTCGAATCCACGGGTCTCCGCAATCGCCGACCGGACTATCTCTTTCGTTTCGGCGGCTTTCCGCGATTCATCGTCGAGGCCAAGAAGCCCGCCGTGGACATCGACGCGGATAAGGACGCAATTTTCCAGGCGAAGCAGTACGCCTGGAACAGCACCATTCCCTTTGCGATCCTGACCAATTTCGAGCAGTTCCGACTGTACGACACAACGCTCAAGCCGATCTTCGGACAACCGGAGCGGGGCCTGGTCGGCGAGTTGTCGCTCGACTACGGCAGCTATGAAGCGCAATGGGACGTGCTGGTTTCCACGTTTGGCCGCGAAGCCGTCGCCGACGGCGCGCTCGAACGGCTCCTGGCCCTGGTCAAGAAAATCAAGCCCGGCCGGCGCATCCGCACCGTGGACAGAATGCTCGTCGATCTCAAGGGCGGCGAACCGGTCGATCGAGTTTTCCTCAGCTACCTCGACACCCACCGCAGGCAGTTCGCCCGCGAGATTTACCGCCGCAACAAGCGCGCCTTTCCGGAAGCCAACACGCTCCACGGCGCGGCCAAGCTCACGGAGGCCGTCCAGCGGCTCATGGACCGCCTCATCTTCATGCGCGTTTGTGAGGACCGTGATATCATCCGCTTCGGCTCTCTCCGTGAAATCCTTGCGCGCGTTGGAAGCGAAGGTGGCGAGTTCTACGAAGCCCTCACCGCGACGTTTCGCGACCTTGACGCCAAGTACAACGGGTATCTGTACAAGCCGCACCCCTTGACCGATGGGCTCGAAATCGACGGCAACGTATTGGCCGACTTCACCCGGACGCTCTACCCGCCCGAGGGTCCATGGGACTTCGCCGCGATCGGCGACGACATTCTGGGCATCGTCTACGAGCGCTTCCTGGGCAACGTCGTGACCGTCGAGCGTTCGCAAGCGATCATAAAGGAGAAGCCCGAAGTCCGCCACGCGGGGGGCGTCTACTACACGCCTCGCTTCGTCGTGGGCACCATCATCCGTCGCGTCGTGGGTCCCAAAATCCAGGGAAAGACGCCCGCGCAAGTTCTGGACGTGAAGATCCTCGATCCCGCCTGCGGTTCCGGTTCGTTTCTCGTGGCCGCCCTGCAATACCTCTTCGATTACTGCCTCGGAGCCGTGTATACCGACCCGTCCGTCGCCAGGGCGATCGTGCCTGCGTTGAGCGACGGGTCGGGAACGAAGGGCCGCAAGAAGAAATCGGAAATCGCTTTCCAGGACAAGGACCGCCGCTGGTATCTCGCCCCGGACTTCCGCGCCGCGCTCCTAACTCACTGCATCCACGGCGTCGATATCGACCAGCAAGCCGTGGAAGTCACGGTCATGTCCCTTTACCTCAAAATGCTGGAATCGAAGCTTCCTGAGAACTGGGCGACGCTCTGGGTCGAGCGCCAGTTGCTGCCGCCGCTGGACAACAACATCCAGTGCGGCAACTCCCTCATCGACGAAGAAAGCTACTTCCGGTTCCGCGAAAAGATGGATCGCAACCAAAGGAACTTTTACGACGACGAAAACGAAGACACCAAGTTCCGCATCAACCGCTTCGACTGGACCAGCCGCACGCGTGGATTCGGGCGCTTGCTCGACTCGCAAGCGGTCAACGACCGCGCCCGCACAGGCTTCGACTGTATCATCGGCAACCCGCCGTACATTCGCGTCCAGGAGTTGAACAAATGGGCGCCGGAGGAGTGCGAGTTCTACAAGTGGCGGTACAAAAGCGCCGCCAAAGGCAACTACGACATCTACGTGGTGTTCACGGAGAGGTGCTTGTCCCTGTTGGCCCCGGACGGCTTACTCGGGTTCATCATGCCCCATAAGTTTTGGCAGGCCAAGTACGGTGAGGGGTTGCGGAAGGTCATCGGCGACGGGAAGCACCTGAAGGCTCTGGTGGACTTCGGCGACCAACAGGTCTTCAAGGGCGGGACAACGTACACGGCGGTCCACATGCTGTCACGCGCGGCGGGCGCGAATGGAGTTGACTATGCCAAGGTCGTGGAGTTGGAAGATGGGGAAGCGCAATGCCGTGCTTTGGAAGCCGATCGCCTGTTGGCAAGCCTTCGTCGATTCAAAGCCCAGTCACCGGTCGGTAGCCGTAGCTGGGCCTTTGTGAACTCAAAGTCGTCGGACGTAATGCGGCGAGTCGCGGAAACGGGTCCGTCGCTCGGGAGCTACGCGACCAAGATATTCGTCGGACTCCAGACCAGCGCCGATAAGGTATTTCTCTTGGAGAGAAGGGGCAAGCGCTATTGGAGCGAACAACTCGACAAGGAAATCGAGTTGGAGCCAAGGCTACTACACCCATTGCTAAAGGGATCAGTCCACATAAAGAGATGGGTGCCTCTTGCATCTGAGCAAGTGGTCCTGTTTCCCTACCACAGAAAAGGCAAAGCGTTCTCGCTGATCGAGGCCGATGAATTGAAGGAGGAAGCCCCAGCGACTTGGGATTACCTGTCGGCTTGTCGGCCATTCTTGGCCTCTCGCGAGCGCGGCACGTTCGAGGGCGAGCGGTGGTACGGCTATGTGTACCCAAAGAACCTTGCCAGCATGAGCGTGCGGAAGCTGCTCACTCCCTCACTCGGCCAGAAGGCGGAATTTTGCTACGACCCCAAGGGCGATCTTTTCTTCGTCGGGAGCGGCGGTGGCGGTGGTGGCGGCTATGGAATCTTGTTGCCGGACGATGATCTCTATGAGTACGTGCTAGGTCTCTTGAATAGTCGTCTCTTGGACTGGTACTTGCAGCAGATAACGACGCCGTTTCACAGCGGATGGTTCGCGTACAACAAGCAATTCATCGAGCAAATCCCTATCAAGCTCCCCACGACCATCGAGGACAAGAAGCTGGCCGGGCGGATCACCCAGTCCGTACGCGCCATCATGGACGCCAAGGCCAAGCTCCGCCCTCCCGCTTCGCCATTCTCCGGGGTCAAGGGCGGGCTCAAGCCTGCCGGGCTTTCCGACCGCGAGACCAAGTCGCTTGAAGCCGAGGTCGAAGCCCACGAACGCCGCATCGACGAGTCCGTCTTCGCCCTCTACGGAGTGGACGGCCTCCCCGAGAGTTGACTCCCCAACGGCCCGCCGGGACTTGTCCCCGCTCTCGGTAGGTCGTAATCCGCCCCTTCGAGGCTCAGGGCAAGGTCCGGAAGGGCCCGCCCGCTCGCCGCCCACCGCACGCCGGCCGTACAGGACGGTTTGCTTGCGAAGACCGGCGGCAACCTGTATCCATCCGCCTATGAAATGGACCGAATACTTCATCCCGACGGCCAAGGAGTCGCCGGCGGACGCGACCGTGCCCTCGCATCAGTTAATGATCCGGGCCGGGCTGATCCGTCAGGTCGTCGCCGGGGCGTACACCTATCTCCCCCTCGGCTACCGCTGCCTGCGGAAGATCGAGGCCATCGTCCGCGAGGAGATGAACCGGGCCGGGGCGATCGAGCTGCACATGCCCGCCATGCACCCCATCGAGTGGTGGGAGCAGACGGGCCGCGTGGCCGCCATGGGGGAAGTGCTCATTCGTCTCGGCGGCGGGAGCCACGACGACTGGCGCTCGCGCACTGTGCTCGGCCCCACGCATGAGGAGGTCATCACCGAAATCGCCCGCGCGTACTTGAACAGCTACAAGCAGCTTCCCGTCAACTTCTACCAGATTCAAACCAAGTTCCGCGGCGAGGCCAGGCCGAAGAGCGGAGTCCTCCGCACCCGCGAATTCCTGATGAAAGACGCCTACTCTTTTCATTCGCACAAGGAAGGTCCGGGCGGACTGGATGAGGGTTACCGGAGAATGTACGACGCGTACTGCGCGATCTTCAGCCGCTGCGCCCTACCCTACATCGTGGTGGAGGCCGAGTCCGGGCCCATCGGCGGCGACGCCTCCCACGAGTTCATGGTCCCCACCGACGCGGGGGAGGATTACCTGGTGCAGTCCGAGGACGGCTCGTATGCGGCCAACCTCGAACGTGCCGCTGTGGCCCCACTGCCCGACTTGCATGACGGCGGCAACGCGCCGCTCCGCGAAGTGCACACACCGGGCTTCAGGACGATCGACGAAGTGTCGGGCTTCTTGAAATGCGCGCCGCGGATGATGATTAAAACGATCATCTACGAGGCGAACGGCTCGCCGCTGGTCGCTCTGGTCCGAGGCGACCACGAGGTCAACGAGGCCAAGCTGTCTCGCTTCGCCGGTGTCGGCAACGTGACACCCGCCGGCCCCGACCTGATCCGCAAGCTGACCACAGCCGAGGTTGGATTCGCCGGTCCGGTCGGGCTCAAGGCCCGGGTCATCGCCGACCAAGCGGTGACCGTGATGCACGACGCGGTCACGGGGGCCAACGAAACCGATTACCATGTGACGGGCGTCAACCCCGGTCGGGATTTCGCAATCAAAGAGTCGGGCGACATCCGTAGGGCCGTCGAGGGCGACCGCGCGCCGAATGGCTCGCCTCTTACGTTCAAGAAGTGCATCGAGGTCGGCCACGTGTTCAAGCTCGGGACCAAGTATTCCGAGGCCATGCAGGCGACGTGTCTCGACGCCGACGGCAAGACCAGACCCTTCATCATGGGCTGTTACGGCATCGGCCTGAATCGCATCATGGCCGCCGCCATCGAAGCGTTCCATGACGACAAGGGCATCTCCTGGCCGATGAGCATCGCCCCGTTCCACGTCGTCGTCTGCGCCCTCGACATCCGCGAGGAGGCGGTCACGTCGCTCTCCAAAAAGCTGCACGATGAACTGGAGGCCGCGGGCGTGGACGTGATCCTCGACGACCGCGACGCCCGCCCGGGCTTCAAGTTCAAGGACGCCGAGCTGATCGGCTTCCCCATCCGCATCACCGTCGGCAAAAAGGGCCTGGCGGAGGGCGTGGCTGAGTTGCAAATACGCCGCACCGGTGAAACTCAAAAAGTCGCGCCCGACCGGATCGTCCCCACCGTCCGCCGCGTTGTCGACGCCGCGCTCCACGCCGAACGGACCTGACGATCAGAACCCGGAGTCCCGGCGCGCCGGGAGAGCGGTCAATCCGAGCCGCGACCGTCAGGGAGCGGGCAATGTAGCGCCACCCCTCGTGGGTGGCGCGGCGAGTACACCCAGCAGCGCCACAGCGAACCTCGCAACCGCGACCGCACCTGAGGAAACGCGACTGGACCTCTTGACTTAAGGCGGCCTTTGGCCGCAACCAAACCCGAGATGCGATAGCTCTAACTCCTTGCCACCACGCAACTTGCGCGCATCCGCGAAAAAGATGCGCGCAAGCCGCGCGCATCTTCTGCCGTAAGATACTAATCACGGCAGGTGCTGAAGAAATCCGAAATCACGATCGGGTCTTCCGACCAGCGCCCATGCATGCTTTCCGAGTGCCAGGGAAAGCACGTCGCATCCCCGAGCGTGAACACTTCGCGTTATCAGCAGTATTAGCCCTGTGCCGACGCCGACCAGAAACCCTCCTAGGTGCGCCCAATGGGCAACGTTATCGACGAACCCCACTGCGACAGACACAACATCCAAAATAACATAAAACAACACGACCCACACGCCACGCGGAGACATGATCCACAGCGCGAACGAACCCGAATATCTGCCGAACCTGACCCACGCCGCAGTGTGGACCCTCGGCAGCGGAAACAACGTCAAGTAGAGGCCAGCCATTCCCATGACGGCCCCGGATGCGCCCAGGACAGGGGCCAACGTGTGCCCAGACATAGACGCCAACTGCACCAGCCCCGCTGCGACTGCAAAGCCAAGGTACAGTATCATCGTCATGATGTTTCCGATAACGGCATTGATACGCGATCCCAACACTAAAAGAAAAATAAGATTCCCGGCCAGATGGAGAATGCTTCCATGCACAAAAGCGTGAGTAATCAGCTGAAAGTTTCGATACTGGCCGTAGGGCTTGATCGCCGGGGGCAGCGCCTCAAGGGCGGCACGGACAACTTCCTCGTCGGACAACTCCGGCCGCGTGGTCTTGATCTCCATGCAGGCTCGGCGGAACTCCTCTCGATCTGTTCCTTCCGTAAGGATATAGTGTAGATACAGCTCGGCCTCCGGAGGTTTGATGGTCCCCGCCCAGAGCATCAGTTGCTTCATGTCTCCCGTCTTTGGAGAATCCGTCCACATGCAGACCAAAAGCCAAACGCTGGTGACGACCGTCAGAATCGCGATCAGCTTCACAGCATAGGGGCGTCGTCCACCGATAGCCTCCGACGCGACGGGATACACGCCAAACAGGATGAAGTAACTTAGCCACTCCAACACGCCTTGCGCAACATCGTAAATAACGTCTACATCCTGCTCCTCTGTGGTCAGCAGACTGCGCCCCGTCTCAATATTTATCCCGCAGTGCGTACATATCCTAGCAGAGGGTGGCAATTCAGCTTCGCAGGAAGGGCAATTCTTGTTAGGCGCGCGCTTCGGCATCCGCGCGGCTTGCTGCGCGGCCTTCGCGGCCCGCTGGGTAGCCGCCGTGACTTCGGTCGTCAGGTCGATCGCATCGGAGACGGGCACCGAACCGCCGGCGTCGGTATTAACCACGAAGACTGCACCGCATTTTTTGCATCTAGCTCTCTTGCCAGCGACAGAGTCTTGAAAGCAGTACTTCGCACCGCATTGACATTTGAGCTTGATCATATGCGGAACCTCGACTGCAATATGCTCCTGTACCAGCACAGCCGGCGCCCGGAGCCACTCGCATCTTGCTCGACGTTCGAGCCGCCGGCTTCATCCTGTGCGCAGTTGTAACACAGCAACCGCCCGCCAATCCACTCCTTAACGCTTCCGTTCGTACAGGACTTGTCCCTGATCGAGGGCATCGCGAATCAAGGGGTCATACTCGCGGTAACGCCGCTCGGTATCGTCCGGGCGGTGGACGATCAAATCGATCGCAAAACGCGGATCGACGCGATCCAGGATTTCCAACGACTTGTCAAACCCGCTCCCCTTAAACGACATGATGACCAGCAAATCCACGTCGCAGTATTCTTTCCGCGCGCCGTAGGCGTGCGAGCCGAAGAGGATGATCTTCTCCGGGTTGAACTCCCGGGCGATGCGTTCGCTCAGCTCAATGACCCTGCTCATGGCGACCATGGATCGCTCCGGGGATTCACAAGTCTCCCGAGGTTGCCCTACCTCGTGGGCCGTCGTTGCGTTATTATACCCGTTCGGGAGCAGGACGCACCATGAGGGACCGAGGTGTCCTACGTCACCCCCGAAGGGTGACGCTACATCGTGAGGAAGCGCACGGGTTGGAAACCGGTACCACAATGACCGGCTCGAAGCCGGTGCCACACAAGTAGTCCCCCACCCCAAGGGGTGGGGCACCCAAAGAGGATGACGGATGGCTGACACACCTACGGATGTGCAGGACGACGGCGCTCTTCCCGGCGGGCCGGAGAATATCGTCGATCATCGGCTCATCGAGGAGATGCAGGACTCGTACCTGACCTACTCGATGAGCGTGATCATGGCCCGGGCGCTGCCGGATATCCGCGACGGGCTTAAGCCGTCGCAGCGGCGGATTCTGGTCGCCATGAACGACCTGAACCTCGGCCCGCGGGCGCAGACCAAGAAGTGCGCCAAGATCAGCGGCGACACCAGCGGTAACTATCACCCCCACGGCGAGTCGGTGATCTATCCGACGCTGGTTCGCATGGCCCAGCCGTGGAACCTGCGCCAGCCGCTCATCGACGGGCAGGGCAACTTCGGCTCCATCGACGGTGATCCGCCGGCGGCCATGCGATATACCGAGGCGCGCATGACCTCCGCGGCCGCGATGATGCTCGACGACCTCGAGTACGAGACGGTCGATTTCATCCCCAACTACGACAACTCCCGCGAGGAGCCGACGGTGCTGCCGGGCAAGTTTCCCAACCTGTTGGTCAACGGCGCCACGGGCATCGCCGTGGGCATGGCCACCAATCTGCCGCCGCATAACGTGGGCGAGGTGTGTGACGCGCTGCTGGCCTACCTGGGCAACGCGGACGTGTCCATCGCGGAGTTGATGAAGGTGATCCCCGGCCCGGACTTCCCGACGGGCGGGCAAATCTGCGGGCGGCGCGGGATTGTCGACGCCTACACCACCGGACGCGGCAGCATCGTGATGCGGGGCAAGTGCCACGTCGAGGAGAGCAAGAGCGGCAAAAGGACCATCATTATCACCGAGCTGCCCTACGGGGTGCTTCGCAGCACGGTGACGGAGAAGATCGCCGAGGCGGTCAAGTCGGGGAACATCAAGGACGTGTCCGCGGTCAACGACGCCTCGGACCGCAAACACGACGTGTGGATCGAGATCGACCTGAAGCGCGACGCCAACGAGGACGTGGTCATCAACCAGCTTTACGAATACACGCCGCTGCAATCGAGCTATCACATCATGAACATCGCGTTGGTCGATCGCCAGCCGCGGACGCTGACGCTCAAGCAGATGCTTGGCCTGTACGTCGATCATCGCAAGGACGTGATCCGCCGGCGGACGCAATTCCTGTTGCGACGGGCGAAGCAGCGGGCGCACATTCTCGAAGGGTTGATCCTGGCCGTCGGGGACATCGACGCGATCATCGAACTCATCAAGAAGTCTTCCGACCCGAGCGCGGCGCGGGCGAACCTGATGGCCAGGCCGCTGCGGCTGACCGAGCAGCCGACGCTGCGCAAGCTGCTTCCCAAGGTGTTCGTCGAGCGATTCTCCAAGAGCGATCACCATCTGACGACGGTGCAGGCGAACGCGATTCTGGCCATGCAGTTGCAGCGGCTGACGGGGTTGGAGATCGAGAAGCTCGGAACCGACTACGCGAAACTCGCCGAGGAAATCGAGGGGCATGAGGCCCTGTTGCGCGAAGAGCGGCTGGTGCTGGATGTCATTCGCGAGGACATCCACGAAATCAAACAGACGTTCACGAGCAAGCGGCGTACGGAGATTGTCGAGGCCGTCGGCGAGTTCAGGATGGAAGAACTCATCCCCGACGAGCCGGTCGTCGTCACCATCTCCCGCGAGGGGTACATCAAACGAACCGACGTCGAGGAGTACCGCAAGCAGGGTCGTGGCGGCAAGGGCGTCCGCGGCAGTGCGGCCAAAGAGGGCGACTTTCTCGAGCACCTCTTCGTGGTTTCCACGCACGACTTTCTACTCTTCTTCACCGACCGGGGGCGGGTGTATTGGGCGCGGGTGTATGACATGCCGGTGATGAGTCGGACTTCGCGCGGTCGGTCGATTGCGAACCTTTTGCAGATGCAGCCCAATGAGACGCATCGGGCGGTGCTGGCGGTGAAGGAGTTCGAGGAGTCGTACGTCTTCTTCGCCACCGCCAAGGGCACGGTGAAGAAGACGCCGATCGCGGCGTACAGTCGTCCGCGGCCCAGCGGGATCATCGCCATTTCCCTCGACGCCGACGACAGCCTCATCAACGTCGAACGCACCAGCGGGGAGAACGAGATCGTCCTCGGCACCCGCGAGGGCATGGCCATCCGCTTCCATGAGAACGACGTGCGGGCGATGGGCCGAAGCGCCCACGGCGTGCGGGGGATGAACCTCGCCCCCGATGATTCCGTGGTGTCCATGGTGGCCATCAATACGGGGATGTCGCTGCTGACGGTGTGCGAGAACGGTTACGGCAAGCGGACCGATATCGGCGAGTACCGCAAGACGCGCCGGGGCGGGAAGGGCGTCATCAACATCAAGGCCACGGAGCGGAACGGGCGAGTGGTGGCGATCCGAGCGGTGACGGACGACGACGAGTTGATGATGATCACGGCCAACGGCATGATGCTCCGCACGGACCTGACCGCGGTGCGGGAAATCGGCCGGGCGACGCAGGGCGTGCGTCTGATCCGGCTGGACGAAGGGGACCGGGTGGTCGCGGCCGCGAAGATCGCCCCGGAGGATGACGACCGCGCGACTGGTGGCGAGGCGGGGGTCGACGGCACGGAGACCGCGCCAACGGATGCCCCTCCGCAGGACTCGACGTCGGACGAACTACAGTCAGACTCCCCGGATTAGGAGCAGAATCCACGCGGGTAGGGTCGGTTGTACGGAAAGTCGAATCGCACAGGGTGACCTCATCAGCCTCCCACGCACCGAGGAACAGGTTACCCGCCCCATGCACTTCCCATGTCTGAGGTGGGTATCGGCGCGCATCGGCAAACGGTTGCGCTCCCGGAAGATCAGCCCTTGTCGTCGGAGTCTTTCCGCAAAGGCGCCGTTTTTCCCAACCACTGCACGAAATCTTCGCGGACGGATCGCTTATGTGCCCGCAAAAAGAATTCCCTGCTAGTCGCACGCGCGAGATCATTTAGGAACAACAAGCCATTGCTTCGCAATCTCGCCAGAATGGGATCTTTGATTTGGCAAAGATCCAAACTAATTCTCGCCCAACTATACCCAACGCCGACCGAGAGTTTTCGGGTCTTGTATCGAACCCCTTCGTCCAGGTCCTCTATCCAAGCGTCGCACGATCGGTCCAGCTCTTGAATGAGCTTGCGCGTCTCAGCGGTGGAAACATCCATTGTGATCAATGCAGCTCGAAGCCTCGCGCACCATTTTCGGAACGTCGAAGCATTTTTGCTTGCTCGAACGTCATGGATTGCCTCACAAATGGATGCTCCTCTCCGCATCCCCTCAAGTACTGGAGCGACAACAGGCGGTAGCGCTCCAAAGTTGATGTAAACAAAGTATGGTGATGACTTTCGGGGAAACAATTTCGGCCCGCGTCCGGCGGGCAGAAAGGAGTCATCACCATGCAGCGGAAGATAACCCCGGCGGAGCGGTTCCGCCAACAGCTGTTGGGGGCGGTGGCCGGCTCACAGGAGAGCTTTTCAGGGTATT
>Ga0315285_10006739_pt1 | contig 11841 bp, 22 predicted proteins | sample YL17G09_36_MG_FD_203698 | JGI IMG/M metagenome (GOLD analysis project Ga0315285, IMG submission 203698) | Sediment microbial communities from Yellowstone Lake, YNP, Wyoming, USA - YL17G09_36 | ecosystem: Environmental > Aquatic > Freshwater > Lake > Sediment | place: USA: Wyoming | collected... | reverse complement strand
ATTGAAGCGATCACGATGGGAACCCGGAAAAGAAGAACCGATATACGGGTTTCACCCGGCAGTTACGGAACCATTTTATCCACCACTCTTTATACTCTTATTCAATCTTATGTATTTGATGACACTCTCATAAAAAATATTTCACCGCATTATTTCGTGTTCTGGCAACTTATAACGCGCCGTTTCCCGAATAGATAGATAGACAAGCCCTTATTAATGAATAGGGTGCATAATACTTGTCTATACTAACCTCAAGAGAAGGAGGCAAGATTGTCAGAGAGAAAACTGATGGCCATGGGTGGGAGTTTGGTCCTCTGCCTCCCCCGCTCGTGGTGTCGGGATCTCAGGCTGGGGCCCGGGGATACCGTCGATGTGCTCATGGAAGGCGGGAAGCTCGTTGTCATGCCCGGGAGGCTCGTTGCGCCGGAGGGGAAGCCTGAATGAAGAAGAAGTGGGGGTCCGCAGCTTGGCGGCAGAGGTCCCCCTGACGGCTGACACACCACGGGGGTGTATCATTTTTGAATGAACCCGCCGCCCCCATAAAGGTGTCTCCACGCGTTCCAGTCACCCGCGATGAGTGCGTCGGGCTCTTGCAGCGTTGTGGATGGAACTTGGATGAGTTGAGCCCCGAGGAGACGGCCCGGATCCGCCATTTGTACAACCTGGACACCGATCAGCCCGTCGCCGAGAGCGTGATGGTCGCGGTGCCCGGCACGGATGGCCTCCAGGACCTGATCTCGTTGATCCGCAAGCGGCGCTGCCGGCATTGGCGGGATTTGGCCGAAATCCGGGGCCGCCTCATGGGGGTCAAGGATCCCGAGACCCGGGCCCTCATCGCCCGGGAGATCGAGGAGCACGGCCTGAACCGGGAACTCGTGGAGATCCTCCTCCAGGACCTCGCCGGCGAGTCGGGGAAGGATGCCGAGGGGGGGAAGAGATGAGTTTCATGCACATGAAACTTGGGGGGATCGGCACCCACCAGGGAATTAAAAAATTATTATTTCGATATTTCACGCCTGAAGGGAATTATAATAATACTATTTCTTTGGTAGAGAGAGTAGTACTGAGGATTTTGTTAAGTAGTAGTAGTAGTAGTAGAGAAATAAAACGAATAACATTATCAAAACCCTCAAAACTCATCGTCACTGTACCGGCGAGAAAGTGCATTTTTGCCCTACTTTCCCCCCTTTTAGGCGTGAGAGTACTCTCCCGGATCCTCCCCCCCCTACCTTCGCAATCAAAATAATAGTATTTCGCTAATTCACCCTCCGACGGTAAACTCTAGAATTAAAAAAATACTATTTCGCTATTTCCCAGGTGCCACATGAGACGCGGACCGAAACAGCGCTACCGGAATCGGGAGGTGATCCCCGTCCCCATTGAGAAGGTCGAGCTGGAGATCCTGGATGCGGGGGGCATCCCTTACCAGCGGATTCTCGCGAACACTCTCAAGACTCTCGTGGAGGTCGAGGTCCAGAAGGGGAAGACGGCCCCCAAGCACCTCCGGGCACTCGCGGAAGCTGAAGAGTCAGCCGCCCTCCACTGTGAAGTGAACTGCGAGGAGCACCGAGCCAGGGCGAGGGTCTACCAGGACCTCGCCGCAAAGAAGATCGACATCGGGGGGCCCTCGCCCTTGTCTAGGCCGTCGGAAAATGGTGGCCCCAGCGACGGTAAAGGGGGCGAGGCCCGGGAGGGGACGACATGAACAGCGAGACTATCCTTGTGGACCGCGTCGCCGTCATAGGTTACGCCGTCATTGAGGGGAAAAAGAGGAACAAAAGGGGTGAGGAATACTCGGTCATCAGCCTCGAGCCGCTCCTCATGGATAACGAGAACTGTGTAGATTGCCAGCACGCCATCCACGGCCGTGTAATCGGGGTCCTGCCGGCAGCACCAGGAACTTACGGGATCCGGAGAGAGCGCGGGACGCCAACGCCCGACGGTGGCCACGACCACCTCTACACCATCTGCGAGGACTTTGTGATTCCTGGACTACCCAGACCAGAGAATGATCCGGGAGACCCGGGCCCCCATCCTATAGTTGCGGCCCTGTTAGAGATCCAGGGTGAAGAGGCCCGGGAGGGATCCCATGGGCAGTGATGCCGTGGCCATCGTGCACCTGCAGCGGACCGAGCGCCCGGATTCCATTGAGATCGGCACTCCCGGAAGGGGTGGGACCCTGAAGGTCTACTTTGACTCCGGGGACACCGCGGATGCCGAGAAGCGGATCCGGAATGCCTTCTACCTCAGGGAGATCGCCGCCGGCCTCCAGGAGGCCAGGGGGACCGGGAGGGGATCCCCATGAGCCGCGGGGAGCTCCCCCGGCCATCAGAGGTTCCCGGTGGCTCAGTACAGATATCAAACAGGGCGATGATGTCGAGGGAGGCTCCTGCGATGGTCCTTCTGCCCCCCGACGGAGCTCACCGATGCAGGGGGCTGGCTGATCCGGCCCCCCCAACAAGAGGAATCTGAACGACAGTGACGAAAACAAGGTGAAAGACATGAACGACAACAGCAACACCTACACCCCAAATCACGAAGTTAGGGGACTTACCCTCAGGATGACTGAGGCGGATATGCGTGTATGGGCGGTGCTCTTCACGCTCCCCAAGGTAAGTTGGAACCGTCTGGTGGAACAGGCCGCGGATCCCATCCTCCTCGCGGCGGACAAGGTAAAGGCTGAGCAGATCGTGGACATGACGCTCAGCAATCTCGTCCGAGGCGGCTTAATCGACGCGGCGCGCGTCGAGAGAGATCTCCTCGGGGGCCAGGCGACCCAGCGGGTCCTCAAGGAGTTCCACGAAAACGAGCTCACCTCGGAATTCAACCGGGCCACCGAGGAAGAGGCACTGAAGCGCCGGCTCGCCAAGCTCCAGGCGGAGGACGCCCAGGGCGTGAGGGCCAAGAAGCCCGAGAAGGTTGAGAAGCCCGAGACCGGCAAGGTGGGGGTGAAGACGAATGCCGGATAAGCGGTCGAACCGGCCGGATGACGTGGTCCTCACGATGCCCGACGGTACGACCGTCAGGGCACCCCGAGAGATCGAGGCCGTTTTCCAGAGGTTCGCGATCCCCCCGGTCCGGGTGGGCCCGGGAACGATGAGCCCGAGGGAGCCCATGACGCTCGCGCTCATGGAGAAGTACGGCGGCCCCGACTCTGAATACCACCGATCCCAGCGACGGATTCCCCTGTGAGCTCCCCATGGGAGTCCCCCCTGGGACCGGCCTCGCCAAGTACGGGCCGGTATCCCCGGGGGCATGGAGGCATGGTAGCAGGGACTCCCCCAGAGGGGCCCCGGGAGGCGTCTATGGCGGCCCTCTCGGAACCGTGAGAACCCAGGACAAGGTAGGATGACCACATGAGTAGGCCGTGCACGATATGTCAATCGCCGAACCTGACCAGCATCGACGAGGCGCTCCTTCATAACGTGCCACTCCGTGACATCGAAAAGCGGTTCAAGGTGGGGAGGATGGCCCTCTCCAGACACCGCGACCAGGGGCACATCGCGGCAGCGGCCGCCAAGGCCAAGGAGGCCGCGGAGGTCGTCCACGGGGATAACATCCTGGAGTGGACGAAGGGAATCTTGGGGAAGGCTCTCGGATTCATGGATGCCGCGGAGAGCTCGGGGGATCTCCGCACGGCCCTCAGGGGGGTCGCGGAGGCCAGGCAATGCGTCGAGCTGCTGGCGAAGGTCATGGGCGAGCTCCCCCCGGATAACCAGGTGAACATCCTCATGTCCCCGGAGTTCGTCCAGGTCCAGGCCGTCCTTCTCACGGCCCTGGAGCCCTTCCCGGAGGCCCGGGTGCGGGTCGCGGAGGCCCTCAAGGGGGTGACGCCATGATCGCCGAGCAGCTCGCGCACACCCTCGACCCGGCGCTGTGGTCCCGGGACATCCTCGGGTTCACCCCTGATCCCTGGCAGGAGCGGGTCCTCCGGAGCACCGGCCGGCACCTCCTCCTGAATTGTGCGAGGCAGTCGGGAAAATCAACCACCGCGGCCCTTCTCGCCCTCCATCAGGCGCACTTCCGCCCCGGCTCCCTGGTGCTCCTGGTATCTCCGTCCCTCCGACAGAGCGGCGAACTCTTCCGGAAGGTCGCGGAGATGCTGGACCGCCTCCAGGTGCGGCCAAAGAAGATCGAGGACAACCGGCTCTCGGTAATGCTGGAGAACCACTCCCGGATTGTATCCCTCCCGGGCACCGAGGGGACGATCAGGGGGTTCTCCCGGGCCTCACTCGTCGTGGAGGACGAAGCCGCCCGCGTGGATGATGCCCTCTACTACGCGGTCCGCCCGATGCTCGCGGTCTCCAACGGTCGGCTGATCCTGATGAGTACACCGTGGGGCCGAAGGGGACATTTCCATAAGGAATGGACCGAGGGCGAGGGCTGGGAACGGACAAGGATCGCCGCCCTGGAGTGCCCGCGGATCTCCCCAGCCTTCCTTGAGCAGGAGCGGGCCTCCATCGGGGAATGGTGGTACCGACAGGAATACGAGTGCGAGTTCGTCGAGACCGAGGACTCGGTCTTCCAGTATGAGCTCGTGATGGGGGCCATCGATCCGTCCGTGAAGCCCCTCTTTGGTATCGGAGGAACAATATGAGCTACTTCGTGGGTTTAGATCTAGGGCAGTCCCAGGATCCCTCGGCGGTATGCGTCGTGGAGATGTCCGAGCTGAGGGGCCTCAGGGATTACTCTGTCAGGCATTTGCAAAGGTACCGGCTCGGCACCAGCTACGTGGAGATCGTCGCCGCGGTGACCGGCCTGATGAGGATGTTGGGCGAGGAAGCCCGGCTCATCGTGGACGCCACCGGGGTGGGCCGCCCCGTCGTGGACCTCCTCGTGCAGGCCGGGCTCTCTCCTGTCCCGGTCACCATCACGGGCGGGGACCGCGCCTCCTTCGAGGGGGGATTCTTCAGGGTCCCGAAGAGGGACCTCGTCTCGGCGGTCGTCGTGGCCCTCCAGGCGAAGAAGCTGAAGATCTCACCGGCCCTGCCTGATGCGGATGTCCTTGTCAAGGAGCTCCTGAACTTCAAGGTGCGGATCGACCCGAAGACCTCCCACGACAGCTATGCGGCATGGAGAGAGGGGGCCCATGATGACCTCGTGCTCGCCTGCGCTCTCGCGGTGTGGTTCGCGTCCCGGACCCTGGGACTCCTCGACGTGGGCCCCGACCCCCAGGGCCCCGACCAGCGATGGCTCCAGGGCCTCCCGGAGATCCGCGGGGAGGACCGGGCCCTCATCCGCGGGGGAGCGTGGCGCTGATGGCAGAGAGCAAGGAGGTGAGGAAGCACGGCCCTAATTAACGGCGGCTTCGAGAGCGGCAACCTCACGGGGTGGAAGCACGGAGGCACAGTCACCGTGAACAGCGCGGCAAAGCACACCGGGGAGCCCTTTACGGCGAGCACCAACGCTCAAGCCAGGGTCTCCGGTGCTATAGGTTTATGGATGCCACAAGTCCAGAGACCCATATGTCTAAGAAAAAATTATCGGAACCCCGATATCTCGACAAGCCCTCGGGGCAACCGCAACCCCCCGGGATGAATCTCGCGCACGACCTCCCCCCCGAACATCAGCAACCGCAAGGAGGACAGAGCGAGGAAGGCCCGACAGGCGGGATCTATTCTTCGGGACCCCAGACATCCGGGGTGGGGGGTATGCCCTCTCCCCAGTCCACTTCTGAACTCCAGCGGCAAGAACGACGACAGGATGATGAAGAGTCTCGCGACCCATAGAGGCCCCTGGGGAGGGACATCACCCTCCCTCGGGGGGGCCGGGAGGCTCCGCCCCGGGGAATTTCCAGGGGATGCACGGTTCAGAGAAGGTGAAGACACCGGACATCCCCCTCCCTCCAGAGAGGGCACCCGGGCCCTTGGCAGGGAACCGGGTCCGGGAGGTGCTCGGGGTTCTCCTTCAGTTCGAATATCGAGCGATCCCGGCAGCACCAGAGGTCCATGGCCGGAGTGGGGGGGAGGATCCCCATGAAGGGCCGGCGGGAGGGGAACGAAAGTAAATTATTTTTTCCGTATATAATAAGTGGTCCCACCAATCGTTTTAGCTTCAATTTTATTTTCTTGGATTAACGTTTTTATCGCTTCATTTAATTGTAAGAGATTCGGATATTGATTCACGAGAAAATCAATAAAATCTTTTGGGGGTCTTGTTTTTCCAAATATAACTTCAGCAAGCTCTGATTGCGAAAAGGCGCTGTCCTGGCTCTCCTTGAGAAAGTTTTCTATCCGATTTTCGAGGCTGTCTTCCCTTCTACCTTTTTCAAATTCGTCCTTTTTGATAGGCATCGATTAACACCTCTTATTTTATCAAAATCAGTGGATCTCGTATTAAAATATTTGGGAGAGGGGAAAGTTGCCTTCCTAATGACTGAAGGGGCCGAATCCGGGGTCACTATGGGGGGCTTATCAAGGAGGGAGGAGATCGGGAGGCTTCATCAGGACCCGGATCGTGTAGATGGTGGTCCGCAGGATACCGGCCTCGTGGTAGTGCCCCTCCCGCTCGAGGCCACGGGCCTCCCGCTCCAGCCGGGCGAGGCGGTCTGTTGCTTCGGTCATTTCTTCGATGATTTACCCTTACCCTGTGGGCCGGGTTGTTCAATGGCGATACGCTGCCATATCTGTCGGAGGCGCCCTTCCAGAACCTCGTCCAGCTTTCCCTCTGCGGCCAACCTTTCCACCGCACCCTTGAGGTTCTCCTGAAATTCCTCTTGGTTCAGATACCACTGGATTGCCATTCGCGAGAGGTCACTTGGGGATGCATACTTCCCAGCATCAACAAGGGTCTTCATCTTCTCGACGATTACCGGGGATACCCGCACCATAATACCCTTCATGTGCTGTCGTGTGGTCAAGGTCTCACTCCGATTAGAAATATACAATAAGTTATATTTATGCTTATCTTTCATGTGTTGTATACGCTAAGATCTACGATTAGCTAATATAGCAATAAATCAATTAAGAACCATGGCATCCGTGAAGCCTGCCGGCGATCAGTCTCCCCTCCGGATCACGGAGGAAGATGTCCGGGCCTTCGACCTCCGAGCCGGGGCTGTGGGGATTCCCCCTGGTCTTCTCAAGGAGTTCGAGAAGGCCGGGCTCGTTGAAATCGTGAAGAGGCCCTGAATCCTATCGCATCAACAGGGAAGACAGCCCTCGCAGTAGAGGCATTCCCAGGCACCCGGCCCCGGGCTTCGCGTTCCAACCTGGCGATCCGGGAGGCGGGGGTGGAGGTCATGTCTTCCCCGCCTGCAACCGGTGATGCATCTCGTCATCGGTCTCTTCCGCGGTCCCCCGCACCCGGCTCAAATCCTGTCTCATCTCCTGGAGGATTCCATCTACACGCCTAACTCGGGGGTTCAAGCGCTTTTCAAGAATCCTCCAAAGCTTCCGAAACCCCTTCCCGAGGAACTCCCGCTCTATCCACCCTCTTTGCTGCTTGAGATATTCATCGACGGAGAGATAAGTGGGATTTGGGATTGTCTTCTCGAGGCAGTGTTTGCACAGATGCCTCCCATATTGAGCGACTCTCCCCCATTCCTCATCAGGGATTAGGTAGATGGGGAAATGCCGCCCGCAGAGATCACAGAAATAATACCAGTCACTCTGCTCGTCGTCCATTACGCTTTCCCGTTCTCGGGGAGGAGGATGATGGCGACCCTTCGCCCGATCCAGGACTTCGGGCAGAAGAGATATCCTCTCGCTCCGACGGGCCCCTTGACCGTCCGCTTACGGAGTTCATCACCATCAAGAGTTACCCCTCCGTTGATCTTGATCGGGTCGGGTTCCCGCGCCCACCCAATGTGATCCCTCTTCTGGAGGTTGCACGTCTGACAAGAGAGGGCGAGGTTCTCCGGGTCATCGGTCCCACCCTTTGTCACCGGGATGACGTGGTCGATATGCCATGTGCGTCCGTCGGGGTCGAGTCCGTCCCCCTGCCTCTTGCAGTAGCGGCACGTGTGATGGTCTCGGAAGAGGATTGTATCCCTGACTGCACTCTGAATCCCCATCACCCCTCGATCAGAAGGATCTTCACCCTCTTCCCGAGCCATGCTTTCGGGACGTAGACTCGCCCGCTGTTGCCGCCCCGCTTGACCACCATATCCATCTCGTCGTAGACCTTGAAGGTCTCCGTGGTGAGGCTGTCCTTGAGAGTGCCCTCTTTCATTGTATCTACTTGTGGTCATAAACCATATAAAAGCGAAGGTTAGTGGTTACATGTAGCCACATTGGCAGGGAATCGAGACCATGACCGAGAATCGAACTGGAAAACCCATGGCGGGCCCCTCCCGGGTCAAGGGGAAGGGGTGGTCCGCCAAAGAACCATTGAAGGTCGAGCATGAAAACTCTTCTCTCGCCGCCCTGGAGGCAGCCATCATCGCGGGCGACCTCGGGGATCCCTTGGTGGGACACGTATGACCCCCGGAAGCTGGCACAAGGTCGGCCACATCGAGTGTATCCCTAGGACCCTGAAGAGCCTCAGGGTCGTCGCCCGGGCCTTTGGGAAGGAGACCACGGGGATCATCACCTCCGAGGGCGTGCAAAGGCTCCTCTCCCCGGGGTCCTCACCGGGGGAGATCCTCGGGACCCGTGGGGGCGTGGATGGCGCAGAGATCACGGAGAAGATCGGGACCGCATACCGCTCCCGGTCGGGGCGGGGGATCATCATCCGCTTGGTCGGGGCCCCGGAGTGCATGGGCTCCTGGGGGGGCTTCAAGGACGTCCTTGCGGGCACCCGGGAACGCATCGCCCTCTCGGTGCTCGAGGAGGGCAGCCCCCCCCTCGGGGGATGACTCCGGGGGGCATCTTAGATCACGGTAGCCTCGACCTGAGGATACCCTGAAGGACCAATTTTGATGGACGCGATCTCTCCGCTTTGATGAAAAACATTATAAAATCGTGAAATTCTCTAACTTCGATGGAGAACCGAGATACCACTTTCACCCTCTCCGAACCCAACCCTGACATACCCTGATATCCTCCCTCTCCCTCATGGACCGCACCCTGCTCCCCTGTCCTTGTTGTGGGTCGGTCCTCACCTCGCCCTGGGAGGATCCGGAGATATGGGAGTGCCGGGTACGTTATGGGATCTAATCCTCCTTGAAGAGAGCTCGCCTAAGAAGGAGGCGAAGAAGGAGGAGAAGCTGGCGGCGAAGGGGGAGAAGCAGGCAGCCTCGGTGGGGGTGGGGGTGAAGGTGTGCCCAGAAGACCGACAATCATCACCTGTATAGTTGTTGAGGATTTCTCAGTTTCAAATAATTTTGCTGCATTAGGTGTTGAGTTAAGAAACTGGATAGATCTTAAATAAAGTTCCCATATAAAATTCCATAAGTCAGTATTAGGGTCAATTAATACAACATTATCACCTAAAAGCGATTTAGCATCATTGTAGTTGATCACTTGTCCATGTGACTTATATCTCTCTCCTTCAACGAGTTCTTTAATAACCCCTTCAGGATTAATTGCGGTTCCCTTTAAAACGCCTTGTGGAAGCCATCTTCTAAGAAAGTCCTTTGAAAAATCTATAGCATCTCGGCAGAATGCAATCATTTCAGGCCGTATCTGAACTAGAATTGGAGCATAAATAGTAACTGGCTCTCCTCGATTGACTCGGTCACGAATGTCCTCTAGTCCTTGGATGTATGCCCTAGCTGGAATCAACTGAGTTTGACCCGTCGGAAGATTGACTGTTATTTGAGGATCAACAGGGCCGATTTCAGATAAATAACCCATGAATACTTTATCAGCCCCTAACGCAATCATTGTAGCTGCACTTTTTGCATAGTTGGGAATAATAACATTAAATTCCTCAGTAAAACGGAATCGACACATATTTAGTATTTTTTCAGCTGTATTGGCATCTCCACCGGGGCTGTTAATCATAAGGTCGCCCTTAGATCCATCACAGACCCGCATACAATCTTCAAAGGGAGGTGCGTCAAATTGCATTATGCCTGACATCGGATGGCTTGGACTAGCGGTATAGACGGCCAATTTTCGCCCTGTCAATTCCTGAATCTTCTTAATCAGTTCTTGTCTTTTCCGAGTCTGTCCAGCAGGAGAGCATTCATCTATTATGGCGGAAAAAACTGGGTGCAAGCCCTCTCCCTCAAACACTCATAGAACATGCTCATTGCAAGTTACTTGAACGGTGAAGTAGAAGGCATTGTTCGGAAGCATATCTTTCGTGATATCAATCAAGCGAAGGATATCCTTTACCTCCTCTTCATGAACCTTTAAAGTGTCCTCGATGAACTCTTCAAGGGACATAGAGACTCACTCAAAGGCTATTATATTTTTGATCCAGATGATATAGCTTTTGGCGGGGGGAAGTTTACGGGGTGTTCTATATAATGAGGACCCGATGCGAGGGAGAAGATTTGAACGCCCGAACTCCTGCGACACCGGCCCTCTCAAGGTCGCCTCTTACGGGGAGATTTCTCCTGCTTGATCAGCTCCCGGAGCTCCTCGATGCTATTGGCCTTATCGGCAAGGGCCTGCATGTGGGGATCCTTGGACCGAAGTTCATATTCAGTTATGATCTCCTCCTCCGTCTGGTGGACCGTGGCCTCCCCCGTCAGCACCTCGTTGAGGATACCCCCAAACTTCTCATTGAGGGTGCGGAAGTTCTCTTCGAGCTCCCGGATGCGGGCCTCCTGTTGCCTCATCTTGGCGGACATCCTCTCCTCGGCGGCCGCTTTGATAAGGGTGACGAACTTCTCTCCCTTGAGATACTCCTCGGCGAGCTCCTCCTCGGGGTATCGGGAGTACGCACCCGCGAGGTACCCCTGGTGACCGACAAGAACCTCGATCACGGCCTCGGGGATCCCGCCCGCCTTCATCTTGCTCATAAAGAACTTCCTGCAGGAATGGGCGGTCATGGTCAGGCGGCCCGTCTTCGGGTCCTGCTTCTCAAGACCTGCCTTCCGCACGGCCCTCATCCAGATGGCCTGAAAGACCCGGTAGGAAACCGGGAAGAGGAGATTATCATCTCTCTCCTCCCCCCTCCGGGCCCGTGCAGATGCAACATAGCGATCCCGCACCTTGAGATAGTCCCGGACCGCGGCCACGGCCTCTGCGCTGATGAAGGAGATCCTCGGCTGCCCGGTCTTCGTCTCCCTGATGATGATTCGGGCGGGGCGGGCATCGAGGTCGATATCGCCCTCCACCTTCCCGTTCCCGACCCGGAGCGAGAGGACCTCCCCGATCCGCGCCCCCGAGCTGAGCATGATGTACGTGATCGCCCGGGCCCGCACGTCCATCTGGGAGAGAATCCTCAGGGCATCCTCGACCCGGAGGGGCTTATCCACGGTGGCAACGTGGACGGCCTTCCGCCCCTTCTTCAGCTTGTAGATGGTTCGCTCATCGGGGAAGAAGTCATGGAACCTCAGGAACTCGATCACCGCGGATCGCATGGTTGCGCCGGACTTCGGAGCGTTGCACGCCTTACAGGCCCCCCGGAGGTCCGCCACCAGGTCGCGCTCTCCCAGCTTCACCTGGGAGAGGTATTGGGCCGCGAGGGGCTCAAGGTCCCGGGGGGTCTTCCCTGTGAAGTCAGAGTAGAGAATGAGAAGGTATTTTTTAAGCAGATACCAATAGGTCTCCTGAGTGGAGGGAGATGAACGCTCATCCAGGAAGCTCTGTATGGTCATTGTCTCACCAAGGATCATATTCGCCTGATTGTGTCTTAAATGTTCTTGAGAAAGAGAGTGTAGATAAAGATATATTCAATTTTATGTCACCGGAGGATGTGGAATGGCACTGAGGGACGAGAAGTTCTCCATACCTGAGGAGCTGATCATCGAGGATCTCAACGGGCATGACAGGAAGATCCGGC
>Ga0315285_10006736_pt1 | contig 11842 bp, 11 predicted proteins | sample YL17G09_36_MG_FD_203698 | JGI IMG/M metagenome (GOLD analysis project Ga0315285, IMG submission 203698) | Sediment microbial communities from Yellowstone Lake, YNP, Wyoming, USA - YL17G09_36 | ecosystem: Environmental > Aquatic > Freshwater > Lake > Sediment | place: USA: Wyoming | collected... | reverse complement strand
TGCGTAAGCGGCCCCACGCTTACCCTAGCGGTCCTTCCAAAACAGCTCGGCGTCGGAGCGGCGGACGTAGTTGGCGTCGATGACCGCGGGATCCTGGGCCAGGCCGGCGCGCAGGCGGGCGGCGGCGATCATTCCGACGGCGGCGGCCAGCGCGCGCGGCGCCTCGCGCACCGCGGCGTTCTCGAAGCGCGTGCCCGCCAGGGCGGAACGGAAGGGGGCGAAGCCGGTGGAGAGGAACTCCAGGTCGCCCTCCGGCAGACCCCTCAGCCAGTCGGGGAAGCGGGCGACGGCTTCCGGGCGGACGAGCTCGAGCGCGGCATCGTAGACCGCGCCGTACACCTCGCCGCGCCGCGCGTCGACCACCACCGCGCGCAAGTCCGCCGTGCCGAACCAGGCCACGGCCTGGAGGTTCGAAACCGCCGCGACGAGCCTGCCGTGGGCCTCCGCCAGGCCCTTCACCGCGGCCAGGCCCACGCGCACGCCGGTGAAGGATCCCGGGCCGGCAGCCGCGGCGAAGCAGTCCACCTCCGAGGTCTTCCAGCCGTGCCGTTCGAGCAGCCGGGCCAGATGCTCCCACAGGATGTGGCCGAAGCCGTCGGCGGAACGAAGCAGCACTTCATCGAGGACGCGGTCACCGGCCACCAGGGCCAGGCTGCCGAACTCGGTCGTGGTGTCGATCGCCAGGATGCGGGCCATCACTCAGTGAGCCTGTAGATGCGAACCAGCGAGTAGACCTTGCCGTTGGCGTTCATGGCGTAGAGCCGCCCATCGAGCACGGCCGGAAGGAACCGTACCAGGCCGGGCGGGATGCGGAGGGTTCCCTGCCCTCCCGCGCCCAGCACGCGGTAGCCCTGGCCTTCGGCGGAGGCCTCGCCCGTCCACAGCCACATCATGGAGCGCGTGGCCCGCGTCTCCCGAGTCACCTTCGCGGCATAGTCGCCGGGCTTGGCGCGGGAGAGCGCCTCGGAGGCCGGCGCGACGATCTCGAAGGGAAGGCGCTGCGGGTTCTGCTCGACTTCCTGCATCAGCACGGGCCGCGACTCGAACTTGTAAGACCGCAGCATGGACTCCTTGCGGCCCTCGCGGTAGAGGTGCAGCACCCAGTCGTGGGTGCGGTCGGGCGGCTCCCCGGTGAAGCGGTCACCCTTGGAATCCTTCTTCTGTTTGAGGTACTCGCCGGTGATGGGGTTGAACCAGGCCACCTGGTAGGTGTGCTTCTCGACCACCATCTCGACCGGCCCGGGCTTCTCGAGGTAGACCACGTACTCGACGCCCTCCAGCGCCAGGGCGCGGCCGCCGTCCACGTCGAAGTACGGCTCCAGCTCCCAGTGCCGGGTGGCGGAGAAGAAATCGAACCAGGCGGTCATCTGGCGGGCGCCGGGCGAATCCAGGTACTTGGCATCCACGCCGAACTGGCTGCCGCCGTAAGTGCCGGTGTTGCCGAAGGTAGGGTACTGGCCGTTCATCGTGGCGTTCCAGAGCCGCCGGCGGAAGGTGTCGGTGTCCACGTGGTGGGCGTGGGTCTGGCCGGCCCCGCTGTTCTCGTAGGCGAACTCCGCGTTGACTTGCGGCACGGCATGGAGCTGGTGCTCGATGGCTCCGAGATCGTTGGAGGAAGACTGGTAAACGAGGTAGTTCATCCAGCCGTCGGCCAGGAGCGGGGCGGAGGTGGCCACGGTGTGAGTGGAGCGCGGGTGATCGTAAGGATCCAGCTTCTGGAGCAGCGCGCCGATCTGCTTGAGCAGGGCGCGGCCGTTCTCGTACTCCTCGAACTCCTGGACGCCCTGCCAGGTGACGTGCAGGGCCGCGTAGCGCGCCACCACGTAACGGATGTAGCGCTCCCGCTGCTGCCAGGCGGGGAACAGCTTCGCCAGGTGGTCTTCGTCCCAGCCCAGCACCAGGTCCGCAATGATGCCCTTGCGGTTCATATAGAGCACGCGCTGGTCCACCTCGCGGAAGTGGTCCGGGTTGGGCTGGTCCGGGGTGGGGAACGAGCGGGCGGGATCGCCGGCGCGCGAGAGGATCACCCCTCGGAGGTGGTTGAACTTCTGGCGGGCGCGGGTGTCGATGATCTCGTCGAACCGCGGGCGGGAGATGAGGGGGAAGCTGTAGAGCGTGTCGCCCATCCACAGGTGGGGCGTTTTGTTCGGTTCGTCCACATACGCCCAATGGTGGACGTTGGCGGGTCTCAGGAAACCCGGGGAGCCGGAATCGGTGGCCGTGACGCGACCCTCCTGGTTGTTGAGGCGCTCGAGGTTGCTGCTGACGCGGAAGACCCACTCGCCGGGATCGCTGGGCGCGAAGCGCACCACCATCCGGCGGCCGCCGTCCCAGAACCCGGGAAGCTGCAAAGTCCGGTAGCGCGGCGAGCGGAACTCGACCTCCAGCGCGACGCTCAAGTACGGATTCGGGTGCGCGGCGGCCTCTGGCGCGGAGAGTTCGAACAGCAAGTCGCACGGGGAGTACGTGGGTGTGGGCGGGCAGGGACTCTGAGCGCACAGCCAGCCCGCCACAGCCAGGCCCGGCAGCAGGGAACGCACCACCATGTTCCTATAGTAGCCGGGCAGGCCGAAGGTGGCGTACCATGCAGGGTGCTGCACCTGCGCACTGTGGTCCTGACTGCGGGTCTGCTGGCCCTGGCCCAGGAACTGCCTCGGGGCAAGCTGATCGAGAAAGCGACCTGCTACGAAGACCGGCAGCAGAGCTACGCGCTTTACCTGCCCTCGAGCTACGACTCCGGCCGGTCGTGGCCCATTCTGTATTGCTTTGACCCCGCAGCCCGGGGGCGCGTGCCCGTCGAGCGCTTCCAGGAGGCTGCGGAACACTACGGCTGGATCGTGGTGGGTTCGAACAACTCGCGGAACGGCCCGTTTGAGGTGAACCTGAACGCGATGGACGCCATGTGGCGGGACACCCACGCGCGTTTCGCGATCGACGCGCGCCGCATCTACGCGGCGGGTTTCTCCGGCGGCGCCCGCATGGCCTGCCGCATGGGACTGGCCGGGGGCCTGGTAGCCGGCGTGATCGCCTCCGGCGGCGGCTTCCCCGAGCCGGACTTGCCCAAGTCGATTCCGTTCGTGTTCTTCGGAACCGCCGGCACGGAGGACTTCAACGGGTCCGAATTGAAGGAGTTGGACCGCGAATTGCACACTCTGGGCGCGCGGCACCGGGTGGTGGTCGTCGCAGGCGGGCACGACTGGCCCGCCCCGGCGCTGGCCCGGGACGCCATCGAGTGGATGGAGCTGGAAGCCATGAAGGCCGGCCGCCGGGCGAAGGATGACACGCTGGTCGAGGCGCTGTTCCGCAAGGCCGTGGCACGGGCCGAAGCCGCGGAGGCCGCCGGGCGCGTCCCCGAAGCCTGGATCTCCTGCGCCGCGCTGGCCGAAGACTTCAAGGGCCTCCGGGACGTGGCGGCGTACGAGCGGAAAGCCGTCGAACTGGGCCGCTCGAAGCTCGTGAAGGCGCAACTCAGGCGCGAGGAAGAGCAGGAGCAGAAACGGCAGCAGGCGGTCAGCGAGGTTCACGGCTACCTGGAAACGCTCAGCGACCCGAGCGAGCGGCAGGCGGCCCTGGCGTTCCTGCGCAGTTCCATCGCCCGCCTGCGCCGCAGGGCGGACGCCAAGGAGGATTCGCCGGATCGCCGCGCGGCACGGCAGGTGCTCGGGGGGCTCTCCGTGATGGCCTCCGAGCAGGGCCGGGACCTGCTGGCGCGGAAACAGTACCTCCCGGCGGCGCTGCGGCTGGAGGTGGCCGCGGCCATCCGGCCGGACCGGCCGCAGGTGCTCTACGAGATGGCCTGCGCCTACGCCCAGGCCGGAGAGAAGAACAAGGCGCTGGCGGCCCTCCAGCGGGCCGTTGAGAAGGGGTTCAAGGACGCGGCCCGCCTGAAACAGGATCCCCGGCTGGAAGGGCTGCGCGGGGAGGCGCGCTTCGAGGAACTGCTGGGAAAGATCCCGTCCCAGTAGCGGACAGGCGCGTCCCTACGCCGGACGCCGGGCAGAGCTGCCTGCGCCCCAAGTGGTTGACGCACCTGCACCGGAGCTGGCGAGCCGATTGCTCCTGATCCAGTAGCCGTTCTCGATGCGGACCGGACGGTGGTGCTGCTGCCCCACCACCCCAGGGAGGCCCGCGAGCGGGAAGACACCTCCCCGGGCGAATTCGCCGAGTGGCGCGTCCAGAGCCGCAGTTTCGAGCGGCTGTGGCGTTCGATACGTCTTCGAGGTCCCTGACCGGCGTCGGGGAACCCGAGTCGGTGGAAGCGGCGGAGGGCCGGCGCGTGCGCCTGGACGCGCTCAACGGCGAGTGGTTCACTGTGGCGGGCATGTGCCGGGACGTCAAGCGCGCCAACCTCTCCGAAGCGCGCCAGGCGCTGCGCGTGGTGGTGACGGGCGCGGCGCTGGGGCTGCTGCTGGCGTACGCGGCGGGCCGCGGCGCTGGCCTGCTACGCACCGGCGCGGCGCGCGGCCGCGGCGGAACCGGCGAAGATCCTGCGCGGCGAGTGAGGCTCACAGCGACCAGGGCGGGCGGTAGGCGCGATTGACCAGCGCCTCGGCCTTGGGGTTGTCCACGACGCGCTCCTGCTGGGCATCCCAGACGATCTTGGCGCCGGTGCGCAACGCGAGGTTGCCCAGGTGGGCGACGGTCGAGACGAAGTGCGCCACCTCGAGGTTTTCGACCGGCTGCTGGCGTGATCGGAGGCAGTCCAGAAAATTGCGAATGTGCGCGGGCCGACCGTCGAAGCCGCGATCTTCGGGGCTCACCGTGCGCTTGAAGACGCCCAGCGGTTTCTTGGCTTCGGGGATCACTTCCCAACCCTTGGTGTCCAGGATAAGCGTGCCCTCGCTACCGCTGAAAGCCAGCCCATGCGGGCGCCCGTCCAGGCCCACCCCGCCCAGTACCTGGTGCTCCCAGATGAGCGTGTAGGTGGGGAACTCATAGACGGCGATCTGGGTGTCGGGCGTCTCGGTGTTGTCCTCGACGACGAACTTGCCACCCGAGCTGGAGACCGCCCGCGGCGGCGCCGGCCCCATGGCCCACAGCGCCAGGTTCAGAAGATGCACGCCCCAGTCGGTCATCAGGCCGCCGGCGTAATCCCAGAACCAGCGGAAGTTGAAATGGAAGCGGTTCTTGTTAAAGGGCCGCTTGGGCGCGGGCCCCAGCCACATGTCGTAGTCCACGCCTGCGGGCGCGTCGCTATCGGGCGGGTTGCCGATGCCGCCTACCCAGTCCAGGTAGGCCCAGGCCCGCACCTGTCGGATCTTGCCGAGCTTGCCGGAGTGCACGAACTCGACGGCCTCGCGGAAATGCGCGCCGCTGCGCCAGTGCGAGCCCATCTGCACCACCCGCTGATAGCGCCGCGCGGCTTCCAGCATCTTGCGGCCTTCCCAGATAGTGGTGGCCAGGGGCTTCTCGACGTAGACGTCCTTGCCGGCCTGGCAGGCATGGACGGTGGGCAGGGCATGCCAGTGATCGGGCGTAGCCACGACGCACACGTCCAGGTCCTTGCGCTCCAGCAGGCGGCGGTAGTCCTTGAACGGTTCGGGCCGCGCGTTGCGGCGCTTCTCGACCAGCGCCACGGCCTTGGCCAGTTGCTCGTCGTCCACGTCGCAGACGGCCACGCAGTCCACGTCCTGGTTGACGAGGAAATGATTGATCAGCCCCCGCCCCATGCCGCCGCAACCGATCAAGGCGAAGCGGATGCGGTCGTTAGGGCCCACGGTGGCGCGCAACCCGGCGGCCACCGCGGAACCACCCAGGAATACGCGGCGCGACACTGTCTCCATACGGGCCTGCCTCCACGGGGAAATCCTATACCATCCGGGCGCTCGATACAATTGGTCGGAGGATGATACGGCAGGGAGCAGCGATCTTGGCGGCGGCCTCGCTGCTGGGCCGGCCCGCGGCGGCCCAGGTGGAGAATCCGGGCTTCGTCTTCCGTTACGAGGCGCGCCTGGTGGTGCTGCACGCCACGGTGGTGGACGGGACCGGCAACTTGGTAACCGACCTGGCGCGGAGCGCCTTCCACGTATACGAGGACGGCGTTGAACAGGCGCTGAAAGTGTTCAAGCGCGAGGACGCGCCAGTGTCGCTGGGGCTGGTGATCGACGCCAGCGGCAGCATGCTGGGCAAGCGCGACAAGGTCCGCTCCGCGGCGCTGACCCTGGTGCGCGCCTCTCACCCGGGAGACGAGGTCTTCGTCATCAACTTCAACGAGCGGGCCTACCTGGATGCGGACTTCACCAGCGACACCGCCCGGCTCGAGGAGGGCCTGGCCCGGGGCGAGTCGCAGGGCATCACCGCCATGCGCGACGCGGTGCGCCTGGCCCTCGAGCACCTCTGGCGCAAAGGGGAGCGAGACAAGAAGGTGATCCTGGTGGTCTCCGACGGCGAGGACAACTCGAGCGCCATCGACCTCAAGTACCTGGTGCGGGCCGCGCAGCAGACCGGCATTCTCATTTACGCGCTGGGCCTGCTGGGCGAAGCGGGCCGCGAGGCGACCGCGCGCGCCAAGAAAGAGCTGGATGCGCTCGCCCAGGCCACCGGCGGCCAGGCCTGGTACCTGGACGATGTGGCGCAGTCCGAACGGGTGGCGCTGGAAGCGGCGCGGGACATCCGCAATCAGTACACGCTGGCCTACACGCCCTTGAACCAAGCCCTCGACGGGGCCCACCGGCGCATTCGCGTGACCGCCGAGGGTCCGCTCCCGCTCACCGTGCGCACCCGGACCGGCTACTATGCCGGCCCGGCGCCGCGCAACGCCAAGACGCCGTGAAGCCGCAGGCGCTCGCATGGCCCCAACCTACGCCGCCAGCGGCACCACTTTGGACTGACGAATGCGCCGGTCGCGGGTCACCAGCGGCACATTGTGCACCACGCTGGTGGCGGCGATGATCTCGTCGGCCGGATCGCCGCGGAAGTCCAGCTTCCGGACGGCCCGGCAAACCGCCAGGTCCAGCGGCCACACATGAATCCGCGATAGCGCGCGGGCGAACTCGGCGGAATCCACGTCCAGGGTGACCCTGCCCAGTTGCGCGAGCTTCGTCACCTCGCAGATGACCATGGCGGAGATGCTCCACGGCTCCGCGGACAACAGGCGCCGCTCGCGCGGGCTCAGCGCGCCCGCCAGCGCGTGGATCAGGATGTGGGTGTCAAGATTGAGCATCCCAGTTCAGCCCGGTCGAGAAGAGGTCGCCGCGGATCTCAATCTTGCCCTTGAGGCAGCCGATCAAGCCGGCGCAGTCGGCGTCTGCGGGCACCAGCCTGGCGACGGGTTTCCCCCGTTTGGTGATCAGGAGACCATCGGCGTCGAGGCGGTCCAGCAGCGCGAGGCACTGCTGCTTGAACTGGGAGGCCTTGATGACCTGCATAGATCCAGGTTACAACAGGTCAACTGAAATGTCCAGTCAGCTTAAGTGGACAATTCGGCCGCGGCGCGCTGGCGGAGAGAGGGGGATTCGAACCCCCGATAGAGTTTCCCCTATACACGCTTTCCAAGCGTGCGCCTTCAACCACTCGGCCATCTCTCCGGGGTGGTCTCGAACGTTTACCGGGGCGTGGGTCTACGTTCAATGTAGCACGGGCGGCGGCCTAGCCGGAGGCGCAGGAAAGCCCGGGTTATGGCTGCTGGGGGAGGGGGCGGACCGTGATGGTCGCCTTCATTGCGGGGTCAACCACGCAGTCGCGGTCCGCCATGCGGTAGAGGTAGTCCCGCACCCGGAGGTACCATTCCGCGCCCTGATGGGCGGGAAAGACCGGCTTCTGGCACCAGGGCTCCGGCTCGAGGCCCGGCGCGAGGATCTTCAGCAAGCTGGCGGTCAGCACCCCCCGCTGGCATTTCGCTTCCAACGATCGCGCCAGCGCCACGTCCTGCCGGGCATTGCGCCGGATGAGGCGGCGGATGGTCAAGCCCTCGTCGCGGTCCTGCTTTCCGGCGCCGCAGAGGTAGCCGCGCAGCGCCTCCCGCACGGTAGCGTCCGCCGGCGCATCCACCGGCGCCAGGGGGCTCGCCGTCAGCGCTGGGGCGCCCAAGACCGGGTCGAGTGCGCGCATCTCCAGCGGGTAGATCACCCACTCGTCTCCGACGTTCAGTTGCACCTCGAGGCGGAACCGGCCCACGGGCGTTTGGGCGGGCACCCACAGGTCCAGCCAGTAGATGCGCGCGGTCTGTCCGGCCGCCAGCGCGCCCGGATCGGCCACCTGGCCATCTTCATCAACCGGCAGGGGTTCGAGGCGGTCGGGCCACCAGGCGGTGCCGCGCCGTTCGTAGACCACCTTGTAGATGGCCGGCTTGACCGACTTATCCGGGTTCTGGCCCAGGAACAGGTAGAAGCCGGCGCCCGCAGGCGCCGTGACCGCCACCCAGTAGGAGGCGTACGCATTGCGGATCACGGCCGGCGAGAGAATCTCCCGCGGGCGCGGCGCCTGGTCCACCGCCAGGACGTTGCCCGCCGGGTCCAGCCGCTGGAACTCCGAGTAGACCCGGACGGATTGCGCCACCAGCGGCGCACTGGCCAGCACCACTGCCGCCCATCGAAGCACGCGGACCGCCATCCGGTTCATTGTAGACCCAGCGGCGCCGTACCGGGTGATTGAAAGAAACTGAGCGCATGGTTGCCCTGGCGGAGGAGACGGAAGCGTTGCAGCGTGCCAAAGGCCTCCTCGAGGCTGGTGCGCGTAGAGTGCTGCACCACCACCAGCGGCGGCGGGGCCTGAGCGAGCCGGCGCAACGCCGCGCAGCACTCCCGCTCCGCCTCGTACGGGGGATCGAGAAACGCGATGTCCACCGCGAACCGCCCAAGCTGAGCCAGCGCCTCGCCGTGCACCACCTCAGCGCGCCCCTCCAGGCGCAGGGCGGCCACGTTCTCGCGGATCACGGCCACCGCCGCGCGGTGCTTCTCGAGGAAGATGGCGCGCGCGGCGCCGCGGCTCAGCGCCTCGAGGCCCACGGCGCCCGAGCCGGCGTAGGCATCCAGGAAGACCGCGCCGGCGATGCGGGCGGCCAGGATGTTGAACAGCGTCTCGCGCAGGCGGTCGGGCGTGGGGCGCAGCTTCAGGCCCGGCAGGCTCTTCAGGCGGCGGCTGCGGAACTCTCCTCCGATGACGCGCATCAGCCCGCCTCAACCAGCCCGTAGCGCTCCCGCCAGCGCCGGCGGACGTAACCCACGACCCGGTTCAGCTCGTCGCGGCTCGGCGGATGGGCCAGGAACTCGCGGGCCTCGTGGCGCGCCTGCTCCAGCATCTCGGAGTCGCGCACGATGTTGGCGATGCGCAGCGCGGGGATGCCGCTCTGGCGCGTGCCGAAGAACTCCCCCGGCCCGCGCAGCTTCAGGTCCATCTCGGCGATGTAGAAGCCGTCCGTGGACTCGGTCATGGTGCGGATGCGCTCCTGCGCCGCTGGGTTGAGCTTCTCGGTCACCAGGATGCAGTAGCTCTGCTCGACGCCGCGCCCCACGCGCCCGCGGAGCTGGTGCAGTTGCGCCAGCCCGAACCGCTCGGCCTGCTCGATGACCATCACGGTGGCGTTGGGCACGTCGATGCCCACCTCGATGACGCTGGTGGAAACCAGGATCTTGGTCTCCCCCTGCTTGAACCGCTCCATGGCGGCTTCCTTCTCCTCGGCCGGCAGGCGCCCGTGCAGCAGGCCCACCGTCAGGCCTGGGAAGACCTCCCCGGCCAGGTGGCGGTACATCTTCTCGGCGGCCTTGATGGCCTGGGTCTCGGATTCCTCGATGGCCGGGTAGACCACGTAGGCCTGGCGGCCGGCGTCCACCTGCTGCTTGAGGAAGCTCCAGACCTGCTCGAGGCGGTCCTCGACGACGTGGCGCGTGACGATGGGCTTCCGGCCCGGCGGCAGCTCGTCGATGATGGACACATCCAGGTCGCCGTAGAGGGTGAGGGCCAGGGTGCGCGGGATGGGCGTGGCCGTCATCACCAGCACGTCGGGCCAGCGGCCCTTGGCGATGAAGTTCAGGCGCTGGAGCACGCCGAAGCGGTGCTGCTCGTCCACGATGGCCAGGCCGAGGTTCTGGAAGCGCACGTCCTCTTCGATCAGCGCGTGCGTGCCCACGGCGATCTTGAGGAGGCCCTCTTCGAGCGCGCGCTTGAGCTGGGTCTTCTGCTTGCCGCCGAGCGAGCCGGTGAGCAAAGCCATGGGGTAGCCCAGCTTCGCGAAGATGCTCTTGAGGTAGAAGTAGTGCTGGGCGGCCAGGATCTCGGTGGGCGCCAGCACCGCCACCTGGTAGCCGTTCTCGAGGGCGATGACCGCGGCCTCGGCCGCCACCAGCGTCTTGCCGCTGCCCACGTCGCCCTGGAGCAGGCGGTGCATGGGCGCGGGGCTCTGCATGTCGCGCGCGATCTCCGCGAGCACGCGCTTCTGCGCCCCGGTGGGCTTGAAGGGCAGCATCCGCTTGACCTTCTCCCGCACCGTGTCGTTGAGCTCGAAGGCGATGCCCGGACGCAGCCGGGCCTGCTCGCGCTTGAGCGCCAGGCCCAGTTCCAGCCAGAAGAACTCCTCGAAGATCAGGCGGGTGTGCGCCGGCGAGCGGAAGGCGTTGAGCAGCCGGAGGTCTTCCTGCGGGGAGGGGAAGTGCAGGGTGCGGACGGCGCTGCCGCGGTCGGGCAGGTTCAGGCGCTGGCGCAGCGCGGCGGGCAGCGGGTCCGGCTGCGGCCCCAGGGTCTCCAGCAGGGCGTACACGATGCTGCGGAACACGCGCGTCGAGAGCTTGCCCGCGGCTTCATACACCGGCACCACGCGGCCCACGTGGAGGCTGGCCTCGCCCTCCTCGCCCTCCCGGCCCTCGCTGACGACTTCAAACTCGGGGTGGACTATAGTCAGCGCCCCGCTGAAGCTGTCCCATTCGACCTTCCCGTAAAGCGCCAGCCGCTGGCCCGGCATGATTACGTCCGCCAGGTAGCCGGCGTGGAACCAGCGGGCCACGAGCCGCATGCCGGAGCCGTCGGCAAAGGTGGCTTCGAACATGCCGAGCTGGCGCCGCCGGAAGCCAGCCAGGCCGGCGGAGCGCACCTCGGCGGTGACCGTGGCCATCTCGCCGGGCGCCAGCTCGGCGATGCGCTTGAGGTTGCTGCGGTCCTCGTAGCGGAAGGGCGGGTAGGTGAGCAGGTCCTCGACGGTCAGGATGCCCTTGGACGCCAGCACGGCGGCGCGCGCCGGGCCCACCCCCTTGACGTATTGAACTGGAGTCGCCAGATCCACCGAGAAATTCAGTGTACAATGCGCGTCATGAAGAACTGGTTCCTCCTTTTGTCTGCGGCGGCCGCCGCCGCCTTCTGCGCTGACTTCCGGCTGGGCATCGTGGGCACGGACACCTCGCACGTGCCCGTCTTCACCCGGGCCTTCAACGATCCCTCCGCGCCGGACTACGTGGCGGGCTTCCGCGTGGTGGCGGCCTACCGGGGCGGCAGCGCGGACCTGAAGGACAGCTACACGCGCGTGGAGAAATTCGCCGCCGAGGTCCAGGCCAAGTGGGGCGTTGAGATGGTCCCGGACATTCCCACCCTGTGCCGCCAGGTGGACGGGGTGCTGCTGGAGAGCGTGGACGGCCGCGTACACCTGGCCCAGGCCCGCGAGGTGATCAAGGCCGGCAAGCCGCTCTTTATCGACAAGCCGCTGGCGGCCACGCTCGAGGATGCCCGCGAGATCGCGCGGCTGGCCCGCGAGGCCCGTGTCGCCTGGTTCAGCTCCTCGAGCCTGCGCTACAGCGAGATCGTCACCGCGCTGAAGGCGCCCGACGCCACGGCGGTCACCACCTGGGGCCCCGGCCCGTTCGAAGAACATCATTACCTGGAGCTTGGCTGGTACGCCATCCACCCCATCGAGATGCTG
>Ga0315285_10006735_pt1 | contig 11842 bp, 15 predicted proteins | sample YL17G09_36_MG_FD_203698 | JGI IMG/M metagenome (GOLD analysis project Ga0315285, IMG submission 203698) | Sediment microbial communities from Yellowstone Lake, YNP, Wyoming, USA - YL17G09_36 | ecosystem: Environmental > Aquatic > Freshwater > Lake > Sediment | place: USA: Wyoming | collected... | reverse complement strand
TGTCGCCTGTAGAACCTGTGTCGCCTGTAGATCCTGTGTCGCCTGTAGATCCTGTGTCGCCTGTAGATCCTGTGTCGCCTGTAGATCCTGTGTCGCCTGTAGATCCTGTGTCGCCTGTAGAACCTGTGTCACCTGTAGATCCTGTGTCGCCTGTGTCGCCTGTAGATCCTGTGTCGCCAGCAGCACCAGTATCACCTACGCCTGGTCCTTGAGCGCCTGTTTCACCTTTGGCACCTGTTTCACCTGTAGAGCCTGCTCCTGTAGCGCCTGTTTCACCTTGAGCGCCTGTAGATCCCGTGACGCCAGTAGAGCCAGTAGAGCCTGTAGATCCTGCGCCTGTAGCGCCTGTTTCACCTTGAGCGCCTGTAGATCCTGCGCCTGTAGCGCCTGTAGATCCTGCTCCTGTAGCGCCTGTAGCACCTTGAGCGCCTGTAGAGCCTGTATCGCCACTAGAGCCTGTAGAGCCTGCCCCTGTAGCGCCTGTTTCACCTTGAGTGCCAGTTGCACCAGTAGTGCCAGCTAAACCTTGAGCGCCTGTAGATCCAGTAATGCCTTGAGTGCCAGTTGCACCAGTAGTGCCGCCTGCGCCACCACTAATAATTTGTGCATAACTTGAATATAACGACATGGTGAGATCTCCTCAATTTTAGGTACTAATTTAATCTTGTCACCGAGGATTAACTGATTGTCTCCTTTGCTATTTTAATTTAGTCTGAAGTTCCACCAAAAATAAGTTCGGAGGCATCTGATGAAACAGTTAAAATGTACGGCTATTAGTGATACGCATTGTAAATTTCCTCTGGATTTACCTGGAGGAGATTTGCTTGTTCATGCTGGGGATTTTACTTACCGGGGGCGGGAATCTGAGGTTAAACCTTTCCTTTCCTGGTATAACGAGCAGCTTGCGATTTACACTAATGTAGTTTTTATAGCGGGAAATCATGAACGTACTTTTGAGGCAAATCCAGGTGCAGTAAAAGAATGGCTGTCACCGTATCTATCTGATCGTTTCATCTATCTTGAGCATCAATCGGTTACGATAGATGGTTTTAATATTTTTGGATTTCCTTCCACACCGAGTTTTGGTTATGGCTGGGCATTTAATGTGGACAGGGGAAATATGCACACATATTTAGATGCTGTACCTAGCGATACGGATTTACTTATCTCGCATGGTCCGCCGCACGGCTATGGCGATTATATAGAGGAACGGGTTTGGGGACGAAATGATCTAGGACAAGAATCTTGGGAGACCCTTTTTAGACATAAGGGTTGTGAAGAGATGTTAGAAGCATTGAAGAGAATATCCCCTCAATACCATGTCTTTGGACATTTCCACGCCGCTTATGGGAAATATATAGGCAAGGAGGATGCTGGGATCCCCGATGTTGTTATGCTTAACGCAGCTTTATGCGGCGAGGATTATCAACTTTCGAGAAAGCCACATAACTTTGTACTGACGAAGTGACATCCTCCCCGCCCTAAAGGGCGGGGCTTCCCTTGCAGAGCCTATTTTTCAAGGTTCCACTTAGCGTTAGATACAAGCCCCGCACTAAGTTGACAACCCACCCTGTAAAATGTTTTCTCTAGGATCGTCCATGGCTTCTTTGATTTGGTCTAGATTTACGGGTTTAAAGCCCCAAACATCTACACCAACATTTATTTGGCGGTTTTTTTTAATCCAGTGCTGATGTACGTGTCCGTGCAAAAGAAATCTACCATCATCTTTCAAACGCCAGTGGGAATGCTTATCTTGTTTTACTTTACCGTTTTCATCAACCATGTGCGCCATATCAAACTCATAGGGTAAATGACCTAAATTGAAAGTGGCTAAGCCGGGGACTTGCAATTCAAAATGTATTGGCAATATTTCCCAACCGGCTTGTGCATAGAATTCCAACCATTTTTCAGAGTCACTCTTATATTTTTTATGAGATGGAAAAACCCAGTCATGATTACCGGGGATTAATTTTTTAATACCATTAAGCCTTGGTGTTATAGTTTCCACCGGACGGCAAGCCATGGAAAAATCGCCTAAATAATAAACAACATCAGTAGGGTTAACCGTACAGTTCCAGGAAACTATCAATTTTTCATTCATCTCTTCGACGCTGCGGTAAGGACGCTTACAATACTCAATTACATTTGTATGCCAAAAATGATGATCTGCACTCAAGTATATCATGTCCACCCTCTAAATATGGTTAAAGGACGGAGTTTTGTCCCTTGATAACTTTCACACATAAATCCCAAATCTCTTTCTTGCGATCAATTTTAGAGATAAGCGCCCCCAGCCTATGAGCTATTAAGCCTACTAGAGTTTTAATATCTACACTAGGGTCTTCTATATATTTAAGAATCACGGCATCTATATCCCCGGATATCTTAAGCATCTTCTGTTCTTTTTTGCCCCCAATTCTATTTTGGGGGAATGTTATAATATTATTTTTTGAAATATTTCCTCCCCCGGTCTAAGGCTGTACCTAATCTTAGATTTAATAGTTGGGAAATGAAGCTAGCAAGCTCATTTAGGAGAACACATTTCTGGAGGAAAGGACATGCTATCGAGACAATTTTTTAAAAGTTTTTTCAAGCCTAAGAAGGTCAACAAGTATGGCTGGAAACCCGATCTTCCGGACCATAGAGATCTAAAGTATACTCTCGCCGCCATAGAAACGATAGCTCTCCCACTGAAAGTAGACTTAAGGAATGCCTGCCCTGCTATATATGATCAGAAGAATTTAGGTAGTTGCACAGCTAATGCTTCAGGCGCTGTTTGCCAATATGAAATGATTCAAAACAACCTCCTCACATACCCCCCATCACGCCTCTTTATCTACTATAATACCCGTAAGATTGGGGGTACTACAGGGGAAGACTCTGGTGCATCCATTAGGGATACGATTAAGAGTTTAGCTACTTATGGTTATTGTGCTGAAGCACTTTGGGTTTATGATGTAAATAAATTCACTAAAAAACCACCCGGTTCAGCCTATGAAATAGCGACTAAGAATAAGCTCGCCTCGATAAACTATATGCGTGTAGAGCAGCGCGAGTACGACTTAAAGGCGTGTCTTGCTCAAGGCAACCTCATAGTTTTCGGATTCACCATATACGAATCGTTTGAAACGCAAGCAGTCGCTAAGACAGGTAATGCTCCCATGCCAGGCAAGACTGAAAGAAGCCTCGGAGGACATGCTGTAACTTTAGTCGGCTTTAATGACGAGACTAAGCAATTTATCGTCAGAAACTCTTGGGGGACTGCCTGGGGACAAAATGGCTACTTCACCTTGCCGTATGCTTATGTTTTAAACAGCGGGCTTGCCAGTGATTTTTGGTGCATTAAAACCATTCCAGGTGGAACTAAATAGGCGTGTCCGTGACATCCTCCCCCGCTAAACCTTGCGGTTATAGCGAGGGCTTCCCTTGCGCTTTGATGACAAAGCTCTCAGCGTTTCATGCCCGAAACGGAGAATGTTTTTTGCAGCGTTTACATCTCGGTTATGAACCTCATTGCATCCACTACATGTTCATCCTCTTACTCCAAGACCACTTACTCGGGAGCAAGCAATCTTAGACTTTCTTTCGCTAACTTCTAGCAACTTGCCACTACGCCTAACGGACTTATAGCAGCAAAACTAATTTAAACTGAGAAAATGAAGTACGCAAGCTATATTTCAAACCTGGCGGCTTTCATCTCCCCTCAACCCTCCACGATATCATAGTAACTCTTTACCGTTTTCTTAAAATTCCCAAGGAGTTTCTGAGAAGCTGGTAACGACTTAGTATCCTCCTTACCAATTTTAAGGGTATGTAGATTGGTAAAGAAGTCTTTGATTTCTTTGTGCGCCCACTGGAGGTCTGCCTTAGGTACGTTGCCTTTGTAGTCTTGGAAGTAGGGCTTAGCTAGACCTTCAAAGAGTTGGTTGATATTAGCCAAGTCCGATTGATCAAGCTTGCCTGATAGAAAAGTCTCAAGGATAGTCGATACGGTACCATCTTCGATCGCCTTCCACTCCTCAGCTACTTCATGCTCAGGCATCATTTTGAGTGCTTGCTTCAAAGCACTCAAGACAGCACGATTACCCATTTTGGTGAAAATGGCAGTGTACGCCATTTCTAGCATATCTTTTTTTGTTGCCAGATCTAGGTGATGCGGTTGCTGTTTTGTGAGTGCTTTCAATTTCTATCTCCTAAAGATTAATCAAGATATAGAATCTACAGTAGGGAATCAGATTAATTTTATCTATATCTATCCATTTAAGGGGAAAATTATGAGCATTACGGCAGAATCCGCAGAACAAATTATCAAGCTTCTCAGGAGCAAGGTAGAAGCTGGTACTCTTGATAAGAAGACGGCTGAGCATTTAGCTGTTGTAGCGCTTCAAGAAGTGCAGACTGCCGATGAAGAAAATGTGGAAGACGAAAATATTGTTCCAGAGGATAAAGAGGAAGATAAAGAAGAGGTTAAGCCTGTCTCTGTGATTGATCCTTCGGCTCAGATTCTTGCTTTGATTAGTCAGTTTGATCAGGGGACGGCATCTTTATGGACATCGGTAAAGTCTAAGATTGAGGATGTGTTAAAAGGTGTGCAGGGTGCTGCGTTTCCTTTGGGTGATTTTTCGTCTAATGCGAGTACCGCAGCTAAAGGCAATAAAACCAAGATTGCGATTACTAAGGGCGACAATAATACCAGTGTGGATGTTAATTTCGTCTTTTCTAGGGAATGGAATATCCCAGGTCTTAATCCACCTGAAGTGCAGGCATCTACTCAAGAGACTGCTTGCCATTTAGGTCTACGCCGCGAACTTCTTTCTTTGGCGCAGGATATTTCGGATATGTCGGATTCTAAGCTGGTTTGGGCGCGGAGCCGTTTCCCAGAAAAAACTATTGCTTATCTTTCGGCTGAATCTCGCAAAGAGAATGATCCTAGGGTTGTTGAAGCTTTAAAAGCTTTGCCTAAGAACCAAGATAGAGAAGATTGGCAAAAATGGTCCATTGCTGCTCAAGTATTTGTGCTAGGTAATGACTATACGGGAGTTAAAAGCTTTGACGATTTAGCACTAGAAATCTCAGCTAAAGCCATGAAAGCTAAGATTGAGATGACACCCAATATTACAAAGATGCTTAAAAAAGTACCTAAAAGCGCTTGGGAGGGGATCTTAGCACGTGCTTGGGACGCATGTAATGACGGGGAGTTTTTGGCAAGGGAATATGATTTTAGCTACGATCCTTGGGACGGTAAACATGAAGAAATGCGTAAGCAAGTAGAAGAAGATTGTGTCTCAGCTATTATAGAACAAGAGTGAAATAATGTCTTTTATATCTAAAGTTTTAGATTACTGCTCGGTTGTCGCTAAAGTCCTCACCCAGCAAGAGATGGCTGACAAGCGGCGTGCCCAGAATGAAAGCGTATTGCGTACCCGGCTTAAGGATAGTCCTGCCGTAAAAGAGGAAAAAAAAGAGCGTCCGTCCTTTTTGCGTCAGGTTAAAAATCCACAAGATGCTAAGAAGTTTCAAAAGGAACTCGACGAGCAAGCTAAAGAATCCAAGAAGAAAGCCAAGAAGCCAAGTAAGTCAAGTAAGATGAAACATATCATAGCACCTAAGAAAGAGTACAAAGGAAGTAATTTTAATATAGATAGCGATTCGGAAATAGGTAAAGATCTAGCTAAGGAAATAGCTACGGCTTTTAAGAAATATCATATCTATGTAGATTTCAGCGATGCATATATCAATTTAGCTCGTTCTGATGGCATCCATGCTGAATTTTACGGATCAATGGGAGAAGACTATTGTCACTTATCGGGCACGTATACAATGGATGGCGAAGATAAGGATTTAGAATACTCCTTACCGGAAGATTTAAACGAATTCGTTGCTGATGTAACTGATATACTCCAGGTTGGCGTTGCATCATGAATTGGGAAAACCTCACTAAAAAGTATTTAGACAAAAGAGCTAGGCGTTTAGTAGCTAAGGTATTAGGTGAAGACGAAGAAGACGAAGAATTTGAGATGAAGCCCACTGCTGATTTTGATATTGATGAAAAAGACTATTACAAATATTGGAAGGGTGGCTTTTGAGATTTTTAAAAAAGGTAAGAGCAGTTATAGCGGGTCCTGTTATCGATATAAAGACGGGCACCTGAAAAATATAAGGACAAGTACTCGGATCAGGAAGATCGCAACTATCACCACGAGAACGCAAAGATGGTCGCTGAGTTTGCTGATTGGGTGAGTAGCGGTAAAGAGGCTGGAGACTTTGGTAAAGGGAAGAAAAAAGCATGAGATTTTTAAAAAAAGTTATAGCGGGTCCCTTGGTGGACATTAAGACGGGTAAAGAGCTGGACCAATCTAAGCATGGATTTGATTTAGGTGATATTGATGTCAAAGACTGGAGTAAAATACTTAAGGCGCTAGGCATTAAGGAAACTCCTGAATTAACTGGCAAGGGATATCAGTGGAAAGGTCCTGATATTTTAATTGTAACTGGTAACGATCCTATCTCTGGAAACTATATAAATCCTAAACAAAGGGAACCGGAAGTAGGCTACCTCAGTTACGTAGGCGTAGAAGGCAAGCCTGAGAAAGTTAAAAAAGCAGTCGATATGCTTAAAAAATATGGATCGTTTAAAGATGAATCTCCAGGGGAGAGGCAGTTTATATAATCCCTATAGTTAAGGAAGAAAAGATGAGTTTTTTAAAAAAAGTAAGAGCTAAGTATGTTGTACAAGCCGATGCCTATGCAGATAAGATACTAAAGGGTTATCTTGAGGCTCTTTTGTTCGCAGAATCCGATGGCGAGGATCCGTTAGATAAAAATTATTCGATTGACGATCTATCTAGCGAACTTGTTGAGAAGTCCAAGAAGGACATAGAGAAATTTGTAAAGACTGTAGAAAAAGAAGGTGTAGATTTAGGCAATTATAACCCAGAACAAATAGGACATGATTTGTTACTAACACGTAACAGACACGGCGCGGGTTTTCTGGATGGCGATTACGAAGAACCAGACGAATCTATCTTCGATAAAGCAGCCAAGTCGTTAAGAGAAGTACAACCTTATGTAGGCGATGATGGGAAGATTTACACGGATTATTAGCGAGAATCCAATCATCCACATTGTTTTTTTATTACTTGCGTACTAATTGGTTGAGAGAAAACCGAATCGTTGGTTAAGGCGATTAATTGATGCTCTTCCGTATCCCAAATAGTTCGATCGTGATCCTCTAACACCGAGTACCCTTTACCTAGAAAAAAAGATGCAAATTTTCTGCTGTCATTGAAATGTGCCTTAAGGACATGATACCAAAATGCTCTCTTCTTTATCCAACCTCTAACTGTTGCTTCGGATTCTTCTTCTGCAACATCTAAGTAGTGATCTGCATCCCAATTCTCCTGCTCTTGCATTATTTCGCAGAGGCGTATCAAAACAGCATGATCGTCAATACCACTTTTCAATTCACCTTCTAGCCAAGGTAAAACTTGGGATGAAGATATTTGATCTAACTTCAAGACTTTTGCACCAGGAGATACTTTCCCCTCAAATGAGAACTTCCAGTCGCTAATGTAGACACCACCTTCAGGACAATGTGCTTTGAAGAAGAAATAAATACCCGCTGGATCGTAGGAGATTTGTTTTCTAACAGAGGGTGTGTGCGATGTGTTTTGAACACGAAATAGCGGGAAGTCATCGACTTTTGTGATAACTTGATATTTAAGATAGACGGCTTTCATAAAAGTAAATCTATCTTAGCCATTAAACCCCCTAGATTATATCTAAACATGCGAAAGGATATTACACATTGAAATTAGTTCTAGGTTTAGGTTCGGGAACCTCTTATATGCCGTATGTTCAGAAGCCGGTGGATTACCAACCCTATCGTCCCATATATATGTACCGGGGTCCTCCGCCAGATGCCGGTTTCAGTTACGGTCTTTACGAGGATACTGAGGAGCAGAAGCAGTATTATGCGGAATTGGGTTTAGATGCTTTTTCCCCTTTTAGTGGGAAGCCTGCTAAACTTTTGCATGAAGTACAGTTGGAGGATTTACAGAAGGCAAAAATCCTGGAATGTCAGATGGAGGATGTGGAATGTGGTTCTTGCGGTGGCAAATATAAGCAGAACTTCAAAGAACACCTCAAGGGTAGGGATTGGTTCCACTGTCATAGGTGTGGTGCAAAATTATAGATAATTGACATATTGCTAAATAGCACTTATGGTATGATAGATTATATCAATGCAATCAGATCCGCCCCAAGGATCTCGTAATTAAAAAGTTTAATTAAGGGCATATAACAACGAAGCTGTAGAGGAGACTTTGATGAAGAGGCTCAAAGCGGAGTTGCTAAAGCTAAAAGGTCAGGGGAGTTCATTAACTTCAGAAATCGAAGCTCTATTAAGTGTCGGGGCAAATGCCGCATCACCGAAAGAGGTCTCTCTTCCTCAAAAGCTCTTAGCACTCGCATCCAAAGAAATCCAGAAAGGTAATTTTGATTTCGCTCATAATTGTATTGGTGCGGCTATTGAAGCGCATCAGACAAAAGAGCCGATTGAACTTACGTCTGATTTCAAAACTCGGTTACATGATTTAGGTGAAGTGAAAGCAAATGATAGTGCTTTAAAGATTCCGTTGCCAGAGATTGAGGATGAAAAATCCTTTGCAGAGGCACCACAGGATCTTGTTACGGCATTTGCTGATGCACTTATCAGTGCTGGTTATTCGCAGGAAGCTAAGAATTATATTGAGGCGTTTAATAAACTAGAGAAGGAGAGTGGTGACATGGCGATTGATAAGCGTAAAGCATTGTTAGAATTGCGTGCGGGTTTCAAAAAAACGGGTCGTTTGGACATGGTTCGTGCTGCTGACGAGATGCTTGAAGATCTCAAAGATGGTGGTGGCGAGAGCAAAGCGGGCACTATGCTTGAAGAAGCTAAGGGTTGTCCTAACGAGGAAGCTAAATCGGCTATGATGAAGGCTAGCTATATGATGAAAGCAGCCGAGGAAATGGAAAAAGACGGGCATGATGCCGGTAAGATGAAAGAAGAAGCTGATCAGCACATGGCATCGGCTCGTGACATGCTTCAAGAGCAAGTTGAGCCTCAAGAGTACAAAGCTCAAGCTTCGGTTGAAAAGCCTAAGCTCTATGTTGATGCGGCAACGGCTAAAGAAAGTGCCTTGCGCACTGAGGCTTCTAGGGCAGCGTCTAAGGGTGATTTGCGGAAAGCCAGAGCTACTCTTGCTCAAGCTGATAGCTTGGAGCGTGCTCGTTTGATTTCGGCTTTGATTGTTGCTGGTGATAGCGCCATGGCAATGGAAGGTCTTAAAGAAGAAGACCAAGCTGGTTATCCTGCTAAAGCGGAAGACGAGGAAGTTGTTAAAGAAAAAGACGAAGAAGTTAAAGAAGATCAGCAAGAATCAGAAATGCCTGAAGAAAAACTGGCTGTTGATGAGCCGACTAAGGAGCCTGAAGAAAGTGAAGAAGAGCAAGCTGAAGACCTTCAAGAAAAGGTTGAAAGCTCGGTTAAAAAAGGTCGTATGAAAACCGCTACGGCTGCTTTCCTTAAACTCCATGCTTTAGAGCAAGCAGTTGTCGCTGGTGTTAAACTGGTCGGTAACAATAAGAAACTGGCTAAAGAAGGGTTTAATGTCTGGAAGGCTGTTGCTAAAGCTCGCCTGGGTGCTGAAGCTGTTCTTGCTGAGCATGAAGAAGACACAGAAGTCCAGGAAAAAGCCCTAGAAGGTATGGAAAAACTCGAAGATGAAAGCCAAGCGCATGAAGAGTTGGACAAAGCCCTAGAGGACATGGATGAATCAAAAGCTGAAGAACTAACGAAGGATTTCGTTATTCCTCCCGGTGGAAAAGGTGAAAATGGTCCTGGAGCATCAGCACCACCACCACCTCCAGCAGTAGAAGTGGAAGAAGAAGAAGAAGAAGAAGAGGAAGAAGAAAAAGCTGAGTCTATGCACTACGAAGTGCTTCAAAGTCTTGACGAGATCAAGTCGTTGAAGGTTGATCGCAATGCTCTTGCGTTCACGTTCTGGGAAGATGACAAGAGCCAGAATCCTTTCTACGTCATTCAAGCTGCTGGCAAGCCTATTGGCGAAATTCATTTGGGTGATCAAGACAATGCTGAAGAAATCCGTGCTTACTTCTGCGATGAAGGCAAGTACACGAAGGCTCTGGCTCAATCGGTAGAGAACACCAATTTGTTTGAGATGCTACGCGGTGTGCATGCACGGTTCTATGCAAATGCGGTTGAAACCACTGCTTATGCTAAGAAGATGAAGGCTGAAGCCACTGCTTCTGTCTCGGATGTTCGCGTTGAGAAATTGTCGCAACTTCGTAAGGACTTCACGGAAGCTATGGTTTGTGCATCTGAGGCGCTTAACAAAGGTCTGTACAATAAGCCAAATGCTTTGAAGAGTACGTTTGTTAAAGTGCTTTCTAGCTACGGTATCATGAATCCTGCCATCGCAGTGGAAGCTGCTTTCAAAGAAGCTGGCAGCGTGTTCTTCGATCAAGTGCTAGATGGTGCTACTGAGTATTTGGAAATGCCGAAAGAAGCATTTGCTCATGCTAAGAAAATGATTTATCAAGCACAAAACGTAGCTTATGCAAATGCTAACAACTACGCCGACATGTCGATAGGTCAACGCCTAGCTAACAACAGCCTGCCTTTCGGTTCGGTACCAGAACGCACTGAAGCTCCAGTCCAAGCAGCCGCTAAAGATTGGAATGAACGCGCTCGTATCGACAACTACAAAGACAAGTTGCAACTCAGCCGTAAAATCTAATCCGCAGTGAAAACTAACAGGGAGAGGGGACAAAACCCTCTCCCTGTTTCTATATTATCAGACTACGGTGAGATTCACCATAGAATTTAGTTTTCGCCTACCATGGTGCGCCAACTCACTGGCTAACTCAGGAGCTAGGCGAGCGGTAGCTATGTAGCCCCTGCCATATCTATGCCAGCTAAGCTCAATACAACCCTTCCGTTCAAGGCTTTCCAATGTGCGAGTAGCGGGGCGGGGGAAAGGGGAAAAATCCACGAATATCTCTGGTCCATATCCAGGACGGGTAGCTTTCGCCCAAAGAGCTGAGATAGCTGCGTTTTGTGCTTTTGACAGCTTTTGTTTTTTCATTTTAGCCGGACCCCTTTTTTAACTATTTACAAAAATGCCAGAAATGTTTATTTCTTAGGTGCAACCTGGAGAGTTTTGTCTCTCGCATCACAATGCCGGTCCACTTCGTCCCACGCTGCAAGCCTAGCTTTGATGTCGGCTACTTGCGGGACGATATCTTTCGTGAGGTCGATAAAGTATTTAGGTGTGAAATATTGCTTGTCTATGGTGCCATTGTTTTCTATGCGGACGGCATAGTCCCTTCCAGCAACCGCATGAAACCCTACTTGTCCCCAAGCGTTATAATATTCAAGCTCCACTGATAGATTTGCCGTGATGAAGCTCCTAGCTGCCTCAACCGCAGCGGTTTCTTCCGGGTTGTTTTCCTTCGGGGTGAATTTGAATTCGCTGGCTTTTTTGAGGGCTGCTTGGTTTTTCATGCGGGTTACACTCCTGTAATTAGGTATACACCCTTATCGGCATTTTCTAGGCTCTCTTTAGCCGCCGAGCTATAACATGACGAGTTTATTACATAAAATATTAGCTGGGGAACTCAGCCGACTGCGCGTAGGCGTTAACGGAGAGAGGACAAAACCTGTTTTGTGACGCGAGGCTATGGAATCACTTCTTCGATGGACGAATCATCAGGATCAATTTCCTGATTTCATGGCTTCATTTTCCAATTAGGAAAAGACTGATTAATATCAATATGG
>Ga0315285_10006731_pt1 | contig 11847 bp, 9 predicted proteins | sample YL17G09_36_MG_FD_203698 | JGI IMG/M metagenome (GOLD analysis project Ga0315285, IMG submission 203698) | Sediment microbial communities from Yellowstone Lake, YNP, Wyoming, USA - YL17G09_36 | ecosystem: Environmental > Aquatic > Freshwater > Lake > Sediment | place: USA: Wyoming | collected... | reverse complement strand
CATGTTCCAGGTCGCGCTGCGCCTGTTCTAACCAATCCCGTGCCCGGCTGACCATCTGAGAACTGTCGCTCCTTCCCCGGACCCACAACTGGAAGCGCGGGCTGCCTCCAGGTAAAGGCTACCCTGCAGGCCAACCCATCAGCATGAAACCCGCGTGGGTCGACAAAAGCAAGTATATCCCGAACGGCTGTTTTTGCCAAATGGTAAAGACACGGGGACTTGCGGAGCACTATCTCAGCCTTCTGAGGCCGGCGGTCGCTGCAACCGCTCAGGCAGCGGTTTGCCACACACCTGGTAGAACAGCCGCTCGTAGGCATCGGTGACGGCTTCCCAGGTGTAGCAGGTCCTGGCACGCTGGCGTGCCCGCTGCCGGTATTTCTCCACCAACTCCGGCTGCACCAGCAGGCGTTGCAGCACACAACGCAGGCCATCGGCTCCAATCTTCCCGTCGTATGCCAGCCCAGCCTCCCCGACGGTCTCCAGATTTTCTGGCGTATTGTGCACGACAACGCAGTTTCCAAACGCCATGGCCTCGACCAGGGCCGGATGGGTGCCACCTGCGCCCGACGTTTCCACAAAGATGTGGGCGTTGGAGCCCAATTCGTGGTATCCTCGGCCAAAGATATAACCCGTGAAGACAATACGTGGGTCGCTTTGGGCGCGGGCCTTGAGCGAAGCAATATAACCCTCGGCGTAGGCGGCATCACCGACGATGACACACTTGAGATCCGTATCCAGCCCCTCAAAGGCTTCCACCAGGTGATGGGCGCAATTCTCGGGCACCAGCCGCCCCACGAAGAGGACGTATTTGCCCGGCTCCAGGCCCAGACTGGCCAGCGTTTCGCCAGGAGGCACCATCGTCACTTCTGAGCCATAGGGAATGTAAGGCGGCTGGCTGCCAAAGCGGTCGCGGTAGTACTCCTGCACCACGTGGGAGTCGGTTACGTAGACATTGGGGAGTTTGGTCGCCAGGTATTCGGCAAACTGGATGTACCTCTTGGCCAGCGCAGGCCACTTTTCGCGCTTCCAGTCCAGGCCGTCTACGTTGAGGATGGTCCTCGTGCCGGCCAGCCGGGGGATCCAGGTGACGGGGCTGTTGCCGGCGATAAAGTATAGCCCGACGTCGTAGTGCTGTGACAGGGCATGTAACGACGACAGGAAAGAGTGCACAATCGTGTCCAGGTACTTGTTCGCAATGGTGGGCAGTTTAACCAGCCGCATCCCCTTGTAATGGGTACCCCGGTAGGTGATGTGGTGGGAGCGGCAGTAGACGGTGACCTGGTGACCGCGTTGGACCAGCCGCTGTCCCAATTGCTCTACACAGGTCTCAAACCCGCTGTAGCTGGCGGGGATGCCTCGAGTGCCGAGAAGAGCAATCTTCAAAGCTGTCATCTTTAGCTTCCACTCTCAACAATTCGGCTCTTTTCTCGCACCTTGACCTAGTACTCTGTCAAGACTCATTTGATAATGGAGCCAGGACAGCCAGAACGCTACGACTATGAATATCGTCGAGAAGGTGTGGCGAACCTGTTTATGCCTTTCGCTCCCTTGCAGAACTGGCGTCATGTCAAGGTAACCGACCGACGAACCAAAGCAGACTGGGCCGAATGTATGCGTGACTTGGTTGACATTCACTTCCCTGAAGCGAGCAGGATCACCGTGGTGTTGGACCAATTGAACACTCACAATCCGGCCGCGCTGTACGAGGTGTTCGCACCTGCCGAAGCAAAACGCATCTTGGATCGGCTGGAGTTCCACTTTACGCCTAAGCACGGCAGTTGGCTCAATATGGCTGAGATTGAACTCAGTGTACTCAATCGGCAATGTCTGGATCGTTACCTTCCTGACAAAACCACTCTGGCTCAGGAGACAATGGCCTGGGAAACAGAGCGCAATACCAACGGCGCGACGGTCGACTGGCGCTTCACAACCGAAGATGCTCACATCAAACTGAAGCGCCTCTACCCATCAATTAAGCCTTGACAGAGTACTAGAGGCACCCTTACGACTTGAAAGACGGATGCTTGCTCATAACACTGAAAACCGCATCACGGATACCCGTGTGATATTGCTGAATAGAAAACATCCTGTCTAGTCGCGCACGCCCTTGTCTGCCCATTTGTTCGCGTTCTGCGCGGTTCATTGCCAGTTGAAGCAGGTAACCTGCCAGCGATTCAATATCGCCAGGCAAGACCAAGTAACCCGTCACGCCATCATCCACAATTTCCGCCGTGCCTCCGTGGTTGGTCGTAATTACGGGCTTAGCGCCAGCCATTCCTTCCAGAACAACCAACCCAAATGGCTCGGGCAGTATGGATGGTACAACCATCACATCCAAGTCTTTCACAACTTCTGGAATATCGCTACGATAACCAGCAAAAATGACGCGGTCTTCGAGTCCAAGAGCACTGACCTTTTCCTTCAATTGCTCCAAAAACCATTCATAGCCCTGGAATACATCGCCGACAATGAGAACTTTAAAGTCCGTGAACCCTTTCTGCACCATGAGGTATGTGGCTTCGATAAGGAAGTCTTGACCTTTCCAATAATGAATTCTGCCGACAAGCCCAATGACAAAGGTATCCTTGTTGATTCCATATTCTTGCCTGATCTTGCCCCCTATTGCGGCGTCAAATGGTTCGACAGTTGTTCCACCGTAGACTACCGTGACCTTGCCCGAGGGGCCTTGCCATCCCTGAGATAAGTGCGTGGCGATACTGTTAGAAAGGGCAATGACTTTATTAGACAGCCTTTGTGTTGCGGCGGATAAGAAACGCCATAACCATTTTGGCTTTACAATGATCTCTTGTACGTGCCATATATGCGGTTTTCCAGACAGTTTTGCAGCGATGGCACCGGATAAAATCCCGATTGTATTGGTGTACACCAATACGATGTTTTCGCGCTTGATATATCCAGTTAACCATAGCGTGGAGTGTACAACTGTGCAGAATAACTTGATGGCTCCACCCGCATTGAAGAATTTCCGACGTAACACCCCCAGTTCACGAAAGGCAATGTTGTTCGAAAGACCACGCAGTTTATCTACTAACGGCCCACGATTATCCAACACGATAACCGGATCTACGCATGGAGATAGAGCCTTGATCGTCTCGAGGAAAAAATTATCCGACCCATACAATTCTCCACCTTGATGCAGAAATAACACTTTAGGTCGTGCCATGACACCCTGTCTCCAGTCTTGATCCAGCGTCTGTCTTTCGCCAGCCAATGACCCTGGCTGGAACGCCCCCGACAATAGCGTAGGGCGGCACATCCATGCCCACCGCGGCTCCGGCAGCTACAATAGCACCTCGCCCAACACGCACACCGGCCAGAATGACACTACGACTGGCCAGCCAACAATCGTCCTCCACAATTATGAACTTCCGGGTTACCCCTTGTGCCCTGATCGGCACATCGGTACGACTAAAGTTATGATTTTCGGCATACATACCAACATGGGGTCCCATCAAAACATTGTCGCCTATCTCAATGTGTCCAGAACAACCGATAAAACAATATGGGCCGATGTTTGAATGATTACCGACTTTCAAACCGGCGCCGATCTCTCTGCCGTAATAACCCGACGGCCTGATCATGGCAAATCTGCCCACACTCACCCTGTCGCCAAAGATGATGCCCTCTCTTGAGAGGCCCTGGATTTCACAATAGTCTTCAGCCACAAAGTCACGCCCGGCAGATATGTATTCGGGATTGCGAATCGTCACATGCTTTCCGATGAACAACAGCCCTGTACAGCTCTTGAACCATAGTCGCCACCACAATCCGCGACGTACCATGTTACCGGCCTTCCACAACATTTCCAATCTGGCCCGCAGTGTACGTCCATCACTATCAACGCTCATCGTCGTCAACAGATCGTGAACCGGCCTTTCCAACTTTGGTAAACCTCAAGAGTCTTCTGTCCAGTACAAACTGCCCGGCGGATCAGGAGACGAGCCCCCCATCTATTCCCCGAGTCAGAATCTTCACAACCCGTTTCAAATAGCCACTTGTCTTGGCCAAGCGGCAATCATAAGTAAAGTGACGCTCTGACCGAACAACCGCTGTCAGGACATAGCCTGGCACATCGCGCACGATGGTCAAAACCAGACGCAGGAACGCATTCCGGGCAACCAGCCATTTTCCACCGCGCAATCCTTCCCAGACAGCAATTGAGCGACCATCCGCATATCTGCGCGCCAGAAAGTAAGCCTTGCATGCCCGGCTTGCAAGCACCAAGTGCCTGACTTTCACATCAGGATCATAGTAAATGCGCTTGCCACTAGCACGCAGCCGCCCGGCAAGTTCAACCTCTTCGCATGACAGCAGATCGAAGCCAATACGCCCCAGACGCGAATCAAAACCGCCGATCTCTACGAATACACCTGCACGGTATGCCGAGTTACCTCCAAACGGGTATTCTTTGCCTGTCAAGAATCTTCCGACTGGCCCATACTGACCCACACCCACCGAAAACAGTAACTCGTCGTTAACCCAAGGTGGAGGTGGTATTCCCTCCCACTGCGCCTCGACAGGGCCCGTCAGGCAGTCTACATCTGGCTTATCGGCAAAGATTCGCAGGATGCGGGCCGCCCAGTCGGGCGGAACCCACACGTCATCGTCGAGGAATGCAATGATCGAACCACCTGCGTGCGCAATGCCCGTATTACGTGCTTGAGAAAGCCCCTGCCTGGGTTCAAAAACGGCCGTTAGCCGGATAGTCTGATCAGAGCACCACTTCTGCAGGACCTCCTGTGTCGCATCAGCCGAGTTGTTGTCTACGACCACTACTTCCATAGATTTTCGAGCCGTCTGTGCAGCCAGACTCGCCAAGGCGCAGTTGAGTAGATTAGCTCGATTGAAAGTACAAATCACAACTGAGAGCGACACATCGTTTGCGTGAGTGCTTGGTGAAACTTCGCTCATAGTTGATGCACTACCGCAGCATACGCCCATACGTACCAACCCACGGTATGATAAGACAGGACATTATCAGTGAAACTAACCAACAGAATCGCCAGGTACAGGCCGATGAAGGCAAGCGCGAACGCAGATTGCCAAGCTGGCCTCCGCTGGCGGTACACGCGCCAGGCCCCCCTCAATACGCTCAAGTGCAGCCACAGGAAAACGAGCAGGCCCATGACACCCATTTCGACGAGTATGCGCAGGTAATCGTTGTGCGCGGCGATCTTCAAACCCACGCGGGTCAAGGCAGCAAGATTGGCAAATGATCCCAATCCATTTCCCACCCACGGATGAGCAACAGCAAACGATAGGGTGTCACCCCATAGAGCTAGCCGCCATTGAAAGGAATTCGAGGCTCCCAGAGCCGAGGCAGGGCCGACAGTGCCGCCTCCAGATGAGAACGTGTCGGGCGTTCTCAGATCGGCAAAGCGTTGCGTGACAGCAGGCACAGTCAGAACGACAATCAACACACCGATTATGCCGATAAACAAGAGTTTCCGAGAGTAGAAAAGTCCGAACAAGCCGACTGCCAGGAGCATACCCGCCCAAGCTGCCCGAACGTAGGTCAGCAATAGCAATAGTTCGCACAGTCCGATCAAGCCAGCGAACACGACCTGCCGCCAGAATCTCTGGCTCACCTTCAGTTGCGGAATGGCCAGCATCAGTACGATCAGCAAGTAGAAAGCGAATCCCGCCGGGAACCAGAATGTGGAGTAAGCTCGGTTAAACCCGGCGGTCACTTGGGAACCTGTGCCAGACACGGCCTGATACAGTCCCACAGCAAATGGCACAACCGCTGACAGCGCAATCAGTGTGATTAACCAGCCGATACCAGGCCGCCGCCGTGCGACTCCGGCCACCAGAGTATATATCGCGAGGGGGCTCGCCAGCCGGAACCACTCGCGTATGGTATCGGTGCGATAGGACGACACAATCAGACCGAGCAGGCCAATCGCCAGCAGCACCAGGTAGGGCCTTGTGGCAGGCAACTTGCGAATGGATACATACCGTCCTACTACGACGACGACCGCCAGCAACACAATCGCCACATTCAACAGGCCATTGACGTTGACCGACCAGGCTGTATCTTCGAAAAACGTCACGGTCTGAGACAGATTGTCAAGGCTTGCTTTAGTCAGAAGCAGCGCGAAGACGACCCAGTGCGGACGGCGAATGGCGAAGTAGGCCAGTGCAAGAGTGACCGCCAATGCCGCCGCATACAGCGGGGATAGAATGACCACCAGCAGCCCAACCGAGGCAGCCAGTAAGATGGCCAACAAGAGGCTGTATTTCCCAGACTGCTGTGTCTCCACTCGCGTCAAGCCGATCATGGATGCAAGACCCCACCGATCAATCTAAATACCCCAAACCTCTCAGCCTGGACTCGACTACTTTTCGATCCTGGATAGAATAGGTATTGGCTTCGCTGGCTGTTTGCAGACCCTCTCCCGGTCGCAGGGTTGACCTGGAATCACGCTCTGCAACTGCCACACTCATCGCGTCAAGTACAGCGGGCACCACATCCGTAATGCCAATGGATTCTGTGCTCAACCAATTATTCGGAACACCAGGCCCATTCCAAGCCAGAATACCCTCAGGACGGTGCTCGCCGGACGCCTTGGCGTCTGAGTCGGTAAAGATGGGCGCATCTGGTTCGAACGCATGCACATAGTAACCCTCTCGGCAGGTGAACAGAATATCCGGGGCTTGTTCAACGAAAGGCCCACTATACACATCCTCACGCACGTGCACCGCTTCGATGACCGGCTCGCCGGTTATAGGGTCTCTCAGGTCGCGCAAGGCAAGGCATATCTGTTCTCTGGCCCGCTCGTATTCGGCGCCTGGGCGGACGATACCCCGCACAAATCGGCCCTCAAGATTGATATAGATACTATCGGGCAGGCGAGAGAACGCGACAGTGCGGTCAAAATCTATTGGAGATACTTGCCTGGCGGTCCTGCCAGCCCGATCCCGCAAGCGGTTCCAGGATATGCCGGCCAGTTCCAGCGCTTTCCTGGCCACATGCCGAAACTTTTGCGTTGACGCTCGGACGGCAAGAAAGCCGTTCTTATGAAGCCAACTGTTCAGGTTAATACTTCGCCGAAACGGCCCAAAGCCGTGATCCGAGACGACTATCTTCAGCGCATCGCCACCGAACCTATCTACGATCTCACCAACAGCACGATCAGTCTGAACGTAAAAGTCCATCAGTAAATCCTTGATGCGATCACCGGCGCTCCGCGGCTCGCCCGTCATGGAATGCCAGAACTTGTGGCTCAGACGATCTATGCCCACCAATACTACCATGAAGAAATCAAAATCCATTCTATCCATGAACCAGTGGGCAAGTCTGACTCGTTGCCGGGTCATTTCCATTACATCGTGTATGAGCCGTTCGTCGTCCGAATAATCTGACCAGGATATATCCAGAATATAATCGGGAATGATTGAAAGGATTTCATCACGCAATCCCGAGGGACAGGTAAAGTCGCTCTGCAACGAGGGAATGCCCATCCCCGACACGTACACACCGTTCACCGGGTGTGGAGGAAAGGTCATGGGGATATCCAACAGCCCGACCGTCTTACCTTGCCCACTCAAGACGTCCCATATCCAATTCGACACGTGAGCCGTATTGACCGGAATGAGCGTATACCCGTCTGAATCCAGCCTGGTAAACCAATAGATGCCGAATTGACCGGGGTTTTGGCCTGTAGCAAACGATATCCATGCCGGCGCCGTCACAGGTGGCACAGTTGACATCAAAGTCTTCTTGACACCCGTAGCGACGAGTCTCTGGAGGTTGGGCATTTTGCCCGCTTCTATCAGCGGATCCAGGACGCTCCAGGTAGCGCCATCCAGCCCGACGATCACGGTTCTCATCATCGCCTATATCCCGCCACACTCAACCGGCGAAACAAGTGGCTCAGTACAGCCTTGTCCTCGCGAGCCAGGCCCAGGCCAAGAACCATTCCAAAGTATACTGCTATCACAAGTACCGTTATCACCAGCATAGAGAGGTAAGAGGCGTTTCCTGCCTGCCAATAGCGCAGTGCTGCGAACAGTCCCAGGCTCACAACTCCCGAAAACAGGGGCTTCAAGAACCCTCGATCATAAGGTGTCATGTCTAGAATTTTGCGCACCTCCAACACCCGCAACAGGTTGACAGCCGCCACCGACACAGCCTGAGCCACAGCCATGCCAATTAACCCGTAGGACGGGACGAGCCATATGCTCAAACCGAGATCAAAACCCAGCAGGAGCGCTGAATTCAGCAAGTTGAGGCGTGGATGCCCGGTCATCACCAGCATGTAGCCAACCGGCCCAGTCCCGGCGTCTATCAACCTGCCCAGAGCCAACGTACTCAATACGAGTGCCCCAGCCACGAACTCCGGCCCAAACAGAGACAGAATCGTGCTGCCCCCAACAACAAACACGATAAAAATCGGCAGGCTGAACGTGAAGACCCAGCGCGTGATCAACTTGAAGGAGTGCGCCAGTTGCATCCTGTCACCCTTCCCATACAATTCTGCAATAGTCGGCGCGAAAGCGCGGTTGAATGCAAACAGTGGGAGCGCCGTCAAAGGTGCCAACCGCAACACCGCACTGTATATGCCCACTTCCTCCGCCGATCTGAAATAACCCAACACCAAGACGTCCAATGACCCTACCAGCGGCACAAAAAACAGAGAGTCAAGAAGCATCGGGACCGCAAACGTGAGCCATTCTGACGCTTCGTATACACGAGGCCCTGGAGCAATCGTTGTCTGCCGCACCCGGTTCAAAGTCACCCAGGTCACCAGCGCGTAGACCAGGCTGGCCATCGCCACCCCAACGACTGCCCCCTTGAGTCGAAAACCGAGCAGAAAACCGGCACCTACCAGGACTAACTTGAGGATGGGCTGTAGAATGTACTCCAACCACACTCTCTCCGAGATACGATGGAGACCCTGTAAAGTCCCTAACCAAATCGGAATCACAGTCAATGGACCGACAATGATCGCGCTCCAGCGCAACAACGACCCCAGACCAGGTTTTTTCAACACTGTTTCCAGCGTCGCAGAGAACGCCACAAGCAAGAGAATTGACAATGCGCCACAAATTCCCCCCAGCACATTCACGAATCGCAGAAGCCCCCTGAGCGCATCAGGGTTGGTCCTGGCTCTATACAAAGCCGTGTAACGCATCACGGTGTTCTCCAGACCAAACCGTGCCAGGATAGCAACCAGAGAGGTAATGGTGGTCGTCAGTGCAAACAAACCATAATAGCTCGAAGACAACACGCGCGTGAGCAACACGGTGAACGCATAGCCCAGGCCATAATTGACCACATCGCCCAAACCCGAAACCCCGGCATGTTTGACGGTGGTCGTCACAGAGTAACCGGAGGCTTCAGGGACGCCGATTTTGATTTTCCCTCCCAATCAATCTCCTTCATGCAACGCTTGCAATCGCTCACGTGCAGCCTCAGACTTAGGGGCGATCTCCAATGCCCGCTCATACATTGCCGCCGCTTCGTCTGTGCGTCCAGCCTGGCGGTAGATATCTCCCAGGTGTAGATAAGCCCACTCGTTTTCTGGAGACAGTTCCAACCCCTGCCGAATCTCGGCCTCGGCCATCGCCACATCTTTATATCGAATGTAGTAAGCCACTCCCAACATAATGTGCGCAAAAGCGTGTTGAGGATTCAGTTCAATCGCCTGCCGATACTCAGCAATATACTCGCCGGGGTCACCGCCTGTCCACCACAGAACCTCGCCCCGTTTGTAGTGGCAATCTGCCGCCTCCCGAACGGTGCTGAATCTGTTCACCTCCAGCGCCGTCTCATAAGCCGTTAACGCCGCATCCGTCTGCCGGGGCTCCAGCCGCCACTGATAGATCACTCCCAGCCGGTAGTATGGGCTACTCCAGCCCACGCCAGTGAAAGCCCCCGTCTCAATCGCCCGCTCATACGCACCCCGCGCTTCTTCCCACTGCTCTAGCGCCTCGTAAGTCAGTCCTGCATAGTACCATGGGTCTCCCCACCCTGGCTCTACCCACGCCGCCCGCTCATACCACGTCAGTGCTTCTTCGTATCGCTTGGCTTCCCGTGCCTTCTCCCCGCGTTGCAGGCATTCCCAGGCCATATTCCCGGTGCGCTGCCAGGCAGTTACAGCCTCACCTTCCCGTCCCTGAAGGACCAGAGCAAAGCCCAACCCCCGCCAGGCAAAACGATCCTCAGGCGCGTAGGCCACAGCTCGCTGAAACCACTCCTCCGCTTGACTCAGTGCTCGGGATACTGGCACGTCCGGCGCAGCAACCAGCGCTTGCGCCAGCACTAACATCCCTGCATTGCCCCAGGCCCGGCCAAGTAACGTGGATCCGCGCAAGATCAAAGCCAGCAGAAGGGTAAGTATGAACAATAGATACAATTTGTTATTTGTCTGCAGAGTCACCCACCTTATACAATGCTGCTACTTCATCAGGAGTGAGAGCGCGGTCAAAGGTGGCAATCAGAGCCAGTGAGCCGTTTACTTCGCGACCTGCGAGTGTCCAGCCCCACGCCACTGTGCTACTCACGATACTGGGCGCTGAGTAGGTACCAGAATCTCGCTGTTCCCCATCAATATACGACTTTCGCTCATGATTCAAATCGTCCCACGTGAATACGAGGAAATGCCAGGTCTCCGTGTCCCATGTGACGTCTGCATCAAGAGACCCCTGCTTCACGCTATTAACATAACTCCTAAAACCAATCATTGAATAATCTGTGTTGAACTCTACATACATAGATTCAGTATTCCAGCCCTCCCACCATCGAAAAAGACCGGGGTTTGTGCGCGTGACCGATCCAGATGCATGCAGGGGCCTGATCCAGACTGCCACACTGCCACCAGATGCATTCATCACATCTGCCACTGAGGTCGTCAGTTGTGTGGCCGCTCTCACGCTTGTGCCAGCGTAAGCCGGGCCACTCCAGAAGTAACCACCGCCCTGATCGCCATCGCTGTAGCTTGTGGCGTAAGATTTGTGCTCCAGCTGAATACAGTCCACGTAGTTGTTGCCGCTTGAAACCGGAACAAAAGCCAGGCGCAATGTCGGGTTATCTGTCGTCGGTGTCAGCGTAAATGCCAGGCGTCCATGCCCCGCGTTTATCGGGTCGAATGGCACTACGTCCTGCTGTTGCCACGTTCCACTATCATAGAACGCGACGTAACCACCACTTGTAACGTCCGTATCAAAGTTAAAGTCGAAACTGATGGTATAGTCATCCAAAGGCACCAAGTCAGACAGATCAACCTCGAACCCGGTATTCCCCGCCACAGAGTTACCCAACTTCCAGCTATGAGAACCGCAGCGCGCCCAACCATTTGAGCGCACCGGTGCCAGGCCATCGTTCCACCCTTTCAGAATCCACCACCCGTCTGCTTCCGCCGAGGGATTCTGGATAAGATTCGTCGTCCCTTCTTCCACTACCAAGGCCTGCGCTCCCTCCCACGGTCCCTCCAGCAGACGCACTGGCCCCCTGATCTCAACCTTCTGCCCCGTCTTGGCGATGGCATACGTCTCTCCCCCCTCGGTCGCGACGTTGGAGAAGTCCAAATCAAGCAGTATATCTCTCATCGCGTTCTCGACGTGTATCGTATCAAGATTGTCCCGGGCTTCACCCGCCCACACGGATCTGCCCTCAGGGTCGAGTTCCTGGGCCTGCCCATAGAAACGGATCGCTTGCTCATAGTCTTGCGCCGCAAAGTAACAACCGCCCAGTGCATAGTACACGTCCATCAACTCGTCGCCAGGGCGATCGGCACCCAGCGCGACGGTCTTGTTCAGATACCCTATTGCCTGTTCAGTCTGGCCCTGAGCATAGAGCGACAATCCAAACGCACGTTGCAA
>Ga0315285_10006730_pt1 | contig 11848 bp, 12 predicted proteins | sample YL17G09_36_MG_FD_203698 | JGI IMG/M metagenome (GOLD analysis project Ga0315285, IMG submission 203698) | Sediment microbial communities from Yellowstone Lake, YNP, Wyoming, USA - YL17G09_36 | ecosystem: Environmental > Aquatic > Freshwater > Lake > Sediment | place: USA: Wyoming | collected... | reverse complement strand
CCTCCCCCCGGGGGGCGTCCGCGGCCCTGAGCGCGGCCTCGATCGACGACACGCGGGACACGGCGCGGTAGAGCGAGCACAGGTCCGGGAGGCCCGCGGCGCCCCGCTCGAGCTTCCGGGCGAGGCGCTCGACGTCGGGCAGGCCGCGCAGCAGCGAGCCGCGCAGCGCCAGCCGCAGGCCTGCGTCGCCCGCCAGCACCCCCACGACGTCGTGCCTCCGCGAGATCTCCGCCGCGTCCACGAGCGGCGCCTTGAGCCACGCCGGGAGCAGCCGCTTGCCCATCGGGCTGCGGCAGACGTTGAGCAGGCGCGCGAGCGCCGACGACGCCGGGTCGGCGCCGGCGCGGGCCGGCGCGACGCCGAGCGCGGCGGCGGCCGCGGCGTCGAGCCGCACGCTGCGCCTCCCGCCGTCGTGCAGCGCCAGCGACCACTTTCCGAGCCCCGCCGGGTCGCTCGAGGCAGCCTCGGCGGCGGCCAGGGCCCCCGCGAGGGCCTGCGCGGCCAGCGGGCGGTCGAGGACGTCGCGGTGCGGCTCGAGCGACCGCGACCGCAGCAGCCTCGAGAGGTCCCCCGCGAGCTCCCGGGTCGAGAACGAGCCCCTGGCGAGCGGGGTGACGAGCGCGCCCGCGCGCTCGAGGGCGAGCGAGGCGCGGCGGAAGGCGGCGAGGGCCGCGGCGGCGGGGGCGGACTTTGGCGCCGCCGTCGAGGGGGCGGCTCGGTCGTCGTCGTCGGCGGCGGCGGCGGCGGCGCTGGCGGCGCTCATCACCCCCGCGTCGTCCCTCACCACCGCCTCCCTCACCCCCGCGGCGGCCGCCACGGCCTCCAGCACGCCGAACGCCGCGTCGTCTCCCAGCTCGCAGGCCGAGAGCGTGCGCGAGGCGGCGTCGACGAACGCGACGCCGACGACGAAGCCGCCCGCGGAGGCCGAGGCGCCGCCGGAAGCGGCGCCGGGGCTCTGGCCGATGGCGACGGCCATCAGCGGGGGGGCCTCGGGCGCGTCCGCGTTGCGGAAGAGGTCGCCCTCGAAGGCCGCGAGCCTTCCCGGGGAGCCCTCCTTGATCTTTTTCCACGAGGGGCCGCGGGGCGGGGCCGAGGAGCCCGGGGTCGAGGAGGCCGGGCCGCCGCCCAGGGAGGGCTCGAACAGCGAGACGCGGCGCCCGCCGCCGCCGCCGCCACCCTCGAGCAGGGCCCAGCGGAGCACGGCCTCGTAGGTGGCGCGGCTGAGGGCCAGGGCTGGGAGAGCGAGGGAGGGGAGACGAAAAAGCGGGGGGAAGAGAGAGGGAGAGAAAAGAGGTGAGCGAGAAAGCGAAGAGGGACGGCGCCGAGGAGGGGAGGAGAAGGGAGAAAAGCAAAGAAAAAACGGGAAACGAAAACTCACTCGGCAGCTCTCCCATGCGAGTGACAGCCCCCGGGGTCCTGACGAGCTCGCGCGCGACGAGCAAGGCGTCGTCGCCGTGGAGGGTGTAGCAGTCCTGGTTGATTGGTTGGTTTTTGAAGAGAGCAAGGGAGACAAGGGTGAGGTCGCTCGTCGACGTCGGCGTTTGTCGCGTCCCTCTCTCGTCGTCGACCATCAAAGCCATCGGTTTTCGCGTCTCATCGCATCGGCGCGCCTCCCTCTCGCTCCGCCGCTCCGATCGACTCTAATTCAGCTTCGATGGATGCATTCCAACATCCAAATCAAACTCACTTTGCGATCGAAGAAGCGCAGGGCGCCCCCGGGCGAAGGCGGCAGCGCAGTATACCACGCGACGAAGCCCCTGTCCTGTCGCTCGTCGCTCGTCGAGCAGGAGAATGGCGTGAGGCCCGCCGTGGCGGCGTTGGTCGCTCCGGCGGCGATGGACGGGTTGCGCGAGGGGGCTGGCGTCGCCATGGCGAGAAGAAGAGGCGCGAGGAGGAGAGGCGCGAGATGAGGAGGCGCGACGTAAAGGAGGCGCGGATTTGAATGGAGCTCGTCGAGAGAGCGAGAGTTTTTTTTTGATTTTTGAAACAGACCTCTCGCTCTTCGGCGTGTTGACAAAAAAAAACGTCGAGAGAGCGATTGAACTAGCCTATTTCCGCGCTCGCTACTTCTTCGCGGAAGGCGTTTTGGTAGCCTGATTTTACAGGAGCGCTCCCAAGACGGTGTTTATCACGCTCTCGAGGCTTCGAAATGGTCACCGCCGCTCTGGCCGAGCCGCTACACGCCGTTGAAGCCCCGATCGTCGCCGAATCAGCCGCCGTCGACGCCGACGCCGCCGGGGCCGCTGCTGCTGCCGCCAGTTCAGCGGCACCAAACCCCGACAGCAGCAGCTGCGACCCAACCGCCAGCTGGCCCACCTACCTGCTCCAGTTCATGCACCGCTTCCTCGACATGCGCGAGGCCGAGGCACAAGCCTGCGCCGCGCTGGCGGGGGTCCCGCGCGAGCTCCTGCCCCTGGACCTTCCCCCCGCAGTCGAGGAGAAGAGAGGGAGCAACGGCGTCGGGTTTCTGCCGGCGCTGCCGCAGGCAGGGGACACGGCTTCCCCGGGGGAGGCAAACACGGCCTTCAGGACGATCAGGCTCCCTGGCCAGGAGGCTGCTGCAGAAGTGCTGAGGAGGAGCATGCTCGTTAGGGTGAGTTTTTTTTTGGAGGATGAAGAACGAGAGAGAGCCAAAAAGAAACCGAACTCGAAACCTGAACACTCATCTCCCCCTTTCTCTTTTTCTCATTTCCAAAAAAAAAAAAACTTTAGTGCATCCTCGACGTCTGGGGCGAGGGGGACTCCATGGCCTCCCTCTGCGCCGACCTGAGGGCCAGAAACGCAACGGAGCGCGCCGCGGGCCTGGGCGCAGACTCGACGTGGCGCCTCTCGGTCGACGGCTTCGGCGTCGCCGTCGGCTCCGCGGCCACCCGGGAGGCCTGCGAAAAGCTCTCTTTTTTGAATCTACCCGGAAGGGTGAGCCTCGACGACCCGGACGCCGTGCTGAGGCTGATCGTGATCGGCGGCAAGGAGGAAGCAGAGGCGGCGGAGGGGAAGGGAGAGGGAGCGGAGGGGGCGGCGAGGGGGCGAAAGCTCCCGCTGCCGCCGGCGCTCGAGCCGTCGTTTGCCCGCCGGCGGTACATCCTGGGCCTCGAGGTCGGGACGAGGCTGCGGCACCCGAGGGGAGCCGGGGAGGGCTTCCGCAAGCAGCGGGTCCACGCAAGGGACCGGAGCAGGGTCCTGTCGGAGCTGAGCCTGCCGAACCGGCCCTACATCGGTAAGGGAGGGGGAGAGAGAGAGCGACGTTTTTCTTCTCTCCCCTCCGGCGGCGACCTCGACCCGACCTCCTCCCGAGGCCCTGACCCCCCCCCCCCAAAGCTCGAAAACCGTTCAACTCTCCAGGTCCGACCTCCATGGACGCCGAGGTCGCCGCGATCATGTGCAACCTCGCCCTCGTCAAGCGAGGGTCCCTCGTCCTCGACCCCTGCGTCGGGACGGGCTCGATCCTCGTGGCCGCGGCGGCGGCGGGAGCGCACGTGATGGGATGCGACATCGACCTCTTCGCGCTCGTCGGCCGGCCGGCGGCGCGCGCGGCGCGCCCGCTCAAGAAGCCGGCCGGCACCGCGGGCGTCCCGCACGAGAAGGGCAAGCACGGCGCTGCCAAGTACGTCATGGGCGACGAGGGGCGGGCCGCTGCCGCGGCCGCGGTCGCGGGCGCGTCGGTGGGGCTGCTCGACAACTTCGAGGCGTACGGCTTCGCGAGGCCGTCGGGCGTGCTGGTCGCCGACATGAGCCGCCTGCCCTTCCGCCGCAAGCGCGGCGTTTCTTCTCCGCAATCTTCTTCGCAGTGCTTCGAGGGGGCGTTCGATGCGATCATCGCGGACCCGCCCTACGGCGTGCGAGCCGGTGGGAGGAAGCAAGCGGTGGTTGTTGGCGGCGAAGGAGGAGCAGGAGAGAAGACCGGCGGCGACGGCGGCGGCGGCGGGGAGGAGGACACCGAAGCGGGGCAACCATCGCGCGCGCCTCCCTCCACCTCCTCCTCCTCCCACCACCACCACCACCAGAGCGGCCCCAGACCGGCCCGGGCCAACGCCCGCTTCCGGGCCGAGGGCGCCCCGGCTCCCACGGCGCCCTACGAGCTGGGAGAGTGCCTCTGGGACCTGCTCCGGCTCGCGGCGTCGGCGCTCTCGGTCGGGGGGCGCCTCGTCTTCTTCCTTCCGGCGCGCCCTGGCTCGGGACCCGAGGCCCTGCCGAAGCACCCGTGCTTGCGCGTCGTGGCCGACTGCGAGCAGCCGCTGACGCGCTGGTACTGCCGCAGGCTCGTCGCCATGGAGAAGTGGCGGAGGCACGACGGTGAGGAGACGGAGGCCGAGGAGGCCGCGGCCAGGGCGAGCGCCCGGAACCTTGCCGCGTTCGCAGCGGCGACGGCGGTGGCCTCGGGGGCCTACGGCGCCTTCGAGGGCGCGGCCGAAGGTGCTGATGAAGGCGACGACGGATCGGAGGAAGGGCGGGGCCTGCAGAAGAAAAAGATAAAGGGGGGAGGGAGGACGCTGCTCAGGGGGCGCGGAAAGTGCGTTTGAAGGAGAGGTACTTTTCTTCCGTCCTCTTTTTTTAATTTTACAGGAAAACAAAACAAAATATCATCAATCTCAAGGCATCGCGGCCTCGAGCGTCGACGAGAGCTTCTCCACCGTGACGCGCGGGGGCGAGCGCGGGATCGGTGTCTCCTTGCCTCCTCCTCCTCCTCCTCCTTCTTTTCCGCCTTCTCCCGTCTCCCCCTCCCTCCAGAACAGAACCGGCACCTCCGTCGCGAACGCCGCCTCCCACACTTCGTTCTCCTCGATGGACCTGATCTCGAGGATCACCCCTCTCAGCCTGGACCCGGGCAGAAACGCGCCGCGGGCCAGGGCGCTGCGGACCTTCTCCTCGAGCCCCTGGCAGAGGGGGCAGTTTCGCCTCGAGTAGAGGACGAGCGAAGGAAGGGGGGAGGAGGGGGAGGAGGAGGAGGAGGAGGATGGAGGGGATTCGGCGTTGCTGTCGCCGCTGGGGTCTCCTCCTGTTGCTGCTGCTGCTGCTGTTGCCGAGGATGTGAGGCGAGCCGGGCCTCTCGCTCTCGGGGGCGGCGGGAGAGAGGGAGAAAAGGTGGAAGAGGTCGAGGTCGAACTGCCGACGACGCCCATGAGCCGATCTGAACACCGACGCCTGGTAAAAGCAAAGACAGCGGCTCCTCGCTGCGCCGGGAACGCCGTCGCGACGGCGGGTCTCAGCTGGCTGCAACATCGGGCGCGTGCCGAGAGCGTGCGTCCAGACAGGAAGCCGCTGGACGCTCGCATTGTCCTCGAAATAAGAAAAGGGAGAGTTGATTGGTTTGGTCGAAAAAGTTTCTGCTCGCCCTCCCCCTCGTCTCAAAAATCAGACTCGACTTTCTTTCTTGCTCTCTCGCCCTCTCACGACAGGGAAAGAGGCGCCCCGTGTTTTCCTTTCGTCTGCAGCAGACTCTAGAACAGCAGCGGCGAACTGTATAGCTTTCCTTTCCTTTCGTCACAACAGCAAGAATGCTCCCCTCCACAGCGATGCTCGGACGACCGAGCGGCGTCGTCGCTTCCGCTCTTTGCTCGCTGACGTCTTCGACGACAACGACGACGACGACGACGATGCGGAAACCTCCCCGGTACGCTCCTTACTTGTTCTTTATTGTTTCAAGTGACCTCTCTGGAACAAATAAGAGATTTATTTTTACGCGTTCATGGCGTTGTCTTTGCGAATGATAAAGTCAACGTCGAGCAAGTGCGCGGAGTAGGGCACAAAAGAAAATGTCGACGAGGGCAAGAGGAAAACTCGCCCTCTTCGCTCTCGCTCGGACTCCTTCGCTCGGCCTCGTTCCTCCTCCTCCTCTTCTTCTTCTTCCCCGCACTCTTCTTCCAGCGCCCTCTCTCCACGCGCCCTCCTTGCCTCTTTCCTCTCTATCTGTCTCACTCTCTCTCTGACTCGCGATCACGACTCTCTCACAACACCAACAAAAACAAAAAAACCCAACAAACCAACAGCAGCCGTGCCGTTGCCGTCGCCGCCTTCGCCGCCGCCGCTCCCCCTCGCTCGTCGAAGCAGCTCCGCGCCCGGAGCTCCCCCCGCGCCCCCTCCTCCCCCTCCCCCCGCGCCCCCCGGGCCCGTGCCTCCCCGGCCTCCGAGGCCCCCACCACCGTCAACGTCGCCTGCGACCTCTCGGCCTTCCCCGACTGCAGATTCTTCAAGGTCGAGGCCGTCGTCAGGCCCTGGCGGCTCCCGGCCGTCGTCGAGGCGCTCTCGCGCGCGGGGATCACCGGAATGACGGCGCAGGACGTCCTCGGGGCGGGCGTCCAGGGCGGGAAGAAGGAGCGGTACGGCGGGACGACGCACGGCACGGAGTCGCTCGTCGAGAAGAAGATGCTCTCGGTCGTCGTGTTCCGGGGGCAGGTCAACGCCGTCGTCAGGATCGTCGTCGAGGCCTCGCGCACCGGCGAGATCGGTGACGGCAAGATCTTCGTGGCGCCCGTGGCCGACGTCGTCCGCGTCAGGACGGCCGAGACGGGCGACAAGGCCGAGAGGATGGAGGGCGGGATGAGCGACCTGTTGACCGGGATGCAGCCGTAGAGAGAGAGAGAGACGGAGAGAGAGAGAGAGAGAGAGAGAGAGAGAGAGAGAGAGAGGAGGTTGTTGTTCTTGGTGGTGGCGGTGGAAAGCGAGAGGGAAAGAGAGAGAGGTGTCTTGAGCCCCTCAACTCTCTCGTTTTTTTCTGCAACTGCAAAAACGTTCGACGGCCCAAGGAAACTGGGGCAACAGAGAAAACAAGAATGGGGGGGGGAGAGAGGCTCCGTGGCTCTTTTTTTTTTTGAAGAGCTGCTGAAGCCTCACAAGCTTCAGTTTTTCTTTTTAAAAAAAATCTGATTTTTGCTTTTTGGTTTTATCTTCCAAACCCAGAGAAACTAGAGAGCGTTCGATTCTCTCGGAAAATCCGTCCCTCGATTTCAATCTTTCCTCGTGTCGCTCGCAGTTGAACCGTTTGCAGGTTTGACGCCCGCGACCAATCTCCGAGAGGGCACTCGGGGGCGGAACTGAGGCGGCTTTTTTCTCTCTCTCTCTCTCTCTCTTTGCGAATTTATATTTTTAAAAATTCGACAGACCGAGAACGACGAACGACTAATAGAAGAAACTTTTTTTGACTAGCTGCCATGCCCTTGAGGCAGCCCTACCAGCCTCAGCAGGGTCATGGGCAGCCCGAAGATGATTTTTTCTCTTGGACAATGATGGCGGCAGCCTCGCTGTTGGCGCCGCAACAACACCAACAGCGAGGCATTTCGCCGTCGGCAGAGATGATCGCCGGCAACACCATGGCCAACCCTTCCCCGCCGGAGCTCTTCCACGGCGTCAAGCTTCGTGGGCTGCCCTTCTCCGCTACGAAGGACGTTGTCGAGGCTTTTCTCGTGAGTGGGAACGAAGAGTCATTTACTCGGCCAGGGAGGAGGACTCCGAGAGGCAATCGTGCCCCAACCGTTTTGCCCCCGCTCTCTCTTGGCCTCGCCTATCGCCGGCCTCGCAAAACTCAAAACTCACCTTCGACTCCTCTTTCCACGTCCCACACTGAAACGGAAAAAAAAAAAAAAAAAACCCTCCCCCCTTCTTCAGGCCCCGACAGAGTGCGTCGACGTCCTCCTCGTCACCCGCGCCAACCGCCCCAGCGGCGAGGCCTTCGTCGTCCTGGGAGGCGGCCCCGCGGCGCTGCTCTCGGCCGTCGCCCGGAACAGGAGCTACCTCGGAAGGCGGTACATCGAGGTCTTCGCGGCCAGGCGCGGGGAGTACTACCGGGCCGTGGCGTCGGAGGTGGCGAGGGGCGACCTGGCAGGAGCGGGAGGCGCCTACCTCGCGCTGCCTCCCTCGGGCGCGCCCGTCGCCGCCGCCGCCGCCGCCGCCGCCGCCGCCGCTCTCCCTCTCCCTCTCGACACAGTCCTGCAGAGATACCCACCTGCAGCCATTCCTGCTGCTGCTGCTGCTGCCGCAGCCGCTGCTTTGCAGATCAGCCCACAGGTGCTGCTCCAGCAGCAGCTGATGCAGCAGGAGCAGCGGTTTCTGCAGCAGGAGCAGCACTTTCTGCAGCAGCAGGAACGGCACCAGGCGCCGCTCCTCCCTCTTCCTCCCCCTCCTCCCCCCCCTCCTCGGCTCCCGGAGTCGCTGCTCGAGCTCGCCGCCGCGGTCGCCGTCTCCTCGGGTCGCATGGCCTCGACAGCAGCAGCCCCCTTCGCCTCCACCCCTGCTTGGTCTCCGCCGGGCCCAAATGTGAGCACCGTGGCGGCGCTCGCCGCGGTGAACGCCGCCGCGGACAAGGCCGCGCGGGTGCAGGCGGCAAGGGACGCTGCTGCTGCCGCGGCCTCCGTCGCTCGCACCTTGGCTCTCCTCGCCTCGGCCTCCGCCGGAGCAGCCTCTTCTCCTTCGGGGGGACTCCCTATCGCCTTTGGTGGTGGCTTCGGGGTGGACCGCAGAGGCTTCCTGTCCTCCAACAGCGACGCCGGAGGGAGCGCCCCAGCCTCGGAGGCGGGAAGGGAGAGGAGGAGGCCGGCGCCGGCGACGGCGGCGGCGACGGCGGCGGACGGCTCTGGCGCCGCCGGCGAACCCTCGCCGGTCCTGCGCCTCCGCGGGCTCCCCTTCTCCGCTGACGAGGAAGTCGTCCGCAGCTGGATCTCAGACCGCCTCAAGGAGAAGAAGGAGGCGGAAGAGGACAGCGGCGGCGGCGACGGCGGCAGCGACGGCGCCTGCGGCTCCCCGCCGGCGCCGCCGTCGTCCTCCTCCCTCGCCTCGACGGAGGCCGCCCCCACCCTAATCATCCTGCTGCGCTCGCGGGAGGGCAAGTCCAGCGGCCAGGCCCATGTCTGCTTCGATTCCGCCGAGGCGGCCGGGTTCGCGTCCAGGGCCTGCGACCGCGCGCACTTCGGGCAGCGCTACATCGAGGTGTTTTGGGTACGAGCTTTTTTTTCTTTCCCCTTTTTTCCCCTCCTTTGAGGTCGAGATCGTCTGAGCGTCGGGGAGAAAAACTTTGCTCACTTTCTTGTTCTCCCCCTCTCTTTTTTCGAAATCATTTTCGCCAGTCCTCCCCCGCCGAGTTCGAGCGCGCGCGCTCCGCGGGGCAGCAGCGCGGCAGGGGCGGGGCGACGGCGAGGGAGCACGAGGCCATGCTCGGGAGGATCGACAGAAACCTGCTGCTGGCCCTCTCCGCCGGCGTCGGCGCTGTCGGCAGGCCTTCCTCCTCCTCGCCTGCTGCTCTCTTTCCGTCTTACGCGCAGCTCCTGGAGAGCAGGAGCCTGGGCTCCGCCGCGGTCTTCGGGGGAAGTGGCAGAAGGGGCGCGATGGTGGCAGCAGCCGCGGCACTCGCCTCCCCGCCGCCGCTGCTGCTCTCGCCAGAGAGGGCCGCCGCTGCCGCGCTCGCGGCGAGGACGGCGGCGAGCTTTGGTGCTTTTGAAGCTGCTGGAGCTGTGGGGGGTCCTCCTCCCCCTCCTCCTCCTGCTCCGCAGTCGCCGCCGATGCGGCCCCTTTGAGCCATCGCCTCCGCCTCGACCAAACAAAAAAGAAAAAAGGGGGGAACTTTTCAAGGGTCTCGAAACGACTCTCACTTTCCACTGGAAAAATTCTTTGGGCAAACCCCCTCCGTTTGATTCTCCTGCGTACATACCACAACGACCACCACCACCACCGTCCCACAACAAACCAAAAGACGTCTCCCACGGCCGCGCGAAGTGTTTTCTTTCCTAATTTGCCTCTGGCCAAAAAGAAGAAACTCGCTAAAACTTGCTCTCTCTCTCTCGAGTTTAAGCGGGGACAACAACGACGCTTTTTTCAACTTGCTTTTTAGCCTCCCCTCCCCCTTCCTCACTCTACTACACACACACGGGCCGCAATCCCCATTTTTTCCCAATGCAAGACGCCCCTCTCCGACAAGCGTCGGAATCGCATGATAAAAAACACGAACAAGAAACAGAAAAAGGGCCGACGCTGATGATAACTTTTTTCGTCAAACCCCTTCCCTTCCCCTTTTATCCCTGGGATTTCGCCACCTCCTCAAGCGATCTACCTCAACCTCCGAAAACCCACGGGTATCGACGAAGAATTCAAAGTTTTTTAAAAACGGGGCATTCTCATTTTGTTCTTTCCAGAGAAACGAAAAAGAACGAAGCATTTTTTTAGACTTTCCATATAACAAAATCTTAGACGACGAACGACGATGAACAACGACGACGTGTAAAAGGATGAGAGCGAAAACGCTGGTGGATATAAGGGATAGAGTTTACACGAGAGAAGAAAGAGACGAGAGACTGGACGCCTTTTTTTTTCCAAAATCAAACGGCCCGCCGCCCGTCGGCAGCGCACTCGGGCGGACCCCCGCTCGCCTCTCCCTGCTCCCGCTTTTCGACAAAGAGCTCCTCCAGCCGCGCCAGCCTGGGGAGCGCCTCCCGCCGCGGCTTCTCCTCCATCCGGTCATGGAAGAGCACGCCCTGGAGGTGGTCGTACTCGTGCAGGAAGATGCGCCCCGCCCAGCCGCTGAGCACGGTCTGGAACTTGGAGCCGTCGAGGCGCTGAGCTTTGACCTTGACGACTGTCGGCCGCTGTTTTTTTTTGTGTGTTTTTTTAAGGTTTTGGGGATGTTTTCCGTGCGACAGAAGGATTTCGCCTCGTCAGCATGAGGAGATGATGGGAGAGAGGGGCGAGGCAAGCAGAAGAAGAATTCGAGGGGGGGGTTGGCGAAAGAGGGCGAAGAAAGGGGGGCGAGATCAAAAAAGAAAGCGAAAAGGGTTGGAAAGTTTTGATAATAAAAATTAATTAGGTTTGACTTGAAAGGAGCACAAAACTCCTCTCAACTTCTCCCCGCGTTCTCTTCCTCGCTCGCTCGCTCTCTCAGGCCCTGGGCTTCCCCGCGGATGCGCGAAGACAAAAGAAACGACTCGACGCAAATATATCAAAATGAAGACTCACGAGCACCTCTCCGTAGACGCCGGGAAAGGAGAGGCACCCTTCCTCAAAGGGGCGGATGGGACCCGACGCCGACAGGACCTGCGGGTTCACCAGCACGACCTCCTCCTCCTTTTCCCTCTCTTTCCCGGGGTTGAAGACCATCAGCCGCAGGTTGACTCCCACCTGGGGGGCAGCGAGCCCGACGCCGCCGTCCTCCGAGTCGTACATGACCTCGAACATCTCTTTGGAGAGTTGTGCGAGAGCTTCGTCGAAAATGCCGACGCGGCCGTTGACGGCGCGGAGGCGCGGGTCCGGGTACTGGATTATGGAAAGCGGGGACAGCCACTCGATCTTGGTCACTGGAAGGATAGAGAGGTTTTGTTTTCGGAGATTTTGGTAGTGCGCGCGCGTGAGAGAGGAAAGGGGAGCGCGAAAAGTGAGAGGAGGAAAGAAGAGGTTGGAGTTTTTTTTTTTTCCCGCCGACGCCAGCGCAGCTGCGTTCCAATTCCCATCGTCTTACCGAGCGGCGCCTTGCTCTTCAGGCTGTCGGCGCGGGCGTCGTCGCGGGACGACATGAGCTCACGCATGGCCGCGTCGCGGGCTCCCGCGCGCGCGGGCTGAGGGAGGCCTCGGCGCTGCTGCTGCCGAGGGGGAGAGAGCGCCGCTGCCGACGAATGCAGCGCGGCGGCGGCGGCGGCGGCGACGGAGCGCCGCTGACGGCTCAGCGCCCATCCGCCCAACGCCGACGAGGCCACGGTCCTCGCGGCCGTGGCAGGGTGCATCATCAGGAGAGCGGCGATGGCGATGGCTCAATCGCCGATGGTATTACAGTTTTCGTTTCTCTCTCTGACGCGAGGGAGAGAGAGAGAGGGGAGGAGAAGAATAAAAAATAGTAACCTTCGTCGCTCGCTCGACCTCGAGCCGGGCGGGGCGC
>Ga0315285_10006729_pt1 | contig 11848 bp, 8 predicted proteins | sample YL17G09_36_MG_FD_203698 | JGI IMG/M metagenome (GOLD analysis project Ga0315285, IMG submission 203698) | Sediment microbial communities from Yellowstone Lake, YNP, Wyoming, USA - YL17G09_36 | ecosystem: Environmental > Aquatic > Freshwater > Lake > Sediment | place: USA: Wyoming | collected... | reverse complement strand
GCCGCCACGCCGGCCTGCCGGTTTTCGGGTTGGGGGCGGCATCTTTCAGGTGGATGTGACAGATGCGGTCCTTGGGCAGCAGGTTAAACCCCTCGGGGTAGGGTTTTTCGCCGAGCATGTATCCGTTGCCCGGGTCCCACACCATGTACAGGTTGGGGTGCCGGGCCAGCTTGAACAGGGCAGCCAGCTCCGCGGCGGTGCCCGCGTTGCAGGCCGCCTCGTTCTCGAGCGCCACTTTCACCTTCTTCCGCGCGGCGATGGCGGCGGCCTTGTCCAGATGCTCGGCGATAGCAGGCGTGAGCGGGGCGGGTTCGGCCGTGCGCCAGAAGCTGAACACGCGGATGGCGGGCGCGCCCACGTCCAGCGCCCGGGCGATAGACCGCTCCAGCAGTGCCGGTTGCTCCTCGTGAGGCCGGTCGAATTCTTGGAACTGGCTTGACTTCCTGACGCTGGGCAGCACGGTGGAGCCGGGAAAGACCGACTTCAGGTAGTTGCTGGCGATCATCGGCACGCTCATCTGGTACTTCTTCAGCAGATCGCGCACCTGTTGTACGGTGGCCTCGTCGGCCTCCACGATGTAGGTCTTCCAGATCCGCCGCAGCTCGACGTAGTGCAGGCCGTAGCTCTGCAGAAACCGCAGGGCTGCTTCCAGGTCGTTGGAAATCTCGTCGGAGAAAACGCCGATCTTCAGGCCATTCAACTCAGCCGCGCCGCTGGCACGCACCCAGGCGGCCACCGCCGCGCAGCCCGCCGCTTTCAACACCTCTCTCCGGTTCATGACCTCCGAATCTCACCACAAAGCCCCGAAGAACACAAAGGCCAAATTCTTTGGGTCTTTGTGGTTGATTTCGGCCTAAGCGCTAGTCTGCAATCTCGGTGTGGCGGATCCTGCCGAGCAGAATCAGCATCATGATGGCGGCCATGGGATGCAGCAGCCCGGCAACCGTGAACACCGGCGCGTAGGAGAAATGAGCGATGGCGTAGCCGATCGATAACTGCGCGGCTGCGCTGGCGATAATGCTCACGCCGCCGATGCCAGTCACCGAGGCGACCACGCGCTGTGGGAATAGGTCGGCCGGCAGGATGAGCATGTTGGTGGACCAGCTCTGGTGCGCGAACGTCGCCAGGCTGATCAGCGCCACCGCCGTCCACGGGCTCTTGGCCGCGAAGATGAACAGCGCGCAGGGCATGAGGAAGGCGCTGGCGACCATCACCGTCTTGCGCGCCTTGTTGACGGTCCAGCCATGCCGGATCAGCAGGCTGGACGTGCCGCCGCCCAGGAGGCAACCAAGGTCCGCCGTAATGTAGGGCAACATGGCGCCAATGGCCATCTTGCTGAGCGTCAGGCCCCGCGCCTGCACCAGGTAGCCGGGCAGCCACAGCAGGTAGAACCACCAGACCGGCTCCGACAGCAGCCGCGGGATCAGGATGCCCCACACCTGCCGGTAACGGAGCAGGCGCAACCAGGGCAGCTTCTCGGTGCGCTCCTCGCGCGCCGTGCTCTCCTGGCCACTCTCGATGTGAACCAGCTCCGCCCGTGTGATCAATGAATGCTGCCGGGGCAGGCGGTAGAACAGCAGCCAGCCTACCAGCCAGACAAACCCGCAGGCGCCCGCCAGCACGAACACGTTGCGCCAGCCGTAATGGAGGTAGATCCAGGTGACCAAGCTAGGGGCGATGATGGCGCCGGTCGAAGAGCCCATGTTGAAGACGCCGGTGGCGAAGCCGCGCTCCTTGGCTGGAAACCATTCCGCGATGCTCTTAATGGCGCCCGGCCAGTTGCCCGCCTCGCCCAACCCCAGCATGGCCCGCCAGAAGGCGAAGCTGACGAACAGCGTGGCCAGAATCTGTCCCTGCACCGGTACGATATGGGTCGAGAAGCGGTGGCAAATGGTGGCGATGGACCACCAGGTGAAGATCACCGCGAAGCCGATGCGCGTGCCCAGCTTATCCATCAGGATGCCGCTGAGCGCCTGCGCGATCACGTAGGCGAACAGGAACGTGAACGTCACGTAGCCGTACTGCTGGTCGGTCATCCCGAAGCCGTCGGTGTCTCGCCATACGTTGGGGTGCGAGCGGGCATCGCTCTGCGCTTCCGCGTTCAGCTTCTTATCTTCGATGGCCACCGCGCTCCCCTTGTCGTCCTGTCGCTGGAAGCCGGCGTCCGGCACATAGCGGACGATCTTGGGATTCGCCAGGATCGGTTTGATGACCGACAGCGTCTGCCGGTCGATGTAGTTGATGATGGTCACCAGGCACAACATTCCGGCGACGATCCAGCGTAGATTGCGGCGCAGCACGCCGTGTCTTTTCTCGATCGGTGCACTTTGCGGTAGAGCCACAGTTTTCGTCCTCAGAGTGTAGGTTGCAGGCGGCAGGTTGCAGGTGACAGGTTGCAGGTCGCAGGTGCGCTCCGGGATAGCCCGGCTCTCTCCCGGCACCTGTCACCCGCCACCTGCCACCTGCAACCTACGACCTGTCTTTAATCCAGGCGTGCCTGGGGTCGTCCGACCAGGCGCCGTAACGGCGCTCCTCGCCCGCCAGCGCCCAGGTATAGTGCAGCCGGTACCCGGGGCCGGCCACCACCGGGTGATAGCCGCGCGGAATCAGCACCGTGTCCCCGTCTTCGATCACCATGGCTTCATCCAGCGGTTCGGGATCGCCGGGCGCCGTATAGACGCGGATGAACCCGAAGCCCTGTCGCGGCTGCAACTGGAAATGATAAACCTCTTCCATGACCGCCTCAGCGGGCGATTGCGCGGAATCGTGTTTGTGCGGCGGCGACGAGGACCAGTGGCCCGGCGGGTTCAGCGTTTCGCCCACCATCAGCCGTTGGGCCGGAACGTTGTTGCCCACGCCGGTCATCACGCACCGCGACCAGTTGTCGCGGCCCACCTCTTGCACCTCGGCCTGTTCCGGCGGAACCAGCACGGCGCCGCCGCGGCCCGCCGCGGCGGGCGCGGAGAAAACGATGGCGTTCATCTCGTCCGATTCGCACTTGATCGAGTATTCGCAGCCGGGCGGGATATAGACCATGGCCGGCGGCCCGCCAAAAGCGTCAGCGCGCCCGCCCGCGGCGTAAACGGAGTTGCCGCCCGCCTCGCGGACGGTGACCTTCGACCGGCCTCCAAAAATGTCGAGGACCAGTTCCGCCGGCCCGCTGGTCGATTCATAGCAGCAGATGCTCCAGTCCAGCCGGAGCCGTCCTACGCTCAGCCAGCGCAACAGCCCGCTGCCGGGGCAGGCGATCGGCGTATAGCCGGGGCGCGGCTCCGGCGACTTGATCAGCAGCGGGGGGCGCGGGCGAAAAGCGGACGCGGTGGTCATGGCGGTGCCCATGAAAACATTTTCAGCAAAAGTGTTTTTATCCAACGTCTTCCCCCGCTGTCAAGCCTTTTCCGGCTGACCGGCTGTAGGCCGTGGGCTGTAGGCTGTAGCCAGCAGCCGCATGATGGCACACGCGAGCTCCGTTCGCCCACAGCCTACAGCCCACAGCCTACAGCCCATCAAGCGGTAAACAATCCCTGCTGCGCCGGCGCCTCGCTGAACACGAACGGCTCCAGCTCCGGATAGGCCTGGCGTAGCGGCGGAGGCGCTTCCACCCGCTTGTCCAGGAACATGCTCATCAACTGCAGGGCGTTGGCCGCGGCCTTGCCCTCGAAGTGGTTGTTGGCAACGACGTAGGTGGTTTGCGCCTCGCCGGCCGCCTGCTCGATGTTCTTCCGCAGCGGCTGCAGCTCGGCCGCCGTGTAGAGGTAGTTGTAGCGCTCGTTGCGGTTCTCGCTCTCGCCGCCCTTGAACCACGATTTGTAGTTGCGCCCGTGCAGGCGGAAATAGGCCAGCGGCGCGGTCACCACCGCGGTGGGCGGCAGCCCGTGCGACAACGTAGGTTGGTCGATATTGCAGAACCCGGCGCCCTGCTCCTTCAGCAATTCCAGGAAGGGCCGTGACAGCCAGTCGCCGTGCCGCATCTCGATCACCACCGGGTATCCGCGGAACCGCTCCAGCAGCGCCTGCACGTAGGCGCGGTTCTCCGGCGTGTGCTTGAAGGACCAGGGAAACTGCGCCAGCACCGCGCCCAGCCGCCCCGATTCGGCCAGCACGTCGGCCATGGCCCGGAACCCGCGCTCGTCCTTGTCGCTGGCGTTCTGCTCGTGAGTGAAGGAGCGATGCAGCTTGGCGCTGAACAGGAAGTGCTGGTTGAAGGCCACCTGCAGCGCCCACAGGCGCGCGTGCTCCGGCCTCACCGCCCGGTAGAACGAGGTGTTGATCTCGACGGTGTCGAAATAACGGGCCAGGTAGGCGGCCTCGTGGAAGCCGCGCGGCCGCTGGGCCGGGTACACCTTGCCGGCCCAGTCCTTGTAGGACCAGCCGGCGGTCCCAATGCGCATGTTGTTGGGCAAGGGCATCGGTCCTCAGCGTAGCAAGTCCAAAGTCCAAAGTCCAAGGTCCAAAGTCGCCGCCAACTTTGGACTTTGGACTTTGGACCTTGGACCTTAAACTCGTAGACTCGGCAATGTTCGATCGCGCCATCCTGATCGTGCTGGACAGTTGCGGCATCGGCTCCATGCCCGATGCGGCGGAGTTCGGCGATGACGAGCCGGCCGACACGCTGGGACACATCGACCAGCGGCGGCCGCTCCGCGTGCCTCGCTTGGCGCGCCTGGGGCTGGGCAACATCAAGCCGTTCCCGCACCTGCGCGCCGCCCAGCGCCCCGAGGGCGCTTACGGCATGGCCGCGCTGGCCTCCCCCGGCAAGGACACCACCACCGGCCACTGGGAGATGGCGGGCATCATTCTGGAGCGGCCGTTTCCCATCTACCCCGACGGTTTTCCGCAGGACGTGATCGAGCCGTTCGAACAGGCCATCGGGTGCAAGGTGCTGGGGAACGTTCCGGCGTCGGGCACGGAAATCATCAAGCAGTTGGGCGCCGAGCATGTGCGCACCGGCCGCCCCATTGTCTACACCTCGGCCGACAGCGTGTTTCAGATCGCCGCGCACGAGGAGGTGGTCCCGCTGGCGGAGTTGTACCGCATCTGCGAGATCGCCCGGCGGCTGCTGGACGGCAGGCACCGGGTGGGGCGCGTGATCGCCCGGCCGTTCACCGGCAGCGAAGGCCATTTCACGCGCACCCGCAACCGCCACGACTACGCCGTGCCGCCGCCCCAGGGCACGCTGCTGGAGCGGCTGCAACAGCGGGGCGTGTTAACCTGCGGGGTGGGCAAGATCTACGACATTTTCTGCGGCCGCGGCCTGGACCGCCACCTGCCCATCGCCAACAACGCCGACGGCATGGAGAAGACGCTGGAGGCCATGGCCGAGCACCCCTCCAGCTTCATCTTCACCAACCTGGTGGATTTCGACATGCTTTACGGCCACCGGAATGACGTCGAGGGCTACGCGCAAGCGATCGAGGAGTTTGATGTTTACCTGGAGGGGGTGCTGGCGGCGCTGCGGCCCGGCGACCTGCTGCTGCTGACCGCCGACCACGGCTGCGACCCGACCACGCGCTCCACCGACCACACCCGCGAGTACGCTCCGGTGCTGGCCGCCGGATCGCGGGTCCGGCCGGGCGTGGCGCTGGGCCGCCGCCGCTCGCTGGCCGATTTGGGGCAGACCGTGGCGGAAAACTTCGGCGTGCACGTTGATGCCGGAGAGTCGTTTTTGGACGATTTGCTGCTTTAAGGCAGTTGTCAGCTTTCAGCTATCAGCTTTCAGCCTCGCCGGCTGATAGCTGAGAGCTGAGAGCTGATAGCTTGCACCTGAGAACTCGAAGGAGCATTCATGCGCATACCTTTGATTGCCGGCAACTGGAAGATGTACAAAACCATCGCGGAAACCGAGCGGTTCTTCCGCGAATTTCTGCCGCTGGTGGCTGACTCGAGGCACTGCGAGATCGCGATTGCTCCGCCGTTCACCGCCATTACCAAAGCGGTGGAAGCGGCGCGCGGCTCCCGCGTGGCCATCTCCGGCCAGGACGTCTACTGGGAGCAGCAGGGCGCCTTCACCGGCCAGGTGGCCGCGCCGATGCTGGCCGAGGCCGGCTGCCGCTTGACCATCATCGGCCATTCCGAGCGCCGCCAATACTTCGCCGAAACCGACGAAACGGTCGCCAAGAAGGTTCGCGCCGCGCTGGCTGCCGGGTTGGAGTCCATCGTTTGCATCGGCGAATTGCTGGAGCAGCGCGAGGCCGGCCAGACCGAGGCCGTGCTGCGCCGCCAGGTCGACGGCGGGCTGGGGGGTTTGACCGCCGAGCAATTAACACGTATCATTATTGCTTACGAGCCGGTTTGGGCCATTGGTACGGGGCGTACGGCGACTCCCGACATGGCCGAGGAAGCGCACCGTTTCATCCGCGCGCTGGCCGCTACCCGCTTTGGCAAGGAAGCGGCCGCCGGCTTGCGAATCCTTTACGGCGGCAGCGTCAAGCCCGACAATATCAAGGGCTTAATGGCGCAGCCGGACATCGATGGCGCTCTGGTCGGCGGTGCCAGCCTCGATCCCAAGGGCTTCGCCTCGATCGTCAATTTCTGATGAAGTGACGAGTGGCAAGTGACGAGTGACGAGCGGAAAGCACGTTGCTCATCACTCGTCACTTGTCACTCACTACTCGGAGAGTTCATGTACATTGCTGTCACGCTCGTTCACATCCTGGTTTGCTTGGTGCTGATTCTTGTGGTGCTGCTGCAGAGCGGCAAAGCTGCCGATCTGGCCGGCGCGTTCGGCGGCATGGGCAGCCAGACGGCCTTCGGCCCGCGCGGCGCGGCCACCGTGCTCTCCAAGACCACGACCATCTGCGCGGTGATCTTCATGTTTACCTCGCTGGGGCTGGCCATCATGGCCATGCGCTATCGCGGGGTGACCTCGGTGCTGGGCAAGGGCACGGCGGCGCCCACCCAGCCCGCCAAGCCCGGCGCGCCGGCGCCCGGCAAGTCGGTCCCAATGCCGGTGCAGCTCCCGAAGAACATTCCGGTGCTTCCGCAGGGAGCCAAGACCGTTCCGATCCCGGCGGGCGGGCAGCAGCCGCAGCAGCAGAAGAAGTGATCAGGCTGGAGGCTGGAGACTGTAGGCTGGAGGCTTGATCCGGCCGGCTCCTCCAGCCTCCGGTCTCCAGCCTGCAGTGCTATAATCTGACCGGCTCTCCAGGCCGCTTGCCAATCGCGGAGATGGCGGAATTTGGCAGACGCGCTAGCTTGAGGTGCTAGTGGGTAACACCGTGGGGGTTCGAGTCCCCCTCTCCGCACCAACTTCCTTTTCTTGTTTTCAATCGATTACGAGCCGTATGACTGAGGTCGTCGTTGATACTGCCGTTTCGCTGGGTGTTGACAGATATGGTTCCCTCTTCCTGATTCGCCTTGACGCCAGCACCGCAGTGGCAGAAAATCAAGCAGCGCTTTGGGTGTCTTCCTGGATTACTGACGGAGCGGGGGCATCCCGGCTATGGCAGGCTGCGGTGTGAAGACCGGCACAAAACGCAGCATGCATGGGAATCAGAACGTCGGTGCTTAACGTGGCGGGGACGAGCAGGCTGAACGCTCAGGAAGAGGAGGAACGTCCGCGATAGAATGCGTTGTCTGGCAATCGCAAGTGTGCTTTTAGCCGCCGTGCCGTCGTATGGGCAAACCCCGGGCCACGTCCGCGACTTCCCCCGCGCGGAGGTGTTTGCTGGCGCGTCGTACCTGAGTGCTGACGGCCAAACGACTATCAAAAGTCAGAACGCGCTTGGCTGGGCGGCCAGCGCCGGCCTGAACTCGAAGGAGCACTTCGCAGTGGTGGCCGAGGGCGCGGGGCAGTATGGCCAAGTGGACATACCGGTGACACCCGCCACAGCCGGGGGTTTCAGCGTTATCCACACGGTGACATTCAGCGGGTACCAGTTCATGGGAGGGCCGGAGGTGAGCGAACGCGTGCGGGAGGGTAGGGGATTCTTCCATGTGCTGGCCGGCTTCATGTCTGCGCGGAGTCCGAGGGTTGCCGATGTGCCGTCCTCCGTCCCGATTCCCTTCAGCTTTAGCAAGTCGCTGACGCGGTTCGCATTTGCGGTAGGCAGGGCAGCAGACCGCAACATATCGAAGAGGTTTGCCATCCGTCTTTTCCAGGTAGACTTGGTGAGGATTCAAAGCTCACCTGCCACCAACGATTTTCGTGCCCAAGGCGGTATTGTCTGGCGGCTCGGGATGTGAGCATGTGGCGCGGTCTTTTGAGCGTAGCACTTTCCCAGGAGAGCCCTCGTAGCTGTTGCGTCTTGACAAATAGGGTATACTTGCCATCGGGCGGGATCTGGCTTTGAATGCCCTGATGCTGTCCGATTGCGAGGGGAGTTGTGCGGGTCCCATCGATCGCAGAAGTTGAAACAAGGCCGAGCGCATGCCGCCGGGGCCAGGGCCCTGGCTGGGCGTGTCAAAGGCCGTGAAGAGGTGCAGTCATGCGCGGAAAGCTGTGGTTGTTCCTTGTGGGTCTGCTGCTTCTTGCCACGGGGCGGGGAGCGGCTGCCGTACTGATCCACCTGACCGTCGAGGAAATGGCTGAAAAGTCCTCCGCGGTGTTCCTGGGCCGCTGTGTGGCCGTGAAAAGCGCACTTGATCCCGACGAGTTCGGGATGGTGACCCACAACGTTTTTGAAGTGCAGGAATACTACAAAGGCGATCTCGGCCGGCGTGTGGTCATCAGTGAGCCGGGAGGAGAGGTAGGCGGCCGGGTAACCCACTACCCGGGCACGCCCCAGTTTCAGCCGGGCGAGGAAGTTGTTCTTTTTGTTTGGACGGGTCCCAGCGGACGTCATCAAGTCATTGGTTTGACACAGGGCTCATTTCGGGCGGCGCGTGCCCCGCAGACCGGCGAGATCCTGCTCAAGCAAGACTCCTCCATGGCCCGGGTAATCGAGCCCCGCTCGCACACGCACCAAGCTTCCGCGGGCCGCCCTGTTTCCCTCACGCTTTCGAGCCTGCGGGAACTCCGGGCCTTCAGGGAAGCCCGGGTCCAGGGACTTCGTTCGGGAGGTGACCGGTGATGAAAGGCCTGATCGCTAAGCTGGCGTTGGTCTCGATGCTGGCATGTGCCGCCACGTCGTGGGCTTATTTTCCGTATGGGTACTTCAAGAAGGACGGTTCGGCCATTATTCCCGTGCGCTACGACCTCTCGAAGTTGCCCAATTCCACTCTGACTTTCCACATTAATGCCGACAGGCTGTGGCTCCTACCGGATAACCACCCCCAAGCCGCTTTGTTTGCGGATCTGAAGGCGGCGCTGGATGCGTGGAATGTCTCGAATTCGGCCCTGCAGCTGAAGCCGGGCGGTTTCACCCACCTCACCAGGTTCAATGGGCCGGCCGGACTCGTGTCTTTCACCCCGGAAATAGCGCCGGGAATCGCGGTTATTCATGGCTACGAGACCGGCCCACTTCCAACGGACGACAGTGTGGCGTTTATTCCGCTCACTGCGTCGTTCGTTAAGTTGCCTCACCTCGTGGACGAACTCGGCGCCTACGGGCTTCTCAATGCACTGTCCACTGGAGTTGGGGGCAGCATTGGCTTGAACAACAGCCACATCATGGGCGCGCTAACCCAGGTCGTTTATACCAATAATCGGGGGCGCCTTTCTCCCGATGATGTTGCCGGGATTTCCTCTCTCTACCCCACGGACAACTTCGACAAGACCACGGGTGAGCTCGCGGGACGGGTTACCGGCCCCAAGGGTCCGGTCGTGCTAGGGGCAGTTACGGCTTATAACGACAGCGCGGCCATCGGAACCTACACGAATCCGGACGGTAGTTTCCTAATTCGTGGCTTGCCCCCGGGCTCCTACCGGCTATTCATTGAGCCGCTGATGGGGGGCCTTCGCGGAGGAGATGATAAAGACCCCAACCTCCTGGGGCCACAGACGAAACTGGGCGGCGGCGCGGTTAAACCGAGCCTGGACTTTGGCGCCGGCTTCCTGGGCATACTCGGGGAGTCCGAACTCGCCGAGTCGAATGCGCGCGCGTTGGATGTGGCCGCGGGCACTCGGGTTTATGCCCGCATCTGGGGCGTGCCGGCGCGCGGCAGTTACGGCATCGACGCCTACGACGCTACAAGTAAGCTCGCCGGAGGGGCTTGGGTACCGTCCATCTGGGTCCAGCAGGGTGGGCAGGTTCCGGTTTTTGTCGAGGCCCACAAGATGGTCCAAATGCTCCCCGACTGTGTTACGAAAGAAATAGTGAAGACCGTTGTGGTGCAGGTCGGGTTTACAGGGTGGCATGAGGCTGGAGGGCCGGGACTGTCGGCCTCCAACCTGGATGGAACGGTGGACGCGTCGTCTTCTGCCCCATGGTACGATTCGACCCTCTCTTTCACGGTCAGCGCGACGCCGCAAGCACCCCCCGGTATTCACTCGATAATATACGTAGGGCTGCATGATTGCGAGAAGCCTGCGCCGCCGGAATTGTACTTTTCAGCCGGGTACGTCCACGTAGTTCCCGGCGCTCAAGCTGCTGGCGTTCCGCCGCGTGTCACGAGCATCTCTCCGACCTCGGGAGTTGGGGGCACGGCTGTAACGATCACGGGGAGCGGGTTCAACGATTCCTCCAAGGTCTTCTTTGATGGACTCCCTGCCACGATTGTCTCGCGCAGTCCTACCAGCCTGGTGGTCACCGCGCCGCGGGGCGCCGCCGGACACGGCTCAGGCATTTTCGTTATTAACGGGGATGGCCAGGGTTCTGACTTCTTTGTTAACGCCGGCGTCACGCTCGTTGACGGCAGGCCGAAAGACCTCACAAATCTGGTCCGTTTCACGTACGACCCAGCCATTCCTGCGCCCAGCATTGTCCTGGCGCCCACGAGCGTGAGCAGCGGGCAAAGACTCCTGATCCGGGTCGTCGGCACGAATACGCATTTCGTGCAAGACGCAACATTCGCCGGCTTTGGTTCCGGGGACGTGGTCATCAATTCCGTGACCGTAGCTAGCCCCACTTCCCTTGCCGCTGACATCACCGTAAACGCCAAGGTTGGCGAGGGGTTCCCCGTTACAGTAGTGACCGGGGAAGAAGTAGCGTACCTCACGAATGCCTTTCGAGTAAGCCCGGCTCCGCCTCTCACGCTGCAGGTGGTGAGCGGGAATGGGCAGACGGGGTCCGCCGGCGCGCAGCTCCCCGCGCCGCTGGTGGTTATGGCCCAGGACGCGACAGGCGGCCCGCTCGCCGGCATTACTGTTACCTTCACGGTCCAGGCCGGTGGGGGAACGGTTTCCCCGGCCAGCGCCATCACCGACGGCAAGGGGCTGGCTTCCACCGTCCTGACGCTGGGCCCGGCGGCGGGATTCAACGCCGTCGTTGCCACGGCGGACCAGTTTCAAAGCGCGGGCTTTGTGCTGGCTGGCGGGGGGGCGTCGGCGGCCAGCCTGCGGGTGAGCGCCGCCGGTGATAATCAGTCGGCAATTGCGGGCCAGGATCTTCCTAACCCCCTGGTCCTTACCGTCTTGGATGCTTTGACCAACAGGCGGCTGGCGGGATTCCCTATCATCTGGCGGGTGACCCGCGGCGGCGGCGTGGTCACACCCGCATTTACCCTGACGGATGCCAGTGGCACCGCGGCCGCTCAATGGACCCTCGGTCCCACCTCCGGCTCGCAGACTCTCGAAGTGAGCATCTCAGGGTTTTCGCCGACCGTCTTTAAAGCCGACGCACAAGGCGTCGCGGGCGTACCTACTGTCCGGTCGAACGGCGTTCTAAATGCCGCGGCCCTGGACACCGTGTCGCGTTCGATTTCTCCGGGAAGCCTCGTATCCATCTTTGGCTCAGGTCTCTTCCCCAGCCCAACCGGGGCCTCGCCGGGGCTTTGGCCGGGCACTGACCAGATTCGCACCTTGTTCGGT
>Ga0315285_10006727_pt1 | contig 11851 bp, 11 predicted proteins | sample YL17G09_36_MG_FD_203698 | JGI IMG/M metagenome (GOLD analysis project Ga0315285, IMG submission 203698) | Sediment microbial communities from Yellowstone Lake, YNP, Wyoming, USA - YL17G09_36 | ecosystem: Environmental > Aquatic > Freshwater > Lake > Sediment | place: USA: Wyoming | collected... | reverse complement strand
ATCTGTGTCGATCAGAAGCACATGTTTTCCTTTCATAGCCAATGAAGCAGCGAGGTTAATTGCTGTTGTGGTTTTTCCCACGCCCCCTTTCTGAATAGCCACTCCTATGACTTTCATAATTCATAGTTCAGATGCTGAAAGCCTACTTATGTTTTTCTGCAATCATTAAATGAATGCTGAAATTCAGAAATCAGCAATCTACTTTCAGACTAGCAAATACCCTCTAGGCGGGATATCCGGCCCCAGTCTTTTAAAAGGACCGTGAATAAAAATAGGACAGAAAAGCTATATCCCAGCCAGGCCAGTATTCCCCGTCCCACATTGGTGGGATCTTAAGGGCTGGGAAAGAAGTGGAGTCGGTCCCTCCCTGCATGAGAAGGTCGACTTCCCCCATAGCAACAAACGCGGCGGGCAAAAATCAGCTCCACAAAGCGAATCCATCTGCACCTATGGCCGGAGGACCGCAGCATGCAGGCCTGCGCCGCTGCAGTCCCCCTTTGTGCCAGGGTCTCGCTTTGCCGCTCCCCCTCACATCTCCCTAACTTGGTACCTCGTCTGTCATTGGCTCGATGCAGTGTCGGGCACATCCTCTGTATCATCACTGCTGGGAGAGTACCCTGGATTGAATCCAGTGCAGTAGCATTGTCCATTGGACCAATGGCAGCTTGGATTCTGCTCGCATTGTGCTACAGGGTTGGGGGCCGGGTTGAAGGGCTCAGGCTCCGGATTCGGATTGGGCACAGGTCCGGGCATAGGTTCAGGCTCGGGTTCAGGAATCCCGCGGCAATAGCAGATTCCGTTTACCCAATCACACATAGGGTTCTGCTCGCATTTGATCTCTTCTGGGTCGTCACAGATGCACCCCTCGTCTGTCCAGCGGCAATACGGATTCTTTAAGCAATTTCTCTTTTCCCCTTCAACATCCCACCCAGTACAGAGGCACTGCCCGTTTACCCAGCTACAAAGAGGGTTCCTTTCGCAATCTGTCTTTGGATCTGGCGTCGGTTGTGGCTTTGGTCTGTATGGATTTATCCATGGATAGACATCGACTATCACTACATTGCTGTAAACGCTATTGGTGCGCAATAAATTCATATGCCTCCCCTTAGAGTCTGCGTAGTACCAGATATAGCGATATCCAGGCTGAGAAAAGCCCAGATTGTATTCTCTCACAAAACCTTCTGGATAGATCTCGTATAAAGCGACAAGCGAAGGCTGAGGCACATAAATAAGCTCCCGCGTCCATCCACCAAGGGGTAGAGTTGCATACCAGGACCATCCTGCTGCCCTCTCAATCCACAGTCCAGGCTGGCTGCCGGGGAATGCGGCAGAGAAGTCATTCCATCCTAGAAAGTTTCCATCATAGAAGATATACATGGGAGAGTTGGTCGCCATATCGATTGGCAATGCCTTTCCTATATCTGTCATTGGCGGGACCTCATTTGCGTAGGCCGCCAGTTCCGTTCCTTGGTCTTGTGCCGCAGCCTGCGGTACCCCGGCCACCATTGCAGCATTATCTATAAGGCTCTCTGTCCCCAGGTTTTCGAACTGAACCATGCTCAGGTTATCTGCACCTATGCTTCCGGAAGGATCATAACTCCCTAGAGCGAGGCTGCTCAGAAGGAATAATGCCAGAGCCATCCGAACGAGAATACTACTGATCACGATTATTCTCCCTCCTCTTTATTCTTCCTTAATGCGATCTCATCAACAGGCTGCACATGCGGTCGCTGATATCTCTCTCATTTGTCACATTGGCCAGCATCTACCTCAGCCTTTGTATTAACTACTATTAGTGATAACATATATAAAAATTATCACTTGTCAGCATCCATACAAGCCCTGAGCCGTGATCGCAGAGAAGAGATGTGCACTCTTGGAGCGCGATCTATTTGGACCGCCAGCTCCCGGGATCGAACTCGTTGTTCTCAAAGTCCTCTATCTTGGCATGACCCGCCACTAGCATCTGATGATATCGGCTTCAAGCCTGTCCAATATTCCTTGGTTTCCCCTTGATTGTTTCTAGTAACCTTCACTCACAACTTAGTTATGCACTTCTCCGGATTCAGAAAAGGGGATCAGAAGGACTGCAACATGAGGGGTGCTTTAGCATCATTCACCAAAAGCCTTATGAGCTCAAAACCAAACAAGAGTTTGTGATTTTAGATCCCGCGGCGAGGCTGTCGGCTTTATTAATTATCATTTGTCTTTTAGTTGTGTCCTGCAGTACTCATGCAGAAGAGGACAATGCCTCACTGATACTATTATCGCAATTCGAGGAAGGTAAGCTTTACAAGATTGACAGTCTCCTAATTGTTCAGTTGTCAGGAAGCTATCGGGATATGGGCAGACAGGAAGGATACCTTCTCAGAAATCAGATTCATGAATTCTACAACGAAAGTGTAATAAATTATTTCATTCTAGAGAATAATTTGTCCTATAAGCAGCTGGTCGCTGAGTCGATGGACGAATTCAGTCTTTATCCCAAGAGATTTGAAGATATAATCTCAGGCATAGCTGAGACTTCAGGAATGTCTTTGGAAAATTTGACCATTCTCAGCAGGGTTCCTTACATTGCACCGAACTGCTCGGCTATTTTCGCATGGGGGAATTATTCGCTAGACGGATCAATGGTAGTTGGCAGAAATATTGATTTTTATTCGGTTGCTAATGATTTCTTGAACTATACGATCATAGTAGTCTACAATCCAACCGATGGCAGCCACTCTCTGGCAACCGTATGCCGTCCTGCTCAGCTTCAGATTCATACTGGAATGAACGATCAAGGTCTTTTCCTGGAAGCCAATGACGGTTCATTATCAGGAGGCAATATCTATTACCCGGATAGATCCGCCTACATCGGATCATTCCTTTTTGATTGCTCCAATCTCAGACAGCTTGATGCAGCCGTAATCTCTTCGAGAATCAATTGGGCCACTATCTTGAATGTCGCCGACGAAAATACCTCCGTCTCCTATGAGTGGGCGACCTTCGACCTCAAGAGACGGATGCCGGACAGAGACGGCCTCCTTGTCTCAACCAACCACTTTGTGAATCCCGAGTGGGGATTTGCTCTTCCAAGAGGTGATCCCAATCACACAGCGCTTAGATACAGCAATCTCCTTTCGCTGGGGGAGAAGTACAAAGGCAGATTCGACCCAAAAACCATGATGAAGGTACTTGATACCGCCCTAGAAAGTGGCGGAGCCTCGGGTCCCTATACTCGTCTTCAGGTGGTGGCAGTTCCATCGGAGCAAGAGATGTGGATAAAAATCCCAAAATACCAGAATTGGACTAGAGTAGATCTGAAGGGACTCTTCCAATTCCCTAATTGAGATGAATCTGGAAGAGATCCTGATCCACCTCCGTCCAGTCCTGCACCCCTGGATTCAGCATATCCTCTTTCGCAGGAATCGCGAGGAGATCTCTTTCGCCTGATCGATTGGAGTGAACCCCTCCGAGTAGACAATAAGTTAAGCAACATCAACTCATGGAGGGGACTGCATGAAGAAGACGAAGGTGGACTGCACCCCTGATAGTAGACAGTTAGTTAAGCAACAGTATTTAAAGCAACCTCCATTTCGAACTGTTCTGGGGACCTGTAGCCCAGAGCCGAATGCAACCTTTTCTTGTTGTAAACTTTCTCAATAAAATGCCACATATTTCTGAAGGCATCTTCAAAAATCTCGTATTCATTCAAATATACCTCCTCCCATTTTAGCGTCTTGATGAAGCTCTCCACGAATGCATTATCGTATGGATTTCCTCTTCTGGATATGCTGATCAGGATGCTGTGCTCTTTAAGGCAATCTACATACTCTCTGGATGCGTACTGGGGTCGCGTACGTGAGCTACTGAAAAGCGCTAACAAGTGACTCAGTGGACGTTTGATGCCAAAAGGGATCCTATGCATTCGATTCTCGTGTTCATTTTCAGTAACATTCACCCACGACCCAAATTCTGAGAGAGAATCTATTTTATATATAAAATGAGTTAAACGAGTGGTTTTGATGAAAAGCTATTTAGTGATGTTCATATCGCTCTTGATCCTGGTATCACTTTTAGGCACCTCTACGACAGCCAATACCAGGGCAAAGACCTCTAATACCAGCCTTCTTGCAGCCGTAACGAACCCCGCTATTGTGAAGGATGAAATCATCATCGCCAAAGAGAATGGAACCCAGGTGGAGTGGCGACACATCATCCTGAAAGGGAACAACACCCAGATAGGCATGGCCCTGGGCCAGATCGCCCAGAGTGATTACGGAGTCAAATCCCTGACTAGATATGCCGATCCAGTCTATGGCAAGGCCAGACTGGCCTATATGGAGAGGAATTATCCCATTATGAGAGAGAGGATGAAGGGTATAGCTATGGCCTATGGGCTCACTCCAGACAACGCCACCTTCGATACCAACACCTTACCCTACGATGCGGGATCTATAGCCTGCTCCATGATCTACTTCCCCCCGGAGACGACGGCCAATGGCCATGCCATAACCTCCAGGAACACGGAATGGTATCTGGTTCCTATGGATGTCTACCTCAACCCTATGGATGTCTACCTCAACAAGACTGAGAAGGGGACTGGCAATCGAGTATGCTCTCGGAACTTCTTAATGGAGATATATCCTGATCAGGGGTACCCGACTTTAGCAATTGGCTCCATCGACCTCAACATGGTCCTCGATGGGCTGAACTCCAAAGGTTTGGGTATATCGGCATTGGAGGATGATCAGATGGACCCGGTCCTGAAGATGCCTTTGGCAGGGGGTAGGGACAGCGGCATTTGGAGTATGCAGATAACGCGGCTCGTCCTGGAGACTTGCAAGACCGTGGAGGAGGCAAAGATAGCTTTCCTGGCCAACAAGGAGTTCCTGCCCGTGGCCGGATTACACTATATGGTCTATGATAGCCATGGAAATTCAGCGATAATCGAGTGGAATAAGACTGACGGAAACCTGTACTTCACTAATGGCAACAGCAGCAAGCCCAATATCATGACCAATCACCCAATGTACATATTCTCCAAGTACGCCACGAAGGATCTGCCAAGAGAGAACGATATGATTCCATATAACGATCCCTACGACTCATTCAACCGCTACATAACTCTGTACAACATCACCAGCAGCCATAAGGGCAAGTACTCTGAGATGGACACTGCCGATGCATTGAGTGCAGTCTCAGCCAACACGATGGTCGCGTCCGAGGGTGCTTTTATGCCGCTTCCAATCAATACTATCTATAATGCCCTCTTGGATCTTACTGATAGAAGCCTGAAAGTGAAGTTTTACCTCAAGAACGGGCCTATCGATCCAAAGACAAATGAGAACACTTCGATCTTCTCGCCGTATTTGACCTTCAAGATGGATAATTCAACTAAGCTGCAATGAGGGGATCGCTCCTGGTACCACTTTTAGGCGATCTTGACTGAGAACGCTGAAGCCCGTGCGGGGTCTCATCCCCCGCACATAGCCATTGGGGCTGATCAGCAGAGCCTGCTAGAGAGTGAGCTACAATATTCTTAGCGGAAAAACATGGGACTAAGACTGGATCCTCAGAGCATCCGACTTTATCCTCCTGGCCTTCTGCCTGGTAGACTCCCTCGAGGCCTCCTTCAGGGCCTGAGCAACGCGGCCCGCAATATCCCTGGCCTCTGGTAGAGCATGGGGCCTCCAGGATGGGATTGCGAGGAGATCTCTTTCGCCTGATCGATGCCCCAAGAGTTCCGCTCTTGTCTTATGTGCCCGTGGGAATCCGAGATGGCGGGAAGGACACATAAGACAATCGTGGATCTGCGGATTCTCTATTTGCTGTCACTGAGAACGAAAAGTCGATATCGGGAGTGTAAACCTAGCTGCAAATCTTCACCTTCTCCTGATAACCTATCGTATCATCAGCCTTGCCATGATGACCAGGAAGAGGGCCATGGTCAACCAGCCTGATACATATTCGAGAATGATCAGGTACCTCCATCTCCCTGCAGGATGGAGGCCATAAGGCGGACGAGTCACGAACATCATTATGCTGAAAAACATGGCCTCCTCTATGGCCGAGATCATCGACTCCTCACGCTTATGGCTGTCCGCCAGATTAGTGCTATAAAATCTCGGAACCAGCTTTATCCTCCAATAGATGATGCCGAAAAGAATTATTATCATGAAGCCAGAGGCTAAGGCTCGCAGAGGCCTCACACCATAGCCGCACAATATCCAGGCTAAAATATCAATGGCCTTGGTGAATCCCATGGGCTCGTATGACTGCCTTAGCCACCGAAACTGGTAATAGCAATTGTAGTAATCATCGAAATTCCCTGAAGCCCAAAACCTCTGTATCAAAGCTTGATAAGCGGCCTCATTGTAAACTAGGTGGCCTTCTATGGAGTTCCAGTCGATCATCAAATCTGGGATCCTGGTCTTATTCAGGGATATTGGCCCCTGGAACTCGCTGCCATGGAAGTAAGCATAATCCCCGAACCTAGAGTCGTTGAAGTTGGCGTAGCCAAGAAATCTTGCGCCACCAAAGCGGCTCTCTCGGTGGAACTCTGCCCTGTAGAAGCTCACTCCGTTATCGAACTGCGCTCCCGTGAGGAAGGCGTAGCTACTGAAGACAGTATCTTTGAAGCTGGCATACCCTTTGAAGCTGGCGAAGCTGAGATTTCCGAACTCGTAGATCTCGGCATCGTCAAAACAGGCCCCTTTGGAGAAGCTGGCGTTTGATAGATCGAGCCAGCTCTTGAACTCAGCCTCACTGAGGTCGGTGTCATTTAAGAACGACGCATTTCTAAGAGATACTATGCTGTCGAAGTGGCTATAATTGAAGTTCGCATTTCCACGGAAAGTTGTTCCCGAAAGATCTATCTTGTTTATAAACTTGGAGTCGTTAAAATAGACATCTCCCTCTATTAGAGAGCCATAAATGCATATTTTGGCAGCTATGATCCTTCTTTCAAAATCGTCTTGGGGGAGATTCAGATTGCCTAAGTCCAGGTCCCCAACAATAATCACTTCATCGTAGTCAACATCTTCCCCTTGGGCTATCTTCTCCAGTACTTCGCTGGCATGGACCTCTCTAGGGGGATGAAATCCTTGAGCACTTCCAACCATTAAAGCCACGATTATCAATAAGAGCAATGCTGCATACGTGTGTACCTTCAGCGACATCATTTGGTTCGGCCTCTTCCGGCTCGGCGGCGCAGGCGTGATATACATGCATCTCATGGAGCTTATCGGCTGCTGCCCAGAGGGTGGCCTCGAAGCCCAGGGTAGCGCCGTTCCTGAAGCTGCGTCTGCCTCTAGCTCTCGCCATATCCTACACCGATTCGTGCAATAATGTTGGAGTCCTGATATATTTGGATTTAGGCTGAGATCTGGATGGTCACTCTCCTACTTATGTCTCATGTGCCCTGTGATACTCAGATATCATGGGTGCTCGATGGAGCATGGAGGTTTCATGAGGAATAAGGAAATAAAAAAGGATGAAGGAAGATCAGGCCTTGGCGTCAGGGCCTATTCAGCCAGGAATAAGCCGATATGAACCATATATCAGGGTTTTCCATGCCAGGATAGTCACATACAAGCACGTCTCCGTAGGGGGTATGCACGCTTTTCAAGCTTCCTCCCCTGTTGCTGCATAATTGGGTGGCATTGCTCCCTGGACCGGGTGCTCCCAGGAAAACATTGGGATTAAGCGTGGGTCTGCAGCTACCAGCGTGAAAAGCCTGGGCATCGCACCACGTCTTGTCCGGAAATACGCAGATGGCCTGGCCATTGTTCAATTCCGGAGAGATATGATAGAGATAACCCAGTTTTACGCAATTGGCACGGGCCGCGTCAGAGGATGATTCTTGGGCCAATGTTAAAGACGAAAACACCACCACCAGGGCTAGGGCGCACAGCCCTAGTACCATTGGATTGAGGCTAAATTTCTTCATCTAATTTCCTCCTTCTCAGGGTCTCGCTGATCCGAATGCCGCCCATCTCCAGTCAGTGCCTACAGTGCGATAGGTCTCATTTTGAGCCTCTGGCGGAAGTTCGATCTCTATCGGCTCGCCAAAGCCGGAATAGATCGTGGACTCATTGAGGCGACTCTCGATCTCGAAATTCGGCTCGGAGATATTGAGAATCTGAGGCGTAATCGTCAAGCTGGACTGGATGTCCATTCTCCTCAGAAGGGATGTGTTCTTGGATATCCAGGCTGTTACTGTCACGCGGCTGTGATCGAGCAGAGTGGTGTTATAGATGTCCAAGCTCTTATTCTGCAGCTCCTCTGGCAAGGGGAAAGGCGACGGGAAGTAGGAGGCCATAAGCTGCAATGTTATCAGTTCCTTGAGCAGAGGCTTGATGGGAGAGCCCACTAGCTTGTAGCACTCTCCGTCTCCGCACTTCTCAGTGCCCGCTATCTGCATATCGGATAGTCCGGCCAACTCCACTTGGCCTGGAAGCTCGTTGTAATCTTCCATCACCCGGGCGATGTCAGTGATTATGAACCGAGTCCAGTTCTGATTCTCTTTCCAGTGCTCGCTCCCATTTACCAGATAACCCTCCCAAGTCAAGACCTGGCCGCTTATCCTATCGGTCAGGGTTGCATTCCACCATCCTCTTTGTGCAGGCAGATCCACTTTGCCTGCGGTCTCTTTGCTGGCCAGGAACTTCTCCTGGATGGTTTGATTGCTGTAGAGAATTTCGCTCTCTGCAGACCGGGTATAGACGTAGGTGGTGAGGTTATCTGACGCCTGGGCCATCATCTCCTTGAGCTGGTCTACGCTCACTTCTTGAGCGGATGATGAAGCTACAGCCATCAGAACAAACAGCACCAAAAGCGTCGCATTTAGTTTCATTAGATTCCTCCAAGATTATAACGAGTAATCATGTTTAAAAATTTTCTTATCAACCTCCAATGTGGAGTCCTGAAATCCTTTCGCTTCCCATCTAACCCAAGCACCGCCCCTATTTGCGTGTCTTATGTGCCCGGGGGAATCCGAGATGGCGGGAAGGGCACATAAGACACGGGGGAGAGGGGGATCCTGGACCGCCCTGCACGCTGAAAATATTTACCCATTCAACTCTCGATGGCCTCGCCCCTTGGATGACTTCCGAATTGACTGGCAAGAACATATGTCGGGTCCCGGTCCTGACTGGACGAAATCGTAGTCGATGCAAGAAATAAGCAAAAGGATAAGTATGAATTGCAACCATAGATCAATATTGGAGCGGATTAGGATGAAATCAATCTATATAATCGCAATCCTATTAGCAGGAATTGCCTCAAGCGCCCCGTATAGTGACCCGACAGCAACTACCATTGGTGAGATCCTTGCAAATCCCATGGATGAGCGGCATGTAACAATAGAAGGGCAAGTTACGCAGATCCTAGGTTTTGGACATTACGCTTTCTCTGATGGAACAGGGACCATACAGCTGGATGCCCCCGATGAATTTCCCTCCTCCTACTTCCCGCTAAACAAAAAGCTGGTCGTGAGAGGCGAGGTTGACCACGATGACGGAGTTCTTGAAATCGACGTTGATTGGGTGACTCCGGCGAGCTAAGAAGGGAACAGTCAACCCTCAGAGCATCTAGCGAGATGCTTCTTCAGGGCCTCAAAGGGACGCCACGCTTGCTGGATTCGCCTCGCTGGGAGGGACGATGGTCCTCGTTTCATCCGCAATAGATCTATCCCCTCCTCCAGAACTGCCCACCAATGTTTAGCCCGGATCTCCTCCTCCGAGGGCGGCAGGGAGAGCTGGCTGATCGATTGGGTGAGCTGGCTCACATGGCCACGAAGGAAGTCTATATCAGCTTGTTGGCTCTTGAAGGCCATATCACTCCAAACCGGCCCAAATCTAATCAATTTCTATGAGATAACAATAAATATTCATGAGGTATAAGATAGCTTAAGTGGTCTCTATGGGATTGAAATTCAAATTAACTGGCTTGCTGCTGGTAGCGATGGCGTTGACAACAACTGTTGTTGCTATTGATCAGCTCAAAGGGATAACGCTTTGGGATGTTGCAGAGATAACTAGGCCGTCTGGAAGTTATGAGATAGGAGATTTTCATTCGGTTCCATGGCGCTTCGAATCCACTGATGCGAATGCACACACAGGAACTGTGGAAGCTCAAGGTATTTGGGCTGGCACCTGGAATGAGGTGAGGCCAAATACGATCTATTGCAAGATGACCTCAGGATACGACGACTGGTATCTCACGTTTGTTAATCCAAAATATTTTATTGCGTATAAGAATGATGAATACCTATACAGATTTGGACATCTCAGGGGTGTTGGTGGACAGTCTGCCGCCATAACGCCCAGCCCAGCCATACCACCCAGCAATGCTATTAGCATGGAGCAAAACACAGACAGACCGGGAATGAATTACAAGAACTATGCTCTCTCAAGCGCAGATCCTCAGATTTGCGCTAATGATTGTGCAAATGACCCTAACTGCAAGGCTTTCACCTATGTCAAACCGGGGGTTAGAGGGTCTAATTCTGTTCCTGAATGCTGGCTGAAAAATGGCGTTCCAAATCCCGTGTCAGGAGAATGCTGTGTGTCGGGTGTAAAAAAGTAATCGCTGGAGGGCGAATTAACCCCTTAATCAATTTTTTTAAGAAAATATTTTGTTAGACAGCATATCTACCCGCTATCTTGGCGGTGCTGGAGTTGGGCCCGGCTAGGAAGGCTATGCTATTGATTTCAGAGAGAAAAAGATCATCTCCAGAATTGCTACCAATGTTTAGCCCTGACCAGTTCCACAGCCTTCATAAACATCTTAGTCCTTATATCCCAGTGGCCCGGAGACCACTCTACCCCTTCACAAAGTAGCCTGGTTTTCTTCCGGGCCACTCTTCTTATCCTCGCCGCCAGAACTGCCACCAGTGTTTAGCTCAGGCCTCTATCTTTGCATCTTGCCCAAGCAAACACCATATAAAATCAATCATGGTAGGATCTAATGACTGCGAAGGTATTTTTTTTAGGAAAGAACTTTTAAGGATACCCTCCATTCGATTTACCATCGCACCTTGCTTACGTAGGATCTCCGGATCGTCTCTAAGTCTCTCGAAATCTTTATTATATTTTTCAAATATATCATACCAACCAAGAGCTTGGGTGCTATCTTGTCCGAAAGGTTGATGATCTCTGATCCAGTCTGCCGTGTATGTGTGCTCAATTTCATGGGCTGTGCGTCCTCTATCTCTGAGCCTTAAATTATGTGCGATTCTTTCAAGCTCTGCCTTAATTCGGCATTCGTGTCCAAATTTTTGCCTTTTACCCTTAATGTAATCAAAGGCCGTCTTTAATACAGCCCCAAAAGTTATCAAACCGATAGATAATATCCAATTGCATGAAGAATCTCCCATGAGAACGGCTCCTTTTTTGCTGGTTAGTTCCTACAAAGGCATATCATTTATATTTCCAGAACTGCCACCAGCTCTTTAGATCTTTTATAAAGGCCGGGAGCAATTCGTTTTGAATTATTTCATGTACCTTCTTGGGGTCCTTAAATGAATCCTGGTCGGTAAGTTTTTCATCCATTATGTCATAAACCTCCTTAGAGCAACCGCACAATTTTATTTTATATATTGATGATTGAAACTTAAATGCTGCCTGATAAAAGTCATCGTTGAGTGTAGATAGTCCTTCATTTCTTTTCTTCTCCCAGAACTTCATTGCTTCCGTAAATGTATCTAACGCCTCAAGATAGACTTGTTTTTTCAGCTCGTATTGTCTTCTAGCAATATCGATATAGAACGCACTAAAAAAGCCTATTAAACCGCCAATTGCTGCGGCTATCAGAACAGCATTAGATTGATCCATTGGTCCTCTCACCTTCTTTACCTCCAGAA
>Ga0315285_10006725_pt1 | contig 11853 bp, 21 predicted proteins | sample YL17G09_36_MG_FD_203698 | JGI IMG/M metagenome (GOLD analysis project Ga0315285, IMG submission 203698) | Sediment microbial communities from Yellowstone Lake, YNP, Wyoming, USA - YL17G09_36 | ecosystem: Environmental > Aquatic > Freshwater > Lake > Sediment | place: USA: Wyoming | collected... | reverse complement strand
AACGTTTGCGGGAGCCTGAACCTATGAGCCTCTTCAGGTTCTCCGTCGCGGCGGAGCCGATCTCCTGCCTGCTCATCCCCTTGATCCTACCCACTACGTCGCATACTTGGACTATGTCCCACGGCTTGTTTGAGTCTGTCTCAGTGACCATGAGCCTCAAAGGGGCCCGTCTTATCGCCGCCTCAAGCTCAGGCGTCATAGCCTGGACCTGCCTGAGCCCCATTGAGAGGTGGACGCCGAGCCTCTCGCACCGCTCGACGTAGGCGGCGTCCTTCGAAAAGCCGTGGATGACCGCGCCTGTCTTCGCGGCGTGGGTTTCCTCAAGGATGTCGAGGGCCTCCTGTCCGGGTGCCCTGTCATGGACGATGACGGGTACACCCAGCTCCTGGGCTAGCCCTATCTGGCCCCTGAGTGCGGCTCGCTGGATCTCCTTGTCGACGTACTTCTCCTCCCTCACCCACTGCTTGTTCATCCTCCCGGTGTAGTCCAGGCCTATCTCTCCGACGGCGACGACCTCGGGGTTCCTGGCTAGGCTCTTGAACTTGTTCCTGATCTCGTCGTTGAACTCATCGGAGTATTGGATTACATAATGCTTATATTCTGAGTATACAACCTTAATTCAGGGCGGTTAAAGATGAAGCTTGAGCACGTTTCGATAAGGTCCTACGAGGACCTGGAGAAGGTGGGTGATCCCAGGCTCAGGAAGTGGCTTCAGGGCTCTTATACGAACCTTGTCACCATGAACGTTGTTCACAGGGTGTTCGTGGGTTGGTATAATTGGCTTCAGGAGCATGGCGGCCCCGAGATAGTGAACAAGAGCCCCGACGAACTCGCCAAACTACAGAACGAGTTAAACCGCAAGTCTCAGCAAAACGACAACGAAGATAACACCCTGATCTTCAGCTACTTGGTTCGCTGCCTTCAGGAATCGGATTGGAGCTACGGCTTCAAACGCAAGGTCTACAGCACCGTTAAGGGATTCTTCGATTTTTCATGTGCTAATAGTGGCGGCTTCCCTAAGCTCGCTAATGGTCAGCGGGGCGTCCTCAAGGGGGAGGCGAATTATGAAAAGAAGTCGATGGAGGCGTTTGAGGGCATCCTCAAGGAGGTCGTTGGCGCATCGGACAAGTGTCACCAGGCTGTATTCAGTATAATGGCTGCCAGCGGCATGGGTGAAGGCGAGTTAATAAAGTTCTCCAAACATGGAATCAAGCCGCTCATGGACCAGCTTGAAAACCCCATCAGAGTGGGAAACGTTGAGCTTATTGAGGTCAAACTCGGGAGCCGGAAACAGAACATAGACAAACCATATTTCAGCTACATCGGAGGCCACGCCCTCGAGTGGCTCAAGATATGGGCTCAGGAACGTAAGGAGAGGGCCAAGAGTCGCGGAGACTTCCCAAACGATGTATTCGTCACCACATTCGACACGCCTCTAACAGTCGCAAACCTTTACGAATATTGGAAGAACTGCCTCATCAGGAAGGGTAGATACGCGGTTCAGCATGGAAGAGGAAGAAAACGAACAGGCTCAAACCCTCATCTAATCAGGCACCTATTCTTAACGAAGTGGGAAGAGAGCAAGGCTAAGCGGAGTTTCGGAGATTATTTTCTAGGACACTTTGAAAAATTGCCCTATAACGAGATCCATGAAAGCAGAGACAAGAGGATCAGGGAATATGTTAAGGCTTTACCATTCATCGATGTCTGGGCTGAGAAAAAGATCGATGAGGAGATTGAGCAACTACAAGCTAAAGTCCGTGAATTAGAAGCTGGGAAGAATGATAAGGTCGCTGATCTGGAGGCTAGGCTTAAGGCGTATGAGGAGCAGCAGGGGAAGATCCTGAAGCTACTTGAATCTAAGAACGTGGAACTCGGAGAACTGGATAAGCTAGAGAAAGAGGAATAGGTGAAATGGTTAAGGTGGAATTATCGAGGGCTGAAATTAAGGCCGCCAGGGTATATCTAAATGCCTTCAAGATCCTCGAGGCCCTGGAGTCCCACCTATGCCCCGACTGTAAGCGGGAACTCGAAAGGATCAGGAGGCGCTAAGCTATGCCTACCCGAGCGACCATATCGGAAGAAATGTCTAAATTATGGGAGCTTCGGCGGAAACGGGATTACCTACTCATCGAATCTAGGCGGGTAATCGTTGAGGGAGGAGAAGGGAACTATGCCTATCGGAGAAGCTACCTAGCGTTCTATGGTATGGTATGCGTGGTATGCGGGACCGTCTTCGGGGGCCGTTCAACAGGCTATGCCCGGTTCTGCTCCTCTGAGTGTGAACACAAGTACCGCTATCAGAGACGGAAGGCGAGAGGCCTCTATCCTAAGCGTGAGCTGAGGGATCGGGTCTGCGTCGTGTGTGGTGCATCGTTTAAGGCTAAGATGCTTCGGGCTAAGTATTGTTCACAGTCATGTCGGAACAGAGCTCACTATCACCCGCACCCTAAGCACCTAGTTTCATAAGCAATTCATTCACCACCACGTTCGTTCCTTTCGATAATAGAGTTGCTTCTACGACAGTATAGATAGAATCCTTCGTTTCGCTTTACCGGCTTTTTTAATGGCGTAAGCGGTAGGGTTAGACAATAAGGTGTAATGTCTTATCCGTGTGGTTTATGCCTTGTTTTGGGTGTATTTTCAGGTTTGGGGTGTATTTTCCCTCTCTCACTAACTCTCATATATGTATGGTGTATAGGTCTTGAGAAGCCGATTCAAAGGTCAGGCAGCCTAGGCTTACGTCCATCATCGTAACGTCTAAAGTTCCGGTAATAGATCCTGGCGTACAGCCTAGGGTCTTCGCTGTAGCTTACGGATATATCTATCCTGTAATGGAGTCTGGACGCCTTGACTACGTGCAAGATATTCCCAGCCTCATCATAGAAGGTGCGGGTTGCTCTTCCCTCCTCATCGAACTCGAGGGCGCTACGCTCGAAGCTACAGCCTAAAGGAAGCTTAACCATTCGCCTTAGCCTCCTCCCTATCAATTATGTCGGCTGCGTATCGGGCGAGGTATCCCATCGAGGTCTTAAGATCCTCGTGATCTAACCTCTGCTTAACCTTGAAGACCCCGATAATAGTGGGGTCCTTCCTGATGATCTCAGCTCCCGCCGTCTCACGGAATAAATGGGGCCATGCCTCGTTAGTCACGGCATGAATTAGATTCCATAATTGCCCCCGACCTATTCCATGCTCGGGGTCTATGATGTAGCTCGCCCCGAATACTGGGCGGGTCCTCGGTAGGAAATAGCGGGGCATCGGGTTCATGCCCTGTAGGTGGTTTATGTATTCGATTATCGGCTGGGTTAATAGATCCGTTAGTGGGATCGCTTTTATGGCCTGTTTGAGTAAGACTGTCTCTTTACGTTTCTTGGATAATGTGAAGGTGACGTTAAGCATCCCTCCCGAGACTTTGAAGTCGGTGAGCTCGAGGCGACATATCTCGCTTACCCTTTTCCCGGTTAGGTAGAGGAGGGCTAGGAGGGCTTTGGTTCTCAGTATATAGAATTCATCAGATAGCTGAGAGGCTGCCTCCCTCATGGCCTCTAGCTCCTCGAGGCTTATGGTAGTCTTCCGGGTCTTACGCTCAGGTGAGACGTTAGTCAAGGCTGTTTTCCCTCCCAGAGATTAGCCGCAATCAAGATCATCCTCAGGGTCGTTGTCCTCTCCTCTCCCCTCAGCACCACGTCGAGGCCTCCTCGTCTCCCGCACATTCAGGTGACCCCCAGGATGCGCTTCGCCAATTCGGTGAGCTCGAAGTGTGCAGGGATGTCGTGGTAGTTCAGGCAGACTAGGCGGAGCCTCTTCAAGTTCTTTAAGTCGGTTTTGCCTATCGGTTTTCTCCGATGTATGCTGATTAGCTGAGCCCGGTAGAACCTCACCATGTTCTCGAGGGACCGCTCATCGAAGTCGATGCTCATGGCTCAGCCTCCTCATCTCTAATTCGGCTTTTCAGAAACATTTGAACGGCACCCACGACGCTCAGGAGAACCAATAAGCCAATTATCAGGACACCCATCAGAACCTCCATAATCATCGGCTGCTCCTCCAACCTCATCTTACCCAGCCTCCTTTTTCGCCTCGATCGGAGTCCCGCAATTGATACAGTAAAGTGTTCTAGGAACATCCTTACTGCATACCGAACACTTCGCCAGGTCCTCCTCGAGAGACTCATGGATGGGGGTCGCCTTGAAGGTCTCTGGGGTATTCTCCTTTTCCTCCTCGAAGCGGGTCATCATCTCTGCCTCCTCGACGCCGTTTACGGTACCGTAAGTTAGTTGTAGGGCTATCTCGCCCCACGAGTCGTGAGGCGGGTAGCTGGGCTTATTCCTGACATAGCGACTAATACGGTACCATATCCGAAACAACGATCCGGCCTCGTCCAGCGTTGAAGGATCGTGGATCTCTAAGAGGCTGACAAGCCTATCATGAGCCGCATCCCTGACGGGCTCGATCTCGTCGGGGTTAAGCCTATGCCTACGCTCAGAATACGGTACCATAACTAGGCAGCCTCCTCGCCTTCGTCATCAACGGGACCAGGGTTCTCAGTGTATGCGGGGTGTTCTTGTTTTAGTTTTCTGGTTGTATAACATGAGCGGCAAACCCGACCCGCTTCTGCTATCATTATATTTGATCCGTCTAAGATAGGCTGGTCGCAATCAACGCATTTATCGACGCTATTATCCTGAGATTGTCCAGAACCTTCCGGTGGAAGGTTTACGTCTTCCTTTTTGACTGTTTCTGGTTCTAAGGGTGTTTCTGGGGTTTTAGAATAATCCGCTGGATAGTAGGTTGTGAACAAATAATTTTCTGTGATCTCATTTTTTAATTCGTTATTGTAAAGGGTGACCTTTCCGGAGGAATATTTTTTTGCACTGTTTAACCAGTTATCTAGGTCTGTATAGGAAAAGAGGCTCTCGAATATTCCGGCGGAAGAAATCGGAACATTTTCGCCGTTCTTTAGGAGTATAACTAGGTTTCTCCTCTTATCAAGTGGATCTGTATCGGTGTCTACGTAACCCACTTCTCTAAGCGCATAAATGTAGTCGGAAACGCGCTTAGTCGAAATACGCCCCCGCCCCAATGCGTTATAAGTTTCCGCGAGTTTTGCGTAGCCTACGCCTTCTGGGGTCTTCTCGCATAGTGGCCTCGCGACATCCTTAAAGAAGCTGAGTATATTCCCAGCGATCCCGCTCCGCGTGGTTTCCTCAACATTGACATAGAGGGATAATCCGGTATCAAGATCATTAAAGGTTGCTAGTAACCACTTTTCTTTTCCCACTTGAGCTATCGGCCTGTTTGGGTAATTCAAAAGGGCGGAAACTTCCATCAGCGTTTGTAGGTGGTTGTAGTCACGCATATCCCTGGGGAGCGTCGCGTTAAAGATTGTTGCTAACTTCTCGGCGTAGGGAATAACTACCTTCTTTTGAAGTTTTAATTTCATTAAGATGGTCTGCAGGTACTCTTTTAATCGAATGTACTCTATTCCCTCATCTCTGTATTCCCAAGGTGTAGCGGCTTTGCAGCCCGACATAATAACGGCTTCTTTGTATTTTTCGATACTCATATCTGGGGTATGCGTGAAGGATCGGGTCGCTAAGTCTTCGAGATAAGCTAAGTCAGTGGTGCAGAAAATAGTTGCAGGCCAACCTCTGAGCTTGACTTGAACGCTTTGAAGAGGACCACCACCAAGACGATCCGTGAACTTATAGATAATCTCCCAAACGTCGTGGCTAAGGATCGGCCTCATCATGTTAAAAGTCTCTACCTTCGGAGCCTCGAGGAAAACTAGGATTTGGTTCTGGAGGTCAACGAGGATGTAAGACTTCCTCAATCTCTTCGCCCAGGCTCTCTGAGCTTCGCTATATTCACGGCTATCATATTTGCCGCTCGCGTCTACGAAATCTTCCTTTTCGGGGCGATCCTTGTACGGGTCTATCTCCTCTCCGGTATCTCCGTCTATAATCACCCCGTAGTCGTGGTATAGTGCGGTTGGGCTGAGGCTACCAAGCATCATTACTGATTCTCGCGGGAAGAATTTTAGCGTCTGAGTTACACAATATGTTTTGCCTATCGAAGATGGGCCGCGTAAGAATAGGTTTAACGGGTTTGGGCTGAAAGCGGAAACTCCCGTTAGAAATATCACATTCTTTGTAGTTTTATCTTTTTTAATTGTACTCTCTAAATACTTGACATAATCTGTTAATATGTTCTCAGCCATTCTAAAATCCTCCCCGTTGCCGTCGACGTTTGCGGTATAGATAATCTATGATTTCTTTAGCTACTCTTCTGTTAACATTCGCGTCGTACCCCTCTTTTCTCAAGACTTTCTTCTGATTCTTAGTAGCGGGTAGCTTCCACCAAGGGCCTTCTTTCTCATTTTCGGACATCTTAGGTGGCCTCCTTATGCTCATCAGCGCATCGGTCGGGGTCTCGATAGGGTTCCTCCTTCGTATTTTCAGTGGTCCAGTGTATCACCTTGGGGCCCTTGTCAACCAGTCGATACACGTTTAAAAAAGCGTGCCACGACTGTTTCTCATCGTTTCTGATCAGCCGACTGGTGGAGCAGTTCGGGCTATGTTCATTCCTGAGGAAGTCGAGGGCTTGCTCAACCCTGTCGGGATCTGAGCTCTCCACTCTATAGACTAGAACGGGGGCACTGCGCTGCTGCTGTTGCATTTCCGACCTCGAACCTCCCCAATTTGAATTATAACTGTCAGGTGGAGACTCATTGTAGATTATTCCTCCACCGACGGCTCTCCTCAAGGGTCTCTCCGAGTTTCGCCAAATTCTCCTCAGTGGGGTTCTTAAGAACCGCCGCCTCTGCCTGATTGATTCTAGTCTTAAAATCTCGGATCTTTGCCTTTATCTCGGGCCCAATAACTATTTGCTGGGTCATGGGGTCGGGGCCACCTCCAAGATGGGGCTGATCTTTAGGTCCCCGTCCACCTCTATTGCGACCTCGAGGACCCTCTGACCCGCCTTTTTCTCTATGAATTCTATCCAGCTTTTAGGGAGGCATATCCCCCGGCTGCTATTTCCAATATTGATTATCTTTCGCGTTATCGGCATGATTATAGTTTTACAATAGTTTTATATGGTTTAGTAGTTCTCTTTACTAGTAAAGGAAGTTACTGGTTTGGGGATCAAATGGGCTAAATTTGATGAAACAGCTAGAGAAATTTTTCTTATGCTTTATGAATATCCAGACGGCCTTGGTGCAAATGAGATATGTCGTAGGATTGAAAGGAAGGGATTGGGTTCCCATCCTTTAGTATTAAATACGTTAAAATCTCTTCATGAAAAGGAAAAATGTTTAGAGATTAATCCTGATAAAACACATAGCCAAAAAAAACTATATAAAATTAAAGAAAGCTATAAACAGGTAATTCAAAATTATAATATTTTAATAGAACATCAAAACTGGCTAGCAGTTTATCTGGCTAGATTAAATTATGTATTTGAAAAGGATTTAGTTAAAAAAGAGAAGAAAAAGGAATATTTTGATGATTTTATAAAGAATTTTATTCAACTTGCATCACAAATATTTGTTTTGGCGGAATGTTTATCAGAACCTTTCCCACCTAACTTTAAAGGTAGTTTTTTTTACGTGGCTCATCAAACCTTTAGAGGATCTCTTCAAACACTAAGAAAAATTGTTGGAAAATATCAGCCAAATATTGGTGAGTTAAAATTAACTTTAAATCCGGAGTTGAAGATTAATGAATTAATAGAAAAAAACGCCTTTCTGAATTGGGTTGAAAAATCGAATAGTTATACAGATAAAGAGAAAAAGATCTTATCTACGACTTTTCAACCCACATATAACTATCAATATAAATCTTCTTTTAAGAGCCATTAACCTATTAATATCTATATAGAATAAGGTAAAAAAAATGGGGTTTAGCTCAGTCCTGCTTCGTGTTCTCTAAGACGATTTCAGAGACGAACTCGCTTACGGTCTGGCCCTTCTCCTTGGCCAGGGCCTCTAGTTTCTCCCTGGCGTCGGGGGAGAGTTCGACATTGAGTTTCTCATGAACCTCCTTCAGCTCTAATTCTTCATGGCTGCGGTAATTGTCGACGATGTCTTGCCTTGAGGTCTCCTCGACGAGATCGCAGCCGGTATAAAAGAGAGCAAACCAGCGCGCCTGAAACTCCTTGAAGGCCCTTGACTCCATCAGCTTCCCGTGGACCATAGGCTCATCCTTCTCGAAGAGACCTAGGAAGTATGTGACGGCCTCGTTGAATAGGCTGTAGGCAGCTGTGAAGCCGAGGCTGTAGCCTCTCTTCTCGACCCGATCCATATCTTCATATTCGAAGCTCATGGGGCCTCGGCCTCCAGGTCGAGCAGAAGGCAGAGCTCCCTCTTGATGTAATCGACGGCGTCCTGGGGATTCCGGGCCTCCATCTTCAACCACTCCTCAACGACGTCAGCTATGTATTCGCTGATTGATCGGTCTCTATTATCGTTGCTTACCCAGTAACTTGTTGATTGGATATACCAATCTAGGGCATGGTAGACCTTCTCGTCTAGATGGACCTTAATCTCAACCTTCTCGCTCATCTTCCCATCTCTTACAATTTAGTTGCGATTTAGTAATACGGAGCAACCATATTTAAATATTTCTAAAAACATACACTTTAGTAAGAAGTGAGTAAGTTTGGTTAAGCGTATCATGGTAACGCTCGACGAGGACCAATACAGGATCCTCCAGGGAATCAAGGGTATGGGGACCAAGGACGCTGAGATCGTCAGGAATATAGTGGTGGCCTACCTCAGCGAGAAGAGCTACATTAAGAAGGCCTCAGGTGAGTAGGTTAATAATTTTCAGCTCTGATCTTAATAATCTATATAGATTATTAATAACTATATAGTTTAGAGTCGTGGCCGCACGCGCATCGCTATTCTTCTTATACCGAGATAGACATACATCTCGCCTACAGTCATCCCGAGCCTCTTAGCCACTCTCTTCAAGGCTGCCTCGTATTCGCGGTACCGATTCCTCGTTACGCCCTTCCCAGCGTCCTCGTCGGCGAGCGAGCGCGCCATGGTGGCGAAGGCCAGATCAGTCCTGATAGACGCCATTCTTTTTATCATCATCCTTCCATTCTTCTGATTACATTACCATTATGGATATACTTAATGAAATGCATTTGATCACCTTGTTCAATTTCTTGAACAATGCCTCTCTGGGCTTCTGGCCCTGTATGTGTTTTTCATTTATGTTTTGTCTGATGTAGTTCTCTGTTATGGCTCCGTCGAGGGCGTGGATGACGGCGTCAAGAACCTCATTATGGTAGGGCATACCCGCCCGAATAGGTTGTGATTCCCCAACGTATTTTTTATGTGAAGATAATCCCCGTTTCTCATAAACTTCGGCTAAAGAATTGATGATCTTAATCTTCTCTTCAGGTGCACCAAGAAGGACGTGGGCGAAGGGCTTTTGATAGCCAGGCTGCGCCTCTAAAATGCGCGCAAAGATCGTTAAGTTAAACCTAAACAGCAGGTATTAATGAAAAAATAAACTTCATAATGTCAAATGTGTACAATGCCAACGTTAAACCTATACCGATGCATAGGACAAAACCGATAGTTTGTATTATTGTGATTTTCATACTAGCACATCCACTCCGCGTTAATCTTCCTAAATTCCTCCGTATTCTCATAAAGACTGATTGAATATTTAAAAAAGATCGAATCTAAAATCTTAACCAAGTTCAGTATTTCGTATACGAATGCGGTGCACGATTCTAGATTAAACCCTTCTCTTCATTATGAATCGGCCTCCCCCGTTGAGTTCCCTGTCAATCTCCCAACCCTTATTCAGGAGCCTCATCTTAACCCTGAGGGCCTATTGTAAGGCGAGCCTTCCAATTAATGATCTCCCTCTCTTTATGGTCCATTTTCATCCTCGTCTCCTCTAAGGGGATGAGCTCACCTTAAGAGCTGCTCACCTAGGCTTCGAGGCGTGGATCTCCTGGAGAAGCGTGAAGTCTTCCGCTTAGTGGAGCTGCTCGCCTCAGAGTGCGGCCTCAAGAACCTAGCTCCAGGCCTGGGCTGCTTCATCGAGCCTCCCCGCCTCTGGGACCCCGAGGCTGAGGGCTTCAAGATCCTCATCGACGCCGAGGCCTTCATGAATACCTCCCTCGAGAAGGCCGAGGCCTTCTTGGGCATTCTGGGCCTCAGAAGCAGGAGAACCGCAACCAGATATGGCCCATTTATCGAGATCTTCAAGCCTCGACACAAATAACAAATCCCAAGAGAATCCATTAATCTATAGGATAGAACGGTTTTAGGCTCAGGAAGCCTTCTCTCTTCCCGCGCGCGATGCAAGTGCAGAGTTTTGCTTAAATCAACCTTATTGGGCTAGAGATTTTGCTACTAAAGCTTAATTCTTGAAAACGCCTAAAAGTAATTCATGCGAAGAGACATCTTTTTTCTAGGAATATTTTTTCTAGCCCTTGGAGCGGTGGGCTTATTCTATTTTTACCCTGAATATCAACGCCTCTCATCCATCTACGGTCAAATCGGTATGACGCTGAGCCCTCAGCTAAGGCAACAATACTTCAACTTGCAAATATATCTTGCCGGCTCGATTATTGCTGCGATCTTGGGCTTTGGCCTAGTTGTACATGGAGCTTCTAAGAACCCATCTAACCTAGGGGAATCTGGGCAAAAAGTTGTTCAAACCACCCTGACACCTAAAATCCCAGAGGCTAAGAAGGTCAGAACATTTGAAGAGGAAGAGGCGCGCGCTAAAACAATTGCAAACGCGGTACTGTCAATCATAGGTGGCGCATTTCTAGTTGCAATAGGATGGATCGTTGAAAGTGTGGCTGGATCATCCTCTTTAATGTATTTTGGAGGCGTTGTTCTGGCAATTGTTGGAGCTGTACTGATTTTAATTGGTGTGTACACCCTCATTGATAGTTTGTAAAAATGCGCGCGCGATACGCACGCGTTAAGGTGGTTCCAAATATCCTAGATTTCTTTTAACTTTACTCCCTGTACCCGTCGACCTGTATCTGGGTTTCGAGCAAAACCATATTCTACTGATCCTGCCAGGGCCATTATGTCACAGACGTAGGGCGCAACAAAGTACTTGGTCTTCACTTTAGGGAAGGGGTGAGCCCATATAACCGCTTCCACTGAGAACTTCATATACGGCGGCTGGATAGCTGCTCCCAATGGAACGAAAAATTTAGGATGCTTCTTAAGATGGTTGATCACCCTCTCAAACATCCAGAAGTACAAGGGCAATACGGGATACTTTGAGTCTCTAAACTTGATCTTGACAAACTGATTCGTCTCATCCACTTCTTCAATGAAAAAATCCCTTGTTCTGGTTTTTAAAACATCATTTCTAGGTGAGGTATACCACCTACCTAAATTTTCCCTCGCCCATTTAGAAATAAACTCCATATGAAATATCCCCTTTGTAATTTTCACTTGTTATATACATAACAATTTTGGGATTAAAATACTTCTGCGCACGTCCAACTCTGACATCGGTTCTCGCGCACGCAACTATCGCATCTGACTAATAGCGCGCGCGACGTCAAGAACTCAGCTCAGAAACAGGCGGGGCTAAGCGTAGGTGAGGCGATGAAGCCCTGTTTATCCTATCGCGTGCTCTAGTCCCAGCACCTCTAATAGAAGACAGCTATACGAGCTCAGACGCCAAGAGACGCCCAGAACTCATTTTATAAGAAATATTTATTATTACACTCATCGGAGTACCATGGATGGACGCCGACGCTCACCTTGATGCTCCTGTGCATCTTCGCCTTCCTTATCGCGACCTCCGCGGAGGCAATATCGAGACCCATCGTGATCATGAGCTCAAGGCC
>Ga0315285_10006724_pt1 | contig 11853 bp, 13 predicted proteins | sample YL17G09_36_MG_FD_203698 | JGI IMG/M metagenome (GOLD analysis project Ga0315285, IMG submission 203698) | Sediment microbial communities from Yellowstone Lake, YNP, Wyoming, USA - YL17G09_36 | ecosystem: Environmental > Aquatic > Freshwater > Lake > Sediment | place: USA: Wyoming | collected... | reverse complement strand
GCTACATTTCTTCCTTTGGTGTTTGTCATTCCGCTGGCCGTATTCGTTGTGGTAAGAATACTACTATTCATCTGGCATGGTGTCAGCAAAGCCTTCAGGCTGCGTCATTCGGGCACGGCGATAAATGGACCCGAACATCGAAACTCCAGTTCGCAGGCTACCAGCGACCGCCGGTAGAGACAGTCACCGTTTTATGTGCACTGTCCCCAGCCATTTATAGGTTTCCGTGCCTATTATTCAAAACTTAATCTATCCTTCTAAACATTGAAAGGTCAAAATTATTAATTGAAGAAGACCGAAGTTCATGGCCGCTATCATTAAAAATAAGTTCTACAATATGATTATCTGATAAAAAACTACCTTCAATGTTGCTAATGCTGCCATTCCTTATTCTTCTTGATAACTCTCTCGCAATATATTGAGAAAATGAATTATGCTGCCCTGTGTCTATACCACCTATTGGCATACCTATAGCATCAAAGTCGGCTTGATATTGTTCCCGAAAACTTATAGCTATTTGGTATGGGGTTAAAAATGGTCTTCCAAAATGATGCTCCGGACCGTGTGAATAACGGACATTTAGAATATTCAAAATCCTTTCTTCTAAATTATATTGTTTCCAAATAGTCATTAAAAAACTCCTTTTTTATTGTTTTAGTTTTCTCACTATTTTTTATACGGTTTCCGCATAACTAAAATATCACCGGTGCTACGGATGCGGCGTCCGTGTGCAGTAGCTTGTTACCTAAGCCACTTTGTACTACTTCTTTGCGGCTACTCTTGAACCGACAATTATGTAGATAGTATTTGGCTTTACAGATGGCAGCTTTGATTCCTGTACCTGTTCTACCCGAGATATTAGACCAACAGATTTAAAAGCAGAACAGATTCTTTCTGCACAAGATCTTTGGGATCGATCAGTCATGGCGACTACAACATCACCATTTAAATCATGGAGATAACTGGCATTCCTGGGGCCAATTTGCCAACCAGATTGTCGGAATATATTGGCAAGTTGATCGCCATATTGATAGCTCTCGGCATCCATCAAACGAGAAGCAATAATCACTTGAAATTGAGACTTAAAGGAAGCCAAGTCTTTCTGTAATTTTGTTGCTTGTTCAGGATCAAGGCTGCGTGGTGAAGCCTTCATCTCCAGTTCTTGAATTTTAAGGTCCTTGTCACGCAAATCTTCCTGGTATTGGTCTATGCGGATTAGAAGTTCTTGATTCTGACCTAATAGTTGGTTTTTGCCTTCGACGAGTTCATCCACTCGCAATTGCAACTTTGAAGAATCAGACCTATCTTGCCATACAATCCAGCATGTTACGAAAGTGACTATGATCATCAATGCCATAAGAATGCGCAGAACCAATCTATGCTTATTTGTCCTTCTGTCATGCCATTTTATCTGGAGACCTAGATGGGCAAGGCTAGTGATCAGGATTAGGATTGGAGCTATTAGTTTCAATGGAATCATAGTAACCGAATAAGTGACTAACTATTGATCATACAGCTTCTATAAGATCCGAAATTCATACAAGAAATCTCTATTATCATAAATCTGGTTCTTTCTAATTCAAGTCCTTCCAGCGCCTAACATTGTAGCTCAGTGGTTCCATGTAGCGGCGTCCGTTTGCAGCCGGTTTATCCTGCGTAGCCTCGTGCGAAGCAAGGATGGTTCAATTTTCGTATCTCGTCATTCGTATATCGTGTGTCGTTCGGATTCTCCGTTCAAACGGTTCTTGTTGTGCGCACTGCACGACATAACTTATCCAAGGCCCAACTCCTTTTTTACCTCATCAAATGAAGTAGTATCTGCATCAGGCTCTTTTGATTTTGCCTCACGAAGAGCCTTTAAGCATTCATAATCTTCAAGCTCTTCCTGAATTTTTACGAACTCCTCATAAGGTATTACAACAAATTCCTTTTCGCCATTTTTCTTTAATATATTAGCATGGAATTTCATCATATCGCAACGTCCTCATCTGTATACCTCTTTTCGATGCATTATTCTGTAGATAATTATTTCGTCCCTTTCTGTTTCAAAAAGGACTCTATAATCTCCTACTCTAAGCCGATATTCTGGTGTGAAATTGGTTAATTTTTTAACATCACCCTGCAAGTTATTTGATAATAATTCGATTTTTGAGAATATTACCTTTAATCTTTTCTTGTCTATTGACTTGCAGTCCTTTATGGCTCCTGGCTTAAATTTTATTTTATATTCCATCGTTCGAATTATATCATATTCTCACATAAATTTTCATTTATTTGCATCTGAACTATGCAACTCACCGGCACCGCGCATTCGCCGTCCGAGTTCAGCCGTTTTATCCTGCGTAGGTTCGTGCGAAGCAAGGATGGTTCGGACAATTTCGTATGGCGTATATCGTATTGCGTTTACTGCATTGCGTTTGGATTCCGCAACCAACATAATCTCATTAACCGCAGAGATCGCAAAAACCGCTGAGAAGGCAAAAATTATATTTCTTGACCGCATATAGCGATAACCTCTGCGACCTCAGCGTTCTCGGCGGTGAGAAATAACGTGTACGCCGACGGCATTATGGCGGGATTGGCCGACAAAGCAACGAAAAAGGGCAAAAGACCACAGGTTCACAAGGGCACAAGTTTAGCCCCCTCTGTGGTGGGGGGCCCAGTGCCTCCTCGAAAACTGAGGGCGGCGAATTCGCCATGATACTTCGTCGCGGCACGGTTGTAAGCCTCGGCGAGGTCAACAGCAATAAGAAAAATCTCAAATTTTCAGATTTTGGCTCAGGTGCGCGGCTTTTTGGCAGAATATGCTTGTTTTCCCCGGCAAAGATGGGCATAATCCTATTTCTGAGAATACAGAAGACAGAATACAGAACACAGAAGGCAGAATCGTGTATCCTGACCTTTGTCGTCTGAGTTCTGCTCAGGAGCACATAATAGGCTTGGATGACAGTATCTTGCTGTTGGTAAGATTCAAGATAGGAGGGAGGCTAAGGTTCCTTTCGCACGCCGAAACGCTGCGGGTCTTTCAGCGAGCCTGCGCTCGGGCAGGGGTAAACATCCAGCATACCCAGGGTTTTAATCCTCATCCGCGAATAAGTCTGCCTTTGCCCAGGCCTGTGGGCGTAGAGTCGGACGATGAACTGCTGTGCATACGGGTAGTTTGTGCCCCGAATGAGCTGGAAGCTGCGGCGTACGAAATGCAAATCAGGAGCTCACTATCTGAGCAATTGCCGGAGGGTTTTGAGCTGCTTTCGGTAAGCATCGCAAAAGCCGGCACATCGTTTGTCCCGAGCTCTGCCACTTACGTATTGCCCCTGCGCCGGCAATGCGTGGCCGAAGATCTGAAGGCCAGGATTAAGCAAGTATTGGCCAGCGAGAGTATTCGCCTTGAGCGAAAAACAGGTCCGGAAAGTCTGAAATTCAAGACTCTGGACGTTAGAGGTTTTCTGAAATCAATTGAGTTGGAAGATAGTTGCGTGATTGTCCGGTGCAACGTCAGTCCTGCCGGCTCAATACGCGTCGAGGAGATTCTACAGGTGCTGGAGCTGGATATCGAGAAACTGGCCGCGCCGATCAGACGTACAAGTGTGCAATGGAACAGTAATTGACGATTGAATATTGACTATTGCAAAGGACGTTGGCAGTCTCAAACAATAGTAAATAGTCAATAAAAAATTGTGAATGCAGTAGGGATACGAAAATGGCAAGAGAGATGTTGATAAATGTAGCTGAGGCTGAAGAGTGCAGGGTCGCTGTAGTTGAAAACGGCTCAATCGAGGAGCTGTACATAGAAAGAGCGGGTCTGGGCAGCCGGGTCGGCAATATCTACAAGGGCAGGGTGGTAAATGTTGAATCCGGCATCCAGGCTGCGTTTGTCGAGCTCGGCACCGACCGCAACGGTTTTTTGCACATTAGCGACCTTCATCCGCGTTATTTTTCCGCCGGTCGCGGCAGCATAGTTGAGAACGTCGGGCGAAGAAAGTCGCTAAGGGAGCGACCGCCCATCCAGAGCTGTCTTCGCAAAGGGCAGGAAATTGTCGTTCAGGTCACTAAAGAAGGAGTAAAAACAAAAGGACCGACCCTCAGCACATATCTTGCTTTGCCCGGCAAGTATCTGGTGATGATGCCCTGGATGCGAGGGCACGGAGTCTCACACAAGATAGAGGACGAGGATGAACGCAAAAGACTAAGGGAATTTCTTGAGCAGAGCAACCCTCCGAAGAGCCAGGGCTTTATTATCAGAACCGCTGGACAAGGATGCTCCAAGAAGGATGTCCAAAACGATTTGAGATACCTGGAGCGGTTGTGGACAGCTATCGAAAATCGCATCGAAAACGGCAAAGTGCCCGGTGAGCTGTATCAGGAATCGGACCTGGTCATAAGGGCGATGAGAGATGTATTCAACAGCCGAATAACCAATATAGTATGTGATTCGGAAAATGTGGCGCGCAAAATTAGGGAGTTTCTTTCTATTGCTGCGCCGCGCGTGAAACAGAGGATTACATATTACGACAGCAAAGTTCCGCTGTTTCATAAGTACGAGATCGAGGACGAAATAACAAAGATCCAGTCGCGCATGATTGCGCTTAAGGGCGGCGGCTCAATCGTGATTGAGCAGACCGAGGCGTTGGTCGCGATAGATGTCAATAGCGGACGCTCTCGTAAGCAAAAAAGCGCCGAGCAGACCGCTTACGAAACCAATATGGAGGCGGCGCCGGAAATTGCCCGACAGCTCAGACTGCGAGACCTGGGCGGACTGATAATCTGTGATTTTATCGATATGCGCAATCAGAGACACCGCAAAGAGGCGGAAAAGACTTTCCGTGACGCCGTCAAGCCCGACCGTGCCCGCACGAGAATATTGAAGATAAGCAGGTTTGGCGTGGTGGAAATGACGCGCCAGAGGATGCGTCCCTCGCTGCAGTCCAGCACCTATCTGGCATGTCCGCATTGCGCCGGCACCGGCTTTATCAAAAGTCACGAATCGTTGGCTATTGAGCTTATTCGTGTGCTCAATCTTTCAGCCGCCAAGAAGCAGATAAAGCGGATCGAGCTGTCCGTGTCGCGGGAAGTTGCCGAATACCTGCAGAACGAAAAGAGAGTGGCGATTATACAAATAGAGCAGCTTAATGATAAACGGGTCGTCATTCATTCGGTTCCGGAATATACCGCCGAAAAATACGAATTGCTCTGTTATAACGAGCGAGGGAGCATGCTAAAATTGTAGCATCGGTTCTTATATGTCTAAAAGAGCACACGCACAGTTAGTCGCCAATATCAAGGAGATAGGCCTGCCCACAAAGGCAAAGTTGGATAAGGTCGTTTGGGTTGGCAGGTCGGTGACATTTGACCTTGACTACGCCCGAAGTGTGATCAAAGCGGAAGCCGACGCCATAGCTGCTGTTGCTCCGATTGTGGATGCATCTTTTGCCAGGGCTGCGGAGATGATCTATAATTGCACCGGCTCCTGCATCGTAAGCGGCATCGGCAAGGCGGGAATAATCGGGCAAAAGATCAGTGCAACTCTCGCCTCCACCGGCACGCCAAGCCATTTTCTTCACCCTGCTGAGGCTGTGCACGGCGACCTCGGCAGACTGCGCAAAGGCGATATAGTGATTGTGCTAAGTTACGGCGGCGAGACTGACGAAGTCGTTCGGCTGATAAATCTGGTCAAGCAGCTGGAGATTGAGCTGATTGGCGTAACCGGCGAAAGGGATTCCACCTTGAGCCGGCACGCCGATGTGGTGCTTTGCATGGGCCGAATGTCCGAAGCTTGTCCGCTTGGTGTTGCTCCGAGCGTATCCACTACCTGTATGCTGGCGGTCGGGGACGCGCTGGCTTTTACCGTAATGAAGGCACGCCATTTCAGCGTTGAGGACTACGTCAGGTTTCATCCAGGAGGCTCACTCGGCGCAAAGCTGATGACGGTCGAGCAGTCGATGATGTTCAAGCCGGGCGAGAAACTGCCCATCGCCCAATTCACCGATACCATAGAAAAACTGCTCCGCAAGACCAGTGACATCAAACGCCACGGAGCGGTGATGGTGGTTGACAAGGCCGGCAGATTGACCGGCATCATAACCGATGGGGACCTGCGCCGTCTGCTGACTAAGGAAGGAGGGCGCGCCTTTGAAATGAAAGCAGGCGATGTCATGACCGCCAACTGTAAGAGAATAAGAGCCGACGCCCTTGCCTCCGAGGCGACAGCTATTTTCCATAAGCATAGAATAGATGAGCTTCCCGTGGTCGATGCGGATGACAGGCCGGTCGGCTTAATCGATGTGCAGGACATCGTAACCATAAAAGTTGTTGGATAGAATTTGGTGTTGCTCGGATCAGAGCCGCGACCTCGGATCAGAGCCGCGACCGTAAGGGAGCGGCAAGCGGTATGCCAAATCTCGCAGACATCGAAATGCTGGTTTTGGATGTTGACGGTGTTTTGACCGATGGGACGTTGACAATCAGCGCCGACGGCAGCCAGAGCCAGACCTTCAATGTTCTGGATGGGCACGGAATCCGGCTGTGGCAAAGGGCAGGTCTGAAGGTGGCATTTCTTAGCGGCAGGGCGTCTGATGCGATAATGCACCGAGCCAAACAGCTCGAAGTCGAATACGTGCTGCAGGATTGCCGCCACAAGCTTGATGCTCTGAAAGAATTTCTTGCCCGGATTGGCCTTCCGCCGGGAAAGGTGGCCTATGTTGGGGATGATTTGCCGGACTTGCCGGCAATAAGATATGTCGGGTTTGGCGTAGCGGTTGCCAATGCCGTCGCTGAAGTAAAGCAGCATGCCGATCTTGTAACGATTCGGCCCGGCGGCGCCGGCGCCGTGAGGGAAGTAATAGAGTACATTCTGAAAAATACCGGCAGGTGGGACGAGCTTATGAAAAGGTATCTGCCGCAGTGACGAAAATGCAAACGCTATGGACCTTAAGCTTCGCACAATTATTATAGGGCTTGTTTCGCTGGGCGGTCTGCTGGTCGTATATCTGCTTTATAGCGGGATAAGCCAGACGCCACAGATGGATATTGGTCAGGCAGGCAGATCAACTGAGTCGGCCGACCAGAGCGATGCCGATCACTTTGACAGTGAGCTCGGCAAGATCGGAGATGTCGGAGTCGGCGCCGTCAAAAAATTTGAATACTTGCACCGTAACCAGAACGGCGGCGTGGATAGAAGATTCGGGTTCAGAGAGCTTCTGCACCAGTCAAAGGGCCAGTGGGAAACCGACAAACCCTATATGGAGGTTCTTTTGCCCGTTAAATGTAACGTTACCGCCGACAGGGCAAGGGTGCAGGTTGAAGATGCTGCCGGCGGGCTTAGTATAAAAGACGCCATATTTACCGGCAACGTCGTCATGCATATTCTGCCGGGCGAGGATAGTGACATCAAGGAGAGCTTTATTTACCTCGACGATATCGCCTTTGACAGTAAGAAGTCCCAGTTTTCCACGCCAGGGCCGGTTAGATTTGTCTGCGAGGATGGTCAGATGCTGGGCCGCGGTCTGGAGCTTATCTATAACGAGGCACTCAAACGCGTTGAATTTTTCAGGATAGTTGATTTGGACAGCTTTCGTATGAAAAGCTCGCCCACAGCTTTGTTTGCCCGGTCGCCGCCGGTCAATACGGGCCCTAACGGTTCAAATAGCCCCGGCAGTCCCCGGCAGGCTGACCGGAAGCAGGGCGAATACTATAGATGTATGTTCTGCGAAAATGTGGTGGTTGACAGTCCGGAACATCTGGTTTTAGCCCGGGATAAGATCTCTATTAATAATATCTTCTGGTCCGCAGCGGCGGGCAAAAAGGCCGCCGAAGCGCCGCCGAGTGATACCAATGATGTCAAGCCGGTCGAGAATCCTGTCACGACGGACACTGAGCCGAACAGACCTCCGATGGAATCCGGCCAGATAGTGATTACCTGTGACGGAGGCATCATTATCGCGCCGATGAGCTCTGACCGCGCCGCGGCTGGTTCCGAGGAGCTCAGTTCCGAGCCGGCGAAGGGCGAAAGAAAACTTCCGGCGGACTTCAACGATGCCGCAGATAGGCCCACCACTGTCGCTCAAAGAATTGACTATGATGTCTCCACCGGCGACACTATTCTTGGCGGGCCGGTCGAGCTTGATTTCTACGCCGATATGAATGACCTGGTCAGAGCCGAGGCCGGCAAAAAAATCTTGCCCGTACAGGTAACCGCCCAGAAGGAAGCGAGATTTGCAGCAGCATCAAAGCAGGTCGTCCTGCAGGGCGATTGTGTGGCGACAATGCTGCTGGAAGACCCAAACGTCCAGCAGAAATATACGCTCTCATCCGAAACGTTTACCATAGACTTGTTGGACGATATGGCCTCCGAGTCCCGGCTGCGGGCCGGCAATATTAGGCATCTGACTACGGATGGCGGGGTGGTCAGGCTCTCCATTCTTAAAACAGCGGGACAGGAGCTGCTCGGCGGCGTCGAGCTGAAATGCCGCAGGATCGATTATGACGCGGCTCAGCAGGTATTCGTAGCCGCCGGGCCTGGGATATTAGTGGTGGATAATTCCCAAGTCTCCGAGCCCAGCCCCAAGCCGGGCGGATTTAGCCTGCGCAAACGCTGCTACGCGTTTTTGCAGTTTTTCGATACGTTGAAGTATTATATGAAAGCGAACCGCGTGGTTGCCGATGCGAAACCGCCGGACACGCTGCAGATCGATTATTTCCCCGTGGTCAAAGACCAATACGGACAGCACGCGGTAGCTACGGCGGCTCACGTTGAGTTCGACCTGGTGGAAAGTGCCGACCGTCGAAATGAGCTCTCGACCCTTACCGCCTCGGGGGCGGTCACGTATGAGGACGAAGATAATCAATTCGCCGGAGGCGATCTGTTTTATGACCGCGAGAAATCGCAGCTTTTGCTCAAGGGCGACGAATTTGCTCCCTGCTACTTCAATGGGGCGCTTGTTCAGAGCATCTTGTACGACCTCAAGACCGGCAAAGTTCAAGCCCCGCTTGCCGCACCCGGTGCAGTGCAGATAAAAAGATAATCGTTGCCATTAGAACAGAGCCGCCGCCGTAATTTGCCTCCCAGAGCCGCGACCGTAAGGGAGCCGCAACAGAGGACGGAGGACAGAAGACAGAGGAGAGAAGGCAGAATAGCGACGAATGGAAACAGAGCCGCGACCGTAAGGGAGCGGCAACTGCCCGGTCGTCAGACACAAAGCTGCTGCAGCTCTTCTATACTAAGCTCGTCCAGGCGGGCGACGATTTTTTCCGCCAGGCTCAGTTGGTCGGCGTCGTAAGAGTTGGTCACGGCAACGGCGTGCATCCCCGCGGCCTTAGCGGCTTGAAGTCCCCAGTGCGAGTCTTCAATAACGATACATTCTTTTGCGGCGATGGAAATCTGCCGGTTGTGGTTCAACTTTTGCAAGGCCAGCAAAAGCCCTTGCGGACTTGGCTTACCCTTTTTAACCTGTTCAGCAGAGACTACCACAGCAAAAAGTTCTCGCAGCCGCGCCTCTTCCAATATGATTTCGATCTCCGGCAGCAGTGCGCCGGAGCATATCGCCATCGGGACGTTATTGCGCCGGAGCATCTGCAGGAAATCGGGTACGCCTTCGATGATTCGGCCTTCGGTTTTTGCCAGTTGCTCGAATATCTGGGTCTTTTGTGCCATCAAGTTTCTCATATTCCGGCAGTCCAGTTTCAGCCGGTTTTTCTTGGCAACCGACTTGAAGCAATCCGCATCGGTTAAACCCAGATATTCTTTGTAATAATCCTTTGTGGATATCTCGATGTCGAGCTGTGCCAGTACCTTGTTGAAAGCCCGAAGGTGCAGAATCTCCGAATCGGTTATTACGCCATCAAAATCGAATATCACTGCTTTGAGCATAAAATTTTATTGATTCCCAAGATTTTCTAACTTTGTAACCCATGCGTTAAAACGCGGGCATTTCTGCCTCATTTTTTGCAATCCGATCTTGCGAGCCGCTATAATACCATCCAGCGTTTTCACATAATTTGGGATATGTTGCTTTATTCGTCGGGAAGGACAGGTCTGGTAATTATCGTTAATCTCTTCGGGGGAAGAAAACGACTGTAGGACATGCTCAAGCTGAGCAGAAACCCTCGATTCGCCCGCGCTCTCGGCCAGTATCGATGTATCTGAGAAAAGCAATGCCTCAAATTCGTGCATCTGGACATACGGAATAAACTGTTCACGATTCCAACTGCCACCCATTTGAGCAGCAATATCTTCCGATAATGCCTGCTCGACCCTTTGAGCTTTGTCTTGATAATTCCCACAGGACTTAGATTCCGTCCTTCCAGGCCAATCCTGCGGCATACCATAGAAATCCACCATTGTTGTACAAACAAGAGCGGTATCTTCATTCAAGGAATTAAGTATTTCTTTTCGCGCTCTTTGATAGGCAAAACTGCCGCCTTTTTTGCGAAAAAGAAAAGCATAAGGATACACACCCATCTGATTTAAATGAGGGCTTAGAATATCGTTGACAAAGGTCTCCTCCGTCTGACCTTCCACAAGGATACGAACTCTATTCACGTGCAGGCCTCCCGCCGAAGACATTCTTTTGCCAGAGTTCGCCGAGAGAATAATCCTTCAGCCAGACTTTGAGGTCGGCCTTGTTCAATCGTTTGAATATCGATTCGCCGTTCTGACGTTCTACGACTACAATATCTTCCGGCTCAAAATGGTCTATCAGTGCGGCAGATTGTGTCGAGACAATTACCTGCGTTTGCTTTGACGCCTTTTGAATTAAACCCGCCAACAAAGTCAACGCATAAGGATGCAATCCTAATTCCGGCTCATCTAATAAAATCGTTGACGGGGGATTGGGTTGCAATAACGCCGTCGCCAGACAAATGAAACGCAGCGTACCATCAGATATTTGACTCGGATGAAAGTGATAATCCACCCCTTTTTGCCGCCACTCCAACAGCGTTTCATCCGGATTATCCAGCGAATCTCTTAATGAAAAGTCATCAAAGAATGGAGCAGCCAATTGAACTGTTTCACGGATATGCTGATATTCTTTTTCGTGCTTTTTCCTAAGAAACAACAGAAACGCTGCCAGATTACTCGCATCCGGACGCAGATAATCATAGTCTCTTTTAGAACAGAGCCTTTTAACTGCTGCAAAATCACTGGTGTCGTGAAAATGATAAATTCGCCACTTTTTATGTATCTTGGTTTTCCAAAAATCAAGGATTTCAATGACACCTTTTTTTGAAATCCCTCTTACAGGCAAAGTAGGCCTACTCTTGACAAATCTATTATCAGAAGTAGCACCTAAATCCAGAGAAAACTCAGCCTCAGGAGAAAGAGAAAAACTCATTGTAATTTGATCTGTAGTTTTGGGGCCCAAATAAAGGAATCGGTCTGCACCTCCTTTTTTTTGAACATAAGTAGTAAACGATTCTTCTCCCTCTGCAAATCTCAGTAAAAATTCAAAAAAACTCACAAAATTGCTTTTCCCTCCCCCGTTTGGGCCGATCAGGATATTAAGATTTCGAAGCTCAAAATTCTCAAGATTTCGAATGGACTTGTAGCCTTTGATGGTTAATTTGCTTATTCCCTGTCCCATATCCTTTTCCTTTTTTGGGGTCAGATACCTGCTGGAAAATAAAAACACTTTTCCGGCTACGTCTCGGCGCTCCGCCGCAACGAGTCCTGCCAAATCCAGTCCGGGGAACAAAAACCCCGGCGGTTTTGCCGGGGTTTCATTATACAACTGACAATCGATAATTTACAATGACTTTATCCCAGTTCCGGCACTGGGCCGGCAAGGACTTCATACTGGCAGAAGGTTGATTTATCACCGGCGCAGATTGTTTCTGTTAAAGCCGTGATTTTGGGGG
>Ga0315285_10006723_pt1 | contig 11854 bp, 10 predicted proteins | sample YL17G09_36_MG_FD_203698 | JGI IMG/M metagenome (GOLD analysis project Ga0315285, IMG submission 203698) | Sediment microbial communities from Yellowstone Lake, YNP, Wyoming, USA - YL17G09_36 | ecosystem: Environmental > Aquatic > Freshwater > Lake > Sediment | place: USA: Wyoming | collected... | reverse complement strand
CTCTCTGCCCGCCGCGCCGGGCGGCCCGTCCTTCGGCGCGATGACTTCGTGGCCGGTCTGGGCCAGGACCTTCGGGTCGGAGATCGTCATCTGCTCGGCCCACTGGAAACCGGTGGAGGGGTTGGACCCCGCGCCGAGGCGATCGCCACCGCGGCGAACGCAACCGCGTGGCGACTCATCTCCTTGCGAGGAATTGCCGGGTCCGCCACAGATAGGACGGAATCCCCCGGGCCGGAACCGGACATGGCCAGTCGTCGGAACGGAAGTAGGCGTCCGAGCCGCCGTCAACGAAAACCACGCTGCCGCAGAGGAAATCGGCCGAGTCGGACAGCATGAACACCACCCAGTCGGCGAGCTGGCCGGCGTCGCCGAAACCCCCGATGGGCACCGGGAATCGGCGGATGTGCTTTGCTTCGGCGGGAGTGGCGAGCTGGCGTTCCAGCATCGGGGTCATGATGGCGCCGGGCGCCAGGGCATTGAGCCGAATCCCCGCTCCCGCCCACTCGTGCGTCACTGCGTGGCGCCGAACCCACCGGCTGACCGCGATCTTCGAGGCCGCATACGCCATCGCCGGTGAGATCGGCCCGAAGAGCTTGTATGCGCGCAACGCCTTCTCGGCGTCACCGGCCAGCAACGCTCGTACCGCTCGGCCCGGAACCGCGGGCACGGTGGTGGTCGAGTTTGACGCGAAGGCAACCACTTTCGCACGATCGGCGGCGGCCAGCGCCGGGCGCCAGGCCTCCAGCAGGTCCACCACCCCGAAGTAGTTCACCTCGGTGATCATCCGTTCCGCGCCGGGGGTCGGTCCCAGGCCGGCGGCCAGCACCGCGCCGTCGAGTGTCCCGCCGCACTGTGCGAGAACCGCGCCGGCGGCAGCCCGTCGCCCGGCGGCGGTGGACAGGTCAGCGACGACGTCGGCGTTCTTGACGTCCACGGTGATGACGGTGTCGCCGCGCCCGCGCAGCCTCTCGACCACCGCCTGGCCCATCCCGGAAGCGGAGCCGGTCACTGCGTAGGTGCCCATGCAAAGAAGTATGACGGAGACCAGAATGTCGAGGAACGCGGTCGCCCGCGCCGCGGGTCAGACGACCAGCGAGCCGCTGTTCGCGTTCTGGTTTCCGTTCCAGAACTCGTTCATCGGGGCCGCGAACTGGTCGTTGGTGGTCAGCGTCGGCAGGCCGAGGGAATCCTCGATCGTCCGCAGCAGGCTGTAGTGGTTGTACTGGTTGGAGGCGGTGAATGCGCCGCCTTTCCAACCGGCCTTGACCGCTGCCTCGTTCGGGATGACCACGGTGACGATGTGGTTGCCCTCGTTGCCGAAGCCCAGCGAGGTGTTGTTGTTGTCCTCATCGAAGGTCACCACGATCACCGACGCCTCATCGGACTTCCAGGCATTGGAGTTCATGATCGTCGGCACCGTCTCGGCGAGGTACGCATCGAGGGCCTTCACGTTGTACTGGTGCTGCGGATCCAGTTGGTTGAGCGCGAACTTCAGCGCGCCGCTGATGCCGTCGATAGGGCCTTCACCGTTGTTGTCCTCATCGGCGGCGAACCACGCGTAACTGGGCGTGGTGGCCGTCGACTTCAGGTCCTCCGCCATCTGCTCCAGCGGGACGATGTGCTCCTTGGCGTAGGCGGGATCGTCGTAGATGAACTGATACGCCGGGAAGCCCGTTTCGTCGAAGGCGTAGTCCCCGGAGCTCACCAGTGGATCCCCACCGGGGGTCAGGCTCTGCGCGTAGGCCCGCCAGACCAGCCCGGCGGCGTCGAGCTGGCCGGGCAGGGTTTGGTCCTGGGGGACGTCGATGCACCCCGTCGCGCAGTTGTAGGTGATCCCGAAGTTGTCGCCGCCGATGATCGGGTAGTAGTTCGGCAGGCTCCCATGGGTCAGGGCGTAGTAGTTGTCGGCGAACCCGTAGGCGTTGATCAGGCTGTTCAGGAACGGCGCGTTCGGGCTACCGAGGATGTTGCTGTACCCCTTGTTCTCCATGTAGACCATGAAGAAGTGGTCGAGTGCCGGCGGCGCCGAGGCGATCGGCGTCGGCGGCGGCGGGGCGGGCACATCCGCGCCGATGGTGAACGAGATGTTGTCGGCGAAGGCGTCGTTGTAATCCGCGGCGAAGCCGTACTCGACCGGGTTCTTTTCGTCGAAGATGACGTCCACCTGTGCGTAGCGGGTGCCTGTCGGGAGCACGCCGGTGGTGGAGCGCTCCAAGAGGTTGATCGCGAAGAGGCGGTCCCAGGCGGTGACCGGGCCGATCTGGCCCGTCCCGAGGTAGGTCTTGTTCGAGTCGAGGAAGGTGACCTTGACCGTGGCCGCCGACGGGTCGAAGCTGTAGCCGCCCAGCCAACCGCTGAGGTTGTAGGACACGTTTCCGGCGTCGATCGTCCCGCCGGCGGCGGACAGGTCGACGGTCTGCGAGATGGTGGAGTCGGCGACGTTGCCGCCGCCGAAGAACTGGTTGCCGCCGTCCGTCGCACCGTTCTTCGCGCTCGGGAAGCTCCAGATCGACGGCAAGGTCGGGAGGGGCTGCGCCAGGCCCAGTGGCATGATCACACGCGGGGTCCCGTACTTGATCACCGTCGGTGTGCCGGTCACCGTCCAGCCGGGCATGGATACCGCACTGAAACCGGACAGCGACGGGTCGCTCAGTTCCGCACCCGGATTGACCAGCAGGTTCGGGCTCTGCACCAGGCTGGTGGTGGTGACGGCCGCGGGGCTGCTGCCAGGGAAGGTGCGATCCAGTTCCCGTCGCGCCCAGGACAACACGGTCCACAGCAGCGGAGCCTGCCCGGGTTCGCCGCCGGTGCCGTTACCCAGCAGCGGTGAGAGGACCGCGTTGACGAACTGGGCCACTGCGCTGACCGGCGTCACCGCGGCCGCTGCCGGGTGAACCGGCGCAACGGTCACCGCCGCCGGGGCCGCCACGGATGCCGTCGCCGCGGCAGGTTCGGGCGGGGTCACCGATCTGCTCTCGCTGGATACCGGTGCGGTGGCGGCCGGGGCCGGCACCCTCTGCGGCGCCTCATTCTGAGACTCCGCGGCGGTGACCGACTTTGCAGCGGGGATAGCCGCATCGTCGGAGGGCGAACTGTTTCGATTCGGTGAGACTCGCGCCGCCCGGGTCGCAGCGGCGGAGCGCGGAGTGGGCACCGCATCGGAGCCGTCGTCGGCCGTCGGCGCAGAAGCTTCGGGCATTGCCGCACTGGCCTGGGGCGTGCGACTGGGCACGGTTCCCGACGAAGCCTCCCGGGCTTTGCCCGCCCGCCCCGGCGAAGCCGACGCAGACGAGGAGTTGTCCGGTCCGGACGGGTCGGTGCCGTCGGCGAACGCAGGCGCGTCGGTGACCGCATAGCCGACGCCCAGCGCAACGGCCAGCGCACCCAGCCGACCGATGTTCCTCGCGTAACCCATGGTGTTTCCTTTCGTCGGGCCGTCCGGACACAGGATTTGCAGCTGACGCTAGTGGTCACGCATCGCGCTCACACGATTTCGGCAGTTCCGGGCGCGGAAAGGGTCCGCAGTCGTCGTGGACTTCCGTCAGTGTCTCCGGGGCTTCACAGCGTCGTGTTCCCAGTGGTCACCAGCCACCCGCAACGCACCATGCGCCCCCAGGTCAGGGGGTTAACCTTACTGTCGTGAGAACCGTCGAGGTGTTCGCCGATGTACTTTGCCCTTTCACCCACGTCGGGCTGCACACGCTGATCGACCGACGGGTCGACCGTGGGCTCACCGAACCGCAGATGCGTATCCGCGCCTGGCCGCTGGAACTGGTCAACGGCCAACCGCTGGATCCCCGTCACATCGCGGCCGAGGTCGCCGCCCTGCGCGAGTCGGTGCGCCCGGACCTGTTCGCCGGCTTCTCGGTCGAGGCATTCCCGAACACGTCGATGGCCGCGTTCGCGCTCGCCGCGGCCGCAGACCGCACCGGCGATCCCGGACTGAGCGAAGAGGTCGGCATGGCGCTGCGCGACGCCGTGTTCGAGAAAGGCCTCGACATCGGGCGCCCCGACGTGGTGGAGACGATCGCGGCACGCTTCAACCTGGAGCCCCTGGGCGTGGACGCCACCGCGGCGGCGGTGCACGCCGACTGGGATGAGGGCAAGGAACGCGGGGTCATCGGTTCGCCGCACTTCTTCACCGCCGACGGGGGAAACTGGTTCTGCCCCGCCCTGGCCATCAGCCGCGACGATGTCGGCAACTTCATCGTCGCTTGGAAAGAGGGCAACGCGGCGTTCGTCGACCAGGTCTTCGGTTGACGACCGAGCCCACCGCGGCCGACCTGCGTCGCTGGCGCAGGCATCTGGCCAACGAACGCGCCGAAGCGGCGGTGTACCGGGACCTGGCCCAGAAGTACGACGGCGAGGAACGCGAAATCCTGGCCGCAATCGCCGCCGCCGAAGAACGCCATGAACAGCACTGGCTGAACCTGCTCGGCGGCCAGGTGGGCGAGCCGGGTCGAGCGGAACTGGGCACCCGCACGCTCGCCTTCATGGCTCGGCATTTCGGTTCGGTGTTCGTGCTGGCGCTGGTGCAGAGGTTCGAGGCTCGCGCCAGCTACGACGACGACGTCGACGCCACCCCCAGGATGGCCGCCGACGAGCAGATCCACGAAGAGGTCATCCGTGCTCTGGCGGCGCGTGGCCGCGACCGATTGTCGGGAAGTTTCCGGGCTGCGGTGTTCGGGGCCAACGACGGGCTGGTGAGCAACCTTGCGCTGATCCTCGGCGTCAGTGCCAGCGGGGTGTCCAACCACACGGTGCTCGTCACCGGACTGGCCGGACTGCTCGCCGGCGCGCTGTCCATGGGCGCGGGTGAATACGTGTCGGTGAGCTCGCAGCGGGAGTTGTTGGAGGCCTCCGCGCCGAGTCCCAACGTCGGCTCCGCACTGACCCAACTCGACGTGGACGCCAACGAGTTGGAACTGGTCTACCGGGCCCGGGGGATGAGCGTCGGTGAGGCCAGTGCCCACGCAGCGGACGTTCTGGGCAACGCCGACACCGGCGCCGACAGGCACAGCGCGGTGGGCGCCGACACTGGCAGTCATGAGGCCATCGGCACCGGGCTCGGAGCCGCGGTATCGAGCTTCCTGTTCTTCGCGACGGGAGCCCTGATCCCGGTGCTGCCGTATCTGTTCGGAGTCAGCGGCCCAGCCGCCGTGGTGGTGGCCGCCGTCCTGGTCGGGATCGCGCTGCTGGCCACCGGCGTGATCGTCGGCCTGCTCTCCGGGGCGCCGCCGCTGCGACGGGCGTTGCGCCAGTTGATGATCGGGTACGGAGCGGCAGCGATCACCTACGTCCTGGGTCTGCTCGTCGGTGGTGGCGTGGGCTGAGGCTACTGCGGATGCGTCGCCAGATAGTCGGCGACCGGAATCCGGACCGGCTCGTCGTAGCCGATCGGAAGCAGTACGTCGCCGGCGGTAGTGTAGTAGTAGACATCCCAGCGGTAGTAGCCGGCGAAGGAGCCTGGGTCGTCGGCCATTATCGCCGCGTAATCGCTTACAGCCCTTACATATTCGTTCGCGTGGTTGTAGGCGAAGATGGCACGGCCGGGGTCGTTGGCGAACCCGCTTTCCGCCAGGTAGCGGCCCGCCGCCATGATCGCCTCCCGGGGCGCGGTGACGTCACCGCCCTTGCCGTAGGCGGCCCAGGTATCGGGCATGAACTGCATAGGGCCCTGCGCACCGGCGGTACTCACGCCGGCGATGCTGCCGAACCGGGTCTCGACCAGGTTGATCGCCGCCAGGTAATTCCAGCCCACACCGGTGGCAGCCTCCGCCTCGCGGTAGTAGCCGAGGAGTTGATCGGCCGCTGCGGGCGGGACGATCCGCCAGGCGGGCAGGGTGTCGCGCACAGGGGACATCGCAGTCAACTGCCGGCGGGCGTCGACGTTGCGGTCGTAGGTCGCGATCAACGACTCCGGGACAAGGGGCCGGATGATCGGATCCCACTCGGGGTGACGCCCGATTGCACGGTAGGCCGCCTGCTGGCGGCGCGCCGCCGCTATCAACGCGACCTCGGGTGTCGCCGGATCGCGCAGTGCCTGCTCGTCGGCGACCAGGTCGGCACCGATCTGCGCGGGGTCCGCCGCCAGTTGCGGCTGAGCCCCGACCGGGGCGTCCATCTTGGTGACCGCGGCGGTGCTCGGGGCGCCCGGTGCTGTCGGCCCGGTGGCCTGCGGCGCCGAGTGTCCGCATCCGATGGCACCGAAGCCGATCGCGGTCAACAGAACGGATGTGGCAGCCACCCGGTTTCGGCTCATCTGATGCAACTTAGTCGAGTCGGGAGCGATGGAACCGTGAGCCGCGCACGGTGTCACTGATGCGACCGGTGCATGAGTTCTCACCTCGCCGTCCTCGCCTCGCTGGCCCCGGTGGTCAGCGTGGTGTCAATCGGGGCGAAGGCCGCCGCGGCCGCCTGTAGGAATTCCGTGAATGTGTCGGTACCTGACCGCTGTGACCTCGGTATTCTCAATTAACGTGTCGGTCGGCGATTCTCATTAAGCTGTCGGATTCCTCGGCGCCGGCGAGTAGCTAGCGACGACGACACCCGGCTGGTTAGCGACTGCTCACGCGGATCCACAGCGGCCGCTGGCGTGCCATCGCCGATCTTCTACCCTCTCGTCGCCGCCGAGCGGTGCCAGTCACCAGCGGAAAGCTGGGCGACGAGTCGGCCGATAGGTATCACTTTTGGTTATCGTTCTGGTTATCATGGTGTTGTGACAGCCCATCCCAAGTATCCGAACGACCCTATTGCGCTGGTCTTGATTGAAGTGCGCCACCCGCCGACCGAGCCGCCGGCACCATCTGCCCTGGCCATCCTGAAAGAGACACTGGCGGAATGGACGCCCATCCTCGAACAGGAGGAGGTGCGGCAGGTCAACCTAGAAACGGGTGAGCACACCGCACATTCTCTGAAGAAACTCGTCGCCCGTGATCGCCGCACCGCGATCACCTTTCGCCCCGACGCGATGACGCTCGAAGTTACGGACTACCCGGGCTGGGAGAAGTTTCGGGCGATCATTCACGCGATGGTCGCAGCCCGCCAGGACGTGGCCCCGGTCGATGGCTGCATTCGGATCGGACTGCGCTACATCAACGAGATTCGGGCATCGCTGGAGGAGCCGTCCGGGTGGGCGTACTGGGTAGCCGAAAGCCTCCTCGGACCGGGGACTGAGCTCGCCGATCTCAAACTCACGACCACCGCGCAGCAGCACGTCATTCAGTGCGACGGTCCGGAGGCCGGCGACTCCCTGACACTGAGGTACGCCGCTGCGCGTGGTGCGGTGGTCCAGTCAACCCCAATACTCCAGCGGTTGAAAGAACCTCCGCCCGCTGCGGATTTCTTTCTCATTGACATCGACAGCGCATGGAGCGACCCACGCAAACGTATCCCGGCACTCGACGCCGACCTAGTGGACGAAGTCGCCGAAAGGCTCCATGGACCTATCGGCCCACTATTCGAGTCGCTGATCACATCCAACCTCCGCACGCAAGTGTTCCAACAACCCGGACTGGAGTGACGTGACCATTTCCTTCTCAGGCTCAAATCTTCGGGACGACACTACATCTGGCGACGGCGATTACCGCCTCGGCAAACTGCCCGAAACCACTCCATCGACCTCGGTGTTCGACCGTGCCGACGTCAATTACCGCCGATCCACTGAACTCCACGGGCAAGTCCGCGACACGCGGCGGACGGCGCACCTTGTCGAGCTCGAGTCCAAAACCGTCGAGCGGGCTCGGTGCGCACCGATGCAGGCACTGGAGCAACTCGCGGACTACGGCTTTGCTTGGCGAGACATCGCTCGCGTTGTGGGAGTGAGCGTGCCCGCGATTACCAAGTGGCGCAAGGGCGCCGGAGTTACCGGAGAGAACCGACTCAAGATCGCGCGTCTGCTGGCTCTTATCGACATGCTAGCGGACCGCTTCATTGATGAGCCCGCTTCCTGGCTCGAAATGCCGATCAAAGCCGGTGTGGGAATCACTCGAATGGACCTCCTGGAGCGTGGTCGGTACGACCTCGTGTTGGCGCTGGCCAGTACCCACACCGGGGACGGCACGGTCGAGTACGTACTGAACGAAACCGATCAGGACTGGCGAGAGACCCTTGTAGACAACGCTTTCGAGTCCTATGTCGCAGAGGACGGCGTGATCTCGGTAAGACCCAAGAGGTAACCGTGACAGAGCTGGAGACGCCCGACGACCCGGATTCGATATACCTTGCCCGCCTGGAGGATGTGGGAGAACAGAGACCGACGTTTACGGGCGACGTTTACCGACTCGACGATGGTCACATGGTGATGATCCTCCAGCACCCATGCGCACTTCGGCGGGGCGTTGACCTCCATCCGCGTTTGCTCGTCGCTCCGGTAAGCCCGGACTCGCTTCGATCCAACTGGGCCAAGGCACCGGTCGGCACGATGCCGCTTCCGAAGCTCATCGACGGTAAGGATCACTCGGCGGACTTCGTCAACCTTGAACTCGTCGATTCACCAACGCTTTCGACCTGCGAGCGGATCGCGGTGCTGAGCCAGTCAGGCGTCAACCTGCTCATGCAACGGTGGGTGTACCACAGCACCCGGCTCGCTGTGTCCACGCACACCTACTCTGACAGCACTATCGGCCCATTCGATGAGGCAGACCTTGTCGAGGAGTGGGTGACGGATCGCGTCGACGATGGGGCCGACCCGAAGACAGCCGAACACGAGTGTGCCTCCTGGCTCGATGAAAAAGTCAACGACCGCACTCGGCGGGCGCTGCTCAGCGACCGTCAGCACGCGAGTTCCATACGGCGAGAAGCGCGTTCTCACCGAAAGTCGGTCAAGCTGGCGGACTGAGCGGCTAAGCAGGCCCCTGCCACCCCTCACGACGCAGGGGGAACCTGGCAATGAGGCGCAATCAGCGACCGCCACGACGCCCGACTCATCTGCGTACCTTCCTGACAGGCAGACCGTAAACCATCCGATGCACATCCGCCCTGTCCAGCGTGGTCGCGACAGGAACGCCGTCCTCGCCCACATACCTGACGTCGACAACGGCGATCCCCGCCACACCGCCGGTCTCGCCCCAACCGACACCAAATCCGGAAACCGACACGCCACCGACATGAAACCCGGAAACCGACACCGAGACGCGGAACCTACACCGCCAGTAGCCGCCGGGAATTAATTCCCGAACTCCCCCGTTACGTCTACTGACAACTTGAGTCGAACAGGCTCAACTGTTGGTTGACAGCCGACGCCGTCTCCAGCAAGCTTGAGTCTGGTCCGCTCAGACCAACAGGGTCCGTCAGAACAGATACATCTATCAGGAGGAATACAACATGGCTCGTGCGGTCGGCATCGACCTCGGGACCACCAACTCCGTCGTCGCGGTGCTCGAAGGCGGTGACCCTGTCGTGGTCGCCAACTCGGAGGGCTCCCGCACCACGCCGTCGGTGGTTGCCTTTGCGCGCAACGGCGAGGTGCTGGTCGGCCAGCCCGCCAAGAACCAGGCGGTGACCAACGTCGACCGCACCATCCGGTCGGTCAAGCGCCACATGGGCACCGACTGGTCCGTCGAGATCGACGGCAAGAACTACACCGCGCAGGAGATAAGCGCACGCACCCTGCAGAAGCTCAAGCGCGACGCGGAAAGCTACCTCGGTGAGGACATCACCGACGCGGTCATCACCGTGCCCGCGTACTTCAACGACGCGCAGCGGCAAGCCACCAAGGAAGCCGGCCAGATCGCCGGCCTCAACGTGCTGCGCATCGTCAACGAACCCACCGCCGCGGCTTTGGCCTACGGCCTGGACAAGGGCAGCAAGGAACAGACCATCCTGGTCTTCGACCTCGGTGGCGGCACCTTCGACGTCTCCCTGCTGGAGATCGGCGACGGCGTCGTGGAGGTCCGCGCGACCTCCGGCGACAACCACCTGGGCGGCGACGACTGGGATGACCGGATCGTCGAATGGCTCGTCGACAAGTTCAAGGCCTCGGCCGGTATCGACCTGACCAAGGACAAGATGGCCATGCAGCGTCTGCGTGAGGCTGCCGAGAAGGCCAAGATCGAACTGAGCTCGGGTCAGAGCACCTCGATCAACCTGCCCTACATCACCGTCGACGCCGACAAGAACCCGCTGTTCCTCGACCAGCAGCTGACCCGAGCGGAGTTCCAGAAGATCACTCAGGATCTGTTGGACCGCACCCGGGCGCCGTTCCAGTCGGTCATCGCCGACGCCGGGATTCCGGTGTCCGATATCGACCACGTGGTGATGGTGGGCGGCTCGACCCGGATGCCCGCAGTCTCGGACCTGGTCAAGGAGATGACCGGCGGCAAAGAGCCCAACAAGGGCGTCAACCCCGACGAGGTTGTCGCCGTGGGCGCCGCCCTGCAGGCCGGCGTGCTCAAGGGCGAGGTCAAAGACGTTCTGCTGCTTGACGTCACCCCGCTGTCGCTCGGCATCGAGACCAAGGGTGGGGTGATGACCAAGCTGATCGAACGCAACACCACCATCCCGACCAAGCGGTCGGAGACCTTCACCACCGCCGACGACAACCAGCCGTCGGTGCAGATCCAGGTCTACCAGGGTGAGCGCGAGATCGCGGCGCACAACAAGCTGCTCGGCAGCTTCGAGCTGACCGGCATCCCGCCGGCTCCGCGCGGTGTGCCCCAGATCGAGGTCATCTTCGACATCGACGCCAACGGCATCGTGCACGTCACGGCCAAGGACAAGGGCACCGGCAAGGAGAACACGATCAAGATCCAGGAAGGCTCCGGCCTGTCCAAGGAGGAGATCGACCGGATGATCAAGGATGCCGAGGTGCACGCCGACGAGGACCGCAAGCGTCGCGAAGAGGCTGACGTCCGTAACCAGGCCGAGTCGCTGGTCTACCAGACGGAGAAGTTCGTCGCCGAACAGCGCTCAGCCGAGGGGGGCTCCAAGGTGCCCGAGGACACACTGGCCAAGGTCGACCTTGCGATCACCGAGGCCAAGACCGCGCTGAACGGTTCGGACCTCGGCGCGATCAAGTCCGCGATGGAGAAGCTGGGCCAGGAGAGCCAAGCTCTGGGTCAGGCCATCTACGAAGCAGCGCAGGCTGACCAGGCCGCAGGCGGAAGTGGTGGCGGCGCCCCGGGTGATTCGGGGGCCGACGACGTCGTGGATGCCGAGGTTGTTGAGGACGATCAGGAGCCCAAGTGAGTCCGACTCCGTTCGACGACACCGGCTGCGAACCGGAGGAACCGGTGACGGTCACCGACAAGCGGCGGATCGACCCGCAGACAGGTGAGGTTCGTGAAGGTGCCGCAGGGACGGAGCGAAGCGACCCGGGAATGAGAACGGCTCCCGGCCCTGGCCCCAGTGGGCCGGCGCCGGGGGCGCCCGGCGCCGGCGGGCCGGAGGACGCCGACAAGGTCGTTGAGCTCACCGCCGACCTGCAGCGCGTGCAGGCCGATTTCGCCAACTACCGCAAGCGCGCGCTGCGCGATCAGGAGATGGCCGGCGAACGCGCCAGGGCGGTGGTGGTGGGCCAACTGCTTCCCGTGCTCGACGACCTCGACCGGGCCCGCAGCCACGGCGATCTGGAGGGTGGGCCGCTGAAATCGGTGGCCGACAAGCTTGCCGGCGCGCTGACTGGCCTGGGCCTCATCGAGTTCGGGGCCGAGGGCGAGGAGTTCGACCCCGCACTGCACGAGGCCGTGCAACACGAGGGTGACGGTTCCAACCCGGTGATCGGCCACGTCATGCGCAAGGGTTACAAGCTCGGCGAGTTCGTGCTGCGGCCCGCGCTGGTCGGGGTCGTCGACGCGGTCGAGGTCACAGACCGGACCGACACGCCTGCAGAGCAACCGCAGCCGGACGCCTAGGA
>Ga0315285_10006721_pt1 | contig 11856 bp, 6 predicted proteins | sample YL17G09_36_MG_FD_203698 | JGI IMG/M metagenome (GOLD analysis project Ga0315285, IMG submission 203698) | Sediment microbial communities from Yellowstone Lake, YNP, Wyoming, USA - YL17G09_36 | ecosystem: Environmental > Aquatic > Freshwater > Lake > Sediment | place: USA: Wyoming | collected... | reverse complement strand
AGAGTTCCGTCTCATAAACGTTCTTCTTAACCACAAAACAAAGGGATTTCGAGTCTTTTTTTCGCCGAAGCCCGGAAAAACCGCGCCAGCTACGCTTGTTCAGGGGCTAGGAGAGCCGGTCACAAGCATTAATGTGCGGCAATTCTGCGGCACTACACCAGCCTCTTGGCGCTCATGGTGCAAACCGATACACTCCGGACACGGCGATGGCAGTGTGCGGCCTTTCGGGGCTCCTCTTGGGTTACGAAGTCTACTTGGAAGGCTATTGCCCAATCGTACAAGCATGGCTAAACTCACGGCATGACTGGAAACGACAACTTGATGTGCTTCAAGGTGGACGAGCTCTATTCAATCGACGATATCCAGTGTGCGCTAGCCGTCGGAAATGCGGGTGGGATTCGCGCATGTGTCGGCCAGGATAACGTCGTACGCCGGCTCGTTACCCTGACCGCAGTGCCTTCGGCCAGACAGGCGAATGAGAATCCGTACCACGATCGTATCGAGAACGACGTTTTATTCTATACTGGCGCGGGCCGCGAAGGGAATCAAACGCTTGGCGGAGTGAACAAAAGAATTCCGCAACAGTTCGATCTCAACTTCCCAATTTATGGGTTCATCATTGTCGGAAGTCGACGAGATCGGAAACTTGGACCAAAGAGATGGCGGTTTCTTGGGCTGCTTGAGTACCTTCGACACTACCCCGATTCACAAGTCGATTCTCGCGGGGACGTGCGAAATGTGTGGGCTTTTGAATTCCGAATCCTCCGCGACATAGACCTTGTCGAGGTCAAAAACGATTACCCATTGTCTGATGCCGCAATCCGGGAGTCACGGGAGCGTTTCAAGGAACTCGTTGACGAGACGGAAATCCAACGCCCGGACACAGGGGCGGCGGCGGGCATGGATGCAGCCCAAGTGGAGCAGATGCGCGCGAGACTGCTCGGCGTTGCCCCGCAGAGGTTCGAGCATCTGATTCGTGACCTGCTTCTGGCCACCGGCTTTGAGAGGGTCGCCGTAACCAGGTACAGCCAGGATGGAGGCATAGATGTCAACGCATATGCGGGCAGCCGGATGTGGCCGGTAAGAGAAATGCTCGTTCAAGTTCAGGCAAAAAGGTGGCTGCATTCTGTCGGTAGAAGGGAAGTGGCAGAATTGCGAGGGAGTCTCACACCGAACTCAAGAGGCACTATCGTAACGACCAGCCATTATTCCAAGGCCGCGATAATCGAAGCCACGGAGTCTCATAAGGCTCCTATTGTGCTTGTGGATGGATACACGCTTGCCGGCTTGTTCATCATTCACGAATTGCCCGTGGGGTGATTTCGACTCTGAGTTGTCTCAAACAGTTGCGAGCGACCCACTGGGGCAAGACATCCCTTTGCCTCTATATCCAGAAGGCTCATGAAGGGCTCTAAAGGCCAATGCGGCTTCCGCCATAGCTCCAGCTATGTCGCCCGCTTGCTCGATGGTTACCCGACGTTGCACCGCAACCCGGACGCATATTGCCCTATATGAAGCCCTCTCGTGGCATGCGACGGCCCGCCTCGCCGCAATTTCGGTCTCGTATGCCTCCCCATAGCACTCGCCAGAGGTCCCACCCTCCTGAAGGACGACCCAGAACTCCTCCAATCCCTCTTGTCGTCGCGATGGACACGTTGCTTTCCGATGACTTGCATTGCATTTCTTTTGTGGCGATTGGTCGCACATGGAAGTTCCATTCGTTAGCAGTTCGTGGACCTCTGGCGATAGAGGCCGGTTAGGTTCTTGGAGAACAACGCCTTGGGGTGTAACCGCCGGACGGGGCGCTCGCGTCTCGGTAACATGGAGCGGCCTGGATGAAGGGTGTCCCAGGGCGACCGGGTGTTCTTCCTGGTCTCGGAACTATCGCCGTGTTTGCCAAATCCGTAGCAGATTCCCACCTCGTTGTTCCAGACGGGCTTGAAATTCTCGATCAAGTAAGTCTCGGCCGTGTTCTGCCAGGCGCTCTTGACGACGAGATACCGGCATTCGAAATCTTCCATGCAAAGATTCTGAGCGGCTGCGATGCTTCGTTGGTGATCGTGAAGCCGGTTGGATAGACGCTCGCCCTGTTCAACCACGGACCCCGCGCCATGCTCAGCCGGGTCGGCCTTACCAACGTATATCGGCGTCTCGGTGCCCGAGATCGGAACGTAGGCGTCGAAATCGCCTTTGTAGTACAAGGCGTACACCCCTGATCCGTAGAACCTGGGCAATCCCTTAAGCGGTTTCCTCGGTTGAGACAACAACGTGCTGGCAATCAGGGCGCCCATTACTTGCGGGTCGGAGGGGTCGAGGACATCGGCGGGTACTCGTACCGGGTCCAACGCCGCGGACAGCTCTTGCAACCTGGCCACCAGCACGGCTATCGTCTCCTGCAGTTCGTTGCGGCTCCTCGCGGAAATGCCCGCGTCAGGCCGATAGCCCGGAAGAGCCGCCAGCAATTCCCGCATCAGCCTGAGCGCTTCTTTCGGGCTGAACTTGACCGAATCACGCTCTTTGTCTTCACGCGATCCCATGGGGCGAGATTATAGGCCATCGAAGGATCGGATGCTATACTTGTCTCTCAAAGATTTCGGGAAAATAGGAAAATAGGGAGAAACGGAGTCTGGGGAGAAACGGGGTCAGGAGAGAAACGGGGTCAGGAACCGTGTTCATGTTGCCGGTTGCTTTTTATCATTCTGGCCGTGGGTTATAGCTCTGCCCGGATCATCCCTGCCGGCGCTGCTGCCGTCTTTTTTCCGGGATTGAGTTTCGTCGCCTAAATGCGATACTACCCGCATGGCAACCAAAGGCGACTTTCTCGAACGCATCGCACGCGCGCCGCTTGTCTTCGACGGCGCGATGGGGACGATGATCTACGAGCGCGGCGTGTTCATCAACGCCTGCTATGACGAGCTTTGCCTCACCCGGCCGGAGCTTATCCTGACGATCCACCAGGAGTACGTCGAGGCCGGGGCGGACGTGATCGAGTCCAACACCTTCGGCGCAAACCGCATGAAACTCGCCGCCTTCGGCCTGGCTGACAAGGTCGAGGCGATCAACCGCGCCGGAATCCGCCTGGCCCGCCGGGCCGCCGGGGATGAGGCCCTCGTGGCCGCGTCCGTCGGGCCGTGCCTCGACGCCGATAAGCCCTACGAGCCGCGCCTGGCCGAGGAAATGGCCCAGGCATTCGCCGAGCAGTTTGCGGCAATCGCCGACGAGGGGGCCGACCTGGTCGTCCTGGAAACCTTCGACAAGCTCGCCGAGCTCCAGGTCGCCGCGAAGGCGGCCGCGGCGCTGGGATTGACCGTCGTGGCGTCCTTCACCGTCCGGCCCGAGCAAGGCCGGATGATGGGCCTGGAGCCCGAGACGTTCGCCGCCCAGCAGCTCCAGGCCGACGCGAACGTCCAGGCGATCGGCATGAACTGCGGCACCGGCCCGGCGGGGTATCTCGACCGGCTTGCCCGCGTGCTGGCCGTGGCGACAAAGCCCGTGATCGTCATGCCCAACGCCGGCGGGCCAAGAGAGCTCGGCGGGCGGATGCTCTACCTCAACAGCCCCGAATACTTCACCGAGTACGCCAAGCGGTACGTCGAGATGGGCGCCCGCGGCGTCGGCGGCTGCTGCGGCACCACGCCCCAGCACATACGCATGGCCGCCCGCGCCATAAAGAACCTCAGCGGCGTAAAGCAGCACGTGGCCGTCGCCTCGCGCGGGTGCGACGACGCCAAGGCGTCCGCGCTTGCCGCCAAGGCCCTGGCCACGCGCGACAAGGGCCGCTTCGCCGCGAAGCTCTGCGCCGGGCAGGTCGTCACGAGCGTCGAGATACTTCCCCCGCGAACCGGCGCGGCCCTGGGCAGCTTCCTCGACAACTGCCGCCAATGCGCCGATGCCGGCGTGGACGCCGTCAACATCCCCGACGGCCCCCGCGCCACCGCGCGAATCAGCGTTCTGTGCAGCGCCCTGGCGGTGCTCCAGCAGACCGACATCGAGCCGATCCCGCATTACTGCTGCCGCGACCGCAACCTCATCGGCATGCAGTCGGATATCCTCGGCGGCTTCGCGATGGGGCTGAGCAACTGGCTGATCATCACGGGCGACCCGCCGAAGCTTGGCGACTACCCCGACGCGACCGGCGTGTTCGACCTCGACGCCATCGGCCTGACGCGGCTCGTCCACGGCCTGAACCACGGTTACGACGCGGCCGGGCTGCCGGTCGACCCGCCGACGGGCATCCTTATCGGCGTCGGGGCCAACCCGGTGGCCGTCGAGATGAAACGCGAGCTCGACCGCTTCCGCGCCAAGATCGACGCGGGCGCCGAGTACGCCATCACCCAGCCGATCTTCGACGTCGAGGCGCTGCTGGCATTCCGCGACGAGGTCGCCAGGCACCCGCGCCCGATCCCGATCCTGGCCGGACTGTACCCGCTGGCTAGCTTCCGCAACGCCGACTTCATGAACAACCACGTCCCCGGCGTGGTCGTGCCCAAGGGGATCCTCGACCGCATGAGCCGCTGCAAGACCAAGCCCGACGGCATCGAGGCGGGGATAGAAATCGCCCGCGAAATACGGCGCGCCCTCACCGGCCGGGTCGCCGGTTTCCAGGTCTCCGCCCCCTTCGGCCGAATTGACGTGGCGCTGAAGGTCCTGGCGGATTGAGGGGGCAGGCATCTTTGGCGGACCTTGGGGCCACGCGGCGGCAGCGGTGCTTTGGCGGCGTGGGCGGGCCGATCCGCGAGGCGACCATCAAGGAGTTCGTCAATATCGCCAGGATCGGCCTACAGTTCCTCCTTCATCGGGTTCACCGGCCAGGCGGGGATGCCGCCGGGCGACGCGGCCTGCTGGTTGTAGAGGGTCTTGAAGGGGTTAACGTCGGGCACTGGGGCGTCCTCGTTGACCATTGCGGGCAGGACTTCGGACCACCACTGGTCGTAGGCTTTTTGCATGGCGGCCAGGACTTCGGGGTGCTTGTCGGCGACGTTGGTGGTTTCGCCCGGATCGGCGGGGATGTCGTAGAGTTCGGTGTTGTTGACCAATGCGAATCGCTGGCTTCGGATGCAGCACTGGGCGTACTTCGAGTCGGCGGCCTTGCCTTTGCCCCATCGGCCGACGTGGGTGAACACGTATCGGTCCGGCCAGGCGGCCTTGGGATCTTTCATCAGCGGCACGAGGCTCTTGCCGTCGAGCTTGACCTTTTCGGGCAGCTTCGCCCCGGTCAGTTCGGCGAAGGTCGGGAACAGGTCCACGTGGGTGGTCAGGGCCCCGCAGTCGACGCCGTTTGGCGTGCGGCCTTTCCAGTAGAAGAATGCCGGCACGCGGGTGCCGCCCTCGTAGGGTGTGCCCTTGTGGCCGCGCATGCCCGCGTTGAAGATCCCGCCGCTGCCGGCGGCGGGGGCGCCGTTGCCCTTCTTCTTGCCGCCGCCGCCTCCGCCGGCCATGGCTGAGCCGTTGTCGGTCATGAAGATCACCAGCGTGTTGTCCAGCAGCTTCCACTGGTCGAGCTTCTTCAGCAGCAGGCCCACGTTGTCGTCGATGTTGGTTATCATTCCGTAGAACCTGGCGGGGTTTTCCGGCAGGCCCGCATCGAGGTACGGCTTGTAGTACTTTTCCGGGCATTGCAGCGGCGCGTGCGGGGCATTGGTGGTTATGTAGGCGAAGAAGGGGCGGTCCTTGACCTGCTTGATCCACCGCATCGCCTGCGTGAAGAACACATCCGTGCAGTAGCCGGCCGTCCTGACGAACGTGCCGTTGTGGCGGATGATCGGGTCGAAGTACTTGCTGCCCGGCGCATCGCCGCAGCTTCCGGGGTAGCTCTGCCCGATGCCGCCGCAACCGTGGATGAATGCCTCGTCGAAGCCGCGGTTGCCCGGCTGGTACGGCTCCTGGTCGCCGAGATGCCACTTGCCGAATACGCCCGTGGCGTACCCGGCAGCCTTGAAGGCCTTGGGCATCGTTGCCGCGTCGAGGCTCATCCGCTCGCGTTCGCTGATGGTGTGCGTAACGCCCGAGCGGAACTCGTGCCGCCCTGTCATGATGCTGCACCGCGTCGGCGAGCACGTCGGGCTGACGTGGAAGTCCGTGAAGCGCAGGGCCTGGGCGTGCAGGGCGTCGATGTTCGGGGTCTTGATGATCTTGTTGCCGTGGCAGGCGAGATCGCCGTAGCCCTGGTCGTCGGTCATCACCAGGACGATGTTCGGCCGGGGCCAGGAATCGCCCTCGGTCGATGCGGCGGCGGGGGTAATGGCGGGTGCCTCGGCCGCCCGGATTCGCGGCGCGACCGCGATAGCCAGACCGGCGCCGATGCCCTTCATCAGGTTGCGTCGTGTGATTCTTCGTGTCATGGGTGTTCCCTTTTTCGAGTAGTAGTGTGTCAAATAGATTGTGAATTATCATGAGTTCATAAATCCTAAATTCGAATCTCTAAATCCTAAACAAATCCAAATTACCAAAACTCAAATGCTCGAAACGCCAGTACACGGCACTTGATTCGTATCAAACGCGGGCGTCCGTCGGGGTTTCTTGTTTGTTTTGGATTTTGTATTTCGAATTTGTTTAGGATTTCGTGCTTCGGATTTAGAACTTATCGGGCGGCTCACCTGATTTTAAACACACCCGCCGGCCAGGCGTGGCGGCAGCCGGGGCAGGTCAGCGGCCTGCCGGCGTGGGCTTTGAAGTAGCGGACGGCTAGTTTGCACTTGGGGCAGCGGTCGCTGGTGGTGCGGACGATCATAATGATCAGGCCGGCGATGAGCCAGGCTCCCGCGGCCGCGGCTGCGACAATGAGCAGGATGACGACGTCGCCGGCCTCCTTGAACGCAAGCAGCGCCCAGACGGTGAATATCCCGAAGACCGGCCCGAAGATGGTTGCCAGCCAGCGGATTGCCCCGGCCAAGGCGGCGTTGGAGTCGGCGACGCGCTGGATGACGGGGTCGCTCAGAGGATCGGCCGGGGCGGCGGATTCGGGCAGTTCGTCGGGCTCGTCGAACTCGTCGGCCCCGTCCCGCGGCGGTTGCTGCGCGGCAGCCACCAGTGCGAGCAAGTGCTCGATGGCCTGGACCAGCTCGTCCACGCGCGCCGAGGCGCCGGTGAGGTTGAGTGCGATCTCGTCGGCCTCGATCTTCGGCGCGCCCAGCCCGGATGCCACTCGCCCGGTGGTGAAGCCTGGGATGGTTTTCGGTTCGGCGACGCGGATGATGATGAACGGCGTGAAGCCGGACCGGGAAAAGCCCCTGACTCCGACGATCCGGCCCCAGGGCAGAAGCTGGATCTGTCGCGCAGCGCGAATGCCCGCCTGGTCGATGGTCATGACCACCGGCCTGGCCAGCAGGCGGTACAGGGCCGTCGCGGCCAGCAGCAGGCCGATGACGGCGGGAACCCATCCGCTTACGGGCACCCAGTCGCCGATGTCTGCCGCGCCCAGGATCAGCCCGCCCAGCACCAGCGCCGCCGCCGCGACGAGCATTCGAACCACCTTCTTGCGAGATGTGCCGATCAGGATGGAGAACTGCATTTGCTGCTCCGAAAAGGAGGTATGACGAAGAGCCCGTACGGCGCCTCGGCGGTCCATTGCGTGCAGGAAGGGCCTGCGATATTCTCATGCCCGAAGATACACTGTTGCCGGGCGAGGGTCAATTGACTCCCGACCGGGCCTTGGGATGGCTGGGCCTTGGCCGGGCCTGCGAGTCGCCGTTCCGGAGCAGGCTCTTCATTGCGGCTTAAGGTTGTTTGGCCTAACCTGTGCGGGTCCGTGCTTCCCGCGTAATCGCGCGGGGGCGGTGGCGGCAAGACCGACGCGGCATGTGCTTACGGATTTCGAACCAATGCAATATATCCGCAAACTGGGTAGTTGGGTGCTGCTGGCCGCGGTTACGGCCATCACCGCGGGCTGGGGCCTGGGCAAGGTCGAGCTAAACGGGCACGAATGTTACATAGCCCTGGCTGCGCGGGGAATTACCAGCCAAACCCAATGGCTCGACGACCACCTCTTCCCGCAGCCCGTCCCCGAGGCGACAACGTTTAACCGCTGGATGGTGCCCCAGTGCAACGGCCAGCCCCGCCTGCGAAAGACGCCCCTGGCGTACTGGGCGGCAGCCGGGCTGGTGAAGATGGGCCTGCCGATCGACGAGGCAACCATTCGACTGCCGTCGATGATCGCCTCGGTGCTGACGGTGCTGGTGATCTTCGGCGTCGGCCGGAAGATGATCGGCGCCCGGGCGGCCCTGATGGGGGCCCTTATGCTGGGGGCGAGCCTGGGCACGCTCAAGTGGGGCCGAAACGCACGCCCTGAACTGCTGCTGATGCTCTGGATGACCGTCGCGATGGCGTGCTTCTGGACCGGCATGCAGGCCGCGACGGGCCCCAAGAGGGCGGCCTGGCTCATGGCGGGCTGGGCGGCGATGGGACTGGCGAATCTCAGCAAGGAGTTCGTGCCGCTGTTCCTGGCCTGGCCGCTGCTGGCGTACCTGGCCTGGCGGGCGTCGGTGCGGCACGACAGTCGGCCCCGGCTGCGACTGGGGGTCTTCCTGATTCTCGCTCTGGTCGGCATCGTGCTGGTGGACGTCATCCGCCGGTTCGAGGCCCTGCAATGGTGGCAGGCCGCGGACCTGAACGAGACGATTTGCTCGACCCTGACATACGGCTGTCTCGTATCTCTGCCGCTGCTTGGCTGCTTCGTCATTTCCCGCCCGTGGGGGCAGTTCAAGCTCGTGCTGCCCACGCTGTTGCCGGGCCTTGTGCTGACGGCACTGCTGTTCGTGCCCTGGCTGTGGTACCTCGATAAACTCTTCCCCGCGACGAGCGCCACGCTATGGCAGCAGGTAGGCGAGCGGGGCATTGGCACCGAGGACATGGACCTGCGAACGCCCGGTTTCTACCTCGCTTCCATCATAACGTTGACGCTGCCGTGGACTATCTTCCTGCCCGGGGCAGTGATGGCGCCGCTGTGGAGCGCCAAAGGTGTGGGGTGCCGTGGTTCGCGGAGTCCCGGCGCGCCGGGACGACGCAACCACGTCTTCGACGTGATTGGCGCCCGATCTGTTCTTCTACCCGAAAGACGTGGTTGCGAAGTCCCTGACGGGACCGTCGCCAACCACGGCACCCAGTGCATGGAATTATCGGATACACACGCTTCGCAACAGCAGGCCGAGCACGCCGACGGGCTGGTTTACCTGCTTTTCTGGGTCTTCGGACTGCTGCTGCTGTTCAGTGCCGCCGCCGGCAAACGTGTGCATTACATCCTTCCGGCCATGCCCGCGCTGTGCATGCTGGCCGGGTATGCGGCCCAGGATGTGTTCTTCCGGCACCGGTGGTTCTCCCTGGGCATAGCCAAGTCCATCATGGCCGGCTACGCGCTCTTGGGCGTTGTCGCGGCCGGTGCCGCGGCCTTGGCCTGCCAGGCGGCGTCGGGCGGCTGGATTTCACATTCGGTCGCCTCCATGCTCGAACCCATCAAGGACAAGGTCTCACCGGGCGACGTGGCTGACATTGCCCGGCACTTTCTCGTGCCTACAGCCGTTGTTGCCGTTCTGCTTCTGGCGGCCGCGATGGCGATGATAAAGAACAGGCCGGCATTGTCCTTTGCGGGCCTGGTCGTCGCGGCGGCGGCGCTCATGTTCTCCCTTGCCGGCCGGCCCGAGCTGCTCAACGAGTCTCCGTACGCCGTCCAGGAAGTCCGTTGGATCCAGAGCAAGGTGCCCGCCTCGGCGCCGATCAGCTTCTGGGGGCTCAACAATCGCACCGAGCCGCTGGTCTACTACTTCGGCCACGACCTGCCGAACGCCATGCTGGCCCGCGAGGCTATGACCGCTCGATATGGCCCGAAAGAGGGCATGCGTTTGTGGGAAGCCTGGATGTGGCAGGACGGCGGGCGCTGGCTGCTGGTACGCGCCAAGTACGGGCGGGTTTTTGAAAAATTGCAATTCAGCCGCCCCGACCTCTTTCCGCCCGTAACCCCACCATATATCGGCACGTACCGCTATAAACCACAATTCCCATTTCCCTCGCCCCTTTATACCAAGGACGTGGACGAAGTCAAGCGCATGGGTTACACGATGGTGGACCCCAACCATAAAACGTCGGACAGGGACATGGACGTGATCCTGTTCCAGCCGCCCGCTCTGAAAGAAAGGTAGTAGGTAGTAGGTAATAGGTACTAGGGTGGCAGAGCCCCGATCGTCGCTGTCGGCATTTGAGACTTGGTGCCCAGGGCGTGATTCTGGCGACAGCCCTCGTCCTCGTCCTCGTTCTCGTCCTCGGCTTTTCGTTTCTTTGGGTGACCGGTCAGGGCCGTTGGGTCATGCCTTTACCTGGGCGCCGGGGCAGGATGTGCAGGATGGGCAGGCGGGTTCGGCGCCGTCCCAGCAATAGGTGCAGAGCTTTTCCTTCGGCAGGCCGACTGCCTCGACGAGGTCGTCGAGGCGCTGGTAACGCAGGGTGGTAAGGTTCAGCCGGCATCGGATCCTCTCGACCATCTCGGCGTACTTGTCGCCGTCGGGATCGGTGTAGGCGGCCAGGTCAGCCTCGCCGGCCGGCTCCACCTCGCGGATGGCGCGCCGGGCGGCCAGGTCCATCTCGGACTTCGACCGCGAGAAGTTCAGGAACTTGCAGCCGTGGACCAGCGGCGGGCATGCCGGCCGCATGTGTACCTCCTTGGCGCCGTAGTCGTATATCCGCTCAATCGTGTCGTGAAGCTGCGTGCCGCGGACGATGGAGTCCTCGCAGAACAGCAGTCTCTGGCCCTGGATCAACTCGCGGATGGGAATGAGCTTCATCCGGGCCACAAGGTCGCGGACGTGCTGGTCCTGCGGCATGAAGCTTCGCGGCCAGGTCGGCGTGTACTTGATGAAGGGGCGCCGATAGGGGATGCCCGCCTGGTGGGCGTAGCCCACGGCGTGGCCCGTGCCGCTGTCCGGGATGCTGGCGACGATGTCGATGTCCATTTTCTCCCGCCGCGCCAGGGCCGCGCCGCAGCGGTTGCGGGACGCCTCGACGTTGATCCCCTCGTAGCTGCTGGCCGGGTAACCGTAATAAACCCACAGGAACGTGCATATCTGCATCCGATCGCCGGGCGGGCAAAGCTGCTCGAAGCCCTCCGGCGTTAAGCGGACGATCTCGCCGGGGCCAAGGTCGCGCTCGACCTCGAAACCAAGGTTCGGAAACGCGCACGTCTCCAGCGTGGCCGCACATGCCCCGTCCCGCCGGCCGAGGATTATCGGCGTCCGCCCCAGCCGGTCGCGGGCGGCGTAGACGCCGTCCTGCGTCAGCAGCAGCATGGAGCAGGAGCCTTCGACGATGTCCTGCACGCGCCTCAGGCCGTCGGCGAAGGTCGGCTCCTGGGCGATAAGCGTGGCTACCAGCTCCGTCGGGTTGATGCCCATGCCGCTCATCTCGGAGAAGTGCACCGTGCCCTTTCGGTAGGCCTCGGCAACGACTGCCTCGACGTTGCGGATCACGCCGACGGTGACAATGGCGAAGACGCCCAGGTGCGAGCCGATGATCAGCGGCTGGTCCTCGAAGTCGCTTATGATGCCGATGCCGCTTCGCCCGCGGAGCTTGGGCAGGTCATCCTCGAACTTCGAGCGGAACTGGGCGTTGGTGATGTCGTGGATCACGCGGGTGAAGCCGTTGCCCTGCCCGTTGCCGTTGAGCACCGCAAGTCCGCCTCGCATGGTGCCAAGGTGGGAATGATAGTCGGTGCCGTAGAACAAATCCTGTATGCAGTCATCCTTCGAGGACACGCCGAAGAAACCGCCCATTGTCGTGCCTTTCCTTTTCCCTGTGTGGCGAACAAGCTGACCACCGGCCGGGCGGGAGCGGCGAATCGCTCCCGGGTCCCGCAAGCCCATGGCCGAATCATAC
>Ga0315285_10006720_pt1 | contig 11859 bp, 8 predicted proteins | sample YL17G09_36_MG_FD_203698 | JGI IMG/M metagenome (GOLD analysis project Ga0315285, IMG submission 203698) | Sediment microbial communities from Yellowstone Lake, YNP, Wyoming, USA - YL17G09_36 | ecosystem: Environmental > Aquatic > Freshwater > Lake > Sediment | place: USA: Wyoming | collected... | reverse complement strand
CCGAGATAGTCAGCTTTCTCAAGCGCGGCTTGATATACGAGGGCTATACTGTCGATACAGCAAGCAATGGGACTGAGGCTCTGGCAAAAGCGCGTGAGAGTGAACCCGAGTTCGTCATTCTGGATATCATGATGCCCGGCATTGACGGCATAGAGGTCTGCAAACGATTTCGTCAAGTGAGCGCAGTCCCAATCCTGATGCTCACGGCAAAGGGCACTGTAGCTGATAGAGTGGTGGGGCTTGATAGCGGCGCTGATGACTACCTGGTGAAACCCTTTGCATTCGACGAACTATTGGCAAGGATGAGGGCATTACTCAGGCGCCGCCAACCACGCGATAGAGAGCTTCTCCGGTTCAACAATCTTTCGGTGGATACCACCGCAAGAGAGGTAAAACGCGGTGATGAAATTATTGAGCTCACTTCTCAGGAGTTTGACCTGCTTGAGCTTTTCATACGTCACCCGCGCCAGGTACTCAACAGAGACGTGATCTATGAGAAAGTGTGGGGATACGACTTTGGCGGCGAATCTAACGTGATAGAGGTATATGTGCGCTATCTTCGTTCGAAACTGGAGGCCAGTGGTAAGCCTAGGTTGATTCATACAATTCGTGGTGTTGGCTATGTATTGAGGGAATAGATAAATGCCGATACGATGGCGTTTGACTTTGTGGTTCGGCCTGATCTTGTGCGTTACCCTAGTTGTTTCCGGCGTGGTTATCTACTACCTGCTGCAGCGGTCTTTAAATAACGATGTGGACAACACGCTCAGAATATATTCTGATGAGGTGCATGCTGCCCTCGATACCTCGCAAATAACCGATCCGCTAGACTACAACGCCGTTTGCTCGTGTCTGCCATCTGTGGATAGATTCTCTTCCCCGGGTATTTATATTCAGCTTGCAGACAAAAATGGCAATATAATGGGCAAATCAGATAACCTGGGTGAGCAGAAACTCCCGGTGGATCCATCACTGATAGACCCTGTGTTGAAGGGCGATGTCAGAGTCAGCACCGTTACTGCCAGCGACGGAACCAGGTTACGCGTAATGAATTCACCTCTCAAACTCGGGAACCAGACACTGCTTGTGGAGGTAGGCCATTCGCTGAAACAGATAGATAATAGCATGAGCAGTGTCAGGTGGGCTATCCTGGGAGGTGTATTGGCAGCTTTAGCTTTGGTCGGTGTATCGGGGGGAGTTCTGGTGCGTCGGGCGCTTTCTCCTGTGGGCCGCATCACTAAAACGGCACAGAACATAGAATTAAGTTCTGACCTCAGTCGAAGAGTTGGCTACAAAGGCCCCATGGACGAGGTGGGGCAACTTGCTACAACCTTTGATCATATGATCGAGCACCTGGAAAGAGACTTCGAATCTCAGAAGCATTTCATTGCCGATGCATCACACGACCTTAGAAGTCCTCTAACGGTGCTCCGCGGCAACCTGGATTTGCTTAAACGTAACCTGGGTGAGGGGGAGCGTCAGGAGTCGCTGAAAGCAATGGAAGGGGAGATTGAAAGGATGGGGAGAATAGTAAACGACCTTCTCCTTCTTACTGAGGTCGAGTCGGGGCAGGTGAAACGTCGAGAGCTAGTATCGCTCAAGGAGATTTTGTTAGAAGGAGCGGCTCGGGGACAACAACTGGCAACTAACGCCAGTATTATCATAGGACGAGTGGAAGACCTGTCTGTGATGGGAGATGCTTACATGCTGAAGCGGCTGTTGGCCAATTTAATAGATAATGCTATCGCTCATACTCCAGAGAAAGGCATTATTACGCTATCGCTGTTCAGGGACGGGGATTGGGCACATTTGGAAATCGCGGACAACGGAAGTGGAATAGCCACGGAACACATGCCCCATATCTTCGATCGCTTCTACCGGGTTGACCCGGCTCGCTCCCGAAACGAGGGGGGTAGCGGTCTGGGATTAGCCATTGTTAAGGCAATCGCTGAGCAGCATCAGGGGAAAGTCACGGTGACAAGCGAGCCCGATAAAGGAAGTACCTTCAGGGTTTCATTCAGGCTCTAATCATCTTCTAACCAGTTTCTAAGCCACCTCTAATCAACTGCTGTCATGCTATTCACTGAGGGAACTAAATGTATTGATGGTGGTCATTTGTCCCATAATTTATGTATGAAGGGGGCGGTATTTATGTAAAATCAATGGTTCGGAGCCTGTAGGATTAAGATGCTACCAGATAAGAAAGGTAGAATGGAGTAGAAGAAATGAAAAAATTAGCTATCTGTTTGCTGGTCCTGGCATGTGTAGTGGCTTTCTCCGTAACTGTCATGGCACAGTCAGGACCAAAAGACTCCAGTTCCCCTCAGACTACCTCAGTGAGCCCATCATATGCAGTCCAGGTCGATGATATACAGGGGCCTGTGTCGGGAGGAGCAACAGGAGGGATTTCCGGGAGTTGCTGCGACCCTAACTCAGGGAGCGGAAACAACCTGCCCCCGTGTCATAAGAATTTGCAATCCGGGCAGGACTCGAGTAACCAGCTTCCTCAGGATGGAGGCAATGCATATCCGCGAGCGGGTGGTGGCTGTTGTGGAGGCGGTGGCGCTACGGGTGGAACTAACAACGTAGTTTACTAGAAAAAAGTCAAATTGCGTCTCATTCTGAGCGAAGCGAAGAGTCACATGGTAGGGGGCGATTCACTAACCGCCCCCTACGTTTTTGGGCGCAAGGCCTTGCGCCCCTATAAGGCGCGATAGGGTTGCCGGGCTTTGAGCAGAAGGTGGCTAACCACCACAGATGTAGGGCAGGAATGAGACGATGTCGTTAGGCTTCAGCATTGTGTCAAGAGATGCCTGTTCGTGGTTGACGGTGATAAGGACCGTCTCCTGGTCCAAGGGGAGTTCGGGATACCGCTCCCTGACGTATTCAAGGGCATCAGTCACTCTCGCCTTTTCTGTTATAGGCATATCTATACCGTCGGTTTTGGTTAAAACACGCTGCATGCCGAAGAACTTAATTGAAACTTCTATCTTCAAGGCTATACCTGTTACCTTCGTAGTCGATGTTGCATCCCGGCTTACCTCAGACGCTGAATTCGTCAAGTAGCTGCCTGGCCTGTTCGTCCAGGAGCCCGAATTTAGTCACAGTTTGACGCTTTGGTATACCTTCGGATGTGAAACCTTTCTCTTCGTAGACAATATCGCAGAGTTTCTGATAGGCCTGCATTCTTTTTTCCATAAGAAGTTTGTGCCTCTCTTCAGGACTTGCAGGGATTCTGCCATCATCGAGCTGTTTTTTTAACCAGTCATCATAATATTCGGCTCGAGATTCATATTCATTGAAATAGGCAGGCCCCATTGCCCTGGGGGGAATCTGATCGCTGGCCCGAGTCCCTTTCCCCTGACGCAGATTGATCAGTTTCTGCAAGATGTAAAGCCTTTCGGAATCCTCCAGGATATCTTCCAACTTCTTGCTGCTCCCCGTTGTCGCATTGAGGTACTTAACGTAGTAGGCCAATGTGGGAAGATTCTTGGCAGGCTCAGCAGTACTTGCTGCCTCCGGATTGCGCACGTCTATCCAGGGGAGCTTGCAGAGGCCGGTGGCGTTGAACCAGGTGCGGATGAGGGGAAACCACTTAAGCGCGTTGGCCTTTTGCTCAAAGGTGGGCAGTTCCTTGTGAACCTGATCTATGAAGATGAGCCATGCCTCGTCATGCTGCGGCCCTTTAAGAGCGAAGCCATAGCCACCCTGCTGGGCGAGGGACTCTTTGCTAATGTACATGGAGAACTCCAGGCCTTTTACTTCCATACCGAATTTGTTCAGTTCAGCCATAGCAGAGTTCTCAGGGGTGCCGTGTCGGGCAGCATACTTCTGAGCAACCCATTTTTTGCCCCTGGCTACACCCTGGCCTGCAACCTTGCCGAAACCTTCACCTCTGGCTATCTCATGCAACAGTCCGTCCGCAGCCTCGATGTTGCCGAATGTCAACTCATAGCCTGTGTCTTCAGCAGTCAGTAATCCGCGCTGGAAGCACTCCATGAAGAACGCAATTGTGACGCCTGTGGAAATGGTATCGAGGCTGTATTCATCGCAGTACCAGTTGTATTCCATGACAAAATGAGGGTCGAAGATGCCCATGCAGCAGACCGCGCCCACGGTTTCATACTCAGGTCCGTCAATGGAGACCTTCTGCCCTGCTCGGGGGCCCCGCGTCAGTTCGACGTTTTCAGCACCCTTGGCGCAGGCAAGATTGCATCCGTAGTAACAGCCATCAGGCATCTTCTTGCTGAAGTACCTGTCAAGGAAGACGCTGGCGAAGAGCTTCGAGGACTCAGGGCTTTGACCGTACTGGTAGTTGTTGATGGGGAAGAGATGGAATTTGTCCATGTACTCGGACAAAACTGTGGTTCCCCATGCGGACAGGTGGAGCTGTTTAGGATCAGATTTTAAAACAACCTCCTTGAGCTGGGAGCCTGCCTGTCGTACACCTTCCCGGTCTACAGCATTATTCCCATTTGCCCTGGCCAGGCTGGAGCGGGCAACAATGCCCCGAAGTCCCTTGAATCGCATGACGGTCCCTGTGCCGCCCCTGCCAGCCTGCTTGCTGCGAATGCGGTTCCGCTTTTTATCAAAAAAGAGGCTGTTAACAATCCCGAACCTGGCGTTGCATGCACCTTTACCCACGGTCACGGCAGCAACAGAGTTGCTATACCCTCCATCGTTAACATCTCTGAGCAGTCTTTCGCCAAAGGATAGGGAGCCATCATCTATCTCCTTGCCATAGGAAGGCGCTGCGGCGATGCTGATTGTCCCTGCATCGCCGTCAACCAGAATGATCACATCTTGCCTGGATATGCCGGAAACGGCAAGTGCATCGAAGCCTGCAAGCTTCAACAGTGGCGCGAAATGACCGCCGACGTTGGAATCGATAAACGTGTCTGTCAGGGGTGAAATAGTGCCGACTATGAATTTACCGGTTCCAGGAAATCCGGGTTCATTACCGAGCGGTCCGCTGGCCATGACAAGGATATTTTCAGGACTGTTATAACGAGTACTCCTTGTCGTGCCGTCCCAGATCAGTTTTAAGGCATATCCCCGCCCGCCTATGTATTTGTTCTTAAAGTCGGGCGGTAGTTCTTGAATTGCGATTTCCTGAGTGCTCACGTCGACCCTGAGTATCCGGTCTGTGTATCCACCCACAACTCTGGAGGGTTCATATTTGATTTGCCTTAATATTTGCATACCAACTCCCGTTTTTCTTCTATATGGTTAGCTTGCTAGACAACAGTGATTATTATAACCTTTTATATGCCTCATTATCAAAGACTTTCTTCGAGTTCGTTTATAGACGGCTTTCAACTCCTTGAATCCCCCAAAGGACATTTTGCGTGTGGTGGCTGGTAAGGACAAATGCAAGCCATGTGGATATGCGTAGGGGCGCAAAGCCTCGCGCCCCTACATTCTCCCGTAAAGTTGCAGGGCTTTGTAGATGGCGTTGGCTCCGAAGTCCAGAGACTCGACGGGGATGCGTTCATCGGCGGCGTGTGCCTTCTGCAGCAGGTTCAAATCCGGGGGCAGGTTCATCGGCGTGAAACCATAGGTCTGAATTCCCAGACGGGAAAAGAAGCGCCCGTCTGTAACTCCGGGCATGAACATGGGAAAGGGCACAGCGCCCGGGTCTGCCTCACGCAGAATGCCTGCCAATGCGTCGAAGAATCCCATGTCAGGCTCAGGAGGACCAGAATCATGCCGTAGTACTTCAAGCTCTACCTCGTCACCGATTAGATGGCGCAGCTCAGCTATCATGTCGTCGGGTTTAAAACCAGGGAGCAGGCGGCCATCCAGTTCCAGCATGATTTCACTGGGGATCACGTTGATTTTCTCGCCGCCGCGGACAATGGTTGCGTTGACTGTATTATGAAACAGGGGTTCGAGGCCTTGCCCTCTGGTGCCCAGGAGTCTCAACATCAGGTCGGTCAGCCCGGGATTGAGGAGCTGACGCAGGATCAGGTTCTGAGGAAATGAGAGGGCCGAGGCCATGCTCTTAATCATCTGACGTGCGGGGGGCGTGATATGCACCGGTAAGCGTCGCCTGTCCAACTGTTGAAGCAGGCGGGCCAATTTCGCCATGGCGCCGCCGCGCATGGGTAATGCTCCATGCCCACCAGGCCCCCGTGCATATGCCTTCATCCAGCAAATCTGTTTTTCAGCGACCATAATGGGGTAAAGCTTCTTCCGTCCCATGAAAAGCCTGGAGCCGCCGAACTCTCCCAAGGCGTAGCGGATACCTTTAAACTGCTCAGGATGGGCTTCTACCAGGTACTTAGCCCCGTAATCTCCAGCCCCCTCCTCATCGCTTAAAATGGCAAGCACGATATCACCATCTGGGTTAAAGTCTTCGGCTTTGGCTCGGATGAAAGCTGACAGCATCATGGCGACGCCACCTTTCATATCCAGAGCGCCCCGCCCCCAGACACAGCCATCCACGATTGCTCCTTCGAATGGCGGATGCGTCCAGACCTGTCCAAGTGTCGTGACCACGTCTACATGCCCGTAGAGCAGGAACGGCGGTGCATTGCCCTGTCCCTTTAAGCGTGTGATAAGGTTGGGACGATTGGGGGTTTTGGCAAGGAGGATGGTGGTAAAACCCGCCTCACTCAGCAGTTTATTGACATAAGCGACGCACTCAGCTTCGTTGCCCGGCGGGTTAGTGGTGTTGAAGCGGATGAGGTTGTGCAGTATTTCAACCGGGCGCTGGTAGATGGGTTGGTTGCTGGAAGATGGTGCAGACATTGTACTCTCCCATTTGAATCATTGGAGACAGCATATATACCTGAGTGGGCGCTTGTCAAGGAGGATGGATGTGTGCTGAGGGTGAGCCGCCTTAGGCGGGTCGCCCCTCCGGGACATTTTGCGTGTGGTGGTTGGTAGGGACAAATGCAAGCCATGTGAATATGCGTAGGGGCGCAAAGCCGTGCGCCCCTACGTTTGAACTCAGGTGTGGAGAGGCAATGAGGGTGAATACGTACGTACAAGGCAGGACGGGTTTAAAACCCGCCTCTACCGAGTCATTCAGGAGAAGTATTTTGCAGTGCTTGCGGAAAGAGGCTATAATAACCGCATATTTTCCCGGGGGGTTAGGAGGTCTCAGGTGATTAGGAGTTTCGAAGGTAAGACGCCTAAGATAGCTGAGTCATCATTTATCAGTGAGGCAGCCTATATTGTGGGGGATGTCGAGATTGGGGATTACTCCAATGTCTGGCCCGGCGCGGTGGTCAGGGGGGATTTCGCCAAGATAAAGATAGGACGCTATGTAGATATTGAGGATAACTGCACAGTGCATGCAGGTAACGATATGGAGGTCGGCGATAATGTAATCGTGGGGCACGGCGCTGGGTTGCACAGCCGAAAAGTAGGGAACAATGTGCTGATCGGCATGAATGCCACCACCTTGCCTAACTCCGAGATCGGTGACAACTGCATCATCGCCCCCGGTTCGGTGGTCACAGAAGGCATGAAAATTCCCTCAGGTTCCTTCGTTGTGGGAGTGCCGGCAAAGGGCCGATCACAGAGCAACAAAGAGGCTGGATAGACGGTCATTTCGCCTTCTATCCCCCGCTGGCGAAGAGGTATAAGGACCAGAAGCTTTAGCTGACGCTTACATCCGCTCCGGGGCGGACATCCCCATGAGGCTCAGGGTTTTAGCGAGGATGATTTGCGTCGCTTTGACCAGCTTGAGTCGCGACCCGGTCAAGACTTTATCTTCAGAGACGACGCGGCATTGCTTGTAGAATGCGTGGAAAGAGGTAGCCAGGTCCTGGGCAAAGTATGGCAGGTGGTGGGGCTCGAGCTTCTGTGCTGCAAGCTCGATTATCTCCGGCAGAGACACCATCTTGCGTATCAGGTCGAGTTCAGCCTCATGAGTCAGTAACCCCACATCGCCTTTGGAGTGGTCTATATTTTGTTCCTGGGCGAGGCGCAGAATGCTGGCGATGCGTGCGTGGGCGTATTGGACATAGTAGACAGGGTTGTCGGCCGATTCCTTCTTCGCCAACTCCAGGTCAAAATCCATCTGGCTGTCTGCGGAACGGGAGAGGAAGAAGAAACGGCAGGCGTCTGCCCCTACCTCCTCCACCAGCTCGCGCAGGGTGATGAGTTCGCCGGTACGCTTGGATACCCTGATCAGCGTCTCGCCGCGGCGCAGCGTAACCATCTGTGAGATTATTATTTTCAGCCTCTCTGGCTTTATGCCCAGTGCGCCGACTACCGCTTTCATCCGCGAGACGTGTCCCTGATGGTCGGCTCCCCAGATGTCGATCACCTGATCGAAGCTACGTTCCAGGAACTTGTTGTAATGGTAGGCTACATCTGAGGCAAAGTAGGTTGGAGCACCGTTGGTGCGCACCAGTACGTTATCCTTGTCCTCGCCCAGAGCAGTGGAGACGAACCATTGCGCCCCTTCTCTTTCTTCGAGATAGCCACTTTCCCTCAACAAAGCCATTGCCCGTTCGTATTGACCCTTCTCGAAGAGAGTGCGCTCGCTAAACCAGACATCGAACTCCACGCCTAAAAGCTTCAGGTCGGACTTAATGTCCGCTATGACCCCGGGCAGCGCGAACTTGCCTATCTCCTGAACTGCCTGCTCTGCGGGCATATCGAGGAAAGCCTTCTTTTTTTCGGCAACTATCTTCTTGGCAAGCTCAACCGGGTAGTAGCCCTGGTAGCCGTCCGCGGGCATCTCGCATTCTTTGCCCAGGGCTTGCAGGTAGCGGCAATGGAGGGAGCGGGAAAAGGCATCCATCTGGTTACCGGCATCATTTACATAATATTCTCTCTCTACGGTATAGCCGGCGACGCTGAGCACATTGGCCAGGGTGCTGCCCAGTACAGCGCCTCGCCCGTGCCCGATGTGAATCGGCCCCGTGGGATTGACACTGACGAATTCAATCTGGACCCTCGTGCCTCTGCCTAAGGCGAGGTTGCCGTAATCCTTTCCTGCACTCAAAATCTCCTCGACCTGCTCAGCGAGCCATTTATCTGTGAGGGTGAAGTTTAGAAAGCCCGGCGCTGCCGCTGAGACCTTCTTCACCTCTCTAGTTTCTGTCAATAGCTTTGCCAGAGTATCTGCGATGGTCATCGGGGCCATTCGGGCTGCTTTCGCTAACTTCAGGGGAAGGCTGGAGGCATAGTCACCGTGCTCCGGGTTCTGAGGGTGCTCTACGATGACCTCAGGTAAGGCTATCGCAGGGAGCAGACCTTCTGCTTGGGCTTTTTTAGCTGCTTGTTCCAGAAGTCGAGCGATTTTATATTTGAGCATAGCTAGCTTAACTCCCCTTCACTATTCCATAGTCTGCTGACCTCTCCGGCAAGGAGCCTGTGCTCCGCCTGCTGAAGGTAAGGGTCAGCCTCGAAAAGACGAATGGCTTCCCTGCGGGCAAGCTCCAAAAGTTCTACATCGGAGAGTTTTGCCATTTTCAGGTCAGGGAGCCCGCTCTGGCGGGTGCCGAAGAACTCGCCAGGCCCCCTGAGCCTCAAATCCTCTTCGGCAAGGGCGAATCCGTTACGTATACGTTCGAGTAACGATAGCCGCTCTTTAGCTTCTGCCGAGGGGGTCTCAGCTAGGAGCAGGCAGTAGCTCTGGTGTTGCCCCCTGCCCACGCGGCCTCGAAACTGGTGCAACTGAGCGAGGCCGAAGCGGTCAGCACCCTCTATCAGCATAACCGTGGCGTTGGGGATATCCACGCCTACCTCTACCACAGGCGTTGATACCAATATGTCTATGTCGCCGTTGCGAAAGCGCTGCATGACCTCATCCTTCTCTGCGCTGTTGAGGCGACCGTGGAGTAATCCCAGCCGCAGGTCAGGGAATACGTTTCTGGAGAGATGCTCATGTTCAGTGATAGCTGCCTTAGTCTCGATTGCCTCGGATTCCTCGATTAAGGGGCAGATAATGAAAGCCTGACGTCCCTCGGCAACCTGTTTGCGCACGAAATCGTAAGCTTTTTGCCGTTGCTCCGGACTGAGGAACCTGGTTTTAATCTCAATCCTGCCCGGCGGCAGCTCGTCCAGCACGGAGAGGTCGAGGTCTCCATATAAGGTGAGCGCCAGGGTACGCGGGATGGGAGTGGCGCTCATTACTAAAACATGAGGAGAGGAGCCCTTGGAGCGCAGAGTAGAACGCTGCATCACGCCGAAGCGGTGCTGCTCGTCAACCACGCAAAGCCCCAGGCTCCGGAAATCAACCCCTTTCTGAATGAGGGCGTGCGTGCCGATGATTATGTCAACATCACCTGCCGATATGCACTGTTGAATTTCCTGCCTGGCGCTCTCTTTGAGGCCTCCTATTATGAGTCCCACGCTAATGGGATGAGGAAGCATCGAGGAAAATTTGCGAACAGGCTTGCTATCGCTGGATTCACTGCCTGCTCTGCTCAACAAGCCACAAATTGTATTAAAGTGCTGCTCGGCCAGAATCTCTGTGGGCGCCATGAGGGCAGCCTGATAGCCGTTAGCGGCAGCGAGCAGCATCGCTGCTGTAGCGACCACTGTTTTGCCACTGCCGACCTCCCCCTGCAGGAGCCGGCTCATCGGCTTGGGTTTGCTCAGGTCGCTCTGAATCTCGGCAAGGGTGCGACTCTGGGCAGAGGTCAATTTGTAAGGCAGGGAGTTGAAGAACGGCTCAAGGCAGCCGCTATCTACATGGAAGGCATTCCCTATCCCCTCTTCCTGCCAGTCCCGCTTCTTGGCCAGCACTCCAAGCTGGATGAGGAAGAGTTCATCGAAAGCCAAGCGCTTCCTGGCCTGGCCTTTGCTGAGCTCATTATCCGGGTAGTGAGCCTGCCGAATAGCTTCATGAAGTGGCAGCAATGCTGCACTTTTTTTCACACTCTCAGGGAGGAAATCGGTCAGTTCAGGCAGCCGGCGGTCCAATGTCCCTTTGACTAACCTGCGCACCGTCCGCGGGTAGAGACCAGCGGTCAGCGGATAGACAGGAACCAGCCTGCCGGTATGAATCAGGTCGTCGGATTCCAAAAGCTCCCACTCGGGGGATTGGAAGGCTTTCCTTCCCCGGAATTCTGCTACCCTGCCGCTGAGCACAATCTGGCTGTTGGTAGTCAGCTTTTTGGCTAAATAAGGTTGGTTGAACCAGACAACCGTTATGTTGCCTGATTCGTCGCCGACTACGGCCTCAGTGTTGCGCACCCTGTATCGAGGGCCTTTCTGGGCGGCTTCCCAGATGGTGGCGACGATAGTCTGTTCCACCCCTACCTCAAGCTCCGAGATAAGCTTCCTTTGGCTGTAGTCTATGTGGCGCCGGGGGAAGAAGTAGAGAAGCTCGCGAACTGTCTTCACCCCCAGCTTGTCAAATTTGCTGGCAAGGGCTGCTTTTATTCCAGGAATCGATGTAATCAGAGAGTCCAGGGATTGCCCGCTGTCACCTTTGGTGCGTGGGGTCAGGGGCTTCTGTTTAGGGGCGATGGTCTTAGGTGAGAGCGGCGCCCTCCGTTCTCCTGAATCAAGCTGACCAAGTAGGTTCTTAATCCACTTTTCTCGTGCCCTGCTGTCCAGGGCTGAGTAATTGAGCGAGAGCATTCCAGAGAGCTTCTCATCGGGCGGGGACAGGTTACGCAGGTATCTGTCCAGGCCTCCCATCACGGCCTTATCACTGTATCCTTTGGCCTGCTCCAGCTTCAGGACTTTTCGCAGGCTTTCAATAGTTTGATTCAAAACAGTTTTTTCCTTGCTAGTTGATCGGGGGCATAGGTGTGCTCTCGGCCACTATCTGGGTCGTTGTAGAATTCGCTTATTCTACCGAGACGATGTAATTGTAGTGTGGCTGCTCACCGGCCACCACCTCTACTTCCAGAGCGGGGTATTTCTCTCGGACCGACTCCCCTA
>Ga0315285_10006719_pt1 | contig 11864 bp, 10 predicted proteins | sample YL17G09_36_MG_FD_203698 | JGI IMG/M metagenome (GOLD analysis project Ga0315285, IMG submission 203698) | Sediment microbial communities from Yellowstone Lake, YNP, Wyoming, USA - YL17G09_36 | ecosystem: Environmental > Aquatic > Freshwater > Lake > Sediment | place: USA: Wyoming | collected... | reverse complement strand
GGGAAGAATTTTGTCCCGCACTGCCGGACGATTATTGAGCCGGTCCTTGCCGATTGGCCGGCAAACAGCTTTATGCCTCTATATTTTGCGTTGCTGTCTCTGCCGTTCTTTGTAGAACCTTGTCCTTTTTTATGTGCCATAGCCAGTTACCTCTGCTTTTAACACAACTATAATATCGACCATTTACGCAGTCGTAATTATAACTATACCGCCAGGTGTTGTCCAGAAAATTTTTATTCAAATTTGGAATGATAGAAAGATAATCACATTGCGTCCGGACCACAAATGTGATATAAAACGGCCTGTAACTGCCAACTGAGCGGTTATTTGAAAATAAGGTTAATAAGAGCAGGTAAATGGAACTGGCGGAATTAAAATCAGCGGTATCGAAACTGTCGGCCCGGATTAAGGAAATCCGGGACTGGCTTTGACCTGCCGAGCAAGAAATCCCAGTTGCAGGAGCTTGAGAGGAAGATGTCCAGGGCCGGCTTCTGGGACAACCCGGAGACTGCTCAGACCACAATATCCCGGTTAAGTGCGCTTAAGGGAGTAGTCGAGCCGGCAGAGGAATTGTACCAAGAGGTTAAAGACCTTAACGAGTTGTCCCAGCTTGTGTCCCCGTCAGACCTGGATGAGCTGGGGCAGTTAGAGCATGATTTGAATGCGCTCGCAAAACGATGCGAGCAGGTAGAGCTAACGGGTCTTTTATCCAGACCCGAAGATACCAAGAATTGCTTTTTCAGCATTCACGCGGGAGCAGGAGGAACGGAGAGCTGCGACTGGGCAAGCATGCTGCTGAGGATGTACACGCGGTATTTCGATGCGCACAAATTCAAATATCAGGAGCTTGATATTACGCCGGGCGAAGAGGCGGGCATTCGCTCGATTACGCTGCGAGTCAATGGGTCTTATGCGTTCGGAAAACTGTCGTGCGAGATTGGCGTGCATCGGCTGGTCAGAATAAGTCCGTTCGACTCGCAGAGCAGACGGCACACGAGTTTTGCAGCGGTGGATTGCCTCCCGGAATTTGATGAGGACGCCGATATTGAAATAAAAGAGGACGACCTGAGGTTTGACTTTTACCGGGCCGGCGGGGCCGGCGGGCAGCACGTGAACAAAACCAGCTCGGCGGTGCGGATTATACACGAGCCGACCGGCATTGTAGTGCAGTGCCAGAACGAAAGGAGCCAGCACAAAAACAGGGCCGAGGCAATGAAAATGCTCAAAGCCAGGTTGTATATGCTCGAACAGCAAAAGCGCGATGCCGAGCTTGCAAAGCTATATAGCGAAAAGGGTGAAATCGCCTGGGGAAACCAGATACGAAGTTATGTCCTCCAGCCCTACCAGATGGTGAAGGACCATCGAACAGATTTTCAGACCGGCAATGTGGATGCCGTGCTGGATGGAGACCTCGACGGATTTATCGAAAGTTATTTGCGGCACAGAGCGAAAGCTGTGGGTGTGGGAAATAAAAAGCCCGGAAAATAAAAAATGATGGATGAGAATTTATCAGAAATAAAGGTCGAGAAAAATGAAAGAAATTATTGATGTTGAACTAAAAACGCGGCAGGCGGATTTTAGCGAATGTAAAACAGATGTGCTTGCAGTGGGAGTTTTTTCCGACGTCAAAGGGCTGGATAAATTGAATGCGCAGCTCAATAGCAAACTTGATGGGGCAATTGAGCAGTTGATTAAACTGGGTGATTTCAAAGCCAAAGAGGGAACGAACGCCGTGGTTTATACCAATGGCCGAATCGGCGCTAAAAGGGTGCTGCTGGTCGGCCTGGGTGAAAAGAAGAAGGCCACACTTGACACGGTTCGCAGGGCAGCGGCAAATGCGGCAAAAAAGTCGGTTGAAATAAAAGCGGATGGCCTTGCCCTGGCGCTGCATAAAGCATTCGCAGGACGGCTTGATTTGCCTGCGATGGGTAGGGCTATGGCGGAAGGGACATATTTTGGCAGCTATCGTTACGATGAGTTTGTCACTGAGAGCGAAGATGGGCGGCCGGAGCAGCTTAAAGTTGAGGTGCTCGATTCCGATGCTGCGAAGGTAAAAAAATTGGAGGGAGGGGTTGCAAATGGGATTATCATTGGCAGAGCACAAAGCTACGCCCGGACGTTGGCAAATCGTCCGGCTAATGTGGTCAGTCCGGCTAATCTGGCAGCCATTGCAAAAGAATTGGCCGCCGCTTCAAAGAATTTAAGCTGCACGGTTTTTGATGAAAAGCAGTTGGCTGCAAATGGTATGGGAGGCATACTCGCAGTGGGGTCGGGCTCACAGAATAAGCCGCGTTTTATAGTCCTGAAATACAGTTCCCGAAGCTCCGTAGCGAGGAGTCGGCCTACGGTTGCGCTGGTCGGCAAGGCGATAACCTTCGATTCCGGCGGAATAAGCATCAAGCCGGCAGCGGATATGGATGAAATGAAATTGGACAAAACCGGCGGAATAGCGGTAATGACGACGTTGAAGGCGGCGGCGGAGATGCGGCTCCCCTTGAATGTTTTCGGGCTAATTCCATCGGCGGAGAATTTGCCGAGCGGGTCAAGCTATCGGCCCGGCGACATTATTACGACCTTCAGCGGAAAAACCGTTGAAGTGTTGAACACCGACGCCGAGGGAAGAATGATACTCTGCGATGCGCTTGCCTATGCTGTCAGGCAAAAGTGTGATATTATCGTTGACATAGCGACATTGACGGGCGCCTGCAGGGTCGCTCTCGGCAAATATATGGCCGGGCTGATGGGCAATGACCAGTCGCTGATAAAACAGTTGCAGAGGGCCGCAGAGGACAGCGGCGAAAAGGTCTGGCCTATGCCCAGCGGTGATGAGTATGCCCAGGAAATGAAAAGTAAGATTGCTGACCTGAAAAATATCGGCAGTAAATGGGGCGGCGCCTGCACGGCGGCAGCGTTTTTGAGGCAGTTTGTGGGCGATGCAAAGTGGGCGCATCTGGATATTGCGGGTGTGGAGATATTCGAGAAGGCGACTGAATTTGCTGCAGAAGGCTCGAGCGGATTTGGGGTGCGGTTACTTACTACTTATCTTATGAATTTGGCAGGATAGCCCCGCTGAACAGATGAGCAAAAAAGACAAAACAATAGATATCGAGAAAATCCAAAAAGCGGTCAGGGAAATACTTTTAGCGGTCGGTGAAGATGTTGACCGTGAAGGGCTAAAAAGAACGCCCCAGCGCGTGGCAAGGATGTATGCCGAGCTTTTAGCCGGGATGCACGAGGACCCCAAAGAGCATCTTCAGAGCGTCTTTACCGAAAGCTATGACGAAATTGTTTTGCTGCGCGGCATTCCTTTTTACAGTATATGCGAGCATCATTTAATGCCGTTCATCGGTTCGGCTCACGTTGCATATTTGCCCAGCGGTGGAATACTTGGAGTCAGCAAGCTGGCTCGTATTGTGGATTGCTTTGCTCGCCGGCTCCAGACGCAGGAACGGCTTACGGGCCAGATAGCCGATTTTATTATGAACAGCTTAAAACCCCAGGGCGTGGCGGTGGTGCTGGAGGCATCCCACAGTTGTATGACCATTCGAGGCATAAAAAAGCCCGGCTCGGTAATGGTAACATCGGCACTTCGCGGGATATTCAGGCGGGACCCGAAAAGTCGAAGTGAGGTCCTGGGCCTGATGCGCGGATAACAGGTGTATAAGAGATTGTAGAGTGTGCTCGGCCCGACTGAGCTTGTTGAAGTCTGCACACCACAATTATCTTTGCAGAGTAGCAAAAGAAGCATATATGAGGATATGGCAGGTCTTTGTAACGGCGTGTTCTTTGTCAATGGCTGCTTCAACAGTCATAGCACAGCAGACAACCTCCCTGCAGGACATTAAGAGAAACAATCCGCCATCCCCCCGATACAAGCTGGTCTGGGCAGATGAGTTTGACAAAGACGGTCAGTCTGACCCTTGCAACTGGACCTATGAGCGGGGCTTCGTCCGCAATGAGGAGCTCCAGTGGTATCAGCCGGATAATGCTCGATGTGAAAAAGGACTGCTGGTCATTGAGGCCAGACGCGAGCGAAAGCAGAACCCCAATTACGACCCCAATAGCGGCAACTGGAAGAAAAACAGGGAATATTCTGAGTATACGTCCGCAAGCGTAACGACCCGTGGTTTACATAACTGGATGTACGGTCGCTTCGAGATGCGAGGCCGGATTGACACGCATCCCGGCCTCTGGCCTGCGTTCTGGACGCTGGGTGTAGAAGGAAGGTGGCCAAGCAGCGGCGAGATTGACATTATGGAATACTATCAAGGAATGCTTCTGGCAAACGCGGCCTGGGCCGCGGAAAAGCCAGGGGTCGCTGGGTGGGATGACGCCAAAATACCCATCACCGACTTTAACGACCCCGACTGGTCTATGAAGTTTCATCTATGGCGGATGGACTGGGATGTGAACAGCATCAAGCTTTATGTTGATGAACGCCTTCTGAACACGATTGACCTTCAGAAAACCTTCAACAAAGACAAGCAGGGAAGGAATCCATTCCGTCAGCCGCACTACATAATCCTGAATCTCGCTGTTGGCGGAGAATCTGGAGGTGACCCTTCAAATACGAAGTTTCCCGCAAAGTTTGAAATAGACTATGTTCGTGTATACAGATTGTAGGGTGGGCTTTAGCCCACCAATCGAGGTTACCCATTGAGTCATAGGATTGTAGCTCGTAGGGTGTGCTCGGCTCGACTGAGCTCGCCGACAGTCCGCAGAAAAAGGTTTTCGTTGATGTATAAGCTCGGCAGGGCAGTTAGGTTTTCGGTTAATCCCTTTTTGCCGGAGGATTTGGATGGTTTTAATTCATTCGCCTCCAAACCGGCAGGTGATGGCTTATCCATATTCCTGGAGTTATTAGTGGAGGTTGTTGGCGAAGTCGAGCCGACCACCGGATTCGTTGTTAATGTCACTGATATAGATAAGAACATTCGGGAATTCGTGGTGCCGATATTTGCCCAGCGGATAAGAACGGATTTCCAACAGGGCAGGCATATCGGGTTTTTTGATATAGCCGCGATTCTGAAATCTGCGTGGCAGCTTCTAAGTGATAAGTTTGGCAGGGCACGCTTAAGCAACCTGAGTTTGAAGTTGAATCCATTCAGAAAAGTAACAATAGATTCGAAGGATTTACAGATGGTTTATTTCAGCGAGAAGTTTGAATTTGCGGCGACGCATAAGCTGTGGAACAATGATTTTTCCGAGCAGTGCAATTTAGAGATTTTCGGCAAATGTGCAAACCCTACCGGCCACGGGCATAATTACATCGTTGAGGTTACGATAAAGATGCTGGCGGGAGAGGGTAGCTTCCGTATCGGTGATTTCCAGAAAGTGGTTGACAATGAGCTTATAAAAGTGGTTGACCACAAAAACTTAAATGCTGATGTTGCTGTGTTTGGCAAAACAAATCCCACCGTTGAAAATATCGCAGCTTTTGCGTGGAATAAGCTTGTGGGTAAATTCAGCAAAGCGTCACTGCATTGTGTTACTGTCTGGGAGACCGATAAGACATATAGTTCGTATTACGGCTAAAGTAACAGCAGCTAATGTGATTGCGTGGTGTGTCGATGAACTATGAGCAATGAACTTAGGGCATATAATGCTTTGTTGAAAAGGCTCGCCGTCATTTCGACCGAAGCCCCTGTTTCTGCTTTCTTGCGAAAGCAAGAACGGGGGCCTCGCAATGACAAAAAAATCAGGTTTGTGTCATTGCGAGGAGCACAGCGACGAAGCAATCTCTACCCCGTTAGAAAAGAAAGCCGTTTTTCTAACGGGGTCTACTTTGGCAACAAGCCCGAAAGCGGGAATCCAGAAGCGTTGAGTCAGTTGAAAGTTCATTTTGTTAGAAGCCCTTATTGTGTCGAGAAGATGGATGACCAGGTATAAATTGACTGGCGGTGCCTTACTGTTTGCGGCATCTTTTTTTTTATACGGGCTGGCAAGCCCCGGCAATCTCCCGGGCGATACGGAGCTTCGCTGGTCGGTTTCACGCCAAATCCTCCGCCACGGAGTTTTTTCGCTGGAGGACCAGGTCAAGACGCGAAATTATGCCGTTGGTGTGGACGGGAAGCGTTATTCATTTTCGGGTCTCGGACAGTCGCTTTGTCTATTGCCTTTTGCGGGGATAGGTTTGATTTTAGAAAGGGTCACGCCAATCGACCCTGGCACGCTGGATCTAATGGCTCAGTTTTTAGCGTCGGTAATTTTATTTCCAGCGATAGGGGCAGCAGGCATCTGGCTTTTTTATCGTTTGGTACTTTCATTAGGTTACAGCCGGAGAAATTCGCTTCTGGCCGCGGCGGTACTGGCCTTCGCCACGATGCACTTTCATTACTCGGTAGATACACAGGAACAGACACAAGAAAGCTTGCTATCGGTTTTAGCGATATTTCTGATGGTTAAGTACTACCGGCAGCGACGTTTTGTTCACGTGTGGCTTTTCTGCATTGCGCTCGGAATGTGCCTGTTATTTAGACCTGCTTCTGTGGTAACGGTCTTGCCTGTATATCTTGTTGCAGCAGCGAATGAGGTCATAGGGTCAGGCAAAAAAGAGATATCGAAAATAATAGCAAAATGGGTTTTGGCCGGAGTTCTGGGAACAGGAGGATTTATAATCGTCTGTGGCTGGTATAACTATATCCGATTCGGCAGTGTTTTTCAGAGCGGTTATGCGTTATCAACAGCCACATCGCTGGGCGGGCATAGACTGTTTGAAAGTCCGCCTTTGCCGACTCTGGCAGCGATGCTGTTTAGTCCGGGAAAGAGTATATTTCTTTATAATCCTGTCCTTTTATTATTTCCGCTGTGCGTGTATGGTTTTTACCACAAACATAAGGTAGTGGCCCTGACTATATTTTCAGCCATCCTGAGCAGTTTCATATTTCATAGCTTTTATACGGCCTGGGCGGGTGATTATGCCTGGTCGCTCAGGTATCAGGTGCTGCTGCTACCTTTTTTAGTTTTGCCGTTGGTGGTTCTATTCAGCAGACCGATGAGAACGGTAGTAAAGATTCTCGTCATATCGCTAATCTTGGTAAGCAGCGTCATACAAGCGGCATCGGTGGTATATAATTTCAATCTTGAGTTTGTGCAAAATCCCAATCATTGTATCATCCCGGACAGGTGGGTCTGGGACTGGTCGCAGTCGCATTTGCGGATGCGGTTTGAGAATATTATTCGGCACATAGCCGGCAAACGAGATTTTAGCTCCGTAAAGGTGACAGATGAAGAGCCGTTGCTGCTAAAATATAATCACAGTGAAGAATCTGTGCGAAGGGCCTACGCTGTGAATTTCTTTCCGTTTAAGGCCGGTACTATGCTGCCCTCGAATTCAAAGAAGCTGTTTTATCCTTTATTGTGTCTCTGGCTTATTTTGTGGACGAGTTTTTGTGTGGTGGCAGTCGAACTAATTCATTTCTATGCTGGTCAGAAAGCGGATGGCGGAGGGCAGATAGAGGACGACTGAGCGCAATGCTTTGGCGGCGAATGTTCCTTTTGTGCTTGAACACCCTCTAACATTTCATATTATTTTTGACCAGAAAATCAAGCATAGATTCGGGATGGATAGTCGTCCTATAAAAATGGTCTTCTTGGACCTGATAGAGGGATGGCAGGTGGGTGAACCTTTGGTTTCTGGAGGCGTATATGGTTATTGACCCAAAATGGACATTTGAGGAGGTCCGGCAGAAATGGCTTCGCTAAAGCTATGTCCTTTATTTGCCGATACTTATAGCATAAGAAGTCTGTCGGTCATCCCGCACCAAAACGTAGTAAAACAGATAAGTTCTCATTATGCTTATAGCTGTTAAGTGGGATTGTGGTTTTGGTGCGGGACTGACCGTAAGATAGTTTCCGCAAAAGGGGTCAAAGGAACAGTAAGGCTGTATTTATTTTTTTTGCGCAGCTCACGGGAACGGAGTCCAGCCAAAATTGATAATTGATTATCGATAATCGTTTATTTACCATAGTTTTGCTAATGAAGTTATCAGCCAGAAGTCTTCTACTTTCTTATCTTGCCGGAATCAGTAGATGAAAGCATTGGTAACAGGCGGTGCAGGTTTTATCGGGTCTCATCTGGCACAGCGACTGCTTGAGAATGGCAATCAAGTGGTCGTTGTCGATAATCTCAGCACGGGTCGGCTGACGAATATCGAGGGTTTCAAAAAGCATCCCGGATGTGAGTTCGTTGAGGGCGACATCTGCGATGCCAAATTGATGGAAGCACTTGCAAGGCGTAGCGACGTAATCTTCCATCTGGCTGCGGCGGTCGGGGTCAAATTGATAGCCGACAGCCCTGTTCATACGATAGAGACTAATATCGGCGGCACCGAAAAAGTGCTTGAAGCGGCTAACAAATTCGGCAGGAGAATCCTGCTCGCATCCAGCAGCGAAGTTTATGGCAAAAGCGAAGCGGTCCCCTTCCGTGAAGACGATGATATTGTGCTGGGCAGCACGAGTTTGCCGCGATGGGCCTATGCCTGTAGTAAGGCGATAGATGAATTTTTGGGTCTGGCTTTTTATCAGCAGCATGGTCTGCCTGTGGTAATCGCCAGATTTTTTAATACCATCGGGCCACGGCAGACAGGTCGGTATGGGATGGTAGTGCCGCGGTTTGTTCGCTGGGCGATAAAGGGTGAGCCGGTTTTGATATATGGAACGGGTAAGCAAAGGCGATGCTTTTGCTGCGTTCAGGATCTTGTCGAGGCCGTCATCGGCCTGATGAATTGCCCGCAGGCGGCAGGTAAGGTATATAATATCGGTTCGAGCGAAGAGATTGCCATCGAGGAGCTTGCTGATAAAGTTATTGAGATGACGGGCAGCAAAAGCAAAAAGGAATTTGTGCCTTACGAAGTCGCTTATGGCAGGCCTATGGAGGATATGATGCGGCGAGTCTCGTGCCTGGAGCGAATCAAAAAGGCAATCGGCTGGGAACCGAAGACAACGCTGACCGAAACATTGCGAGTGATTATTGAAAGCGAAATTGGTCATTTGTAATTACTGACTGAAGGCGGAACATTATGAAAAAAGCATTGGTTACGGGCATTACAGGTCAGGACGGCTCATATCTTGCGGAATTGCTGCTGGAAAAAGGTTACCACGTCTGGGGTCTGATGCGGCGAAGCTCCTCATTTCATACAGGCCGCATTGACCATTTGTATAAAGACCCGCACGAGCATCCGCGGCTAAGATTGGTTTACGGAGATTTGACCGATGGCGGTAACCTGTCGGCGCTCATAAGTGAGATTAAGCCGGATGAGGTTTATAACCTCGGCGCGCAAAGCCATGTTCGGGTAAGTTTTGATATGCCTATCTATACGGTCAATACGGATGCGCTTGGAACGCTCCGGCTGCTCGAAGCTATCCGTTCCGGCAGGAAGCGACCCAGGTTTTATCAGGCCTCCAGCAGCGAAATGTATGGCAGGGCTGTGGAAATACCGCAAACAGAGAAAACGCCGTTTTATCCTCGCAGTCCTTACGGCTGTGCGAAAGCGTACAGCTTCTGGCAGACCGTGAACTATCGAGAAGCTTATGGTTTCTTTGCGTGTAACGGCATATTGTTTAATCACGAATCACCGAGACGTGGAGAGACATTTGTTACCAGGAAAATCACGCGAGCGGCAACACGAATCAAGTTGGGCCTGCAGGATAAATTATATCTTGGCAATCTGGATGCGAAGCGGGACTGGGGATTTGCAGGCGATTATGTTGAAGCGATGTGGCTGATGCTCCAGCAGGATAAGAGCGACGATTATGTTGTGGCAACAGGCGAAAGTCATTCGGTCAGGGAATTTGTGGAGGAGGTTTTCAGCTATCTGGGTCTGGATTGGCATAAATACGTTGAGATTGACAAGCGGTATCTTCGGCCGACCGAAGTTGACCGTCTGGAGGGTAACGCGAGCAAGGCGAAGCGAGTCCTCGGATGGAAACCGAAGGTAAAATTCAAAGAGCTTGTGCGTATGATGACCGATGCCGATATGGAGCTGGCGGGAAGAGAAAAAATTTTGAAAGACCACGGCAAAGAGTGAGATTGAACAGTTTTGCAGTGGTCTTGACAGTTTCAGGTTTTTGTGCGGAAAATCTGATGGTTCACTTTGGCCGGACGAAAGGATAAAAAATGACGAGGAAAGATTTTCTGCGACTATTACCGCTTTTCATACTATATTTCGCGGTCTTTCTGCTTTTCGCACACCGTTCGCTTGATTACGGTGACGAGGGGCGATATGCAGCTTACGCCGAGAACCTTACCAGGGGCTTTTATGCCCCACCGGATACGCGTTTTCTGTGGAACGGGCCCGGCTATCCGCTATTGCTGACCCCGTTTGCATTTTTTGGTATTCCATGGATTTTTGCCAAAATGCTGAATCCCGTCTTTATATTTCTGGCAGTTTGTTTCATTTATGCCTCTATTAGAAATTATATGCCGGAAAAGCCCGCTCTTGTTTTTGCATACCTATTCGGCCTTTATCCTCCCTTTTTTGCAGAGCTTCATCTATTGTTGACCGAACCCTTTGTTTTGATGTTGGTAACTGGTTTTGCGCTGCTTACCATAAAATGGTTTGAAAGTGGAAAGTTCCGTTTTATGTTTTTTGCCGCTGTCATCTGTGCACTTATCGCCTTGACAAAAGTCTTCTTTGCTTACACCGCATCAGCGGTTTTGCTGTTGTCGCTGGTGCTTTCAGTATGGAGTCGGACTGCCCGGAAAGCCATACTGATATACGCAATAGGACTGCTGCTTTGCGTTCCCTATCTGGCATATACTTATTCTCTCACAGGCAGGATTTTCTGCTGGGCAAATTCCGGCGGGACGGTCCTTTACTGGCTGTATAATCCTTATCCCGATGAATTCGGCGACTGGAAGTCGGAGCAGGATGTGGCAGCCCGTCCGGAATTGGCACGCCACAGGCCTTTCTTTGAACAGCTCGAAGGGCTTGACTTTGTGCAAAGGGACCGGTTGTTGAAAAAGAAAGCCCTCGAAAACATCGTCAATAATCCCGGCAAGATGCTCTTCAATTACGTCTCTAATTGGGGGCGATTATTTTTGAATTTTCCCTTTTCATACAAGTATCAGCATCCGCGGCAACTGTTATATCTGGTGCCTAACGGCTTGCTTTTGGCTGCGATGGTATTTTGCATCTATCCTCTGGTGAAATTTCGCAGATACCTGCCGCTGGCGATTCTCCACGCCTGTGGTCTTTCAGTGGTGTACCTGGTGGGCCACTCTTTAGTGTATGCACAGGCAAGATTTCTCTGCACTGTAGTGCCGTTTATCTTTGTAGTAATCACCTACACTGCCACCAACCTTATAAAATTACAAGCATCTGACCAGGAGAAATTATATTGAGCAATTTTTTCAAGGACAGGCGAGTTGTTGTTACCGGCGGCGCCGGCTTCCTTGGTGGCTATGTTACCGACGGGCTGCGAAGACGGCGTTGTAAGCATATCCTTGTGCCGAAGATTGAGGACTACGACCTCGTTAAGTTGGAAGACATAATTCGGATGTATGAAGATATGAAGCCGGATATTGTCATCCACCTTGCGGCGGTCGTCGGCGGCATCGGCGCTAATCGCCGGCATCCGGGGGAGTTTTTCTACAAAAATTTGATGATGGGCGTCCAGCTCATTGAGCAGGCGAGGTTACGGAACATCGAAAAATTTGTAGCGATTGGCACGGTTTGCGCATATCCGAAATTTACGCCGGTGCCGTTTAAGGAAGAGGACCTCTGGAACGGCTACCCCGAAGAAACAAATGCACCATACGGACTGGCCAAAAAAATGCTGCTGGTTCAGTCGCAGGCATATCGGCAGCAGTACGGTTTCAATTCGATATTTTTGCTGCCGGTAAATCTTTACGGGCCTGGTGA
>Ga0315285_10006716_pt1 | contig 11865 bp, 13 predicted proteins | sample YL17G09_36_MG_FD_203698 | JGI IMG/M metagenome (GOLD analysis project Ga0315285, IMG submission 203698) | Sediment microbial communities from Yellowstone Lake, YNP, Wyoming, USA - YL17G09_36 | ecosystem: Environmental > Aquatic > Freshwater > Lake > Sediment | place: USA: Wyoming | collected... | reverse complement strand
AAACAATAAGGTCGATCAGGCCTTGGCTGACCTTACTGAAAACGCGACTGATGATCGAATTCATCTTCCTGTTCTCATCAATAAAACCCCCGCCCGTGGGAGCCATCGAAAACAGGTTGCGCAACTACCCAGCTTTACAGCAGCTTTTGATGATTCCCACTACGCGCTCGAGGTCATTGTAGGTCATTTGGCTTCCGGAAGGCAAGCATAAGCCGCGCTCGAAGAGGCTGGCGGATACAGCTCCTCCCCGGACGCGGCATCCGATGAACACCGGCTGGAGGTGCATCGGTTTCCATAGGGGGCGCGCTTCGATATTTTCCGCCTCGAGGGCAAGTCGGACGACTTCACGATCTGCCCCGAAGAGCTCATAAGTGATGAGGATAACAGTGAGCCAGTGATTCGGCTCGCCATAGCTGGCATCTGGCATGAATTCAATTCCCTGCATTCCGGCCAGGGCGTTCTTATAGAAAGAATTGATTTCCTTGCGCCGAGCGATTTTTTCGCTGAGCCTGGCTAGTTGGCCCCGGCCGACCGCTGCAAGCAGGTTGCTCATGCGGTAGTTATAGCCGATGTGCGAATGCTGATAGTGGGGCGCAGGGTCGCGGGCCTGGGTGGAGAGGAACTTCGCGCGTTGGACATATTCCAAATCATCAGAAACTAGCATCCCTCCTCCCGATGTGGTAATGATTTTATTGCCATTGAAGGAGAAGACCCCCATGACCCCAAACTTCCCCGCTGCCTTTCCCTGATAAGAAGCTCCCAGCGCCTCTGCGGCGTCCTCGATAACGGGCAGGCCATATTTGGCGCATATTCCCAAAATACGTTCATAATCTGCGCACTGCCCATAGAGATCTACAATGATAGCCGCCTTGGGTAAACGGCCCTTTTTCTCGCAATGCCATAGCTCTTCATCAAAAAGAACGGGGTCGATATTCCATGTTGCAAGATCACTATCGAGAAAGACTGGCGAGGCCCCTACGTAAACGATGCTGTTAGCGCTCGCAGCGAAGGTTAGGTCTGAACAGATAACCTCGTCCCCGGGGCCTATGCCGAGCATGAGGAGGGCCAAATGCAGGGCCGCAGTTCCGCTCGAGAGCGCCGCGGCATGTTCTATCCCGGACATGGCGCATATTTCTTCCTCAAAAGCATCGACTTGGGGGCCCAGGGTCGTAATCCAATTAGAATCAAAGGCCTGGAGAAGAAGCTCCCTCTCGTGGCCATCGAGGTGAGGAGGGGATAGATAAATGCGTTGATTAACCATGGCCCTCGGCACTTTCTTTATTTTGATATATAAAGAGATCGAAAAGAACGCGATAATGTTCAGGCCGTGATATTTATTGTTCGGCCCCCATCAATTATAAATTGCTGTCCAGTGATCCATTGAGCCTCATCAGATATTAGAAAGTTAACAAAATTGGCGACATATTCAGCCTTGCCCAAACCTAAAGGATAGTCCTTTCCCATTCGAGCGATGAGTTCAGGATCTGAGTATATTTGCTCTGTCATCTGTGTCTTGATCCCCCCGGGAAGAATCGAATTAATACGGACATCAGGCGAAAGTTCGACAGCGAGGGACCTCATTAATGAGTCCAATGCCCCTTTGCTGGCGCTATAAAGAGAGAAGGCCTTTGCTCCAAACTTACTCGCCGTGCTAGAAATAAAAACTACGGTTTTAAGCTGTCGATTATTTATTTTCTTTTTAATGAGGATGCTAATGATCTGCGCCGCCGCCATAAAATTAACATTCATAGACTCATTCATTTGTGTTTGAGTGATATTTCGAAATGGCAGCAGTTTCAATACCCCAGCTGAGTGAATGAAGGTTTCTACAAAGGCATTATTGGACTGCAATAAACCAATCAGAGAATGTTCGAGTTCGTCGGGATTGGATAGGTCTAGTTGCCAGATGATCTGCTTTTTTGGCGAAGGGCAAAGAGACCTTGTTTCTTCAAGCCGATGGAGGTCTCTTCCGTGAAGGATAAGATTCCTTTGGAGAGAAAGGCGCACCGCGATCGCCCTACCGATTCCGGAAGAAGCACCTGTGATCAGAGTAAACTTATTTTGGTCGGTCATGTAGACTTCTTAATCTCGGGAGTCATTGGGCGGTATAACCTCCGTCAATAACCATGATGGTCCCCGTTATCCATCTTCCTGTGTCTGCCAACAAAAAAGCAATGGCGTTCGCAATGTCCTCTGGCTTACCAAGGCCAAGCGGATGGAGCGCCTCGACGTGGGCAGCCTGTTCCTTGCTCCACATTTCTCTGGCCTTCTCAAACATAGGTGTTATCACAAATCCCGGAGCTACGGCGTTGACCCTTATCTGCTTTTTTGCATATTCGATAGCCAGCGAGCGCGTCATCCCGTTAATTGCCCCTTTGCTCAAGGAATATCCGACGGTTGCAGCCGAACCGACCAAGCTCATGACTGAAGATACAAAAACAATGGAGCCATTAGATCCTGCATAGATCTTAGGATTCACGAATGCCTTCGCCAAGGCTAGTGCCGCCTCAGCGTTTATAAGAAGCACTTCTCTGATCTTATCGAAGCTAAGAACCTTGACCGGGAAGATGCACGATACGCCCGCGGCATGGACTAGGCCGTGGACGCGCCCGGAGGAAACACAAATATCACTTAGCCATGGTTCAATGGCCTGTATATTATTAAGATCAAAGACCTTAAATGAATGTCCTTTACCTCTAAGATCCGCAGCAATTTCCCGAAGCCCTATTTCATTGACATCACAGCAAATCAATCTAGCTCCTAGGCGACTCAACAGAATGGCGGCAGCCCGCCCTATGCCTGAGGCCGCCCCGGTTACAAGAAATGAACGGTCTTCCAGGTGGAATGGATTGAAACTCATGCTATTCATATAGCCATTTTCCGCATGATTAGATCACCGATAGCTCGCCTATCTACTTGTTATGATTTTCAAGATAAGCTTTTAAATCACCAACGGTTGTAACACTATCTAGATCTCTAGAACTAATATTAATTTTATAATCCGAGTCTGCCATTGCGATAATCGATAAGACAGTTAGTGAATCCCAAACCTCAAATTCACGAAGCACCTCTTCATCTTTGACCGCCTCCGTTTCTAAGATTTCAGCCAACTTATTATAAAATTGTTCTTTTTCCATTGCTACCCTCCTGGAAAAACTTATTGATAATCTAGCATCTCACAGAATCTTAATGGGCCAATGTCCATAAGCATAGAACTCCAAGTAAGGCCGACCCCGAAGCCAGCCAGACACATTCGGAATTGCTCCTTAAGCAGCCGACCTCCAAGATTAAACGTAATTGCTGTCGGCACAGTCACGCCGCTCGCATTTCCGAAATTTTCTACGATGTTGCTCGGCATCTTATCGTAGTTAATCTTCATTTTATCAGCTAATTTATGGAGCATAAACTTATTTGGCTGATGAAACATAAAATAATCAACGGCATCAATCGGCGTGTTGGCAAATTCCATTAGGCTGCAGATCATTAGGGGTACTTCGGTCTGGACAAAGTTAAAGACAGCATCTCCTTTCATAACCAAGTTATCTTTTGCTCGAAAATTCCCACTTTCATCCTCTTCCAGTATTGCAGTAGTCGCAGAAGAGGGATGACGAAAGCCGCCGGCAGGAATCATGAGTGCGTCAGCTTGGGTGCCATCCATCTTCAAATTGGCGAATATCGTGGAATTGGAAATGTCCTTTTCGATTACTGTCACAGCCGCTCCGTCACCGATCAAGGGGTAACTGTTTCTGTCCCTTTTTGACACTTTCCGGCTCAGGACATCGGCATTGAGCAAAACAACTCGGTTTATACTCTCCTGATCTAATAGTAAGAAAGACTCAATAAGACCGATTTCATAGCCGGCGCATCCCTGGCTGATATCTAGGCATAGAATGTCTTGTTTCAGCTCTAACCGCCCTTGAATAATGTTACTGGTTGGCGGCATGAAAAAGTCCGGCGATTGTGTAACTAAGATGACCGCGTCAATTTCTTGCTTATTCAATAAACCTTTGTCAAATAAATATCTAAGTCCAAAAACGCAGAGATCTGAGCCGCAAACTTCTCCGACGACGATCCTATGCTTATTATAGCCCATCGCCAACTTAAGTTTTAATGATTTGGCCATAGGAAAATTATAATTGGCAATCTCTTCCTCAAAAGGAACTTCGTTGGCAGGAAGAACGGTCAATATCCCCGCTATCTTTTTATTATGAAATTTAAAGTTCATGCATGAACTCCATTCTTAACAAGGAGTTTTTTAATGGTATCCAGATTCGCAAAGTTTTCCGGGACAATATCAATTCCATCGATAGAAATTGAATACGTTTCATCCAGTTCTGTCACTAAATTAACAATGTCGAATGAATCCAGCATCCCGTCATCAAAAAAACTAGTAGATTTCTGAAAATCAAATTCCGGCCTTATTCGGGAAAGAATTGACAATATCTTATTTTCCATAATGCATATGCCTTTTATTAGCGAGAATTATATCTGTCAAGTCGTCTTCGATGTACCCATAATGCATATATCGTTTTATTGCGTTGTCATTGGCTATGATGACCCAGAGAATGAATCTTGAGGCCTGATAGGATAAAGAAAAATAGCTTCTCATTAGCATGGAGCCGACATGTTGATCCCGATAATCAGGATTTACAAACCACCGTCTGAGGTGGGATGTTAATCCGGAGAGATTTAAATGTAACAGCCCTGCGATCACCCCATCCCTTTCAACCATAATGATATTCTTGATCTCTATTTCACGTCCTAATTCGTCAATATTAGGAATTTGTTCCGCATATCGATCAAAGTTATTATCCAGGATATTGTGGATTCGTTCTTCATCTCCCTTCGAGGCGAATCTGACGTGTTCATGAAATACTGCATTCTGGATATCCACGCCCTTGACCCTGCTCATCCGGACCAAGGAGCGATATTGAAAAAATTTATTGGCTAGGAAGGCGTTCAGAATAGGAGATATCTCTTTTTGTTTTGTTAAGACATCCGCCACAATGATATCAGAGCGACTTGATAGCTGTGTCAGGCCTTTTCCCAAGTCTTCAGAAGAGGGGGAGATGTAAAAGAGATGATAGAAATCATATTCCTTTTTATAGAAGAATAAAGTATCCCCAATCTTTTCATAATAAAATAGCCCTTTGCCGACCCAATATTCGGTATTCTCCTTATTGAAATAATAGTTTGTCAATAATTTTCGATGTGCAAATTTCATGGCATCCGTCTGCTCAAGGACAAAAAGAGGGCTTTCTATTAATTTCATGTCTTGTTTTCGTGTAATTTGGTGTTTAGCAGGTTACGGTCGATTTTCCCATTGGGATTCCTGGGCAATTCCGATAGTTGATAAAAAACCGTGGGAAGCATGTACTTAGGAAGAAGTTTCATTAGTTCTTGCCGAAAAACGGATGGGGATATTTCCTCCTTTGCTTCATAAAATAGAGTAATTTCTTTCTTAGTTCTATTATAAAGCACGCAGACATTATTTATGAGGCCAATTGCGCTGAGAACGGCGTGCTCAATTTCCCCGAGCTCGATTCGGTATCCGAGATGTTTAATCTGAAAGTCCTTCCGGCCGATAAACATAATCTCGTTCCTGTCATTCAAATAGACGAGATCTCCCGTACGGTAAATAATTTCGCGGTAGTTCGAATTTATTGGATTCTGCACAAACGCTTTGCTCGTATTTTCAGGATTGTTCCAATAGCCTAAGGCTAGTCCCGTTCCCCGAACACAGAGCTCACCGGGCTCTCCCGGTTTGGCTATAAGATTCTCGTCATTTAAGATCAGGATATTCGTATTCCGGCATGGTAAGCCAATTGGGATAGGTTCATTATCAGAGAATTCGCGGTCTACGATATAATACGTGCAATCTAACGTAATTTCGATTGGTCCATATAGATTGATATATGCCGCGTTCGGCAAATATTTCCGCCAGTAGTTAAGGTGCTTGGTCGGAAATACTTCGCCTGCAAATAGAATTTTCCGCAGTGGGGGAAGCTTAACCCTGCTCAAAATATCCAGAGTGGCAATATTGACCATCACAGTGGGAACCCAAAAAATAAAATTGATATTATTAGCCTCCAAATATTCCATTATCCTTGCAGGGAACGCCGCGAGCTTATCTGGGATCAATACGATTGTTGCCCCCCTGGAAAGGCAAAGACATAATTCAAAACTGTAGATATCAAAAAACACCGGCGATAAGCTCCCGATGATTTCATTCTCATCGATGCGGAGGTGCTCTATAGCCCAATCGGTGAAATCGATGAAGCTCCTGTGGTTCAAGACAACACTTTTTTGTAATCCCGTGGATCCCGAAGTGTTGATAATGCAGAGGGGGTCTGTATCGATTAGGGTTTCTAACCTATTGAGAATTCGCTCATTATCATAGTGGATATTGTTTGTGAGTGCGTCCTCAATCATAATTAGTCTTGAAGGCATGATGCCATACTCTTCGAAGGAAGTGGCAAGTTCACGTGTGGATATTATTAATCGTGGTCGTATGTTATCCAGAAGATCTTTAACTCGTTGACTTGGAGATTTAACATCAAGATTGACGTATATATTCCCACTATATATAATCCCCAGATCAGCGACAATAACATTAGCGCACTTTGGGAGAAAAACAGCGATGGGCTCGTTTTTATAATCGCCATTATGAATGATTTCTGAAGCCAGTTGTTTTGATAATATTTCGAGTTGTTTGATTGAGTAAGTTACATCTTTATCAATAATCGCAGTCTTTGATGGGAATCTGCGGAGAGTATTTTTTTCAAAATATTCCAGTATATTGATTTGCATAATCCACAATCCTAATGGTCCAGATTATAATTCGTTTTTTATAAAAGGGAAGCAGGATTTCCGAACACGGTCTTCGGCTCGGAAATGTTCCGGATAACTACGCTTCCAGCTCCAATTCGAGCAAAATCGCAGATTTTTCGTTTAGGGATTATTGTTGCTCCTGACCCAACATAGACACTCTTCCCTAATTCGGAATGACCTCCGATCGTGATATTTACCATAAGAGAACTATAATCGCCAATCCGGACATCGTGTCCGAGTTTCGTTCCTCCATTGACGGTTACAGCTCTTCCGATTTCAACGCCTGGGCCTATAAATGCTTGCGGGCAAATTACGCTCCCCTTACCGATTCTTACGTATTTGCCGATGAATACGTCCGGAGCCACATATGTGAGGAACGTCACCTTATCTTTTAGCTGGTTAAAGATCTTCTTCTTATTTATTGGATTAGAAATGGCTAGGAGTGCCAAATCTCCTTTTTTAAATGTGAAATCACTTATGGTCGAGAGAATTCTATAATCAGAACGAAATCCAGCTAGTGCATTTACGTCATCATCCAGGAAACCCGTAATATTCCAGTCAGGTTTCTTTATAGGCATCAGGTCAAGATAAGTCTCCAAATCTCTTCCAAAATCGCTGGCTCCCAAGATAAATAATCTTTTTAATGGCATTTTATCAAACTCCTTGGAACAATCTCGTCCCCGCTGGGTTATAAATCCTTCGAGCCCCGGAATCCCGGCATTGTAACATGATTGTCGTGCGAGATACCCTCTTTTGAAAATACCTTCACGAAGGTAATCAATAGAATTCGCAGATCCAACGCTAATGAAACGTTATCAACGTACCAATTGTCAAGCTCAAATTTCTTTTCCCAGTCAAGTGCATTTCTTCCATTAATCTGCGCCCACCCGGTAATTCCAGGTCTTACGTCCATTCGCCGTGCTTGTTCAGAGGAATAAAGCGGCAAATATATGTGTAATAGAGGGCGAGGCCCAACAAGACTCATTTCTCCACACAGGACATTAAATAATTCGGGTAATTCGTCGAGCGACGTCATGCGCAGAAAGCGCCCGAACGATGTCAGCCGTTCAGCGTCAGGGAGTACATTCCCGTGCGCATCGTAAGCATCCGTCATAGTACGGAACTTAAGAAGGGTGAATAACTTTTCGTTTAACCCAGGTCGCTTTTGGTAGAAGAATATCGGCGTGCCAAGCTTTACTAGCACGAATAATGCAATCACGCCTATGATCGGCGTAAAAACACATAATACGAAAATAGTGCATAATATATCAAAGAATCTTTTGCCAAACTGCTTATACATGCCTAGCACTCTGATATTGAAGCTTGGATTAATGTCTTTTCTATCTTATCAATCAAAGCTTCTCGATTAAACTGTATCCTCACTGCCTGCTGCCCTCGGTCTCCCATCGCCTTCCGCTCGTCAGCGGACATCCTTAGAAAAGTTTGCACTGCCTCGGCCAGGGCCTCTGGCTTTCCCGGAGGGCACGAGATACCCGCTCCTGCTTCAATAACGAGGTCCGCTCCGTCGCCGGCAAGAGCGGCAAGAATTGGCTTGCCACTAGCCATATAATTCAGGATCTTATGCGGAATAGTGATTCGGAACAAAGGATCGTCCTTGAGATGAACCAGCAGTACGTCGGCAAGAGCGTAAAGTCCGGGCATGGCGTTATGGGGAAAGCGCCCGAGGAAGCGCACATTGGTAATTAGTTGATCCATGGCCCTTTTTTCAAGACGCGGCAATGCGGTCCCATCACCTACGAAAACAAATTGGATTTCCGGGTGATCTTTAAGGAGCTTTGCGGCTTCAAGGATTGTCTCCAAGCCCTGGGCTTCGCCGATATTCCCGGCGAATAAAATGTTAAAACGATTAGCCAAGCCCATACCGTGCGCGAGCTTTGCGTCCGGCGCGATGCCCTTGGTGGGATCGCCTTCCATCCAATTTGAGATAACCCGCACTTTCTCGGATGACACGCCCTTGTCAATCAGGTTCTTCCTAAATCCGGGAGAGATGGCCAATATCAGAGAGGCCTTCGCGTAAATCCATCGGGCAAAACGCCCTACGCTCGACAACAGAAAGGGGCTTTTGATCATTCCCGTCGCACTCAGGGTCTCGGGCCACATGTCCTGAATCTGGTATACGAAATGAATACGCCATAGGCGGCTGAGAATCCAAGCAGGAAATCCTATCGTAAGAGGCGGATGGTAGACAAATATAACGTTCTGTCTGGGCACTAGCCAAAATCCAAGAATCGAACTGGAAAGAGCAAAGGAGACGTAATTCAGCACGCGTTTAATGTTAGATAGACTGTGATCCAGATAAAGAGGGACTCGGATCACAGGCACGCCTGCCAGCATTTCCCGTTGGTATAGACGCAGGCGATAACCAGGATAGAGGTTGCCTGAAGGATAGTTTGGAAAACCAGTCAGAACCGTGACATCATGTGACTTAGCTTGTAAAGTCTGAGCCAATTCCTGAAGTAAGACGCCAGGTTCAGGCGGATACCATTGGGTTAAGAGCAAGATCTTCATCGCCCAGAGAAAGGCACTATTCTAAGATAGCGGTTTCCGCCATACTACACGATTCACGTAGTCCGTGTAGCTCATGATAATCCGCACGATTTTCTCGGAGACATTCGGAACATCATAGTCGCGTACAGTCTTTAGCAACCGACGCTCGCCGCGAGGTTGGTTCTCGAGAATCTCCAATCCCTGGCGAACGCGTTCCCACTCGAGTCCGACCATCATCATCGCACCCTCCTCCATCCCTTCCGGCCTTTCATGGGCTTCGCGGATGTTCAACGCGGGGAAATTGAGGATGTTCGATTCCTCTGTGATCGTGCCGCTATCGGACAATACGACTAAGGCGTTGATCTCTAGTTTTACATAATCGAGGAACCCGAACGGCTTAGAGAGCAAAATATTCGGCTGCAACTGCGGTTTCGCGGCCTCTATTCTCTGCCTGGTCCTTGGGTGTGTGGTTACGATGACGCGCTTACCGTATTTTTTAGACAGCCCATTCAAAATCCGGATGAAAGCATCGAAATTAGTGGCCGAATCTACGTTTTCTTCCCTATGAGAACTGACTACGTAGTATTCCCCAGCCCTCAAGCCGAGGCGTTCAAGTATATCCGATTTCCGAACCTTGGCCATATAATAATGAAGGACTTCGTACATCGGGCTTCCGGTCTTTATGATCCGGTCTGGCAGAATCCCCTCCCTGAGAAGGTACTCCCGTGAGATCGAACTATAAGGCAGGTTGATATCGGCGATATGGTCTACGATCTTCCGGTTGATCTCCTCGGGTACGCGTTGGTCGAAGCAACGGTTGCCTGCCTCCATATGGAAGATGGGAATCTTGAGGCGCTTAGCCGGGTAGGCGGCCAGGCAGGAGTTGGTATCGCCCAAGACCAGAAGGGCTTGGGGATTTTCTTTTTGAAGAACTTCATCCATTTTGGCAATGATTCGGCTTATGGTCTCACAAGCGGTCTTCCCCGCGGCATCGAGGAAAATATTTGGTTCACGAATCTCTAAATCTTCAAAGAATATCCGATTGAGCTCATAGTCATAGTTCTGCCCCGTATGCACGAGAATGTGGTGGCATTCCCGATCCAAGGCGGCGATGACTCGGGAAAGGCGGATGATCTCGGGCCGAGTGCCGACGACGGTCATGACCTTGAGCTTGTTCATGCTCTTACCTCTGCGGCGTACGTATCGGGTCGGGCGGGGTCGAAGACTTCGCTTGACCAAAACAACACGATGAGTTCTCCCATACCGACATTTTCCATAGAATGAGTCCAGCCCGGCGGAATGTCAACCACTCTCATATCATGGCCCTTGACCGGATACTCCACGGTCGCTCCCGAGAACATATGACGGAGGCGGATGATCGCCTCACCCTCGAGGACGATGAACTTTTCGACCTTGAGGTCATGATAGTGATTTCCGCGGGTGATTCCTGGCCCGGTCCTGGATATGAAGATTTGGCCATGGCCGTCGAGCTTGAGGAGCTCTGCAAGCGCGCCGCGATGGTCCCTTTTTTGAGGCAAATCATATGCCAGAGAATTTTCGGGCAAATAGGACATATACGTGCCGAAGAGGCGGCGGTCAAGTGGGTCCTCCAGGCTCGGCTGGTCCAGCGACTCCCTGCAGGAATGAAAGGCCTGAAGTTTTTCTGCGAGATGGCCCAGTTTCACCCGGAAAGTTGGTTTGACATCAACAAACGCCGCGCCTTGAACCTTATCTGTTCGGATTAGCACCGATAAGAACATAGCTATAACATCGTCCACATGAACAATCTCGATCTCCCGGTCCTGGTCGGAGATTTGGATGGGCAATCCGTTAGCTATGTTATGGCAAAATGTCGCCACCACGGAATTATAGTTCGGGAGGCACCATTTCCCGAAAACGCCCGGCAGGCGGAAGACCGCCACTTTTGCCCCTGTTGATCGGCCGAAATCCTTAAGAATCTCCTCAGCCTTCCTTTTCGACAAGCCATAGGGATTATCCAATACGGCCTGGACAGAGGATGCAAAAACCAGGTACGGATTCCGCCCCAACCGACTTAATGCGTCGCAGAGATAAGCCGTGAACTCTACGTTTCCGCTGATAAACTCGTCATGATCTCGGGGGCGGTTCACGCCTGCCAGATGATAAATCACATCGGCCGAAGCGAGCGCTGCTTCCAAAGATTCGGGAGGTGAATCAAGATCATATTCATAAATAACATGATCGCGATTCCGCCGGAGCGCGACTATAAGGTTTCGGCCAAGGAATCCTCTTGCGCCTGTTACTAGAATTTTCATTTTCGTTTGTCGTCTAATGTATAATCCGTCCTGTTTTCAACGCTTCCTGAACAATTTCCAAATGGAGAAGCATCTCCACAAGCTCTTCGACATCAAGTCTGCGCATTATGTGTGAATTATACTCCTGCTGGATGGATATTTTTCGTTTCCCTTCTGTAAAGTAACAAGAATAATTTAAGTCTCGGCAATCCGCGGGCACTCGATAATAATCCCCAAGATCTTCAGCTTTAGC
>Ga0315285_10006715_pt1 | contig 11869 bp, 33 predicted proteins | sample YL17G09_36_MG_FD_203698 | JGI IMG/M metagenome (GOLD analysis project Ga0315285, IMG submission 203698) | Sediment microbial communities from Yellowstone Lake, YNP, Wyoming, USA - YL17G09_36 | ecosystem: Environmental > Aquatic > Freshwater > Lake > Sediment | place: USA: Wyoming | collected... | reverse complement strand
AGAAATAGGAGCTATAGATTATAACTCTCTGAGATCTCAATGTATTCGTCTTGTTAAAAAAGCATGTGGTCGATACAAGATTCACGATATTCTTTTTAATAAATCAATTAAAGAAGATGTGTACGCTGATATCTATATCACGTCTATATTAAAGACTTTAGATGGATATAAAAAAGAGAAAGGAGCCTTTTCAACATACTTCTTTTATAAAGCGTGTTCTAGTGCTAGAAACGAAGTAGGTAAGTTAAAGCGTAGAATTAAATTAAATAACTCGTATTCGTTCGATGATACTAGAGGAATAACTAATCCTAATACTTCAAAATATCAAGGAGACCAAGATGATTAGAAAAAAAGAAGAAAAGAAACCAATAGAAAAAGTTCCAGATGAAGTCAGAGATGATCTAGAGTGCTGTGAATGTGGAAGTACTGTAGACTCAAATGGTGCTATTTGTCAAAGCTGTTGTGATGATTTGACGAACCAAAAAGAAGATGCAGAAGCTGAAAAAGAAGATCTTGAGCTCGAAGTAGGTAAACTTAAAGAAAAGATTAATAAAATGATTGATATTCCGGATATAAAGTGGCCGTTGATTAAAGAGCAATTTAGGGAGGAAGAATAACATGAAGAAGAAACCTAAGTTAATCAAGTGTCATAAAATAGAAAAATTAACTTGGTGTGAATTTTACGATGTCTATGGAATCTCTCTTATTCTAGAAAAAGATCCCACTAATAGGTATTGTCAGTCTAGACTATTAGAGTTAGCTGATAAATATATTAAAATAACCAACTACGCTTTACGATGTGAATTAAGACACTTTATAGATGGAGGTTATTGCGGTCATAGACGTTCAAAAGGATATTATGTAGAAGATTTAAATAATTTTGTATTACAAAAATTAGGATTAAAAGTTAACTGGAGTAGAAAACGATTAAAGCTTACGTCTAGTCAAGCTTGGATGTTATTTCTTAAAGGTACTTGGGCTTACTCGTATGGTGGAAGAAAGTGGGGTAAGATAGCTCGAGCCTGTGAAGAACTAGAATCCGCTAGAAGGTATTCGTCCTATAAACTAATATTAGAAAGAATTGATAGATTAAACGATCTAGAACATAACAACGCATTATATTTAAAAGATCACACTACCTTTGATATCCAAGAACATTTGACTCGTAAAGCTATAGCAAATCCTTTACAGATATTTGATAACTGTCACTCGGATATAAAAGACATAGGAAAGGAGTTATATGACAGCAGAATTAGAGAATATGCTACTGCGTAAATACCCTAAAATATTCAGACAGAAAGATCTCCCGATGACTCAAACTTGTATGTGTTGGGGTTTAGAATGTGATTTAGGATGGTATAAACTTATAGATGACCTTTGTTATAATATTCAGAAGCACTGTGATGAAGTAGGATTTCAAGTAGAAGCTTCTCAGGTTAAAGAGAAGTATGGGACTTTATCTTTTTATGTTAGTAGTGCAGACGATTATGTGTTCGACTTAATAAGTAAAGCAGAAGAGGAGAGTGCTCATATATGTGAAGAATGCGGATCTAAAGAAGGAGTAACTCAGACTGAAGGCTGGATTAGAACTCGTTGTAAAGTATGTATGAAAAAGTATAAAGATGAAGGGGAGGATTAAAATGTTTTAGAGAACTTAAATGTCCTATTACCGGAATAGATATTATGACTAGATTTAATCTACCCGCAGGACCTGAAATAGGTAGATTAAAACAAATAGTAATAAACGCATTATTATCAGGAGAGTTAAAATTAGACGAGCCTAAAGAAGTATATTTACAATACTTAGAGGAGCATCAATGAGAACAGGTTATTGGGCAAGAGCTCATGAAGATAGACATGATACAAGAACAACTAAAGTTCATATTGAAAAAGATGATAAAGGGCTGTGTGGATATATTCCTCATAAAACAATGAAGTTTCAATGGTGTGCAATGGATGTTTATTTACCTTATGTAGAATGTAAGAAGTGTAAAGAAAAATATCAACGTATCGAAGAAAGAAGTAAACTAAAACTTCGTAAACCTTGATCCTGGAAATGAAAGAAAAAATCGTAGCAAAGTGTACCCACTGCGGAATGGTTCAAATAGTAACCTTTAACGGAAGATGGGTCACTGAAGACTCTACTGTATTTCGTAAAGTTATTTGTGAAATATGTAATGATCCTTTTTTAATTAAACAAGAGGATTTTAAAGATGCTAACTAAGAGAACTAAGCTACCGGTATATTACGAAGGAGACTCAGAAGGGGAGATAGTTAAAGTACTTGAAATCTTTACGTTACGAACAGCTAACGGAGATGAATTAAGTGCATATGTTGTGTCAAATCGCCCAGGGGGTGTATCTCATTGTGACTTTCGTTACTGTAATAAATATAAAGAGTGTACTAAACTCAGAACTTGTTGGGAACTAAAACAGTTTAATAGACTTTTTACAAAGAAAGTATCTAACCTAAAAGGTATTTTATTATTATGAAAGCCACACGTAAAGAAGATTTTAAGGTAGGAGAAATTTACGAAACCTCCCTTACTCTCTCAAAAAGGGTTATGATTATTAAAGTAACTGGGTATTCTAACTCTGAAGCAGGATATATTACTTACAATCACTTAACTTCTATAGATCGTAATGGAATAGGTATGTTTCATTATAGTTCTCTATTTGCGAATAATCTTATTAAAGTATCTAAAATTAAAGCAGCGTTACTATTATGAAATTTAAAATAGGACAGATATATCAGATTAAAACTTCCTATTCTGATATAGTATTTGAAGTTACTAAGAGAGTTATTAAGTCTCCTTCTCTTATAGTTATTCATTACAAAATAATACAAGGAGTAGAAAAGCCTTCCCTACGACAAAATTTTGATATGGACTCTCCTTGGGCTGCCACGTGTGTTCTAGTCCCCAAATTAAAAGCACATTTATTATTTGGAGAAAGATGACATTTTAAAAAGGTATAAGTGGAGGTGAAGAGATGAAAAATAATAAATACTGGATACAAAAAGTGTATTGCATAGTTTGTCCTGATGGCACGGCATATGATTATGTGTATTCCAAGAAAGAGGCGGATAAGATAGTCAAACAATTGAATAAAGACTGCGGCAATATTGGAATGGAAGGATAGTCACGAGTGCCACTTGGAAACAGGAGAAGTGTTTAAATAAAACGGAGGGGGATTTAAATGTATATAGAAGGCGATGTAATAAATTCTTTAGGTGTAATAGAAAAGAATCATTGCGGGTTGCCGTGGTTGGCTGGACAGGATGGATTATATTATGGGGTTTTGCAGGTTAGATTATTTTCTAACTACGAATCAGTATATATAGACGCGGTATCGGGAAAAATATTATCACAGGATGAGATTAACGAAAGGTTGAACAACGAGAAATTTAATTAAGGAGGTTTACTATGCCATATGTACCAAGTAAGAAAACAAAAGGTCACGTTGAAAAGTATGGAGAAGATGATAGAGCAGTATTAGATCCATTCATTACTAAATTAGCTATTGCTTTATCAGTAGAAATTGATACTAACTATTCTACAAAAAATAGTTATGTATCAGCATTTAAAAATGTATTAGAGGGTTGTCGGGTACACCCAAATGATTTGAAAGATAATGCGATTGAATTAGGAAATACCATCAAGAAAGTTTCTGACAAATATGGTTATGAAGGAGCTTATTTAGGAGAATTGAATTATTCAATAACTCGTCTAATTCAAGAGGTACCTCAACAAATGGTTAAGTTGGGTAAATGGAAAGAAGAATTGAGATATTGGCTTTATGCCGTTACAGTAGATTCTTTAATTGCTATGGCTAATAGAACTGATTTAGCTATAGGAGAAGCAGGTGTTTTTGAAGATATTAAAGATGAATATAAGCGCAGAGTCAATCCAGCATATGAGGCAGTTCAAATTGTTAAATCAGGTGATTGTTACAACACTCCTTATCATACGGTTCTAGTTAAAGCTGAGGGTATAGATGCTGTAACAGGAGAAAAAGTAATAGGTTGGCAAGAAATTATGGTTGATTTTACTAAAGTAGAACAAAAAAGATATTAAAGGAGGTTCAAGATGAGTTGGACTAAAAAAGGAAAACCATCAGAATAATATGCATGTAATTAAAAAAGTTATTCCTCCAGATCCGCCAGACAAGGTGGCAATTAAGTTGATTATAAAAGAAATAAAAAAATATTATCCGTTGATATATATAACATATCTTGATTACGGAAGTATTTATTCGACGATACGTCTTACTTATGGATGGTGGGACTTCTGTTATATTTATGCTGACAAAGATTTAAGCCGTATTAGCGTACATGTTAAAAATCCTAGAGGGATTAAGAATACATGTAAAGCAGTTCAGGAGGCGGAAATTAAGTTAGCTGAATTAAGTCTATCAAACTTTAAGTTAGATATAGAAGTAAAAGAAGATTGGTAAAATATGCAAGATCCATTTACTATATTTCTTTTAAGCTGGCAAGGATACATTTGTTTTTGGGGACTATTTATTTTATTATTTTATTTAATAATGTATATATTAGAGGACTAATATGATTATTAAAGAAGGTAAGAACGTCCCTATAGCTAGTTGGTGTAATAATCCTGAAGAAGAAGCTTTAAAGCAAGCATATAATTTATCTGCATTACCTTTTGTATTTAGAAAAGTTTGTTTAATGCCTGACACTCATTGTGGGTATGGAATGCCTATTGGAGGAGTAGTAGCTACTAAAGGAGTAGTAGTCCCTTTTATGGTAGGAGTAGATATAGGGTGCGGCATGTGTGCAGTTAAAACTTCTTTAAGAATAGAACAAATGTCTCAAGAGATAATTAAACGTCTCTTTGGAGGGTCTAAAGAATTTCACGGGGGGATAAGAAGTTATATACCAGTTGGGTTTAACCGCCATAGTAAAAAACAAGATGAAAGCTTGATGCCAGAACGTTGTACTAAAATTAGCTATCCAATTATTGAAAGAGAATATGAGTCGGCACTACATCAATTAGGAACTCTTGGTGGAGGAAATCATTTTATCGAAATTCAGAAAGATCAAGACGGATATATCTGGATTATGATACACTCCGGTTCAAGAAATCTAGGATATAAAGTAGCAGATTATTATAATAAATTAGCAATTTTTCAAAATGATCGTTGGTATAGTTCCGTTCCTAAAGAAAATCAATTAGCATTTCTACCTATAAATAGTGAAGAAGGATCTAACTACTTAATTGAAATGAAATATTGCGTTAACTTTGCTTATGCTAATAGAAAGTTAATGATGGAAAATATTAAGAAATGTTTTTTAGAAGTCATTCCCGAAACTACTTTTGAAGAGATGATAAACATAGCTCATAATTACGTAGCTATAGAAAATCATTTTGGTAGTGACGTATGGATTCATCGTAAAGGAGCTACTCTAGCCAGAGAAGGAACTATGGGAATTATACCAGGATCTCAAGGCTCAAGTTCATATATAGTTAAAGGAAAAGGTAATCCTGAATCTTTTATGTCATGCTCTCACGGAGCTGGTCGTAAAATGAGTAGAACTAAAGCCCAAGCAAACTTAAATCTAGAAGAAGAAATAAAAAAGTTAGATAGTCAAGGAATAGTTCACGGAATAAGAACAGTAAAAGATTTAGATGAGGCAGCGGGAGCTTATAAAGATATAGACATTGTTATGGAAGAACAAAAAGATCTAGTAGAAATAGTAACTAAATTAAGTCCTATAGCTGTTATAAAAGGATAAAATGGAAGTAGTTGAAAGAGATTTCGAAAAAGTCGCTCGAGAAATTTTACGCAACACGTCTAAAGGTTTTGATTTAGAAGATTCATGGACATATTTCTCATCGGACGATCCAGATATACGTTTAAAGAAAAAACGTTATTTAATTTTCCCAGGATATAAAATAGGATATATACATGTACAAGACGGGCGCTACGGACGCAAAATTGAGTTTCATGTTAGAGATAATAATTATTTATCTGAGATTGTTAACTGGGCTAAGGAAGTTGAAATTGATTTAGCTAAAGAAAATTTACAATTTTTTAAAGCAGAAGTATCTGTTCATAAGGATTGGTGAGATGAGAGTAGGAAAGGATTGTCCACATTATAAAGATTCACAATGCACAGCTTCTAAATTATATTTAGGCATTGAGTTTCATAGTTGTCAATGTGTATGTTCATATTGTTGTAAAGAAAGATGTTTAGACCATATGGGGCAGCACCCTGACTATTGGAGATGTAAAAGATATATTAGAATGAATAACATAGATAAACTTATATATAAATTATTTGATAACAGTGGATATTAAGAAAACTTAAATAGATTAAGTTGTTAAAAGTATATAATATGAATTGGCAAAATTGGTTTTATCTATTAAGGCACTCTAAATATCTTAGATGGAAATTTTTGATATTAGGGTGTCTTATAGGTCAACACTGTGTGATATCTCTAGGAGAAAAGAGATATTGTATTTATTGTGAGAAGGAGGAAGTAAATGAAAAAGTTAAAGAAATACGTTAAAGATTTAGAATATCTATCAGAAGAATTAGATGCTATCGCTACGGCTTATAGATCAGAAGCAGGAGATATAGAATATAGATTATCTTCTAGCAAGAAATTTAGCAATTATAAATCAGAAGAATGGAAGAAAGCCTCTAAGTTATTATCGCTGTTAGATAGTACTATATATCAAATAGAGGAATTAGCTTCAGACATTGATAACATTGTTTCAGATATGGAATAAATAATGGTTATTCTTGACATTATATGTGCTATTATTACTATATTAGCTATTAATAATGTAGTAAGAAATAGATACTGGTGGTTAGTTTACTCTCTAGCTGCTTTTCTGTATACCTTCGTTCGTATTTCGGCTCATCAATACGGATCTTTAGTATTAGAAGTATTCGCTATAGTTATAGGAGTACTTAATTTTAGGAGAGCTAAAATTCATGGAAGATCCAAAAATAATAGAATCTAGACAGAAAACGCTAAAATACGTTCTTTATTTATCCGCGCTGGTATACTTCGGCCAAGGAATAGAATCCTTACCCTATCAACCCTTCAAGTTCTATCTAAAGAATTTAGGGTGGACTCCTTCAAAAGTAATGTTTGTAGGTTCTCTTTTAACCTTAGCATGGTTAATTAAACCAGTTATAGGATATTTAGTAGATAGATTTGCTAGTAAGAAGTTATGGGTTTTATCTTCCGCTCTTACAAGTTGCGTTATATCTTGTTTAATAGGAACTATTAACCTCCCGTTAGGATTAATTTTATTATTAATGGGAGTAGCTAATTGGAATGCAGCGGTAAGAGATGTAGCAGTTGATGGGTTAATGTGTGTTACTGGAAAAGAGAGTCAAGCTACCGGAGCTATTCAAAGTGCACAATGGATAGCTGTTACCTTCGCAGGAGTTCTAGTAGGATTTTCAGGGGGGTGGATTGCCGATCACTTAACCTTTAAAAATGCATTTTTAATATTAGCTCCTTTCTATTTACTATTATGTTTTTATATCCTTAAATTTGGGAAAGAAAAACCTAAAGAAGTTCTTCCTACACTTAGTAAGTATAAAGAACTATTCACTAATAAAAGATTTTTAGGAGCGTGCTTATTTTTATTTCTATATATGTTCTCCCCTTCGTTTGGAACTCCATTATATTATATAGAAACAGATAAGTTTAAATGGTCTCAAACCTTTATAGGAACTATTGCTAGCATAGGAGCTATCTGTAGTATTATAGGAGCTGTAATATATTATAAAATAAGTAAAATAATAAATGTTAAAAAATGGCTAGTAACTTCTGTATTTATCGGAGCGTGTACTTCATTAGCGTATTTATACTTTACCCCAGTTACTGATATAGCATACGCAATTATCTTCGGACTTGTAGGAATGATAATACATTTAATAGCTATGGATTGGATGGCTAGAACTACGTTACCTGGCATTGAAGCTACCTCATTCGCATTACTTTGTAGTATAAGTAATCTAGCAGGGACAGTATCTACCTGGACAGGAGCATGGTTATTACCGATCGTAGGGTTACAACCATTAATAATACTAAGCGCAGTAACAAGTTTTGCTTGCTTGCCTTTAATAAAGTTTATAAATAAAGAAGAACCAAAATGAATACTAGCCTGATTAGTCTTGCTAAAAATAAAGCACTTCAATCTTCATGTAGATATAAAGTAGCCGCTATAGGACTAAATAGAAAGGGAGATGTAATAGTTACTGCTGTAAATAAACCTATGTTTAGAGCGCATCATGGAGGGCAGCACGCTGAGATGGAAATAATTAGAAAGCGTAAAGGAGTCGCAAGTATTATTCTTTGTCGAGTTAATAAGTCTGGAGATCTTCTTCCTATAGATCCTTGTGAGAAATGTAGCAATGCTTGTATTAAACTAGGAATTAAATTATATTCTCTATATGAAAAAATCTAAAACATATTCACAAATAGTAGATGAAATTAATAATCCTTCAAGAGAAGCTTTTCTAAAGGATATTAAACAATTAAATAAAGTACGCTCTTTAAGAAAAAGAAATCAACCTAAAATTCTTGTTGATAGAAAATGGTTTAAAGAACAAATTCTTCATTGTGGTACATGCAAACATAGAATTAAATGTGTCTTAACAGGAGCAGATGAAACTATATCTAAAAAGTATGCTAACTCAGTATTATTTGAAATATATAGACAAGCGCGTGTCAACTATAAAGAAAATCAATTTAAAGCAGGGAGATACTTTCAACAGCAATATACAAACGTGCTATCAGGAGCAATAGGATATAGACATAAATTACGTAAGTTCGTAGGGACTATGTTAGATGAAGTACATAAATGTAACTTACTAAATACTTATGAATAATATTAAAAAGGATCTAAAGGCGACTTGATTATGAAAATGGAAAGAAATGAAAACGATTTAGTATTCTGCGTAGATTTTGATGGTACCCTATGTGAGCATAAATATCCAGAAATAGGTGCACCTATAAAACATCATATTGAACTATTTAAAAAACTACGTAAATCAGGATGTCAAGTGATATTATGGACATGTAGAGATGGAGCATATTTACATCAAGCAGTTGAGTGGTGTAAACAGCAAGGATTAGAATTTGACGCAGTCAATGAAGATTTACCTATTATTAAATCATTTAATAAAATGCCTAAAAGTAATAAAGTATACGCTGACTACTATTTCGACGATAAAAATATATCTCTTAAACAATTAGAAAAAATATTAGACGCTTGTACCTATGAAGGAGACTAAATGCATCCGCTATTAAAAGTAGGAGAGATTTATATAAATAGATTTGACTATTCGATCCTTGGACCAGGAGAAGGTGAACATGGAGAGGTAGTACAAATATTGGATAATGCCCCTTATGTAACCGCTAGCGGAATTTGCTTTAAAACTAAAATAGTTAGAGAAGGTAATTACCCTGCTAAAAATAGAAAATTAGGAAAAGTAGTCTTAACGAACGGAGATTGTATATCTAAACAATTTAAGATAAATAAATTAAAAGCAAGCTTACTATATGATGTTAAGTAAGTTAGTATTACTATTTATTCTATTTTTATTTAGTGGAGATATAAACACTAATATTCAGTTTAAAGCGCGACGAGATATAACGGCTTACGCTACTGAAGTAACTAAAGGGTATATTCAAATACAAAAACATCCTAATATATTTACTAAAGAATTTAAAGAACCCGTAGTAATTCGCCCGGCAAAAGATAAAACAGTTTTAGTTATTGATATTAAAGCAAACACTACATTTAGGTTAGAAGAAATAGGCGACTGGGATTTCAAGGTAACCTCTACTATACCGGTAACAATAATTATTAATCCCCAATTAGTAACCTTTAATATAGTAGAAATGAAATTTAAGTATTTACGTAAAACAAGAGAGTTATTGATATATCAAATAAATATATGAATAAGGCGGAGGTGAAGGAATGAAACTTCAACTAATATTTGGTAGAGATGGAATAGCAATAGAAGACTATATAGTAGTTGGAATATGTATAGTTGTGTTAGAGTTTAATATAGGTTTAGTATTGACCAAGAAGAGGTGGTAGAATGTCAACAGTAAATAAAGTAGGATATGTTTTAGTTGCTCTTGGAGGCATTATATTTTTTATTCTCTTATCTATAGCTATTATTGCTCTATTATTTTCAGATGCTCCTATCTTACTTAAAATCATTGTTGGCAGTGTTGTACTTACGTTAGTAGGAGCAGTTATAACAAACGTGGAGAGATAATAAATGACAAACCAATTTAGAACATATGACAAAGTAGAACGTTTAGGTAAGGAGGAAGTAGAAGGAATCCTTAACGGAACAGTCTACGTTTTTGAAAAGATAGATGGAGCCAACGTATCTCTCTATTGGGATAAAGAGAATGGGTTGGTAATATGTTCACACAACAATATAGTCTACTCAGATAAGTTTGGTGGCAACTTTAGAGGGATAGTAGAGTATGTAAAAGCCAATCCCAATATAGTAGAGATGGTAAAAAGACATTCACTTTGTATTTTCTATGGAGAATGGTTAGTACATCACACCATTAAATATCCTCCAGAATATATTAATAGAATTTGGTTCTTTGATATTTATAGTAGGGATATAAATAAATATTTAACTTGGAATGAAAATAGATATGTTTTTGAAAGTTATAAAGTAAACTATATAACGCTAAAAGATATATTACAAAATTCTAATATAGAAAAACTACAAGAGTATATGAAAGACAATCAATTTAAAGGAGAACCTCAACAAGAAGGAATAGTAATTAAGAACTATAACTTCATAAATAAATATGGAAGACAGCAATGGGCTAAGATTGTAAACGAACAATTTAAGGAAGTAGCAAGAGAACCAAAAGAAAAATCTCAATTAGAAGTTAAGTTAGCTCAAAGGTATGTTACAGAAGCTAGAGTTGAGAAGATGATGAACAAGATTCTAGATGATAGTAGTCCTCAAAATGCAGAAGTTAATCGTAAGACAGGATTATCTGAAAAAGATAACCCCACGTAAATTACTTAGGTTAGCATTAATTGCTCATAGAGCAGTTGAAAGAGCTAACGAAAAGGTTAGAAGATTATATTGGGTTACAACTTTGCTTTGGAAACAAGACTTTGATAGTAGGAGGAAATCCAAATGAAAAAAACTCTGAGATGTAAAGTTTGTAAGACTGCAGAAGCTAAGAAATGGTACAATTGTGAGTGTTGTCTTGAATGTTATAAAAAAGGAAAATATAAAGATGAGCAAGTATAGAATTATATCAGATGGAGAAGTTATATCCCAAGATAGTGAATCGTTACGTTCAGATGGCAAATGGGAAAAGACACCAGAACTTTTGGTTGGAATGATATTTGATAAAAAGAATAATCCAGATTGGTACTTTAGAGTTGAGGAGGACGAAGATGAAATGTAGCAAATGTGGAGAAGAGTTAGAAATAGTTACTACTAACTATGATGGTGTAGAAATAGAGCCATATTACAAATGTCCTAGATGTAGAACTGAGTACGATATTGAGGAAGACGAAGAGGAGAATTAAATATGGGTTGGGTATTAACTAAGAGGGGAAAGTAATGAATAGGAAAGCGTTTGATCCTCTATATTCTTTCTTCTTCAATCTTATGTGGATACAAGTTTTAATTACTGTTCTTTATTTCACAATAAGTAGTGGTTATGGAATTTTAGGAGTAGTTTTTACTCCGTTATGGATAATGTATGGAGTAAGTAGTTATGTGGAAGAATTAGAAAAAGAAGATAAAGAGTTAAAGAGATAAAATGAATAAGTTTAATAAATTTTTAGAATATGCGTTCACAAATAAATACTATAAA
>Ga0315285_10006714_pt1 | contig 11869 bp, 13 predicted proteins | sample YL17G09_36_MG_FD_203698 | JGI IMG/M metagenome (GOLD analysis project Ga0315285, IMG submission 203698) | Sediment microbial communities from Yellowstone Lake, YNP, Wyoming, USA - YL17G09_36 | ecosystem: Environmental > Aquatic > Freshwater > Lake > Sediment | place: USA: Wyoming | collected... | reverse complement strand
CTAGGTCAGCGAGGTTTCTCAAAAAAAAAGTTTAACACTCGCCTAGGAGAAGTTTTTTCTCTTGACAAACGCCTTTTAATGGGTGCTTCACTTCGTTCGCAATGACAATTTCTTTGACTTTTTACGACTTCATCATTTTTAAATGGATAGAAACCCACTATCTCTAAAAGTATATTTCGATTACTACTGACCCTGGTGTTATATCGCGGCCGTTCGGCTAGCCAGACTTGAACAAGAGTTGCAAGAGTCGATCGAGATCACCTGGAAGAGCTATCTTATTCGGGAAGAAGGTGTTACTACCTTTGACCACTACATCGCTTCTCATTTTCAACGCGCCAACCATCACGAAGAAGGAATCATCTTTAACCCTTGGACCGGAGGCCCCTACCCCACCTGGGGAATGCCCGCACTCAAGGCAAGCAAAGCCGCTGCGCTGCAGGGAAACGAAAAGTGGAGGAGATTTCATTTGGCCATCATGAAAGCCTTTTATACTGAGGGAAGGAATATCTCCTGTGAACAGGTCCTCTGGGAGATTGCAAAGGACACAGGGCTTGCCGTTGAAGAACTGAAACAAAAAATGGAAGATCCCAAGTGGGAGCACCTTGTGTATGAAGAAACCAGGGAAGCTCAGCAGGTGTATGGTATCCATGCTATTCCAGCGGTGGTGGTGGAAGACCGCTATCTGGTTGAAGGGGCCGTGCCACTTGCCCGCTACCAACAAGTAATAGAAGAGGTAAAATCCTCCTCCCGATTCAGTGATTAAGGAACGTACTGCTTACTTAAAAAATAATGTGCGCAATGGAGACCATTATGACCAACCAACAAATCCAAGAAATCATTAGCACTACCTTAGGGATCACCAAGGAAGTGGTCGCAATTAAGGTGTGGAGGAACGAACCAAAGGACATTAAAAAGTATGAAGGCAAGGCTTTCCCTGGTATGTGCACCCAGATTGGTGAACTACTCACCACCGGTAAAACCTTTTATACTATCCATGATCAGTGCTTTTGTACCGGTGGGGTTATTGCCACTGGGGTGGCACCACCCCTTTCTGAAGAAGAGAGAAACGAGATGATAGCGGTGCACTTCGAGATAAGTAGAGGGTATAAGGATGTAGAGACCGCTCTCTACTATGAAAAAGAGCTAGATAAACTGAAACCGGAGGTTAATGAAAAAAATGCCGCACTCCAGCTTGGATTGCTCAAAGACATTGCTGATCCAGATCTTGCTCTTATCTTTTGCAATCCAGAAGCAGCAGATATACTCAGCCGGACCTATTGCTATATAGTGGGTGAACCTATTCAGGGTTTTGGAGGAAATGGAGGCTGTGTGTTTGCAATCCAGTACCCCTATGCCACTAAGAAACCCACCTTTAGCTATAGCGATGTCGCCTGGAGAAAATATATCGGTTTGGCTCAAGATGAGCTCACCATGAGCTTTCCCTACCAAAGCCTTCTTAAATTTATAGAAAGTCTTCCTATGGTAGCCGAACTCTATCGGAACTATGGGGAGATGGGGGGGGGAGATGGGGGGGGGAGATGGGGGGGGGAGATGGGGCGCCCCAGAGAGGAAGCTATTGCTCTTTTAACTTGCTTTCTCTATTCTGGAAATATGCGTCTCTGACGGCAATATAGGGATCGAGCGCGGATTCCTTCAAGTCTTCATATTCACCAATGGTGAGGGAGGTCTCGTTAACTCCCTCATAACTGGAAATCCCTACTTTAATCAGCGGTGAGATGAGATAGGTGGAGGGATCAAAACCGGTATCACCAATTAATCCAAGGGTCCCTCGCACGCTGGAAGGTCCCAGGATAGGCCAGTTAATATACATCATAGGTTCCATCCCATAACGACCTAAGGTTTGATCAAAATCAACTTCTTGTGCTTTCATATTACAGAATGCTTTGGCGGGATCAAAAAAACCACATACCCCTATCGTAGTATTTATAAGAAACCGGGCTGGTTCAACCCCTATCCCCTTCACTTTCCCCTGCAGAGCACAGTTTATTAAGCGAACTGGAGTGGCAGCATTTGAAAAAAACCTTCTCACACTTATCCTCACCTCTTCTGGCAGGATGGCTCTATACCCGCGTGCAACCGGTTTGAGCACCCCAAAATAGAGCTTATCATTAAATTTAAACATGGCTCTGTTAAATGACTCTAGCGGATCCGCAACAGCTTCCACCTCCTCCGCATACTCTTCTTCATCATCCACTCCCTGTTTAGCCTCAACTGGCTTCCCGGGCTCCTCGCTTTCACGCCCTCCTGAAGACTTATCTCCAGCAGTTTCACCAATAGGCATCCCATTAGCTAAAATCATATAACTACAATAAGCTATATCTTCTGAAAAATATGACGGAGATGTATACCCATCTGCCAAGGAATAGTGACCATAGAACAACAAAGGAAAAAATATCACTAAAAATAGAGCATGTTTTTTCATCTTTCCTCCAGCACCTTTACTTCAAAATTAAAAAGACTTCTCATCTCTGCCTTAGGTAACGATAGTCAGATAAAAATGGTTAAAACCAAATTTCTATGCCCATGCTATCACAAATGATTTTAAATGCCAATTAATTTTATTGCTTTGAAAAATATTTTTTAATCGTTATTTTGTTATTTTGTATCGGCTTCCCTATTCTTTTTCTTTAGAACATTTTTCCCTGCCTGCTTATTTTTTAAAATCCCACTTACCAAAAACTGTTGACAGTACAAACTCTATATGCTAACTGTTTTTGTCGCTGAATGGCTATTCAATCATGGGGTGCAACCCCATAAAGAATTTCCGATAACACCCCCCCCCGTCTTGTAGGCGGGGACTTTCACATTTTTAGCACATGCATACCATGAAAACCGTTTCAGTAGCCGACATCATAAAAAAGGTGAAAGACGCCTGTATGTCGGCTAATTTCGAGCTGGGAGCAGACGTCATCACCGCCTTTGAAAATGCCAAGGAGAAAGAAGCATCACCCGTCGGCAGAGAAATATTTGACCAATTACTTGAAAATCTAAAGATTGCAAAAGATGAAAAAATCGCACTCTGCCAAGATACTGGTTTTGTGGTATGCTTCGTCGAGCTGGGTGATGAGGTAAAGGTAGAGGGCGGGAATCTAGTTGCTGCCATCAATGAAGGGGTACGGCAGGGATATAAGGAAGGCTATCTTAGAAATTCTATCTGCCATCCCTTCACCCGTAAAAATACCGGTGATAATACCCCCGCGGTGGTGCATCTGGAGTTAGTCCCCGGACACCAGCTAAAGATTACTCTCGCACCCAAGGGAGCGGGAAGCGAAAACATGAGCCGGGTAACCATGCTTAAACCCTCGGATGGCGTTGAGGGGATAAAAAAGTTCGTAATGGAAAGGGTAAGGGAGTCCGGTGCCAACCCCTGTCCTCCTATCATCGTGGGAGTGGGTATCGGAGGTACCCTTGAAAAGGCAGCACTCATTGCCAAGAAGGCTCTCTTGAGACCCATTGGGAGTATCAATTCCGATCCTGACGCAGCTAAATTAGAGAAAGAACTCTTGGCAGCAATAAACGGTTTGGGGATAGGTCCTCAGGGGCTGGGAGGAAGCACCACCGCCCTGGCGGTGCACGTGGAGGTGTTCCCCTGTCATATCGCGAGCCTCCCGGTTGCCGTTAACATAAACTGTCACGCGAGCAGACACAAGGAAATAGTGTTGTAGAAAATACCATGGGTGAGCTCACAATACAAACTCCTTTGAGTGATGAGGTGGTAAGCAAGTTGAGAAGTGGCGATAAAATCCTACTCAACGGCGTTGTGTACACCGCACGCGATGCTGCCCACAAACGGTTAGTAGAGCTCATCGGCAGAGGAGAACCCCTGCCTTTCGATTTACCAGGCCAGATTATCTACTATGTAGGTCCCACGCCTGCCAGACCAGGAAAACCCATTGGGTCAGCCGGTCCCACCACCAGTTTTCGGATGGACGTCTATGCCCCCACCCTGATAGAGCAGGGGATTAAAGGGATGATCGGGAAGGGTGCCCGTTCCAAAGAAGTGATTAATGCCATGAAGCGCCATAAATGTGTCTATTTTACCACGGTGGGTGGAGCCGGTGCCTTGCTTTCGAAACGGATAAAAAAGGCCGAGGTGATCGCCTATGAAGATTTAGGACCTGAGGCGATACGCAGGCTCGAAGTGGACCATTTCCCTCTTTTCGTGGTAAATGACATCTACGGCAATGATTTATACCAGGAAGGGCTAAAGAAATACGCTCGTCAGTAAGAAACCACCTTTCACCATAAGAATCTTTGGAGGTTTTCAACCATGTTTGTATGGGTATTTCATCGAATCAGTGGCCTGGTGATGATTCTACTTTTTGGATTTAAAATATACACTGGATTCGGAGCTGCGGGCACGTTGGGTGAGGACGTAGTTCCCTACTGGACCAAGCTGCACGACAACCTGGCAGTGGACTTAGTTGCCATTCTCCTCTTCATCTATCACAGCCTCTACGGCTTAAGGACCTGCCTGGTAGATCTAGGGTTCAAAAAGGAAAAGGAGATGTTCTGGGGATTCTCGGCGGTGGGGGTTGTTGTCTATCTCTTCATCTGCTTTAAGTGGTTATTTGTTTAATGGTAGTTAAGCACCACCGTGTTCTATCTTCTTAAAGGAAACCATACTTAATGATTACTCATGATGTACTCATTATTGGCGCAGGGATAGCCGGTCTTCGGGCAGCAGTGGGTATGCCTAAAAAATACCGCACCGCCATCCTATCCAAGGTGCACCCGGTGCGTTCCCACTCGATTGCCGCCCAGGGTGGGATGAACGCCGCACTCGCCAATGTAGAAGGTTCAAAGGACGATACCATCGAAAAACATACCTTTGACACCATCAAAGGAAGTGATTACCTGGCGGATCAACCCGCCGCGAGGACTATGTGCGAGCAGGCACTACCTTTGGTGTTTGAGCTAGAGCACTGGGGCTGCCCCTGGAGCCGACTGGAAAATGGCCGAATTGCCCAGCGACCCTTTGGCGGAGCGGGGTATCCACGCTGCTGTTACGCTTCAGATAGAACGGGCCATATGGTGTTGCACACTCTCTATGAGAAAGCGGTAGATCTCGGCATCAAGGTCTACGAAGAGTGGCTTGCCCTTTCTCTTACGGTAGATAACCAGAGGATCCACGGTGTAGTGGCGATGGAAATGGCAACGGGAAAACTTGAGATATTCTCAGCGAAGGCGGTGGTGTTGGCAACGGGAGGATATGGCAGGGTATTTTCACGTACCAGCAATGCCCTCATCAATACCGGATCCGGCATTGCCATCGCTTACCAAGCGGGGATACCCATTGAAGATATGGAATTTGTGCAATTTCACCCCACCACCCTCTATGGCACCAATATCCTGATGAGTGAAGGTGCTCGGGGAGAAGGGGGTTACCTCCTCAACAGACTCGGGGAACGATTCATGGAAAAGTATGCCCCTTCAGCCATGGAGTTAGCTCCTCGGGATATTGTTTCCAGGTCAATTCAGACCGAGATCAATGAGGGACGGGGAATTAATGATGAGTTCGTACACCTTGATTTAAGACACTTAGGGCGGGAAAAGATTATGGAACGGCTTCCCGGTATCCGAGAGATTGCCATTGATTTTGCGGGCATTGATCCCATAGACGCACCCATCTCCGTTCAACCTGGTCAGCATTACTCCATGGGTGGAGTCGACACCGATGTGCACGGGGCAACAAAGGTTAAGGGTCTTTATGCAGCAGGGGAGTGTGCCTGCGTCTCGGTGCATGGCGCCAACCGCCTGGGAGGAAATTCACTTCTGGATACTGCGGTATTTGGGAAATTGGTTGCCCAATCTTTACCACCGTACCTGGAATCAGAGCCGAGTGAGCCAGGAGCTGCTCTGCTTCAGGCTGAGCTTAAGAAACAACAGGAGAGGATAAAGGAAATTACCTCCCGCACCCACACCAGTGAGACCGTGGGAACCATCATGGCAGAAATGAAAGAGACCATGTTTAAGAAGTGCGGTATCTTCCGCACTAGAAAAACCCTGGAAGAGGCATTGAACACCATCAAGGAATTAAAGCAACGCTGCCATAAGGTTGGTATCCAGAACACCACCTCGCTGCGCTATAATCCAGGGTTGATGAACATCCTAGAGCTTAAAGGGATGTTGGAACTCTCTGAACTGATTGTGGCGGGTGCCATTCAGCGGGAGGAGAGTAGGGGATCCCACTGGCGGACTGATTTCCCCACGCGTGATGACCCAAAATGGCTCACCCACACCATGGCCATTTACTCTCCCGAGGGACCCCTCTTCAAGTATACTAAGGTAGAGATCACTGACTATGAACCGAAAGAACGAACTTACTGATAGAACTTACACCTTCAAGATATTCCGCTATGATCCAGGGGTAGCGCAGGAACCCCACTACGATACCTTTATCAAAAGTTTTCCCCCGGGAACCACTGTGCTCGAGGCGCTTTTGGCTATTCAGGAGACCCTGGATGACAGCCTTGCCTTCCGCTTTTCCTGCCGCAGTGCGGTGTGCGGCTCCTGCGGTATGCTCATCAACGGTGCCCCGGTCCTCGCCTGTCGCACCCAGCTCACCACACTGATTGGCGATCAGGTGCTGGTGGAACCTTTGCCCAATATGGAAATCACCAGGGATCTAGTGGTGGATATGAAACCGTTCTGGGAAAGCTATCGCCGCATCGAGCCATGGCTTCACACTGATGGTGAGCGTGCTCCAGAAAAAGAACATCTCCAATCACCGGAGGATCTGAGAAAATTGGAGCCCTATATAAACTGTATTCTCTGCGCCTGCTGTTTTGGTGCCTGCCCGGTCATTGGGCTTGACGAGGACTACATCGGTCCTGCGGCAATCTCCAAGCTCTTCAGGTTCATGAGGGACTCCCGGGATAGACGAGGTCTCGCCTTTCTGGAAAGAGTCAACAGCAGAGCCGGGGTATGGAACTGCCGTACCATCTTTCGCTGCATCGATGCCTGTCCCAAAGACATCCGACCAACGGACACCATCGAAGCCTTGCGACGTAAACTGGTGCTCTATCGATTCAAGAAGTTTTTTCGGGTACTCTGAGAAGGTGAATGCATGAAGCTTAGAGAATCTTTGCTCTCCCGCAGAGGATTTATTACAGGGTTAATCTATGGCAGCTTCAGCTCACTTATTGCCATGCTCGGCTACCCTGCAGTCTGTTTCCTCTTCCATAAAAAGGAAATCCCCCTGCCTAAGTCAGTCTCGGTTTCCCCAGGGGAGGTTGAGCAGATTGCGCTCAATTCAGCAGTGTACTTTCAATACGGATACCTGCCGTGCATCTTGCTTAAAACAGAAACGGGAGAGCTACGCGCCTTCAGTGCCAAGTGCACCCACCTGGACTGTACTGTACAGTACCAGCCGTCTCAGAAAAAATTTTTCTGTGCCTGCCATGAAGGCTACTTTGACAACACCGGGAAAAACATTGCAGGTCCACCACCTGCCCCGCTGGTTTCACTCTCTATACACATGGAGGGGAATGAAATTTTCATCTCCCACCCCTCCAAAGATAGTGGAGAACACAAGGCTGTATAAGTGAACCTCTCGGTGAGGAGACGGTAATGATTGATCTACTTAAAGCCATTGATGAGCGGATCGGCTTAGGAATCATCCTTAGCTTAGCACGCAAAAAGATAGTACCCATACACAAGCACTCCCTCTGGTACTATGCAGGGGCGCTCTTGCTCTTCTTGTTCATCATCCAAGTCGTTACGGGGGCCATGCTTCTTTTTTACTACAAGCCTGCTGCTGAAACAGCCTACCAGAGCATTGCCGAGATAATGGTAAAGGTCCCCTATGGATGGCTGATCCGCTCCATCCACCACTGGGCGAGCAACTTGATGATTGTCTTGGTGTTTGCCCACTTCTTCTCCACCTTACTGGTGAAAGCCTACCGCCGTCCTCGTGAGCTCACCTGGCTTACCGGTATGCTTTTATTGATCCTGGTGCTTTTCTTTGGATATAGCGGTTATACCCTGCCCTACGATGAGCGTGCCTTTTTTGCCTTTAACGTGGGGACTGACATGGCGGGAACCGTACCGATAGTTGGTAAATTTATGCTTCAGTTTCTGCGCGGTGGGGAGGTAGTGGGAACAAATACTTTAAATCGTTTTTTTGCCCTCCATGTGGCAGTGCTTCCCCTCTCACTGATGGCAGTGCTGGTGGTACACCTTATCCTGATACAACTGCACGGCATGAGTATTCCCATCTCCGTGCTCAAGGAGGCAGAGGCTAAAAAACAGAAGATTTTTGGAAAACCCATGTTTCCTCACTTCCTCTGGCATGATGCGATCAATTGTCTTCTCCTCTTTGGGGTACTGGCAACGCTTGCGGTTTTTATACCCTCAGAGTTAGGGCCTGAAATCGATCTCTTAAAACCCGCTCCGGAAGGGGTAAGACCCGACTGGTTCTTTCTCTGGGTATATCAGATTCTGAAGTGGATGCCTACCTACGTGCTCAGTATAGAAGGAGAAATAGTAGGTATAACCGGCCTCATCGTAGCTGCTCTAATCATTACCTTAGCCCCCTTTGTCGACAGAAAATCACAGAGGGATGAGCGAAGCCCTCTCTTTACTGCACTGGGTGTGGTGAGTCTCATTGTCTTTGTGGTATGCAGCATTATTGGATATCTCTCATGATTAGATTACTAAGAAAGACCTTGGCAGATGGTGCGACCTATAACCTGCTGATAGGTTTTGCGGTTATGGTGTATATCGTTTCAATCTTACACCTCTCAGCCTTTGCTGAAGAGTCTCCGCAGGTGGTAAAAATACTCACGGTGAAAGAAATCAAGGAGGAAAAGGAAGGTCCTGTTACCATAAGCTTAAGCAAAGTTGAAGAAGCCCGCCTGATAACCCCTCAGCGGATATATGGATTGATCGGCTTATGGGCAGTTATTTTTTTAGCTATCTTCTTACTACGTTTTCAAGTGAAAGATGATGAGAAGCTCTATAGAGAAGGCTACTATACCAAAGACGTAGAGTGAAATGGTTGATTCACTAAGTAGTGCCTGAACGAAAACCCTCACACACCACATCGGCTGTCATTTCGAAGGAGTGAAGCGACTGAGAAATCTCATGCAAATTCAAAGATTTCTCCTTTCAGTCGAAATGACAATAGAGCCAACACAGGGGTTTTCGTTCAGGCACTAACTACAACAAAACAGAGGAAGTGAGAGGTGATACAATGAAGGTACATGAATTTCAAGCTAAAAAGATTCTCAAGGGGTATGGTGTTCCCATCCCCCGCGGAGAGGTGGCGAAAACCTCTGCCAAGGCAAAAAAGATTGCTGAAAAGCTGGGTGGAAAAGTCGTAATCAAGGCACAGATTCATGCCGGGGGAAGAGGAAAAGGCGGAGGGGTAAAGGTTGCATCCACTCCCGATGAAGCACAGCAGCTGGCAAAGAAGATCATCGGGATGAACCTGGTCACCCATCAGACTGGCCCTGAGGGAAAGAAGGTGAAACAGGTGCTGGTTGAGGAAGAACTTGAGGTGGTGAAGGAGCTCTATCTTGGTATCGTGGTTGACCGGGCACAGGCACAGCCGGTAATCATGGTGTCCGAGGCGGGAGGAATGGAGATTGAAGAGATTGCGGCAAAGTCACCTGAGAAGATACTTAAGGTTGCGGTTGACCCTACCACCGGATTCATGGGATTCCATGCCCGCAAGCTCGCCTTTGGCTTGGGCCTGGAAAAGGAGCTTAATAAACAGGCCACCACTATGATATCACAACTCTATAAAATTTTTGTAGAGAAAGATGCGACACTGGTGGAGGTGAACCCACTGGTAATTACCAAGGATGATCGGTTACTGGCACTTGATGCCAAGATGACCTTTGATGATGACGCCCTCTATCGACACCCTGATCTCAAGGAACTCTATGACCCTGATGAACTCGAACCCCTGGAGGTAGAGGCATCCAAATACAAGCTCAACTATATTAAACTTGATGGGAACGTAGGGTGCATGGTAAATGGTGCGGGACTGGCAATGGCAACCATGGATATTATTAAACTCGCCGGAGGAAACCCTGCCAACTTCCTGGATGTGGGTGGAGGAGCCTCTGCCGAGCAGGTGGAAAATGCCTTCAGGATTCTTTTAGCTGATAAAAATGTCAAGGTGGTACTAATAAATATTTTTGGAGGTATTTTACGCTGCGATCGAGTAGCCACTGGAATTGTAGAAGCGGCTAAGAAGGTTGAGCTAAAACTCCCTATGGTGGTAAGGCTTGAGGGCACTAATGTAGAGGAAGGAAGGAGGATTCTAAAAGAGTCGGGGCTCAAGTTTGAGGTAGCCGTCGATTTTCGCGATGCCGCAGACAAGGTGGCAAGTCTCACTAAAACATTAAAATAAGCTTGCAAGCAGGCAAGCTGGCATGCGTACAAGCCATTATACTATTCAGGCTTAACTAATAAGGAGAAATTTGTATGAGCATTCTAATTGATAAGAACACAAGAGTAGTCGTGCAGGGCATAACCGGCGGTGAAGGAACCTTTCACACCCAGCAGATGGTCGCCTATGGATCTAAAGTCGTTGCAGGGGTCACCCCCGGCAAAGGAGGCCAGAGCCTTGATGGTATTCCGGTATTCAACCGGGTTGAAGATGCAGTAAAGAAAGAAGGGGCGAATGCCTCCTGCATCTTTGTGCCGGCAGCCTTTGCCGCGGATGCGATTGTTGAGTCAGTCGATGCGGGGGTAGACCTGGTCGTCTGTATCACTGAGGGCATCCCCGCCCTGGAGATGGTGAAGGTAAAGAACTATCTGGAAGGAAAGAAAACCCGGCTTATTGGTCCCAACTGCCCGGGACTGATCAGTCCGGGGAAATCTAAAATCGGTATTATGCCGGGACAAATTCATAAAGAAGGAAACGTAGGGGTTATCTCCCGTAGTGGAACCCTCACCTACGAGGTGGTCTGGCAGCTCACCCAGCGAGGGATCGGCCAGTCAACCTGCATTAGCATTGGCGGTGATCCGGTGGTAGGCACCTCCTTTGTAGACCTTTTAGCCTTATTTAAAGATGATCCTGCCACTGATCTCATCATTATTATCGGCGAGATTGGAGGAACAGCGGAAGAAGAAGCAGGCGATTACGTGCAAAAGCATATTAAGAAACCGGTGGTGGGCTTTATCGCAGGTCAGACCGCCCCTCCGGGGAGGAGAATGGGCCATGCCGGCGCCATCATCTCTGGTGGAAAAGGAACTGCTGCCGAGAAGAATGCCGCCTGGCAGCGTGCAGGCATCAAGGTGGTCAATAATCCCGCGCTGGTAGGAGAAACCGCTGCATCAGTGATAGGCAAGTAACCTCATCAATTAATTGAGCATAAAACTCCCTCTCACATTGAAAGACTTGTCAGCTTGCCAGCCTGCAAGCTTACAAGCAAATATAACCCGCAACTCGTAACCCGTAACTCATTCCCCATCTCTTTCTTCTCATTCCCCACTCCCTCAATTCCTAAATCCTACGAAAGAATTTAACCAATGCATTAACTATGCTGTGGAAAATCTGAGGAATAGTAATCCGAGTGAAGCAGTAAAATGCCTTAAAGAAAGTCTCCGGATAGAATCCAAAATCAAAGACCTTTTTAAGCAGATGAAAGGGCTTGAGGGGGATTTGAGGAGGTTGACGAAAAGGAATTTTAGATTCTTACATAATTCAATCTGAGAATTTCAGTGACATGGGGGTTTTCTGAGCCACAACCCAAAACTGCTTACGCATCTGTAGAACGGCAGGTGCCTTACGAATTTTGCAGTGCCAGACCCCATTGCATTCCCCTTTGTCGAAGGTTCTGGAAACTGCCTGCCCCCTGCATAATACGAAGGTGCGGGGTCGTGACCAAAG
>Ga0315285_10006713_pt1 | contig 11869 bp, 11 predicted proteins | sample YL17G09_36_MG_FD_203698 | JGI IMG/M metagenome (GOLD analysis project Ga0315285, IMG submission 203698) | Sediment microbial communities from Yellowstone Lake, YNP, Wyoming, USA - YL17G09_36 | ecosystem: Environmental > Aquatic > Freshwater > Lake > Sediment | place: USA: Wyoming | collected... | reverse complement strand
CCGAGGACCTAAATCCTTTGCATCTCGCTTCATATCCCAGCAGGAAGGTTCTATAGCTTATGATTGAGATTGAAACCAAGAAGCCGGTAGAGGCCATCGACATTACCGGAGCAGTGCAGAGATCTCTAGAGAAGAGCGGAGTAAGGGAAGGCATCTGCCTGGTCTATTCCTACCATACCACCGCGGGAATCATCATCAACGAGGCCGAATCCAACCTTATTCAGGACATCCTCGACTTGACGGCAAACCTCGTTCCCGAGAACCAGGGATATGGCCACGATAAGCTGGACGGAAACGCCCATGCCCACCTCCGAGCGATCATGCTCGGAAACAGTGCCGTCATTCCAGTGGAGAAAGGAGCCTTAATGCTAGGAACGTGGCAGAGAATACTCTTCCTGGAGATGGACGGGCCCAGAAGGCGGAGGATTTATGCAAAGGCCCTGTCGGATTGACCGGGCGATTCTAGTAGATAGGGGTGCCTGAGCTCTTGGTGAGCTCTCTGAAGGCGGCCATGAGATCCCTGGTGATGGGCCCCGGCCTGCCCCCGCCTATGATCCGGCCATCGACTCTGGTCACAGGAGCAACCTCGGCCGCCGTTCCGGTGACGAAGATCTCATCTGCGGTATAGAGGTCGAAGAGTCCCTGATCTCTCTCCAGCACCTCGTGGCCTCGGGCCGCGGCCAGCTCCATGACTGCACTCCTTGTTATGCCCTTCAAGTTGTTGATGGTGTAGGGAGTGTAGATCTTTCCACCTTTGACTATGAAGATGTTGTCTCCGCTGCCCTCCGAGATCCTGCCCTGGTCATCCAGCATTATGGCCTCGTTCCCACCCTTGATGTTGGCCTCGATCTTGGCCATGATGTTGTTCAGGTAGTTGAGGCTCTTGGTGTTGGGCGGGAGGGCATCGGGCGAGTTCCTCCTGATTGTGACTGTTACTCCCACGAGTCCAGTCTCATAGAGATCTCCGTACATTGCGCCCCATTCAACAGCAATGATGATCACTGTGGGGACACGGCATTTGACCGGGTCCAGCCCCAGATCCCCAGGACCCCTGGTGACGATGGGGCGAATATAGGCATCGCGAAGATTGTTCTTGCGAAGAGTCTCCAGGATTGCCTGGGACAGCTCCTCTCGAGCCATGGGGATGGCCAGCATGATCGCCTGGGCGGAGTCGAAGAGCCTGTCGAGGTGCTCCTCCAGCCGGAAAACACGACCTCCATAGGCCCTTATTCCTTCGAAGACCCCGTCGCCATAGAGAAAGCCGTGATCAAAGACAGAGACGGACGCCTCTTCAGCGGGAACAAAATTGCCATTGATATAAATAAGGTTCATAGAGCATCTCGGGTTGTTGAATCACGCCTAGGATAAATGCGTTTTGATGGCCAGAAGAATCGATGGATTTATTAGCATAGCAGGGAAGGTTCCTGCCTACTCTGTAGCGGGGTTTGGAGCTTATGGCAAGACTTGGATTCGTGGTCTCGGAGTTCAATAGAGATATCACCTATCAGATGGAGCTTCTGGGCAGAGAGCACGCCCAGTTCCTGGGAGCAGAAGTCGCGTCCGTCATCTATGTTCCTGGAGTTTTTGACATGCCCATTGCAGTCAGGAAACTCCTCCGACGCGACGACATCGAAGCTGTGGTTGCTATCGGTTGTGTCATTCAGGGGGATACGGCTCATGACGAGATCGTGGCACAGCATGCCGCGCGAAAGATCCTGGACCTCTCACTCGAGTTCGATAAGCCCGTAACCCTGGGAATCACGGGACCGCGGATGTCGCGGCCTGATGCACACAAGCGGGTGGATTATGCCAAGAAGGCAGTGGAGGCGGCGGTTAAGCTGCTGGCCAGGCTGGGGGGCGAATAGGTGGTATCGCAGAGGCTGGCCTCCATCCACGAGTCCACCACCATGAAGATCTCGGCCATGGCCAAGAAGATGAACTCCACAGGCCTTGACGTCATCGATATGGGCGTGGGCGAGCCGGACTTCGACACTCCCAGGCACATTGTAGAGGCTGGCTGCAGCTCCATCAGAGCCGGGGAGACTCATTATACCCCCACAGCCGGCATACCAGAGCTGAGAGAGGCCATAGCTGAGAAGCTACGCAGGGAAAACTGCATCGATGTAACAGCAGAGGACGTCCTGGTCACGCCGGGGGCAAAGATGGCCGTGTTCGCCGCAGCGCAGGCCCTGATCCAGGAGGGCGACCATTGTCTTCTCATCGGCCCTTCCTGGGTCAGCTACGAGCCCTCTGTCAACTTCGCCGGGGGAAGAGTAGTCTGGGGCCAGGTGGATGAGGAGTTCAAGCCAGTAAACCTGGCCGGGGAGATTACCCCCCAGACCAGGGCAATAATAGTTAACTCGCCATCAAACCCTACCGGGGCTGTCTTGGGCAGGGATATCCTGGAGGAGATCCGCGACCTGGCCTGCGATCACAATCTCTATGTCATCTCCGATGAGATCTATGAGAAGATAATCTACGGCTATGAGCACGCGAGCATTGGCTCCCTGGCTGGCATGGAGGAGAGAACCGTCACTGTCAACGGCTTTTCCAAGGCCTATGCTATGACAGGCTGGCGCCTGGGATACCTGACTGGGCCCAAGGAGATAATGAAGTGGGTCACCAGGCTTCTCTCCCACTCTGTCTCCCAGGCGGCCACCTTTGTTCAGCATGCTGGTGTCGCCGCCTTGCGCGGCCCCCAAGACGATGTCGGGTCCATGGTTGCTGAATTCAGGGCCAGGAGAGATTTCCTGGTGGCAGGACTAAGAAAGCTAGAGATCCCCTGCAGCATGCCAGGGGGTGCTTTTTACGTGTTTCCGAATGTCTCCGGATTCGGCGGTGGAGATGCCTTTACAGAGAGGCTGCTGAAAGAAGCCTTGATCGCCGCCACACCCGGCTCGGCCTTCGGGCCGGGTGGAGACGATTTTGTTCGCCTATCCTATGCCATCTCCCAGAAGAGGCTGAGAGAGGCCCTGCAGAGAATGGCCAAAATGCTGGAATAGAAGCCCGGAATGGATCAAACTGGCATCCCGTTTCTTTGGTCTTATCAAAATAATCTCCAGGGAATGGGGCTATACTCCTGCTTGCTCCTGGCATTTGGCCATGATGGCCTTCTTCTCCGCATCGCTCAGAATGCAGCCACAGGACTCATCCTCCCCGTTCGAGCAGTTGCAGGGTTCGATGTGGATGGTCACAAGAGTTCCGGGATAGTGCTGCTTGATGGAGCAGGTGATCATGTCTGCGACCCGGTGAGACTCGTCAACCGACATGGAGGCATCCATTCTCACATGGAAGTCCACAAACCTGACAGAGCCCCCTTTGCGGGTGCGAAGCTTGTGGAAACCTCTAACCGTAGGTGCAAAAGCCATGATATGCCTGCGAATCTCTTCTTCTTCTTCCTGTGGCAGGCTTACGTCGATCAGGTCCCGCGCCGATTCTATGGTAAGCTGGATGGCGGCTTTGACGATCATAAGGGCCACGGCAATGGCCACCACGGGATCGATCCATTTGAGGTCTAGACTTGGGAAAAAGATATCGCCCAGCCAGATTGTGGCCAGGCCGAGCATAACTCCCGCAGAGGTATAGACATCGGTGCGCAGGTGCCAGGCATCAGCCTGCAGCGCCACGGAACCGGTCTCCTTTCCCACCCTGAAGAGCAACCCGGAAACGAAGATATTTACTGTGCATGATATAAGCATCACCGCCACCCCCCATCTCACGTCCTCTAACGGCGCTGCGGACGAAAGCTTCTTTGCGGCGTCAAAGATTATCCACCCTGCAGCGACAAAAATGAGAAGCGCTTCAACCGTTCCCGAAATGTTCTCTACCTTGGTGTGGCCGAAGGGATGGCTCTCGTCGGCCGGCTTTCCTGCCATCTTCACTGCAAAGAAGGCAATCAAGGCAGCCAATAGGTCCACTCCGGAGTGCAGGGCCTCCGAGAGTATGGATACAGAGCCTATCGTCAGCCCCGCGGCGACCTTCAGTACTACCAGAGTGGCGTTGGATGCTACTGATAGAAGCGCTACTGAAACCTTCTTCTCGTCCTGGCTTTCCAAATGTCTTTCCTTCCGATTCTTTTGCAGCCAGTAGTTCGTAATTATTACCTTAAGGGTTTTCCGGACGACGGCTGTAGGCCGAAAAGCCGGAGATCGAATCCAAAAAAAGACCAGCTGAAGCTCGAGGATCGGGGATCAAGAGCTTTCCAAAGAAGGCCATAGAATCCTTCCTGCCAAGGCCGGGATTCCCAGAGGCAATGCCAAATTCTCAGGCTGGCAGGGAAAAATTTATACAAAATATTTATGATATACATGCTTTGGGTCAATCGAAATGTCAGAATCCAGGGGAAAAGGTTCGGGTCGAGCTTGTCTTTAGATCTCCATTCTACAGCGTTCGTAGCCGCAGTCGTCGTGCTGACGGGGCTGGTAAGCATCAAGACCGGCCTTCCCTTCGCCGTACTGGAAGACTATTGGCAGGGATCCTTCTGGGATCCTTCTTGGGCCTCACCCTGGAGCCCTGGCTGGATTTCCTGGGAACCATGGGAGGCACTGGCCTTGACCTTTCTGGCTGGGGCCGAGATAGATCTGAAGCTCCTCGGTTTGAGCGCCAGGCAGAGCATAATTTTAGGAGCGGTGGGCTTCCTATCAACACTGGTAGGGGAGATGATCTATCTCTCAATATTAACGAGCTGGTCGTTTTTGGCCCGCATGACGGCCAGCCTGGCCCTGACCGCAACTGCTGTGGTAGTCGTCTACACACTGCTCCTGGAGTTCGGGCTCCTAGAGGCTGCAGAGTGCAAGATGATAGTGGCAGCTACCTTTGTGACTGATTTTCTCGCCCTCACCACCATCAATTTAGTCTACCACGAGTTCAACCTTTACACGCTGGCCTTTGTGGCAATCGTTGTCTTTATGATGCTGGGACTGCCTAAGATGATGGATTATCTATTGAAGAGATATGGACGGAAGGCGGTGGAGATGGAGCTGAGATTCATATTCGCCATCTTGCTGGCGGTCTCCTTCCTGGCGGATCTAGCCAAGCTCCAGGCGGTTTACGGAGCCTTTATTCTGGGCCTGGTCTTTGCCAACACCATTAGCAGCTACGCCGATATAGTTCCCAAGCTCCGGTCGGTCACCTTCTCCCTTCTCTTCTTCATCAAGGCCGGCCTCCTGGTCTCCCTGCCGGCTGTGATTCAGAGCTTAAGCTTGATCCTCAGCCTCTTGGGAATAAAGCTCCTCACCAAATTCCTGGGCCTTTATTACCTCAACAAGAGATGGATCCCAGGGGCACCCCTCTTCGCCACCCTGCTTCTCTCCACAAGCCTGACTGTGGGAACAATAACTGTGCCGCTAGGCAGAGATCTCGGGGTTCTTGACCTGAACCAGTTCTCCGTGGTGCTAATTACCATCATCTTGGGGGCCATAATTCCTGCAGCCATGGCCAAGAGCAGCTGGGTCCGGGCTGATCTGGAGAACATCTCCGCTGCCGGGAAAGAGATAAAAAAACATCTAACAGTCAACAGGCATAACGTATATTTTGTTATAAATATTAAAAACGTTTATTTTTAACATTATTAACGTTTATTACTAATATTTATTGCTCGGCCGAGATATACAGAACCTTCATCTGGTGGCAATCTTGTGCTTCGATGGTAAGACTGGAGGGCTTTCTGCTTTAATGGAATTATTGATATACCCTGAGGTAATCCTTCCTGATAACGTGTAGCATATCGCATAAGAGAGCTATCGTCAAATTTCCAGGGTAATGGATATGAACTACTGGCAACCCAAATTTGAGCTCATGGACAGGGCGGAGCTGGAAGACCTGCAGCTCCGGCGGCTCAGGAGCACTCTCGATAATGTATACAGAAATGTCCCATTCTACCACCAGAAGATGAAAGAGGCTGGGCTCCACCCCCAGGATATCACCAGCCTCGATGATCTGAAAAAGCTTCCCGTGACCAAGAAGGCTGCGCTGCGGGACAACTACCCCTTCGGCCTCTTCGCCGTACCCAAAGAGGATGTCGTCCGGGTGCATGCCTCCTCCGGAACCACTGGCAAGCCCACAGTGATCGGCTACACCGCCAAAGACATCGAAACCTGGGCGGACATGATGGCCCGAGCCTTCGTGATGGCGGGGGTGACAAAAGGTGACATCTTCCAGAACGCCGCCAACTATGGCTTCTTCACTGGAGGCCTGGGGATTCACTTCGGCATTGAGCGGATGGGCGCCATGGCTGTCCCATCGGGCGTGGGCAACACAGAGAGGCAGCTGGAGATCATGAGGGACTTTGGGGTGACTGTGCTGCACTGCACTCCGTCCTATGCCCTCTATCTGGCAGAGACGGCCAAGGCCATGGGCATTGTGGATGAGCTCAAGCTGCGCATAGGCTGCTTCGGGGCCGAGCCCTGGTCAGATGAGGCCAGGCGCGAGCTAGAGGAGGCCCTGCGAGTCAAAGCCTATGACTCCTACGGTCTGTCGGAGATGTTTGGGCCGGGCGTGGCCTTCGAGTGCCAGGAGCAGAACGGCCTGCATATCTGGGAGGACCACTTCCTGCCAGAGATCGTGGACAGGGAAGGAGAGCCCTGCGCTCCCGGAGAGAGCGGGGAGCTGGTCCTCACATCCCTCTCCAAGGAGGCCATGCCTTTGATCAGATACCACACTGGAGATATAACATATCTCCTGGAAGGCGGCTGCGGCTGCGGAAGGACCAGCCGGAAGCTGCACAGGTTCCTGGGAAGAGCCGACGACATGCTCATAGTGAGGGGCATCTGCGTCTTCCCGAGCGAGATAGAGGACGTGCTGGTCAGCATCCCCGAGATCGGCAACTACTTCCAGGTGATCATAGACCGGCCGCGCCACGGGCTTGACGAGCTGACCATCCAGGTGGAGCTGAAGGACGAGGCCTTCACCGGAGAGCTGCGGGATCTGGCCAGCATCCGCAAAAAAGTAGAGAAGAAGCTGAAATCTGTGCTCCAGGTGCGCAGCCAGATAGATCTGGTTGAGAAGGGCACCCTCCCCAGAACGGAAGGAAAGGCAAAGAAAGTGATAGACAAGAGGCATATGTAGGCGTTGGCAATTCTGCTTTTTTTTCTTCGCCTCCTTTTCTAATGCAAACAGCATCTGATAGCGATTCAGCTCAGATGCTGCGTTTATCCGACAGGATCACGACTGTGGAGAAGCCAAGAGCTTTGAGGTCTGGAAGATAAGCCGCGGCAGATCCTATCCTAAAATGGATAAGAAAGAAATCAGATCTTCACAGCCTCTGCGAAGGCGATGCTCTTCTCCCCGTCAGGGCTCCCCTCCACAAGGATCACAAGATTCCCCGAGCTCCAGAGGTAAGTATATGCTATATACTGCTCTCCTTTGCTCTCTTTGATATCTTTGATCTCTGTAGCCTCATGGTTCCCTATCCTCGCCTCTCCTATCAAAGAGACGTTTCCGGGAAGCATAAAGGGATTTTCCTTTTGGAAGTTCGATATATAGTTTGATACCGCTGCCTGCGCCAGGCCCGGATCTTGAGAAGATATGAGCGTGACCTTGCCGTCGAAATCAAATCCTGGCTGGAGGTATCTCGCAACCGCAGCCTTGAGATTGCCGGCGTTTCTTTCGCCGTAGAACTTCTCAATCTCGTCTGTCATATTCTTCTGAAAGATGTTCCTGGAGGTATCGTTTACTTCATCGTTAACGATATAGAGCAGCTCAAATCCCTCCGGCAGATCCTTCCCCTGGGGGATCTTCCCGAGGAGCTCTGAGGAAGAGATCTGCTTCTCCTGGGCTATGCAGCCTGATATAGCCAGGAAGGCGGCAGCTGCGAGCAAAATCGCAATTGGATACCAATATTTCATCTTTTTCACTCCATATTATGATATTGAGCTATGAGATCTCATGTCTTAGGCTTTTCGAAGAACGGAAAAGTCAGGGCTCTTGATCGGCAAAGAATTTCTTGATAGGCCACGACCAGCGTTGACTAATCGAGGATCACATTGGCTGTCTGGGCGATGATGTCCACCTCTCCGAGCCTCCCCGCTACCTCCCTAGACTCGCCGAAGATGCCCTCAATCAGCACCTTGCCGTCCTTTGGGATTAGCCTTACCGCGCCCTCCATCACCTTTTCTTTTCTACCATCCTTCCAAGCATAAACGGAAAGCTCGCACATCTATCCTCCCGTTGAGAACGCCCTGGCAGAGCTCGAAACCGCAGGATTTAGAATCCCGGCCTGTTCGCATCGCCGCTGGCCTACGTTTTCCAAATGCACCCCGATCTCACCCGCGATCGTTTCAAGAAGGGTCGAATATCTGATGCTATTTGAAAGTTTCCCTATGAATGAGTTCAATCCTATAAATAAAATCTTATATTAAATTAATTTTAGGTAATTATGCTGTTGTCGAAGTCCTTCGATGCCGAGAGTCGTCTTGATGTGAGTTGCAGAGATTTCGTAGGGATACAGTGGTCTTTTTATGGAGCGCGAGAGCTTCAACGGGATGCTTATTTCGCTGTAAGAAAAAGGTAGAGATAAGGAAGCCTGCATGGTCTTGCTGTCATCCATCATCTTTATATACTTATAATGTGAACAATGTTTCGTATAACAAATTCGGAGGTATGATTATAAAAAAACGCGCGGTGCTAGTAGTATGCATATTTTTGCTTAGCATTGAAGCAATGGCCCTACAAGGCGACAATCCTCAAGGCAAAGGAGCGGATCTATTGCCGAGGGAAGATCAGGGGAACTTGGGAGCTATCCATTTGTCGAATGATAGCAGCACACTGGTTAACATCAACAGAGATATTGATCAACGCGAAGGCCCGGATGCGAATAATGGCAGAAGCCCTATGGCGGATTGTGATGAGTGCTTGAGCTGCGGCAGCAACGCTCAAAATAAGAGTATTGGATGGCATATCATACCTTGCGCAGCGGGTTACTACGGCAGTTGCAGCGGATATCCCGTTTGCAGATCCGATTTTCATTGTCCGGTGTGTTTTTATGATACCGTATACAGCTGGCATGCTTGCTGTCGCTCTGGTTGGTGGAGTTGGAATCCGTGGTATGGGAAATACCTAAATTGCTATGCTTAAAGGTAGACTACTTAATATTCTCGACGAGGAATCTTTCATGAATATGAAACGTCTGACATTTGTGATATGTTTGATAGCCTTGGGAGCAGCGCATGGACAGGCTCAAGAGCTTGAGCAAATAATAGCAGCTGCACATGGGCAGTCAGAAGATCTTGAGCTAATCATAGCAGCAAATGATATAAATCAACAAGGCAATTATGGGCAAATTTGGGAAGGCATTTATGGCGCAGATATGGCATCTCAGTCCAAATTAAATGGCACAACATTACGGCAGCTGATAGATGGTGCCAAAGATGGCGATGTCATTGAGCTACAGCCAGGGGTATACAGGACTTCTGAAGGCTCTCTTGGGTTTATCGCGGCGATTGACAAGAACCTGACTATTATCGGACAGGGATCTGTGATTGTAGATGGCCGGCGATCGAGCGGCGCATTGGCCATAGGCAGAGGCAATCCTAACATCAACGTAGTTATTTCCAACATCAAATTTATAAATTGCAGAGGAAAGAATGGCGGGGCAATACTAAGTCATGCAAAGAAGCTTGCCGTGGATAAGTGTTTATTTGGTAACAACATAGCGTATAATGGCTCTGCCATCTATAATGAGGGCGGAGAGTTGGAGATCTGCAATAGCTTGATATTCAATAACTTTGCCGCAAGAGACGGGACTATAAAAAATCACAATGGAAGGCTGATAGCCAAAGACTGCAGAATCCATGAAAACAAGGTGCTCAACGGCGGAGGCGGCATCTCAAGCGTGTGTGACAGAGCAATAAGAGATAGCCATAACCTGCAGGATGCCCTTGCAGATTATCAAAATAATGAAACCATTGCGCAAATGCTGGTGAAGAATTGTAGCTTCGACTGGAACAAAGGAGATCATGGTGGCGCCATAAGTGGCGAGAGTTGCGGCCTTATTATAGTAGACTCAACATCATTTAATTCCAATCAGGGAGCGGGCGGAGCCATATGTGCCTATGATAGCCCGCTAATTGTAACTGGATGCAAGATCGTGAACAACAAAGTGGTAGAGAACAGTCCAACAGAGTTCGATCAATACTCCGGTAGGGGTGGCGGCATTTTAGTCTCCGAGCAGGATGCATTAATCGAAGACAGCTCTATTCTCGATAACGAAGCAAGCGTCGAAGAGTCGAGCATGATAATTGGCAATGGTGGCGGCATTTCTGCATCCTATTCAAATTTGACTCTAAACGGCTGCGAAATTCGGGGCAACAGAGCTCAGTACGGCGGCGGCATAGATCTACTTGATGGCAACCTGGCAGTCAACGGGGGCACAATATCGGATAATCGAGCCAAACGCGTCAAGGTGCACGAATATCCGCCTTTTGGCAGCGTATCCAGGTGTAATCTTGAAGAGGGAAAATGCGAGAAGGTCAACATGACTGAAATGGCTATGGATGTTGGAGGATACGGCGGCGGTATCAGCATTCGCGGCAATGCCACCCTGAACGGAGTCAGGATCACGGGGAACCGCGCCGCAGAAAGGGGCGGAGCCATCTACAGCAGCGGTCGGATAAAGATGGATGCGGGGGTGGAGATCGCCAGCAATCAAGCGGAGATGGGTGGGGGTATCTTCATTGAACCATCCGGACACATTGTAGGCGATTTGGGCCTCATATCCAGCAATACACCGGATAACATCTATTCGCCATCGGAAGAAGTGAATCAATAGAAAATTATGCATCCTAGCCAGACGGCTGGGATGCGAACCTCTTTTCGTCGCGGATGTCAGGAGCCTTAAAGCCTAATCCATCCATGACCATCCCAACAGCTTGTCCATCCTTCCAGGCATAGCAGGAAGCTCTCACTATAAACGGGCCCGGCGGGACTCGGAATCCTGGGGTTAGAAGCCCGGTCGATTCCGATCGTTGCCCGGGACACGTCCACAACTTCACCCGATCTCACTTGTTGATCGCTTCAAGAAGTGTCGATTATCTCCTGTTATTTGTAGTTTCCCGATGGATGAGTGCAACCCCCTCATCAACATTTTCTATAGAATTGCTTTGATGCAGATCTTATGTGTACTACTGGCCAGGCCTAAGAAAAGTACACATAAGATTTTTAGGGGCAAACTCTCCCGGGCTCCTTCGCTCCCTGGCACTTTCCTCGGTCTCGTTCTTCCTGATGCTAAAGGATTAATCTGAGCTTCGAGCCCAGCCAGCTGCCACAAATTGGCCTCTTCCTAAGATTTAAGGTCCTGAGCCATTATATCCGCTTGATCGGCCTCCTGGAATGCATTCATCGGCCAGCAGCGTCTGCCCTGATTTCTTCAGGTTTGGATTCGGGTATCTTGGAGACACCACCCCAAACCTTCAGAGGATAGCGGTCCACGTTTGTCCCCCCGGGGATGGGATACGGTTGGTCGCAGATCCCGTCGCCGTTCGCGTCCCGGCACTCCAGCTCGCCGTAATGGTTCCCACTGAATACCCTGCCTCTAGTCTAAATATGGGCCAGTCCAGTTGGGGACCAGTCCGGTTGTCCTGCCTGAGTGCCTGAGCCGTCACGAATGCAGATAGTAATCTGCTATCTTGTGTCCGGCGCCCTGTGCCCGGCTTTCCTGTGCTACCCCCGAGCCTGAAGGCCAGTGAGCAGCAGAAAGCCCCTGAAGTATTGTTCGATGCTTGAGTCTATTTCCTTGATCCCCTTATTGCACTCGACGAAACCGGTTCACCAGTGGCCTATTGAAACAACAGAAGAAAAAGTTTGTGTAGGATAAAGAGAAGTTCGAGCAACTATCATATTGCAATATTTATATACTATAAATACTATTATATAT
>Ga0315285_10006710_pt1 | contig 11870 bp, 29 predicted proteins | sample YL17G09_36_MG_FD_203698 | JGI IMG/M metagenome (GOLD analysis project Ga0315285, IMG submission 203698) | Sediment microbial communities from Yellowstone Lake, YNP, Wyoming, USA - YL17G09_36 | ecosystem: Environmental > Aquatic > Freshwater > Lake > Sediment | place: USA: Wyoming | collected... | reverse complement strand
CTCAACGGCGCAGCCCCCGCCCGGCGCTCTTCTTCCTGGCGTTCCGGCACGCCAGGCACCGCTTGGGCTCGTTGTACTCCTTGAACTTCCCTTCGTCGACGAGCTTGTGGTAGTGCTCCTGCTCCTGCTCGCTGAAGACGAACTCCTGGCCGCAGTCCGCGCACTTGATGTTCTTGTCGGGCATGGATCCTCCTCGAATCAGATTTCGCAGAGCACGATCGCCGCGAGCGCGAGGCCCACGCCGATCCAGTTCCAGACGCTGAGCTTTTCCCCGAAGAGGACCAGGCCCGCGACGACGGCGAGCACGACGTTCGCCACCATGAAGACCGTGACCGCCTTGGCGAGCCCCTCGTACTTGAGGCTGAGCGCCCACCCGATGGCGCCCATGGAGTAGAGCCCGAAGCCCACGACGAGCCAGATCCGCGCTCCGGTCAGGGACCACTTCTTGAAGAGGACGTCCCCGGCCACCTCGAGGATCACGCCGAACGCCATGAGGACAAAAAAGGGGAGCCGCTCACCCTGCATTCGGGACCTCCGTCGACGGGGGCGGCCTGAAGACGTCGAGCTGCTCGACGACGTTCTTCCAGTCCATGCAGTTCGGGCACCGGATGTTCACCGTCCCGTTCCGCGTCACGCGAAGAGGGCCGGAACCGGCCTCGGCTTCGATGACCAGGAGGGGACGGTTGCAGCTGGGGCAGATGATGCGGATGAAAGTCATTTTTTCTGTGGGTACCTCTGTTCCATCATGGTGCGAAGCTTCTCGGGATCCACGGGCGGGGGTTTCGGCTCCTCCCGCTTGGGGGGCTCGGACGCCTTCGGGGCCGTCGACCGCTCGAACTCCCGGTCGAAGAGGCGCTGCATGACCCGGAGGTCCTCCCGCTGGCGGGCCACCTCGTTCTTGTTCTCGGTGATCGCGTCCCAGATCGCCCGGTTGTTCGCCTGGTCGCCTTCCAGGACCTTGAGCCGCTCGTCCATCCGCTTCATCGTGGACCAGGCGTTCGTCAGGGCGTTCCAGGCCCAGGTCCCGGCGACGGGCAGGAGCGCGATCAGGATGTACGCCCCGACGTTCTTGGGGGTCCAGAACCTCTTCTTGGTGGGGTCCTTGACGATCGCGTCTTCGGGCATGGATTTACTATATCACCTGGGATCTTCTCCGTACCGCTCGTTTCTCATGTCGATGAGGTTGGGGACGATCCACCCCGGGCAGTGCTCCGCTGCCATGGCCTCCATGAACTTCTGGAGCTGCCCGAGGTCCACGCCATACTCGACGGCGAGGCCGACGATCGTCATCAGGAACTTCTCGGTGACGGGGACCGTGGCCGGCGGATCCTCCTGGACGGAAGACCCCTCCTCGAAGTAGACCGTCTTGCAGTCGTAGCAGACGAAGCTCTTCCCGACGGGCTCCCCGTGGTGGTGGGTGGTGATCCGGTGCTCCCGGCCGGCGGTGGGGGCGCTCTGGACGCGGACGATCCGCCACTCCTCGTCGTCGTACCGGATGCCTTCGACGATCACGGGGCGATCCTATCCGAAACTGGCGGGGGTGTACTCTGCCGTATTTCGTCTCCCTCGCCACGGCCTGCGCCCTCGGCAACCCCTCTATTTTCTTCGAATTTTCTCAAAACCCATTTTTCCCGGACCTCCTTTTCGTGGACGATCACCGGGTCTGTCTCCGCAAAAGCGTCCGCGTTGATGTCCCATTTCCTTAAAGTCAGAAGACCCGACCGAAAGGCCTCGTCGAGCTGCAACAAAGAATGTTTCTTGAAGGCGGACTCCAGCCTTACGCGATTCCACTGGCCAAGCATGAATGTCCCGTAGTGTCCTCTGAAAAACGGATGAACTCGGCCAAGCGAGGCGCCTCTATAGGCCCTTCTTTCTCTTGCGATCTCGCCCGCACGAACCCCGTCGATGTACTTTTCTTTCCACAGGACAAGACCTTCCGTGTTATACCGTTTAGTGCGCGTGCCAATCCTTATTACTGTCCCGTACGGAAACTCTCCCCGCTGGGTCGCCCTCCGAACCCTGTCTATAGAGATTCCAAGAAATGCCGCCGCTTCCACCGAGTTTATCGACGGGGGACGAAACCCAACGGTTTTCTCTCCCCACATTTCCTTTGTATAGGGCTCGTGCGGCCTTGGCGGCACCCTTGGACTAAATCTAATATATGGCTCTTGAGAGCTTGTCCCGCACCTACAGGTATGGCAGTGGTAAAAGTCGGAAACACGCATTTTCATGTGACACGCCGGGCATTCCGGGCACACGCATACCCCGGGAGGCGAAAGGCAGCTAAAACAGTAGCCCTTGAAGAGCCAAACCCGATCATGCTGTTTACCGTCCATCGCATATTCTTTCGCGACAGACCGAACCCACCAATACTTTTGCTCTTCGCTCATCCTTTCCCAAAGAACCCTCATCCTGCTCGCTGTAAATCTCTCATGGTGGCCATAGTCCATCGCCCGGTGGCACGTCGGGCACAGGGGAATGGTTATGTCTTCCCAGTGCAGCACTTTCGTAAAATGTGACCTCTTGGGAATGATATGGGCCCCCTCCGTGAGGATTTCATCGCAAAAGTAGCATGGCCCAAGGGTCCCTAGCTTGTTGGGCATGACAGCTACCGAGCCCCGTGGCCCTTCTTCACGAGCTCCACGAACTTCTCGAAGATCGCCTTCGAGGTCAGCATATCGTCCCAGGCCGTGTGGGACTGCCCCTGGTCGATGTCGAGCGCGTCGGCGACCGTCGCGAGCTTCACGTTCTCCACCTGGATGATCCCCGCCACGCGGAAGCCCATGGCGATCGCCGCGGTGTCCACCACCCGGTAGCCCCACTTGAAGAAGGCGTTCGTCGGTTTGTAGTAGCCCTCCCAGATGATGTCGCGATCGAACTTGGGATTGTGTCCGATCGGCGTAGCCACGGATCCGAACGGGATATTCTTTTCGAGCCAGTGGCTGTACTCGTAGAAGGGCACGGCGTCGAACGCCCACTCTTTCGGATCGTAGTGGTTCTTCTCGGCCGCCCCCTTGGTCATCTTCGAGGTGTCGAACTTGATCTTCTCGTGGAACCGGGAGACCTCTTTCATGTTGAGGTCCGTCAGCAGCGACGCGACCTCGATGACCTCGTCCACGCCGGGGACGAGGCCGGTGGTCTCGCAATCTTCGAAAATCAACATTGTCTCTTTAGGTGGCGGCATGGGGACATATCCCTCCATTTCTGGCTCGACCACAGTTGCAGTTGTAGCAGAGGACCTGGAATCCTGGGGGAAAACCGTTTCTTGCCAGCCACGAGACGAACTCGGTTCCTGCCCCCACCGACTTCCTGTGGACATTCCCGTCGCTGTTAATGTGATCTATGGTCAAGAATCCCGAATTTTGCTCTCCGCAGCAGGCGCATTTCTGGCCTCCATACCTAGCGATGGCTTCCGCCCTCACCTTGTGATACCAAGATGATTTGCCGAGGCGTTCGTCCTCGTGTCGGCGCCTTGAATGCCCCAGGTATCGCCGATAACAGGATTTACACCGGACCGAAGCCTTGTACGCCTTCCTGCGTCCACAGGACACGCATAGCCCGCTCTTTTTCAGGGTGAGGATCCGCTCCTTTGCCCTAGACCTGCTGGCGCGTCCACAAGCTTCGCAGGTGTGGTAGTTCTTTCTGTGGGGGTATTCTCCACAGTTCACGCAAAGGCCTTTTTCGAGACGGCCACGCCTCGTCTCCCTAACCCGTTCTCTGTGGACCGGAATACACCGAAAGCAGCGGGCTCCGTAAAGCTTCCTGTCCCTTCCGCACACTCTGCACAGGCCGAACTTTTTTAGCCGTCCATATCTCCCAGAGCATCTCTTCGCGTTTTCTTTCCTGCATGGGATGCAGTAGTTGGTAGGGGGGTCTAGCGGCCGGATTCCGCACTCCACGCACAACCCCTTCCTGAGGCGCGCGCTTCTATAACTTCTCACAAACGAATTATATCGCCCGGTAGTCTCGAAGTCAACTAATTTATAGAATCTTCTCCAGCCTCAGGTGGGTGATCTTCGCCTCCTCAGGGAACGTGGCCCCTGCGAACTCCGCCTTTGGGTGCCCAGTGAGGTTGCCGTTCTGGGTGAGGTCCTGGAGGATCCACTTGCACAGGAAGCACCCGTGGATCTTCCCGGGGAGCGCCTTCATCGCCGCGCCCTTCTCGGCGTCGGAGAGCTTCGGCTTCTCTTTGGGCTTCTCCGGGGCTTTCTTCTCGCCGGAATCTCCGTGGGGGAAAACCATGTCAGGGAGTCCTCACCTCGACCTGCATCTTCGCGCTGCAATACGGACACCGGTCCATGGCGCGCCCCCGCCCGCCGCGGCACCCCGGAAGGGGACGCGCCACGCAGTTGGAGCCGGGGATGTAGAACATCTTCTGCTCCCGGATGGCCCGCTCGAGCGCGGGGCAGGTGTGCCTCTTGTAGTGGATCATTCGGGCGCCTTCTCCGGGGGTTCGGGCGGCTTCACGTTCTTCCCGACGTTCTCGAACCGGGCTCTCGCCGCCTCGCTGCGCTCGTAGGGGGCCGGCCGCTCCCGCTCGGCCTTCTCGTCGGCGATCTTCTTCTCGAGCAAGCGGTAGCGCACCATCCACGACTGGGAATCCTTGCAGGCCTTCCCCAGCTCGTGCATGAGCTCGTTGACCTGCTTCTTCAGCGGGTTGTACTCCGAGACGCACGCCCAGAAGGCGACCGCCGTCCCCCGGCTGATCGGATGGTTCTGCTGGGCGCCGAACCTCATCGTGGATTTCGGGCTGAGGATGACCGACCCGTCGGAGTTGATGACGAGGACGATCCGGCGGTCGGGCGCCATGAAGACCGTGTTTCCGTCGGGGGTGGTCCGGATGAGCTCGTGGGCGGGCCCCGAGACCTTGGCCACGATCTTGTAGAGGGGGTGGTACTCGAACTTCGCGTGGGACGTCCCCCCTGCGGACGGGGCGACCACGTCGGACCAATGGGCGAGCGTGAGCCCGAGGGGCTTGAGCTTCTCCGTCACCGTCGCGGGGTCGAGGTCCCCGGTGTGGTCGATGTCGATCAGGTAGATGTCCTTTCCGGACGGGAGGTCGTGCGTCGCCGCGACATCCACCTTCGTCACGTTGGGGATATCAAGGAGGATCCCGGAGACCGTCATCTTGATCGGCTTGGCTTCGGCGAGCTGGAGCTTCTTCTTCCCCTCAGGCGTCAGGATCACCTTCCCGGAGTCGGTGACGGCGATGTGGGGCTTCGGGGCGAATCCCTTGAACTTCTCGCACATCGACTTCAGCAGGTCCCCCACCTCGGGAATCCCCATCTGCTCCTGGATCTTCTTCTCGAGGTAGTCGTCGATGGGGTCGAGGCCGCCCTGGCTGTCCACCGCGACGTGCTGTTTCTGGAAGTTCTCTATGGCCTTCTTCAGCTCCTCGAGCGTGGGCGCCTTGGCCGACTTGGCGGGCGCCACGGTCAGCGGGCCGATCTCCTCTTCGGCCGCGGCGAGGACGTTCTTCAAGGGCGCGGCGGCCTCTTCTTCGCTCATGAAGCCGGCTCCGCCGCACGGGACGCAGATCTTGTAGTTCAGGATTTGGCCCTCGACGAAGATGTGGACCTGCCCGGTGCCCTTGCAGTTCGGGCACGCGACCTTCCCGGCCGGCGGGTCGATCGCGATCGCCTTGGCGGCGGCCTCGAAGAGCGACAGCCCGTCGGGCTCGATCCCCGAACCCTGGCAGTGATAGCACCTGGTCCCCGCGGCGTCCTCGTAGCCGGTTCCGTCGCACTTCTGGCAGAGCCAGATCGCGGGCTCGGGCTCTTCGTCGACGTCGTCCGAGGGGTCCGCGTCGGAGGTGGCGGGGTGGGGATCCGACATGACCTTGGGCTCCTCAGGATCGCCAGCGAGCTCGACAGGGACACCGAAAGAATCCAGCATGACCTTGGGCTCCTCGGGGAGAGTCTCTTTGGGCTCGATTCCGATCCCGTGGCAGTACGAGCACTTCAGGCCCTTCGTGTCCATCCCTTCGCCCAGGCAGGACCCGCAGATCGTGCCCCCGGTCTTGCTGGACAGAACGGCGGCGTTGGGGGAGACCTTGAACTCGTTCATCACCCCGATGAGGCATGAAGGGTAGTGCCCGCCGACGTTGCCGCACGTCGCGCACTGGACCTTCGTCGTGGACTTCCCGAGGCCGAAGTCCACGCCCACCGACTTCGGGGCCTTGTACTCTGCGTTTCCGGGCCCCTGGTCGGAGTCCTTGATGCAGAACCTGGACCCGTCCGAGTCCTGGGCGTAGATCCGGAGCTGGATGGGGTGGGCGTCGTCGCCCTTGAAGAAGGCCTCCCCGACGATCTTGTGAGGAATCTCGGCGATCGTGGCCGAGGTCACGCTCCCCTGGGCCCCGAACTGGACGGTGTAGACCCCGGAGGTGAAGTGGCAGAAGAGGGACAGCCCTCCGTCCTTGACGCCGGTCTTTTCCAAGGGGTCGAGCTTGATCTCCTTGGCGTGGATCACGTCCTTCTTCTGGGCGATCGCCGCCGTGATCCCATCCCGGAGGGTGTGGAAGTCCGCGAGCGTCCCGGTGTACTTGACCAGCCCCCCGAAGGACTCCGTGCCGTACATCGCCACGGCGGCCTGGAAGTTCGTCTGCCGGAACTTGAGGCTGTCGAGAATGGCCTTGAGGGCCGTGACGGTGTACTTCACGAAGCCGGGGTTCTTGATGGCGCCGAAGGCCGCGCTGAAGACCTCGTCGTTGGCCTGGAGGGTCTTCGCGACGTCGCACCCCGGCTGGTGGACCTCCTGGCCGCAGAGCTTGCAGGGAACGCCCATCTCCCCCTCCAGGGAATCAATAGCCGACGTTGATCTTGTGCTCGTCCGCGCCCTTCGACTGGTTCTCCGCGAGCACCGCCGCGCGGCGCGTCCGGATCCACTCCAGGGTGATCGCCTTCATCTTGACCAGGAGCGCGTAGGACTCATCGCGCTTCGCCTCCCATCCGCTGTCGAGCGTGGTCCCGCGCCCCTCGATTTCCATCCGCACGAGGGCCTTGTCGACGACGCGGAACTCTGTCCACTCTTTGGTGCCGACGAAGTAGAGGTCGAGCGCGTTCAGGCACTCCGTGCAGAGTACGGCGCTGGCGTAGATCTGCGCCTTCCCGGAGACCTGCACCGGGAACGCCTGACGCGGACGCCAGACCATCTCCGACTTCTCGATCTCCTTCTTGTGCTCGGGGTCCTCGGGGTCGCGCTGCTTCCACTTCCGCTCGATCCCGTCCAGGCAGCCGCACTCACATCTCCACATTCTTCACCTCCTCAGCCTTCTTCGCCTTCCTGACTTTATCCCACCGGGCCATCGCCGCCTTGCGGGCGAGCGCCCGGCGCTTCTTCTTGGAGAGGCTCGCCATCCTCATGCGGCCCCCGATGGGCCCGCCGATCTTGCCCATCTCGCTCGCGGTCCACTGCTTCCTGGGGACCGCCGCCTCTTTACCAGGTCCTTCTGGCATAACCATAATCTATCCTCGAATCTCTTCGGTGTCAAGCGGAATCGGCGTGGAGGGGGACATAAAGTCCCGCGAGGGCCTTGAACTCCCGGAGCCGGCGGTCCGCCTCCTCCCCGTAGGTCACGAGGCAGGACGGCGCGCCTCCCGTGTACTTCCCCGCCGACCCGTCGGGCCGGTAGAACCGGATGCGGCCGGAGACGAAGAAGATCCCCCGGGCCGACTCGGCCGAGAGGACCCACCTCTGGAACCACCGGGTCTCCGTGCGCGCGAAGACGAGCGCGATCCCCGTCCCGTGGTTCGACAGCATCGCCATCCACGTCCCGATCTGGGTTCCGTAGGGGGGATTCATCCACACGAACCCGGCCCACGGCTTCAGGAGGCCGTTGTCGCACTTGCAGTACCGCATCGCCCCGATCCCGCCCGCGTGGGACTTCCCTTCGAAGTGGGCCTGGGAGCACGAGGCGCACGGGTCCAGGTCGAACGGACCGAGTTCCCGGACGATCTCCGGAGGCGTGAGCCAGTCGTCGCTCAGGGCGGAACTCCGCTGGTGGCCGCTCATCCCCTTCATGAAGTTCGTCATTCCTTGTCCGCGTCCTCGATTCTCCTGATCTCGGCGGTCGCGCCCTGGGACTCCCGCAGGAGCTTCTGGTAGGCCTCGGGACCGAACTCGGCCTCCTCCGGGACGGAGACGAGGAGGTACAGCTTCTTGAACTCGGCGTCCTCAACCACCTCTTTCGTCCCGTCCTCGTGGACGACCATCCAGTCCCCGGTGTTGGCCCTGGCCCGCACGAGGGCGTCGACCTGGACGTGGGCCACTTTCCCGAAAGAGGTTTCGTAGCACGAGATCTTCAGGCGGGAAAGCTGGAGGATGTCGCTGAGGTCGACCTGCTCGGCCTCGACGAACTGGGATTTCCTGAAGTACTTCATGGGTTCTCCTTCCAGTACCGCTCGCGGGCCTTCCTGGACATCTCCACCCATTCCGGGTCCACGTCGTTGAGGACGCTCCAGTGGTACTGCCGGGGATCCCCGTAGACCGGCTCTTCGGGCTTCCCGCAGGCGAGCCACAGGAAGATCCCGAGGGTCAGCGCCGAGACGGCCGCCACCACGAGCCAGATCACGGCTTTACCTCGGGATACTTCGCCTGGAGCTTCCTGAGGATCTCGATCTCGTTCACCGCCTCGGTCGAGTCGATCGCCCGCCTCCGGTCCTCGGACACGGCCTGGGACGCCCTCTCGAGCATCCGGCTCTTGATCGCCTCGGCGAGGTCCAGGTACTCCCGGACTTCCTGGCCGATGTCCAGGTTGGTCGTGACGCCTCCCTTCCACGACCTCATGATCGCGGCGGCCTTAAATTCCTCCGGGCTGTAGACGCTCACGGCTTCACCCCCCGCTTCTTCCGCCACTCCTCGAACTCGGCGAGCATCTTCTCCTCGGTGATCCCGAGGCTCTCCAGGCGCTTCCGGACCTTCCCGCCGTCGGCGATGAGGCCGTCGGTCTTGCGCCACGCCTCGTCGGAGAGCTTTTCCCAGCCCCTCATCTCCCGGGCGAGGGAGTCGCCCTTCCGCAGGCGCTGGAGCTCCGCCAGGACCTCGCACTCGGAGCACTCGTGGTCCTCCTGGGAGTGCCTGGGCTCCATGGCCCGGCGGCGGATCACCGCCTGCTCGAGCCTCCTCAGGAGGTAGAGCTCGGCCTGAATCACAGACTTGAAGTTCATGACGACATCCCCGCCTTCCGGCTTCCGGCGGCCAGGGCCGCGAAAGCCTTGGCGAGCTCCCTCAAGGCCTTGATCTTCCTCTCAAAGTAGTCGGCGTTCCGGTTCAGGACCTTCACGGCCTCCGAGGGATGCCGCAGCCACCACGGGCTGTACTCGATCCACAGGCGGGGCCTACCGTGCCTCGCGTGTCTCTTCCCGGGCATCCGTTTAGGCATGATTCTACCTCAGTTCTTCTCCCTCAGGAGCTGTTCGTAGGCCTCGAGCGCCATGGCCAGGTTCTTCGCGACCTCACCCGCCTTCTTCTGTGCCTCTTTGGACGGCTGGATACTGAGCACGACGTAGACCTTCCCCCACTCGCCTGCCAGGCGCGCGATGTCCCTGAGGAGGTCGAGCTCGATGCTGTCCCGGCCCGATCCCAGGATGTGGTGCTCGCGCTTCTGGTCGCGCTGGGTCGCGATGAGCGAGAGGCACTCGGAGCACCACCAGTAGTCCAGAGCCTCCCGGGCGGGGTCCACGGCGACCTTCTCGCCCTTGGGGAGGGGCATCAGGCTCTTGTGTTTGCAACTCACGCTTCACCTCACGCCTGTATCGCGCCTCCAGTCGCGCTTTGAAGCGCAACATTTACGACAGTGTGCGTCCGTGTTCTCGCGAGAGGCACATCGACCTAACGGCCTTACTTTCCCACACTCTGGACACTTGGCACGCGCCATGCTTATCCTCGTTCCCTCATTTCGTCCCTACGCCTGAATGGCGACTGCGTTTATACCGGACGTCCATGCCGCAGATCGGGCAAGTACCCGGACCGCTAGGGTACCCAGTAGTGACAGAAAATTTCCATTCGCACAGGTCGCACTCGCCCTTCCACGTCTTCGGGGGAAACTCGGCACCTTTCTTCTTCTTGCTCATTCCTCGTTCCCTCAGTCCGTGAACCGGGCCAGGTCCTCCGAGAGGCGCTTGGCCCACGCCTCGTCGGCCGCCTTCAGCTCCTCCGGAGTCATCTTCGCGCGCCTCTTCTTCTCGGCCTCCAGGTGCCGCACCGCCCTCTCGGCGAGCGCCTTCGTCTCCGGGGAGGCGTTCTCGACCGACTCCCAGACCTTCTTGAGGTCGATCCGGAACTCCGGGACCTCGGACTTCCGGACGCATTTGCCCTTTCGGCCGCCCATCGCCTAAACCCCTCCGCGTTCCGGATAGAGGACCGCCATCAGCTTCTTCCCGATCTCCAGCCGGACACGTTCCTCGGCGATGTCCTGGTTGATGTCGGCCACGATGGGTTTCACGGTCAGCACCCCCTTGATGTGCTCGATGGCCTTCATGATGGGTTCCGCGTCGTCCACCCGGATGTTCTTCTCGAACGTGACGATCACCGCCTTCAGCTTCTCGGTCATAACTCCCCCTTCATCTTGTTCTTCCGAGCCCACTTGGCGAACTCCCGCAGGTTCCCCTCCGGGGAGACGCCGGGGTGGCACTTGAACCCCAGGCCCTCCAGGGCCTTCACCCAGCGCGCGCACTCCTCGTTGGCGACCTTCAGGCGGAAGTTCGCGACGTGCCACAGGGCGTCCGTCCTCGAATAGTGGTCCTGGCCCATCTCCTTCATGAACTCGATGCGGGCGAGATGCGCCCCCCAGGACTGGGGATACCAGCCCTTGGGGACGTTCGCGTACTCGCCCTTCGGCGGCGGCATCACCATCTTCATCCCAGGAACTCCCACAGGGCCGTCTCGGCCTCCTCGGGCGACAGGTACCCGAAGACGGGCGAGGCGTTGCGGACCTCCGCCCACTCTTTCGCCCACTCCACCACGGGCACACGCTTCTGCTCCATCTCCAGCGCGATGGACTTCCCCGCCTGGTTTCCCACGAGGTACCCGGCCAGCTTGCGGATGAACTCCGCCTTCTTGGCCATCCGGGGGCCGGCCAGGATCGGCGTCTCGGAGATGCTCTTGTACTCGCTCATGTCGTTGGGCGTGGCCATCAGGACAGCTCCTTCCCGAACCTCTCGTTCAGGGTGTACCGGATCGAGTCCGGCGCCTTGTCGATCCACGCCCGGAGGGTGGGATCGTGCGCGTTCTCCCCGAGCGCCCGGCACAGCCTCCAGATCACCCTCGGCCGGGGAGGGGCGACCTTGCCCCGCTCCACCCCGGAGACGTAGCCCTTGCAGGTCCCCGCGGCCTTGGCGAGCGCGTCGATCGTGAGACCCTTCGCCTTCCGGGTCTTCTTGAGCCACACCGCGAACAGCGTTCCCGTGGTCTTTCTCATTTACCCTCCAGCTTGATCTCGTTACGAACAGGGGACGGCATAGAACGGCCCCGGATTGGCCGCCGCGTCTCCCCAGAAGACAAGAAAGCAGCCGCCGCAGAGCGGGCACTCGACGTAAATCATCGTCCCTCCAGCTTCCGAACCCGTTCCCACAAGAGCTCCAGCTTGAGCCGTTCCGGGACGCGTATCTCCACGTCCGTCTTGTAGTTCCGCTCGAGGATCTCGACCCGGCGCTCCAGGTCTCCGAGGCGCTTCTCAAGTGGTTCCGCCGCTTCTTCGACCTTGGACTCGTACGAGAGCTTCCAGTTGACCCACCGGTGCAGGACGTACCCGCCGTACGTGAGCCCCATGACCACGACGACGACCAGAACGATGGCGGCGACGCCCATGATCCCCGTGAACCAGTCGCCCTTCCCGTCTTTGGTCATAGGTCGTCGTCCTCGCAGTACGG
>Ga0315285_10006708_pt1 | contig 11870 bp, 10 predicted proteins | sample YL17G09_36_MG_FD_203698 | JGI IMG/M metagenome (GOLD analysis project Ga0315285, IMG submission 203698) | Sediment microbial communities from Yellowstone Lake, YNP, Wyoming, USA - YL17G09_36 | ecosystem: Environmental > Aquatic > Freshwater > Lake > Sediment | place: USA: Wyoming | collected... | reverse complement strand
TCCTGCCCCTGTGCGTGGGCCGGGCGACGCGGATCGCCCAGTATCTCACCCAGGCGGACAAGGAGTACGTGATGACCCTGTGCCTGGGGGTCACCACCGACACGCTGGATGCCGCCGGCAAGGAGACGGGTCGGGTGGAGGAGGTCCGGGTTCGGCGTGAGGAGGTGGAGGCGGTCCTGCCCCGTTTCGTCGGAGAGATCCAGCAGGTGCCACCCCTGTTCTCGGCCAAGAAGTACCACGGCGAGCGCCTGTACCGGCTGGCGCGCCGGGGCGAGCAGGTGGAGCGCCAGCCGGTCACCGTCCGCATCCATGGCCTGGAGCTGCTGGAGTTCGCGCCGCCCTTCGTGACGCTGCGCATGAGCTGTTCCAAGGGCACCTACGCCCGGAGCCTGTGCGACGACATCGGGCGGGCCCTGGGCTGTGGCGGCCACCTGCACGCGCTCACGCGCACGCGCTCGGGCCGCTTCAGCATGGACGGCGTCCTCACGCTCGAGACGCTGGAGCACCGGGTCCGGGAGGGGCGCCTGGCGGAAGTCCTCATCCCCGTCGCCGATGCCCTGGCGCACCTGCCCGCGGTCCGGGTGGCGCCGGAGGCGGGACGCCTCATCCTGCACGGAAGCGACGTGGCGGCCAGCATGGTGGTGCAGTTCCCCGCCGGAGTGGCGCGCGGGGCGCTGGTCCGGGTGCTGGGCTTCCGCAAGCAGCTCCTGTCGCTGGCGGAGACGACGGTGGCCTCGTCGGACTTCTCGACGTGCGAGCCGACCCGCCTGGTGCTGCACCCTGTGCGCGTCTTCTCGGGCGCCTTTGGCCCGGCCTGAGGATCGGGCGACGATGCACGTGATCCAGGCCACGAGTCTCCAGGATCTCCGCTGGGACGTCGCGACCCCTCTTCTGGCCATGGGAACCATGGACGGGGTCCACCTGGGTCATCAGGAGATCCTGCGCCGCGTGCGGGAACGGGCGGCCGAGGCGGGTGGGACGCCCGGGGTTGTCACCTTCGCGCGACATCCCCTCGAGGTCGTCCGCCCTGCGCAGGCGCCGCCCCTGATCACGCCCCTGCCGGTCAAGCTGGCGCTGCTCCGCCGCCTGGGCATGGCGGCAGCGGTGGCGATCCACTTCTCGCCGACCATGGCCGATCTCCAGGCCGAGGAGTTCGTCCGGCGGGTGCTGGTGGAGGGGCTGAAGGTCGCGGGCCTGTGCGTGGGCTACGATTTCGGGTTCGGCAAGGGCCGCCGGGGAAATGCCGACCTCCTGCGGGCCCTGGCCCCGCGCTACGGCTTCTGGCTCGAGGTGATCCCCCCGGTGAGCCTGGACGGCCTGGTGGTCAGCAGCCGCATGATCCGGGCCCTCCTGGCCGAGGGGCGGGTGGAGGAAGCCCGGCGCTTCCTGGGCCGGCCGTTCTGCCTCGAGGGCGAGGTCCAGTCGGGCGCGGGCCGCGGTCGCGAGCTGGGATTCGCCACGGCGAACGTGTCGCTCCCGGAGCCGCCCCCGCTGGCGGACGGGGTCTATGCCGGACGGCTGCTGGTGCGCGGCACCTTCGAGGATGCCATGCTGAACCTGGGACGGGCGCCGACCTTCGGGCCGGGGGAGCGGCGGCTGGAGGTCCACATGCCGGGCTGGCAGGAGCCGCTGTACGGTGAGGGGGTGGCGGCGTTCTTCCTGCGACGCCTGCGCGACGAGCAGCGCTTCGCCTCGGCCGAGGCGCTCATGGCGCAACTGCATCGCGATCGGGGGGCCGCGGAAGCGACGTGGGAGGCCGCGCGCGCCCTTCCCTGGCCAGAATGGGCTTTACACTCCTGAGGGCCTGTGATAACGTGCCCCAGATTGTGGGGACGCTGCGGGCCCCCCGACAGAGGAGAGAGCGGTCATGCCAAAGGATTTTGCGAACAAGGGTGGGATCATCGGGCACTACCGTCTGCACGAGCAGGATACGGGCTCGCCGGAGGTGCAGATCGCGCTTCTCAGCGGCCGGATCGGCTACCTGACGGAACATCTCACGCTACACAAGAAGGATCACCACTCGCGGCGCGGCCTCCTGATGCTGGTGGGGCGCCGCCGCAAGCTGCTCGATTACCTGAAGGTCAAAGACGTCGAGCGGTACAAAAACGTGATCGAAAGGTTGGGCATTCGCAAATGACGTATCGAAGCGAGGTCAGTCTGGAGGGGAGGACCCTCAGCATCGAGGCCGGGCGCGTGGCCCGGGCCGCCGACGGGGCGGTGTGGGTGCGCTATGGGGATACGGTGGTGCTGGTCACGGCCGTGGCCTCCAAGCAGCCCCGGGAGGGCATCGACTTCTTCCCCTTGACGGTGGATTACCAGGAACGGGCCTATGCCGCCGGGAAGATCCCCGGGGGCTTCTTCAAACGGGAGGGGCGGCCCCACGAGAAGGAAACCCTGGCCGCCCGCCTGATCGACCGCCCCGTCCGCCCCCTGTTTCCCCACGGCTATCACCAGGATGTGCAAATCATCGCGACGGTCCTCTCCGCCGACCAGGAGAATGACCCCGACGTGCTGGCCGTGGTGGGTGCCTCGGCCGCACTCACCATCTCCAACATTCCGTTCCTCGGCCCCATCGGCTGCGTGCGGATCGGGCGCGTGGACGGCCGCTTCGTGGTGAACCCGACCTACGTTCAGCTCGAGCAGAGCGACATGGACATGGTCCTGGCGGGCACGGAGCCGGCGGTGGTCATGGTCGAGGGCGGCGCCCGCGAGGTGCCGGAAGAGGCGCTGCTGGAGGCGTTGCTGTTCGGCCACCGGGCGCTGCAGCCCATCATCCAGATCCAGCGCGATCTGGCCCGGCAGATGGGGGTGACGAAGCCGGAGTTCGTCTCGCCCCCGGTGGATCCGGCGCTCCGGGCCCGGGTCGAGGAGCTGTGCCGGGCCCGCATTCGCGAGCTGGCCTTCGTCCCGGAGAAGGAGGAACAGCAGTCCCGGCGCAAGATGCTCTTGGACGAGGCCCTGGCGGCCGTGGCGGCGGAGCCCCCGGCGACCGCGCTCGAGGTCAAGGAGATCTTCGAGGAGCTGGAGAAGCAGGAGATGCGCCGGCTGATCCTGGAGGAGGGGCGGCGCGCCGACGGGCGAAGCGTCACGCAGGTGCGCCCCATCACCTGCGAGGTGGGGGTCCTGCCGCGCACCCACGGGTCCGCCCTGTTCACCCGGGGGCAGACCCAGGCGCTGGTGACGACGACGCTGGGCACCTCGGAGGACGAGCAGCGCCTGGACGACTTGGAGGGGGAATCGTTCAAGCGCTTCATGCTCCATTACAACTTCCCTCCCTTCTCGGTGGGGGAGGTCAAGTTCATGCGCGGCGCCAGCCGGCGGGACATCGGACACGGTGCCCTGGCCGAGCGCGCCATCCAGGCCGTGCTGCCGGGGAAGGAAGAGTTCCCCTACACGGTGCGCATCGTCTCCGACATCCTGGAGAGCAACGGCTCCTCCTCCATGGCGACGGTGTGCGGGGCCAGCCTCTCCCTCATGGACGCCGGCGTCCCGGTCCGGGCGGCGGTGGCCGGGGTGGCCATGGGGCTGGTGAAGGAAGGCGAGAAGACGGCGGTCCTCACCGACATCCAGGGGCTGGAGGATCACCTGGGCGACATGGACTTCAAAGTGGCGGGGACCCGCACGGGGGTCACCTCCATCCAGATGGACATCAAGATCCAGGGGATCACCGAGGCCATCCTTGGCCAAGCCCTGAGCCAGGCGCGGCAGGCGCGCCTCCAGGTCCTGGACATCATGGAGCAGGCCCTGGTCAGGCCGCGGCAGGCCCTGAGCCCCTACGCGCCACGGATCATCTCCTTCAAGATTCCCGTGGACAAGATCCGCGAGGTCATCGGCCCCGGCGGCAAGATCATCCGGGGGATCGTGGAGCAGACCGGCGTCAAGATCGACGTCGAGGACGACGGGACCGTAACCATCGCCTCGGTGGACGAGGCGGCCGCGCAGAAGGCCATGGAGATCATCGGCCGGATCGTCGAGGTCCCCGAGGTGGGCAAGGTCTACCTGGGCAAGGTGGTCAGGATCATGGATTTCGGCGCCTTCGTGGAGATCCTGCCGGGCACGGACGGGTTGCTGCACATCTCCCAGATCTCGCAGGAGCGGATCAAGAAGGTGGAGGACGTCCTCAAGGAGGGCGAGGAGATCATGGTCAAGGTGATCGAGGTGGACAAGGCGGGGAAGATCCGCCTGAGCCGCCGCGAGCTCCTGCGGGAAGCCGCCGAGAAGGCCGACATGCCCGCCGCGCCTTCCGCCGGGGAAAAGCGGGCCGGGGACGAGGGCGACGCCTACGGGGGGAAGAGGCCATCGGGACGCTAGCCAGCCTCTACAAGAAGGAGGTGCTCGGGAACGGCATCGTGGTCCTGACGGAGCGGATGCCCCAGGTGCGCTCCGTCTCCATCGGGGTGTGGGTCAAGGTGGGCTCCCGGTACGAGCGGGCCGAGCGGGCCGGGATCTCCCACTTCATGGAGCACCTGCTGTTCAAGGGCACCGAGAGCCGGAGCCCCGAGGAGATCGCCCAGGCCATCGACAGCGTCGGCGGGACCCTGGATGCCTTCACCTCGCGGGAGAACACCTGCCTGTACGCCAAGGTCCTGGGAGAGGACCTGCCGCTGGCGATGGACCTGCTGAGCGACCTCTTGCTTCACCCCCGCCTGGACCCCGCGGATATCGAGAAGGAGCGGCGCGTCGTCCTGGAAGAGATCAAGATGGTCGAGGACGACCCCGACGACCTGATCCACGACATCTTCGCGCAGCAACTGTGGCGGGACCACCCCCTCGGGCGGCCCGTCCTGGGCTTCCGGCATACCTTACAGCCCCTCACCCGCCAGGACATCCTGGAGCACCTCCGCGATTTCTACCAGCCGGACCGGGTCATCGTGGCGGCTGCGGGCGACCTGGATCACGCGCGCGTGACCGAGCTCACCTGGTCCGCCTTCGGCAATTGGCGCGGGAACGCCGTGGCCGCCAACGGGCCGTCGCCCGTCTCCTACCACACGACCCACCACGAGGAGCGGGACTCGGCCCAGCTCCACCTGGTCCTGGGGGCGGAAGGCCTGCCCTACAACCACGCGAACCGGTACGCCTTTTACCTGCTGAACGCCATCCTCGGAAGCTCCATGAGCTCGCGGCTGTTCCAGGAGGTCCGGGAGAAGCGCGGGCTGGCCTACTCGATCTATTCGTACCAGGCCTCCTACCAGGATTCGGGACTGCTGGCCGTGTACGCCGGCACCAGCGCCGAGGCGTACCCGCAGGTGGTGGAGCTCATCCGCGCCGAATTTGCGCGGCTGCGCCAGGGGCCGGTGGACCTCACGGAGTTCCATCGGGCCAAGGCCCAGCTCAAGGGGAATCTCCTCCTGGGGCTGGAGAGTACCAGCAGCCGCATGACCCGGCTGGCCAAGACCGAGATCTACTTCCAGCGCTACTTCGACCTCGACGAGATCATCCAGGGTATTGATGGGGTCTCGCCCGGAGCCTTCGCCGAACTCAACCGGTCCCTCTTCGAGCCAGAGCGCTACGCCCTGACCACCATCGGCCACCTGACGTAGCGGAGGGTCGGAGGTCCGAAGTCCGAGGCCCGAGGTCGGCCACCAAGAGGCCGTCCAACGTCCAAGGTTCAACGTCCGAGGTCTCCCGAACCTCCGAAGTCCGAAGTCCGCGGTGGACCGTCTCGTCGCCGACGCCGTCCATCTCGATCTGCTCCGCGCCCACGACGGCCAGCCCGGACTCCGAGATGAGAACGCGCTTGAATCCGCCCTCGCTCCTCCCCGACGGGACCTACGGTCGCAGGCAAGACCTTACGGCCCTGGCCGCGGCCTATGGATTCGGCCTCATCCGTACCGGGACGGGAACACGCGCATATCCTTCGTAGTCATGGCGCTCTTCCTCGGCCTCCACGGGCATGAGCTAGGCCTGATCCGAGAAAAAACTTGAACCGCCATGACGCCAAGGTCGCCAGGAATATGATGTTCCGATCTCTCCACCAAAGAACCGGAAAGCGCGCTCATGGGGCCTTCCGAAGTTCCGTTTGTTTCCCCCAATGAGCCCTTCTGGTCTTGGCGTTCTTGGCGCCTTGGCGGTTGGTAATTTCGGATTGGGGCTAGAGGCCCCGGAAGCGGACGTCGTGACCGCGATGCTGAACCTCGCCGCCGGACGGATGTCTGAGGCCGCACTGGCCAAGTGGATTCAGCCCGAACAGTGCAGTTCAACCGCAAAGCACGCGAAGCACGCAAAGGAACTGCCCGTATTCACAGCGCGGACCCGGAAAAACTTGGAGACGCGCCCCGGAAGATTTCGGTCGGGAAGCTCCTCTGAAGTGATGAGGGTTGGCGAGTCTTTGCGGTCTTGGCGGTCTTGGCGGTGAAATATTTGGGTTCAGTCGCATCTCGTGCCCTATACGACTTGCCCGTGCTGACCAGCTCTACCCTGTGTCGCACCGCCGCGCTTCCGGGCGGCGAGGTGCCTGGTTCCGTGCCGTGCCGGAAGGAGGGGAGTAGCGATGAGCGACCCGCGTCACGAACCGCTCCACCTGATCGTCAAGCGGCTTCCCTCGGACTTCGAGCCTTGGGGAGAGCGCTCCCGGAGGGAGGATTCGGGTCCCGACTGCAGTTGCGGCTGCCGCTGGTTCATCCCGCTCGCGCAGGGGCTCCGCTACGACTGGGGCGTCTGCCACAACCCCAAGTCGCCCCGCTGCGGTCTGCTCACCTTCGAGCACCAGGGATGCCGGGAGTTCGAGGAAGAAGCGGACCGGGGACCGGACCCGGAGCCGCCGGAGCGTCAGCCGCAGCCGGCACGCCCACTGGAAGTCGAGCTCCTGTCGAACCTCAAGGCCCGCAGGGCGCACCTGGAGGCAGCGCTCTCGAAGGCAACAGACCACTGGGGCTTCGAGGATCCGGTCTACCGTTTCTACCACCAGAGCTTCAAGGTGTACTGGCTGCAGAACCAGACCGAGGCCATCGTCCGGGAGCTGGGCGAGCTCGTGCCAGGACAGCCACTCAAGCCCTGTTTTCTCGAGATCGTCCGGCAAGGGACCGGGAAGCGGTTCAGGCCGGAAGACAACTCCAGATGGACCGAGGTCACGCGACCGATCCTCGAGGCGTTCTTCCATGCGCGCTTCTTCCTCGAGATGGCGGTGCGCTATGGCTACCTGGAGGAGCCCCCGACGTCGCTGCCAAGCGGCTACGCGGCGCTGCTGCACCTGTTCGGGCTTCGTTGACGAGGTCTTGCTGCTCTGACCTGGCCTGTTCATGACTGCCATGAATCCGAACCAAACCCGCGGCCACGGGCTGCGCGGTGATGAAGTGAGTTTCACCGAGGAAGCCCGCCGGATTCAGAGCAAAGCGCTGGGCGGCCAGGCCTGCGTCGTCCGGCTCGACCAGATCGTCTTCTTTTCAACGGAGTCGGGCGACGCCTGGATACTCGACCCGGAGGATGGGTACGCGGTCTGCCTGGCGCGCGACTACGAGCCGCGGCGCATCCCGATACAGGAAACGCCCGCCAAGCTCGCGATCGAATGGAACGCCGACTACGAGATTGAGGGCGAGGCGTTCACGGTCGTGGAGCGCCACGAATCCGCGCGGACCATCATGGGTTACCCGACCGCGGAGATTCAGCGCCTGGCCAGCGAGATATCGGCCACTCCCCGGGAAAGCTTCGACGCGGAGCAGGCCCGAGAGCGGCTGAAGTGCGGCCGCAATGATCCCTGCCCCTGCGGCAGCGGCAAGAAGTACAAGAAATGCTGCCTGGCCAGAGACGAAGCCCTAGTGCGCCAATCGACCGTTCCGCGACAGGCGCGAACGGACGAGTGTGCCGAGCCCGCCTCTTCCATCCCAGGTGACACAGCGGGCGGAGCCGCGGACGATACGGAGTTTTCTGACTCGGGGGATTCCGCCGCCGATATCACGACCGAACTACCGCCTGAAGTACAGCGCAAGGCGGACGCACTCTGGGATGAGTTTGAGGCCTGGGAGCGGCCGACCGCGGAGCAGATGGACGCCTTCCTGGCCAACCTACTGGCGCTGCCTCCGGAAGCGACCGACTGGAGTGAATTGTTCCATCGGCTCGCCCGCCACAACCACCCCGACCTCCCCGGTGTCTTCCGCCGGATCGCCGCCGCCGTCCCCCACACCAAAGAGACGGGCATGGCCTTCTTCTACTGGGCCGCCGCCGAGGAGTTTGACCGCAGGCAGTACCTCCACTTGCTTCCCGAAATCGCCGCGGGTTGGCGGAAACTCGACCTGGGGAGTTACGATGCGGACGCGCTGAGTCACTTGGAGGACTACCTGCTGGCCGAAGGGTTCGAAGCCGAGACCCTGGAGCTGGCGGAGCATTTCCTGCCGATCGTGCGCGCCGACGGCGGACTGATGCCCCACGTGGTGCCGGACCTGTGCGCGCTCATCTTCGAACTGCGCGTGGGGCGGCATCTCCGCGCCGAACCAAGCTCCGCAATGACGCCCGATCTGCTGGCGCAAGAACTGCGCCAGGGCATCCAGGGGGAAATTCACCAGGATGCCGCACGTGGCGCAGCCGAGGTCATCGCTGGCCGATCTCCCGTGCCGATGTGGGCGCGGCCCCGGTTCAACCTTGTGTCGGGGGATATCACGTCGGACGATCAGGCATGGCAGCAGAACCTGCGGATGTACGGGGTCCTGATGCATGTCGCCCGGGAAGTTTGGCAAGTTGAGCAATACCCCCTTGGCTGCGCCCTCCGTGGGTTGACCCTGCTGCTAAACTCGGTGTATGACTGGCTCGACGCAGACCGGAAAGGGCGAAAGAGCGCTTCCAGAAATTTGCTGGATTACCTTCGGCCCGCCGGGCTGGAGCAACGCCTTGTCCGGGCCTGTCCCGATCTGATGGGTGTGAACGAACCCTGAGCACGCCTGTTGCTTGATGCCCACGGGATTCTCCTGCGGTTTGCCGCACGCCATCAATTAGTCTCCGCCGCCGATGCGGCCGAGTCACACGAGGAGCTGGTCCGGCTGCAACACGGACTGGCCCGGCTCAACTGCACAACATCACCTGACTCATGGCGACGGTCAGGAGCCGATCGTACTTGACGGCCTGACCCAGAGAAACCTGATTCCGTTCGTGGAGAAGAGCGGGCGTCGCATTGCCCCGGTCCGGCCCCGATTCGGCCTTCCCCAAACCCGGTCCATCCCCGTCGCCGGCGGTGTCCCGCCGACGCCGATTTCCAGAATGACTATACGGTTTTATCGGGCAGTTCGCCGATATATCGTCCTCGGAAGCCCGATACCTTCCTGCTCCGGCGGCCTGTCGCGAGACATGCTTGGAACTTCCTCGGGCGACCGGTTGGAGGGACGGACGTTGGGTTTCCCGCTGTCACAAAACAGGGGTTGTGCACCCAGTCTAAAGTTGGTGTACAATGTCACTGTGCTTTCCTCGAATCCTGCTTGCCACCCGGGCATGTGGGAAGCAGAAACAAGGGAAAACAGGGCGGAGGAGCCGATGGACACCCTGGCGGAACGACTGGACGCCAAACTTCGCGAATGGCAGCCCGAAACGGCTGCCCAGGTCCGGCAACGGGTAGGGGAAATCATCGAGCTGGCCGATCAGGACGCACTTGACTTGATGCGCTCCCGCGCGGTGGAGCAAGACGTGCTGGATATGCTCGATGAACCCCCAACCCGGTGAAGTGTGGCTGGCAGATCTTGGCCTGGCGGCGAAGACGCGCCCTGTCGTCATCGTGTCGCGCTATGATCCAGACCCGCCCCGCGACCTGGTCCTGTATGTCCCACTCACAACGCAAGACCGACAGAACCCTTACGAAGTCCCACTGCGAAAGCTCGGGTTTCCGGATCGTGACTCCGTGGCGAACGTGCAAGGCCTCGGGTCCTTGCCCAGAGCCCGCCTCGAGCGCAGACTCGGTGTCCTCCCCGATGCCGTGATGGCGAAGATCAAGCTGGCCCTCGCATTTGCCCTCGCTCTGTCAACGCAGGATTGACAGCTCAAAGCCCGCCAATCCCGCCCACCTGGACATCGCCGTCCGGTCACGTGCCGACCGATCCCCGCCGGTCCGAAGGACTCCGGACTCCTGCGGAGAGGCGGCCAGGAACCTCGCGGTCCACGAGGCCCCCGAGTGGACCTATGCACCGGTGGAGGATGATCCCCCGCTTCCGGATCCCCTGACCCTCTGAGGGGGGACCGCAGCCGTCGCCTGCCTTCCCCGCCCTCGCGTCACTGTCCGGCCGCGGCCGACTTCCAACTTCCGGTATCTCGCGAAGGAACGCCTCTGGATCGTGCCGGGCCGCCAGAGTCGCCCATGGGCCGGACCCTTGACAAAGCCATGCCGATCATCTTACCATTGTGAAAGAAATCAGTTATTTGGTAAGACTGAAGCGAGGTGATGCCGCCATGCCGACCGCCACCATGAGCAGCAAGGGCCAGACGGTAATCCCGAAGGCCATCCGAGAGCGCCTGGGGCTCCGACCCGGCGACGCGCTGGATTTCGTCGTCCAGGACGATGGCGATGTGGTCATCCGCCCGGCGCTCGAGGACGTCCGGCGGCTGAAGGGCGTCTTGCAGCGTGCCGGTCGTGCGCCGGTCACCGTGCAGCGGATGAACCGCGTCATCCGTGAGCGTCGGGGACGGCGATGAAGGCCCTCGACACGAACGTGCTCGTCCGCTACCTGACCCAGGATGAGCCGAAGCAGGCGGCCGTCGCGGCCGAGGAAATCGAACAAGCGGCCGCGAAAGACGAGAAGCTGCTCATCCAACCGTTGGTCTTGTGCGAGCTCGTGTGGGTGCTGGAGACCGCCTACGACCTCGGCAAAGCCGACATCCTGGGTATCCTCGACCAGATCGTCCGGACGCGGCAGTTCGAGGTGGCCGACAAAGACACCGTGTGGCACGCCTTGGCGGACTACCGCCAAGGCAAAGGCGACTTCTCGGACTATTACCTTGGCCGGGCCAATGAACGGGATGGGGCGCCGCAGACGCTGACTTTTGACAGGGCCCTGAAGGGGAGCCCGCGCTTCCGTGTCCTCCCCATGTAAGCCAGGCTGGCCAGGCGCCCACCCGAGCAAAGCGACCACAACCGGCGCCGTCGCTGTACAAGAACGCCGACGAGATGGTGACGGACCTGTCCGGCCGGCTCAGAAAGGGCACGGTCGCCCAGTCCTGATCATGTCGAACTGTGTCTTCGAGATCATCCACGAGAAACTGTTGTCCGCCCTGCGCGCCCGCCAGGGATGAGGGGCCGAGAGCTGCTGCTCCCGCTGCGGCACCTTATCAGCGTTTCACACCCACGCAAGTCGGATGTGCGAAATGTGATGAAAGTGGCAACGCGAACGCATCCCGCGCGAACGACGCGCGCCTTGACACGTCCGTCCGGCGGTGGTAGCGTCCCCGGCGACTCGGATTCGAGCGGTTTCTCGCCGCTCGGCTGAGCTCGCGACGAAGCCGTGATCGAACAGCCCGCCGTGGTGCGACAGATCCTGGATCACCTGGACATCGCCGTCCGGTCACGTGCCGACCGATCCCCGCCGGTCCGAAGGACTCCGGACTCCTGCGGAGAGGCGGCCGGGCACCTCGCGGTCTCCGAGGTTCCTGAGTGGACCTATGAGCCGGTGGAGGATGATCTCCCGCTTCCGGATCCCCTGACCCTCTGAGGGGGGACCGCAGCCGTCGCCTGCCTTCCCCGCCCTCGCGTCACTGTCCGGCCGCGGCCGACTTCCACATCCGGTCCCGTCCGAGATCTTTCGGCGCAATGGCCATCTGGCCCCCGGCACCCTCTATCCCCCGGAACGAAAGCGGAGAGTTAACCCTAATCCGAGAAAAAGCTTGAACCGCCATGACGCCAAGGCCGCCAAGGATGCGACGTTCCGATCCTTCCATCGAAGAACGCGAGAACCCGTTCCTGG
>Ga0315285_10006705_pt1 | contig 11873 bp, 12 predicted proteins | sample YL17G09_36_MG_FD_203698 | JGI IMG/M metagenome (GOLD analysis project Ga0315285, IMG submission 203698) | Sediment microbial communities from Yellowstone Lake, YNP, Wyoming, USA - YL17G09_36 | ecosystem: Environmental > Aquatic > Freshwater > Lake > Sediment | place: USA: Wyoming | collected... | reverse complement strand
GGGTTGCTTTTGCTCTACTTGGATTCGCGAGCGCGGCGGCAACAGAAAAGCAAGCGCGGCGAGCCGTCCATCTCCTTGCCGTCGTGGATACCCTGTTAGAAGGGGGAGATAAGGGGAGTCTAGATCCCGCGGATGAGGCGGAGTACAAGCGGAATCTCGCCCTCGCGCGTGAGCAATTGGATGAAGCATCGTTCAATGCGGCGTGGAATGAGGGTCACGCGATGAAGCTGGAGCAAGCCGGCGAATACGCGCTCCAATCAGAACCTGCTTCAGAGGTATCCACCAAGAGGCCGCCTCTAACATACCCTGCTGGTTTGACGGAACGCGAGGTTGAGGTGTTGCGCTGGCTCGCGCGGGGTTTGAGCAATCAGGAAATTGCCGACAAATTGGTTTTGAGTCGGCGAACCGTGCACGCGCATTTGCGCTCAATTTACAGCAAGTTGGACGTGACGACACGCAACGCAGCTACCCGTGCGGCGATTGAAAACAAAATAGTCTGAGGCGATTCTTCTCAAAGAAATAAATCCCAGGTTCACGCGAACCCGGGATTTTTGTTTTAGGCAGACGCGCCTAGTCACGTTGTCACAGTCCCATTTCAAAGATAGGCATACCGATTAGGCACTTGTGCCGATGTGTCTCAGCGGGAACTTCGCTACAGTACTCGCAGAGATTGCGAAAACAAACCCAAGCGCAATCCAATGAAAGGAGGCGCAAAATGAAAGTCCTGCGATGCAGAGATGTCGGCTTTGACTGCGATGGCGTGATGCGCGCGGAAACCGAAGAAGAGGTTTTGCGGCAGGCGGCAGAGCACGCGAAAACCGTGCACAACCTGAGCGAGATCTCTGAGCAAGCCGTTGAAAAAATCCGCGCCGTCATCCGCGACGAGTAGCGCGAGCGGACATCTCATCGCGCTGAACAATCCAGCGGGCTACCCCAATGGGATTACCGCGCCCCTGGGGAGCACTCGCTGGGACTAGGACCAAGAGAAAAAATTGTGCGGCGAGACAGTTTGGAGCAGCTGAGGTTTTGCTGAATGTTGCTCCAGCCACACTCAAGGAGGTGTGTCATGAAAAATTCTCGAAACGTTTTGATCTTGCTGGTCGTGTTCCTCGCCGGAGGCGCCGTGGCTTTTGGCATCGGTTGGAGCGCGAAACTGATTGCCTTTCCCAGCCGCACAGAAGCGGCTACACCCAAGACGTTCCCGATGATGGTGACTGAAGCGCTGGCTCAAGTACCGACGATCAGCCCTGCGGAAGCGGACCAACAGATGCGCTCCAATCCAAACACGCTCGTCATCGACGTGCGCGATGCGGCGGATATCGCTGCCACAGGCATCATTCCCGGCGCCGTCAACATTTCGCTCGGCACGCTGACCTTCAAAGCCGACAACCAGGTTCCACCCGAATGGCGCGATCCGAACCTGGCGAATCGCTCGCGGCAAATCATTACCACCTGCTACAGCGGCGAGATGGGAGCACTCGCCGGCAAGCTCCTCAAGGATATGGGATTTACAAACGTCCGCATTCTGAAGGGCGGGACTGTGGCTTGGAAAGCCGCGGGCTACTCGACCAAGTAGCGACGATTTTGGTTGTATCGGCTCAGGGCAGTCCGTCGTTCTGCCCTGAGCCGATTCCGGTTACGTCCAAGCGGAGTCGAGTAAGAACGGTTGCGATTCATGAAGTGTTCGTCTAGCTCAAGCGGAGCGGCAGAGGTTATGGTCTGACGTGGAACGGGGTGAGCGGTGATGGCGCAACCTTAGAATCAACTCGCGCACTTGTCGTGTATGCGAGACTGTGATATTATTGCGAGCGATGACTCCACTTCGCCAACAATACCTCCGAATCAAGAACCAGTTTCCAGATGCCATCGTCATGTTTCGTCTCGGCGACTTTTACGAGACGTTTGACGATGACGCGAAAACCGTGTCGAGCGTCTGCAACATTGTTCTCACCGGCCGCGAAATGGGCGTTGGCAACCGCGTGCCGCTCGCGGGCGTTCCCTACCATGCTCTTGAGAACTATCTCGCCAAGCTCGTCCAGGCGGGGCACAAAGTTGCTATTGTAGAGCAGACAGGGACTGAACCAGAAGGTCAACAAACGGCTGGGCGCACTCCCATGACACGCGAGGTCGCATAAAGTATCACCCCCGATAGTCCGCGGATTTGACATTAAGCAGAAGCACAACGAAATAGTCCGAACAAAAAGAGAAAGGCGGGGTCGAGTTGGCCCGCCTTTCTTCATTCACGGGACATAGACGTTTCCGACACTCATGATCGCAGGTGCGATGAGCATCCATCCCTGTCATGGTTGTTTACTCGGTCCGTTTGATAATTCCTGTCAATGCACCGATTGTATAGAAGTGAATTGTATACCCCGGATAGAATTCTCAACCAGCGAAGGGTCCCGTGGATTCACGGACAATCAGAGGACTTTCCAGAACCGTACAACCGCCGGTGGCATTCATTTGACCCTCGTTCATGCGCGCCAGGGTTTGCACTGCTAGTTTGCCCATCTGATATTTCGGTTGACTGATTGTGGTGAGAGGCGGGTAGGCATGAGCCGCTACGAAAATGTCGTCTACGCCGATGATGGAAACATCTTGGGGGACACAGAGACCATGGATACGAACTGCATGCAACGCGCCCAGGGCAACGGCATCATTGAATGCGATAACGCCTGTAGGGCGCTCGGCAGAAGGTAGTTCCAGCAGCAATCGCATCGCCTGCAATCCTCCATCAATATCTAGCCCAGGCGGAATAGATGGGCACCATTCAGTCCGCCGGCTCAAGCCTGCCTCGGTCAGGGCTGACTCGAATCCGCGCCACCGCGCCTGAGCAACCTCCGTATTTCGGGAAGGCGCCAAGTATCCAATGCGCGTGTGCTTGAACCCAAGTAAATGCTGTGTCGCGCGATAGATAGAATTCTCAAAGTCCACCAAAATACAGTGAATACCGGGCTGCACAATGCGGCGATTGAGGACCACGAGTGAAATATGATGCTGCTCCCGCCAGGTCAACAATTCCGGAAATGGAGCCGAGCCCATCAGGATGACGCCATCCACACGTTGCCGACTCAGTCTTTGTAAGAGTTGTTGTTGACGATTGGGGTGATCCGTCAAATTGTACAGTGTCAGGATCAGTCCATAATTATCTGCCTCCTCTTGAATACCGCGTACGATTTCAGGGAAAAAGGGGTTGAGGAGGTCGCCGGTCAAAACAGCGATAGTGCCGCCTGCCGGTGGCTGGACGGTTTTCCGAGAAGTGTATCCTAAAGCGGCAATGGACGATTCGATGCGTTCGCGTAGGTCCTGACTCACGGGACCCGTTTTGTGGATGACACGCGAAACAGTGATCGTAGAGACTCGAGCATGGCGGGCGATATCGGCGAGAGTCGGACGCTTCGATTTTTTCATATCATGTTCCTTCCATGTATTTTGATTATGATTATCGCACAATAAGGGAAAAAAGTCAATATGTAGTACTTGACAGATTATTGTATCTGATGTATAATTGTATCAGTAGATGTGATGATAAATCCATGTATCTTATCATTCCTGAGAATCTGGAAGTCTGAGAAGAATGTTCTTGTCCGATTATCGCCCTCGCTCGAGATTATTTGCTTCGACCACCGCTGTTGTCAGATCGCGCTTTCCGGTGATTGATGCCCACAACCACCTGGGGCAGAATTTCGGCGCGTGGGATCAACGACCAGTATCTGAATTACTCGACACGCTCGATCAAGCCAATGTGCACATGTACGTTGATCTGGACGGCGGTTGGGGGGAAGATATCCTGCGCGCCCACCTCGATCATTTCAAAGCCGCCGCGCCGGAACGTTTCCGCGTCTTTGGCGGCGTGGACTGGTCTGCGTGGCAGGAACATGGTGACCGCTTCGGCGAATGGGCGGCGACTCGTCTGCGCGCGCAAGCCGCGCTCGGCGCAGAGGGACTCAAGATCTGGAAGGAATTTGGCTTGCGCGTGCGCGATCAATGTGGCGCGCTCGTTTCGGTAGATGACGCGCGACTCGATCCGTTGTGGGAGACGGCAGCCGAGTTACGCCTGCCAGTTGTGATTCATGTCGCCGATCCGGTTGCTTTCTTTGCGCCGCTGGATGCGAACAACGAGCGCTGGGAAGAACTCCACGCGCATCCCGATTGGCACTTTCCCAGTCCGCCCTTTCCCGCGTTCGAAACGATCGTAAACGCGCTCGCTGATTTAGTTACGCGCCACCCGCAAACCACGTTCATCGGCGCACACGTTGGCTGTTACGCCGAGAACTTGAAATGGGTCAGTGAGCTATTGGACAAGTGTCCTAATTTTTACGCGGACATTTCTGCCCGCATCAGCGAACTAGGGCGACAACCACGCGCGGCGCGCTGGTTCTTCCTCAAGTATGCCGACCGGATCTTGTTCGGCACCGATATGGGACCCGATACAAACATCTACCGCATCTATTATCGCTTTCTCGAAACAGACGACGAGTACTTTAACTACGACGTGACAGAAATGCCGCGCCAGGGACGCTGGCATATTTATGGACTATCACTGCCGGACGATGTGTTGGAAAAAGTGTACTATCGTAACGCTGAACGCGTCATCTTGCAGCCAAGAGATTAGGATGGAACTGGGACAACACACCGATTTTGAAATTCTCAGCCAGCCCGACGCCTGGGCGAAAATGTTAGAGAGCGTAGAGACCCGTGCAGCCGATCTGCGCGATTTCTTTCGCGTGCGCGTCTGCTCGCACTACCTGCAACCTCCCTCGACCCTGGAAGTGGTCCGGAAGACCAGTGGCGCGGTAGCGCAGCGCTCACGTTGTTGGATCAGTTGGACATCTCAACATTACTTCACGGGAGGACGTTCCCAGGAGGTGAGAAAAAAAGAAATTATGTCGAACGAGCAACTATTCAACCATTCAACAGTTTGACCGATTGTAAGGAGGAGAAAAACATGAATCGGAAGATTACCCGGCGCGAATTTCTGCGCTATGCCGGTTTGGCAGCCGGCGCGACGGTATTGGCATCTTGCGGTGCGCCTCCCCAAGCGCCCCCGACCCAAGCGCCCCCTCTGGCTACAGCCCCAGGTGCTGCCGCAACTCAAGTGCCGACCAAGGCAGCAGCCACAGTCCCACCTGCGACCCAGGTGCCTGCCGGTCCCGAACCGCTCACCCTGCCCATCGTCAAGCAACCAATGACGTTGACCTATTGGGTTGAGACCAACCCCAACGTGGCTGCGGTTGCCAAGAACTACAACGAGATTCTCTGCTACCAGGAACTGGAGAAACGAACCGGCATCCGTCTCGATTTCCAACAGTCTCCAGTTGGGCAGGGCTTGGAAACGTTCAACCTGATGATCGCCTCACAAAGGTACCCTGACATGATCGAGTTCGGTTTTGGTGGGAGGGCTGGCGGCGCGAGCACGCCACCCGGTGGTCCCGCCAAGTACCTCAAGGACGGTGTCATTCTCCGGCTGAACGATCTGATTGACAAGTACGCGCCGAATTTCAAAAAAGTCATGGCGGATCATCCCGACTGGCGCAAACAAATCATCACCGACGAAGGCGACATCTACGGGTTTCCTTTCATTCGCGGCGATCCATTCCTGCTGACCTACACGGGACCGATCCTGCGCGGTGACTGGCTCGAGAAACTGGGTCTCAAAGTACCGACGACACTTGACGAGTGGTATACTGTACTTAAAGCGTTCAAGGAAAAAGACCCCAATGGGAATGGCAAAGCAGATGAAATTCCATTCACCCCATTCCAGAACCCAAAGTACCTCCAGGGTGTGCGCGGTGCCGCCGCGTTCATCGGCGCGTGGGGCATGCAGGTCGAGTTCTATCAGGACAAGGGCGTGGTCAAGCACGGCGCGCTTCAGCCCGGGTTCAAAGACTTTCTCAAACTATTCGCGCAATGGTACAAAGAAGGGCTGATCGATCCCGACTTTGTGACCTATGATCGAAAAATGCTGGATGCGAAAGTCACCGGCGATCAACTCGGTTCGCTCATCGGCAACGCGGGTTCGGCCATCGGTAACTATATGGGTTTGATGGCTGAAAAGAATCCCAAGTTCAAACTGATTGGCGCGCCGTACCCCGTGCTCAAAGCGGGGCAAAAGCCCACTATCGGACAGCAAGATTTCGAGTTCCAGGGACAGGTCACCGCGATCAGCACGGCAAACAAGCGCGTCGTCGAATCCATCAAGTATCTGGACTATGCGTACAGTCCCGAAGGGACCATGCTCTTCAACTTCGGCGTCGAAGGCGTTTCGTACAAGATGGTGGACGGCTACCCCAAGTACACCGACCTAGTGATGCGTAGCCCGGACAAACTGCCGGTCGCGCAAGCGATGTGCAAGTATTTCCGCTCGAGTTTCAATGGCCCCTTCATCCAAGACAAGCGCTACATGGAACAGTACTATGAACTGCCGGAGCAGCGGGACGCGGTCAAGAACTGGGTCGTCGAAAAAAATGACACGTGGCTCCCCGCCGTAACCGTCACGCAAGACGAGAGCAAAAAGTTCGCGACGATCTCGAACGACGTCACCACGCGGATGGACGAGGCGATTGCGAAGATCATCGTTGGGCAGCAGTCGGTTGATTCGTGGGATCAAGTCGTGCAGCAGTTGAGGCAGATGGGCATTGAAGATGCCGTCAAGATTCAGCAAGGTGCACTCGACCGGTACAACAAACGCTAGTGGTTAGTGAACAGTTAGCGGCGAACAGGGGTCAGTGAAAACCGATCCCTGTTCACCGGTCGCTACCCATGGAACCAGGAGGATCAAGCATGGCAACCCAGGTTGCAAAACGTGTGAATCGCGGCAAGCGGATTGTATCACACATTGGGCTGGGACAAATGATTGCCAAGGATTGGAAGCGCAACAAGTACGTTTACTTGATGCTCCTGCCGGTCATCATCTACTATCTCGTTTTTCACTATGGACCGATGTACGGTGTCATCATCGCGTTCCAGGATTACAGCATCACGAAGGGCGTCTGGGGCAGTCCGTGGATCGGCTTGGAAAACTTTCAACAGTTCTTCAGCGGTTTTCACTTTTCGCGGACGGTGATCAATACATTGGCAATCAATGTCATTGATCTGTTGTTTGGTTTTCCCGCGCCAATCGTTCTGGCGCTCTTGATCAACGAAATCCACTTGAATCCGTTCAAGCGTCTCGTGCAAACGATCACGTACATGCCGCATTTCGTTTCCGTTGTCGTCGTCGTCGGTATCCTCGTTGATTTTTTGGCGCGCGACGGCGTGATCAACAACGTACTCGTGGTAATCCTTGGGATTTCTCCTACCGCGTTTCTGCAACAGCCGGAGTGGTTCCGTTGGCTCTTTGTCGGTTCCGGGGTATGGCAGCACATCGGTTGGGGCTCGATCATTTACCTGGCTGCCATTTCCGCGATTGATCCTGAGCAGTACGAAGCCGCGATGTTGGATGGCGCGAGCCGGTTCCAGCAAATCCGTCACGTGACGTTGCCGGGGATCATGCCGACCATCATCATTCTGCTGATTTTGCGCGTCGGCAATATGATGACCGTCGGCTACGAAAAAATCTTGCTGATGTACAACCCGATGACCTACGAGACGGCGGATGTCATCTCAACCTACGTTTATCGGCAGGGCATCCTGCAAGCCGATTACTCATTCAGCGCGGCTGTCGGGTTGTTCAATTCGGTGATCAACTTTGGATTGCTCATCTTTGCGAATTGGTTCAGCCGCCGCGTCAGCGAGACGAGTTTGTGGTAGGAGGAATGCGAATGAGACACAAAGGCGGTTTCGGCGATCTTCTCTTCGGCGTTGCGAACACGCTCCTGATGGTTGGCTTGATGATTGTCACCTTATACCCGCTGCTCCACATCGCGTTTGCCTCCGTCAGCGACCCGGCGACGCTGATGCAGTATCGCGGTATTCTTCTCAAACCACTCGGCTTTACGTTGGAAGCCTATCGCCGCGTGCTCGATAATCCGATGATCATGATTGGCTATCGCAATACACTGTTTTATGTGATCGTCGGCACTGCGCTTAACCTAGTCATGACCACACTCGGCGCGTACGCGCTCTCGCGTCGAAACCTATTGTTCAAAAATGTCATCATGCTCATGATCCTTTTCACGATGTTCTTTAGCGGCGGGTTGGTTCCGACTTTTTTGCTGGTCGGCATTACGTTGAACATGATGGATACGCCCTGGGCGTTGATTGTCCCGGCGGCGATCAGTACGTACAACTTGATCATCATGCGGACGGCGTTCGAAGCCGTGCCCGTCGCGCTGGAAGAAGCCGCGCGCATTGACGGCGCGAATGATTTTCAGATTCTGTGGCGCGTCTATTTGCCGGTTTGCTTGCCAACGCTCGCGGTGATGACGCTGTTTTACGCCGTCGCGCATTGGAATTCCTTTTTCAGCGCGATGGTCTATTTGCGGAGCCGCGACTTGTATCCCCTGCAACTGGTCTTGCGTGAAATCCTGATCACAAACTCCACCGATGTGATGTTGACTGGAATCTCGCAGACCGATGCGATGCCGATTGGCGAGACGATCAAGTACGCGACCATCGTCGTGGCGACCCTCCCGATTCTCTGTGTCTATCCATTCCTGCAACGCTACTTTGTCAAAGGCGTGATGATTGGTGCGGTTAAAGGATGAAACCTTCACTGGCAACGCCTCCATTGTGGCAAGCTGCGCTAGCGTTTGGTGTCGCGCGCGTGAATGAGAACCGCTCGCGCTTGACGAGTTTTCCCGAAGTCGCGCACGACGGTCGGTGGGAATATGCAGATGATGGCGGCTGGGTCGGTGGGCATTGGGTTGGGCTGTTGTGGCTTGCTTACGCACACACACACGACGATGCCTTGTGCCAAGCCGCGCGCGCGTGGGCAGCGCGTCTTGTCCCTCGCCAGTTCGATGAGACAACCCACGACCTCGGTTTTCTCTTCGAACTCTCACACGTCCTTGGTGCGCGCATCACTGGCGACGCAGCGCTTAAGCCGCCCGCGCTGAATGCCGCGCGAAACCTCGCGCGCCGCTTTAACGAACGCGGCAAATTCATCCAGGCATGGGGCGCGTTGGACGCGCCACCCGCAAGACGCGGATGCACGATCATTGACACGCTGATGAATCTCAACTTGCTCTATTGGGCAAGCGCTGAGACCGGTGATCCACAGTCCTCGTCCATCGCGACCGAACACGCGCGCACCGCGCTGGCGCGCCAGGTTCGTCCGGATGGGTCTACCGCGCATGTCGCCGATTTCGACCCGGACACCGGCGCGTTTCTCAAACAGGACACGCATCAAGGTTTGAGCGTGACCTCGTGCTGGAGTCGCGGGCAAGCGTGGGCAGTCTACGGTTTCACGAATTGCTATCAAAAAACGCGCGATGCTGATTTCCTCGGCGCCGCGCGCGGACTTGCCGATTACGCGCTGCGTCGTCTGCCCGCTGATCGTGTGCCGTACTGGGATTACGATAGCCCGCTCATTCCGAACGATGTGCGCGATAGTTCCGCCGCCGCGATCCTGGCATCAGGATTGCTCAGGTTGGCGGCGGTTGAGCCGGATGCGGCGATGGCAGAGCGATGGCGAGTGGAAGCAACGCGAATCGTAGAGTCGTTATGGCAGAACTATTCCAGTCGCGGCACTAAGGAACTGGGCATCTTGTTGCACGGCACGCGTAACAAGCCGCGCGGATTTATGGATCACGGTTTGATCTATGGCGACTATTATTTTGTCGAAGCCCTGATGTTGCTTGGCGAGGATTCGAAATGTCCAATTCTTTAGCGATGTCAACCAGTTGGAACGCCAAACGGCATGTCGGCGCAAAAGGGGTTGTCGAAGAAATAGTGGGTCTGGGGATCAGTCGTTTGGAAGCCGGCTATTCCATGAAGGCAGAGCAATTGCCTGAATTGGCAGAATTGCTTCCGCAGAACCGAGTCCAAGTATGCAGTGTCCACAATTTCTGTCCGACCCCGTCCACGCACAAATGCAGTTGGGGTGATGATTTTCTCCTCTCAAGTCTGGACAAGGAACAGAGAGAGTCCGGCGTCCAAGCCACGCTTGAAACGATCGCATGGGCGAAGCGGTTGGGCGCCAAAGTAATAGTCATGCACTTGGGTCAAGTGCCAATAGACAAGACTCCATACAAGATGATTGAGAAGATGATTGCGAGTGGAGAGGTAGATTGCCGAGTGCTCGAAGCGTCAAGGTCAGAGGTAAGAAAGGAAAGAGCGCGGCTAGCCGAACCACATCTTGACGCGGTTCGAAAATCTTTGGATGCCATCGTGGCGCGATTGCCCCGAGGAATCGTTCTCGGCTTGGAAACGCGATCGTACCATCAAATCCCGACCCTGCGTGAGACGCAAGAACTGCTGACAGAATACGGCGACGCCGTTGGCTATTGGCACGACATCGGGCACGCGCACGGACAGGAGCGCATGGGGTTTTACGAGAAAGGCGAGTATCTCAAAACCTTGGGCGATAGATTGATTGGCTTGCATATCCATGATTCGCTCAAGTTATCCGATCATCACGCGCCCGGATTCGGAGAGATTGATTTTGAATCCTTGAAACCGTACCTGAAGAACGGCGTGTTGCCGATACTTGAGATCCATCCCAGAGTGCCACGCGCCGAGGTAGTTAAAGGAATAGAGTTCTTGAGAACGAGAAACATCATACCATGAACGAACGCGAACGATTGTGCGCGACTCTGCTCTTCGGCAAGCCGGACAAGGTTCCTTTCGATCCCGGCGAGCCGCGCGAGTCAACGCTCCACGCGTGGCATCAACAGGGTTTGCCGGAGAATGTGGACTGGTGCGATTTTCTGGCGCAAGTCTTGGGCGTCCCGCGCGAACCCGCGCGGCCTCGCGTTGATCTGGGCGTGTCTTTTAGTATGTTGCCGGGATTTGAAGAACGTGTGTTGGAAAGGCGCGACGGTCATCTCATCGTCCAAGATTCGACAGGCGCAATCGTCGAGATTTCAGACCGGTACGATTTTACTTACTTGCGCCAAGCGAAAGATTTTGTCACGCGCAAGTGGCATCGTTTTCCAGTCCGAAGCCAAGCCGACTGGGAAGAAAAAATCCAGTGGCGCTATGATTCCAATTACCCGGCGCGCTTTCCATCCGATTTCGCCGCGCGGTGTCACGCTCTCAATGAGCGCGAGAATGTCCTGAAACTAACGATCCCTGGTCCATTTTGGCAACTGCGCGAATTGTGTGGGTTTGAGAATCTTTGCATACTGATGATCGAAAGCCCGGATTTCGTTCAGGCGATGATTGATTTCTGGATAGAGTTTGTTTTGAAGATGCTAGAAAAAACCCTGGGACAGGTGACGCCGGACTATGTGCAGATTTCCGAAGATATGGCGTACAAAATGCACAGCATGATTTCGCCAGCGATGGTTCGGCGTTTCCTGTTGCCTGCTTGGAAAAAGTGGAGCGACACATTGCGTGCGGCGGGTTGTCCGGTAATTTCAATTGACTCGGATGGGTATGTCGCCGAACTCATTCCGCTGTTTATCGAAGGCGGTTTCAATCACACTTGGCCCCTCGAAGTTGCCGCGGGCAACGACATCGTCGCGTATCGAAAACAGTACGGCAGCCGGATTGCGTTTGGCGGCGGGATTGACAAGCGCGCGCTTGCGGCTGGTGGCGAGACGATGCGCGTCGAAGTAATGCGGGTGGCTCCGCTCATCGCTGAAGGCGGATACCTTCCCGGCTGTGATCACGGCGTTCCACCGGATATATCGTGGTGTAATTTCGTTGAGTACGCGCGTTTGCTCGCGCAGTTGACCGGCTGGCTCAACTAATATCAGATGGCAGAAGGATGAAGGGAGAAATTTTGGTCCTTCTGCCTTCATCCCTCATCCTTTATACATGGAGAT
>Ga0315285_10006703_pt1 | contig 11873 bp, 8 predicted proteins | sample YL17G09_36_MG_FD_203698 | JGI IMG/M metagenome (GOLD analysis project Ga0315285, IMG submission 203698) | Sediment microbial communities from Yellowstone Lake, YNP, Wyoming, USA - YL17G09_36 | ecosystem: Environmental > Aquatic > Freshwater > Lake > Sediment | place: USA: Wyoming | collected... | reverse complement strand
GCGGTCCATTGCCGGCGCCGAACGGCCCCCCCTTGTTGTCCACTTCCACGACGGGGTTCAGCCACAGCGAGCTTTGCCGCAGCCGCCCTTCGGCCTGCAGCAGGCGCTGCTGCGCGGCCTTCAGCGCCAGGTTGCGGCTCTTTAGTCTGACGACCAGCGCGTCGATGGGCGTGCCGGAGGGCGAAACGTAAGATGCCGCCGTCTGCGCAGCCGCGGGAGCCGCAGAGGCCAGGACAACGAGGATCATTGCCAGGATTCGCATAGTCTTCCCCATCAAGAAACCAATCCGCAGATTTCGCAGATTACGCAGATTCCGGTCTGCGAAATCTGCGTAATCTGCGGATGGGTATCTAACGCAAGTTCGATGCCGTTAGCGCCAGCTCATCGCTGTCCGCGCGGGCGGCGGCCGGCAGGCGATGGCCGTAGCGCATGAACAACGCCGGCAACACCACCAGGTTCAGCAGCGTGGAGGTAAACAGGCCGCCCACGATCACCACCGCCAGCGGATGTTGAATCTCGCGGCCGGGCTTGTCGCCGCTGATCACCAGAGGCAGCAACGCCAGGCCCGCGGTTAGGGCGGTCATCAGGATGGGCGAGATCCTTTCCATGGCCCCGCGGATCACCATGGCCCGCCCCAGCGTTTCGCCTTCCTCGCGCAACAGGTGCTGGTAGTGAGTGAGCAGCATGATGCCGTTGCGCAGCGCCACGCCGAACAGGGTGATAAAGCCGACCAGCGAGGAGATGGAGATGGAGCCGCCGGTCAGCGCCACCGCGATCACGCTGCCTACCAGCGCGAAGGGCAGGTTGGCCAGCACGATGGCCACCCAGCGGAAGGAGCGGAAAGCCATCCACAGCAGCACCACGATGCAGGCCAGCGAAACCGCGCCCAGCAGGAAGATCTGCCGGCGGGCCGACTGCTGTTCCGCGAACTGCCCGCCGTACTCGATGTAGTAGCCCGACGGAAGCTGGATGTTCTTGCCGATGCGCGCCTGGATATCGTGGACCACTGAATTCAGGTCGCGGCCGGCCACGTTGCAGGTGACGTCGGCGAAGCGCAGGGCGTTCTCGTGCTTGATGATGCCCACGCCGTTCACCACTTCGACGTCGGCCAGCGTGCCCAGGGGCACCTTCTCGCCGGCCGGCGTGTCGATCAGGGTGCGCCGGATGGACTCGGGGTCGCGGGCCGCCTCCGGCGCGTACCGGACCCACATCTCGTGCTGGCGCTGCCCTTCCAGCACGGTGGAAACCGCGCGGCCGAAAAAGGCCGTGCCGACGGTTTCCGAGAGGTGTTGGGTGGTAACGCCGTAGCGGGCCAGGCGGTCGCGGTGATAGTGCAGTTGGACGCGCGGTATTTCCAGGTCGCGCTCGCCGCCCACATCGGTGGCGCCCGGCACCGCCTTCACCTCGCGCTCCACGGCCCGCGACAGGCCCAGCAGCTTATTCAGGTCGTCTCCGTAGACGCGCACCGCGACGGTCGCCATCTCGCCCGACAGCACGTCCTCGATGTGCTCGGCGATGAATTGTTTGACGCTGAACTGGAAGCCGGGAAACTTCGCCAGCCGGGCGCGGATGTCGGCCATCACCTCTTCAATGTCGCGCCCCTCCTCCTTGAGCTGCAGGAAGAACTCGGAGAAGTCGGGCCCTTCGGTCTCCTCGTACAGCTCCGCGCGTCCGGAAAACTGGCCGATGATCTTGACCTCCGGCACCTTCTTGAGGTCCTGCTGGATGAGGGCCCCGACCCGGAGGGATTCCGACAGCGGCGTGCCGGGCAAAGCCCGGGTGACGATAATAAGGTTGCCCTCGTTGAATTCGGGCAGGAACTCGCCGCCCATCCGGGTCAGCGCGGCCAGCGCGACCACGGCGATGATCAGCGAGCAGGCAAAGACCAGGCGCGCGCGATCCAGCGTCCAGTCCAGCACCCGCGCGTACACCGTCTTGATGGCGCGCACCAGCCGGGTGTCCCCGGCGCGGCCATCGGCCGCCGGCAGCAGCATGGCGGCCAGCGCCGGCGTCAGCGTCAGCGCCACCAGCATGGAGGCCAGGATGGCGGCGATGTAGGCGATGCCCAGCGGCCGGAAGATGCTGCCCGCCAACCCCGCCAGGCTGAACACCGGCATCAGCACCAGGGCCACGATGACCGTGGCAAACACCACCGAGGCGCGCACCTCGACCGAGGCCTTGTAGACCACCAGCAGCGTCGGCTCGGGGTTGGCCGACTGGCGGTTCAGCCGCAGGCGCCGGTGGATGTTCTCGACGTCGATGATGGCGTCGTCCACCACTTCGCCGATGGCGATGGCCAGGCCGCCCAGCGTCATCATGTTCAGCGTGGCCCCCATCCGCTCCAGCACGATCACGCCCACCAGCAGCGACAGCGGGATGGCCGTCAGGGTGATGATGGCCGAGCGCGTGCTGGACAGGAAGAACAGCAGCACCAGCACCACCAGGATGCCGCCTTCCAGCATGGAGTAGTTGACGTTGTGGATGGCATGCTCGATGAAGTCCGCCTGCCGCACCGGGACCACCACTTTTACGTCCTTGGGCAGCCCGGCGCGCAGCTCGTTCCACACCTTCTCGAGTTCGCGCGTCACCGTCAGGGTGTTGGCCCACGGCTGGCGCATGACGATCATCAGCACGGCCGGTTTGCCGTCCTCGCTGGCGTCGCCGATCCTGAAGGCCGGGCCAAACTGCACCCGGGCCACTTCCCCGATGGTAATGGGCACGCCGTTGCGCACGGTGATCACCGAGCGGGCGATGTCTTCCGGCGAGTGAACGCGGCCCACGCCGTGGATCACCAGTTGCTGCGCGGAGTTGTCTACGAAGCCGGCGCCCACGTTCTGGTTGGAGGCCGCGGCCGCCTGCATGACTTCATTGAGGCTGATGCGGTGTTGCGCCAGCCGCGCGGGGTCCACCAGCACCTGGTATTGCTTCACGTCGCCGCCCATCACGATCACCTGGGCGATGCCCGGGACGCCCAGCAGGCGCGGCCGCAGGTACCAGTCCACCAGCGAGCGCAGCTCGGCCATGGAGGTCCCCCCTTCCGGGCGCAGCGTGATCTCCATAACTTGGCCGATGGGCGAGGTGATGGGGCCCATTTGCGGCTCCCGGGCCCCGGCCGGCAGCGTGCCCGCCGCCTGCTGCAGCCGCTCGGTGATCATCTGGCGGGCCTGGAACAGGTCGGTGTCCGATTCAAAAATGCACTTGACGAAGGAAATGTTGATGGCCGAGCTGGAGCGCATGCTCTGCAGCTTCGGCAGCCCGTTGAGCGCGCGCTCCAGCGGGATGGTAATGAGGGCTTCGACTTCTTCCGGAGAAAAGCCCGGCGCCTCGGTCTGCACGATGACCTGCGGGGGCGCGAATTCCGGGAAGATGTCCAGGGGGGTGCGGGCGGCCGAGTACAGGCCGGCGAGGATGAGCACGCCGGAGAGCAGCAGCACCGCCGCCCGGTTCTTAAGCGACCAGCGAATCAGTCCGCTAAGCATGGCCGGCTACTCCACTTTGCTGCCCAGCGACTGCGCGCTGCGCAAGGTTGCGGCGCCGGCCACCACGACCGGCTCGCCGGGCGCGAGTCCCTTCAGAATCACCAGGCGGCCGCGCTCCACCTGCCCGGTTTCCACGACGCGCCGCTCATAGACGCGCGGCTGTCTCTCGACAAACACGGCCGACACGCCTTCCTCGCGGAAGACAGCGCCGGCCGGGACTTCGGCGACGGCGGCCGGCCCGCCGCGCTCGCGGCCCGGCAGGCGCACCTCGACGAAGCTGCCCAGCGCCAAACGCCCCCCGCGGTTCTCCACCGCGTAGAGCACGCCCTCGGTGCGGCTGGCCGCATCCACCTGGCGCGTGGAGGAAACAAAGCGGCCGGTGTAAACGGTGTCGGGGTCGGCCGGAGCCACAATCCGCACCTGACGGGCATCGCGCGCCCGCCCCGCGTATTCCTCGAATACCCTGGCCTCCACCCACACCGTGCTCAGGTCGGCGATGTCAAAGATCGGTTTGGAAGGATCGACCTGTTGCCCGGCGCTGGCCGCCACTTCCAGGACCGTGCCGGAAATCGGGGCGCGCAGCTCGACGCGCCGCGGTCCGGCCGACTCCTTATCCAGGCCGTCGTAGGCGGCTTTGGCCTTCTGGGCTTCCTCGAGGCGCGTGCCGGCGGCATGGGAGTCCAGCTCGGCCTGCTGCAACTGCTTCAGCGCAATGACGCCGCCCTCGTACAGCTTGCGGGCCCGCTCCAGGTCGCGCCCCCGCTGCTCGGCCTCGCGGCGGGCGCGCTCGATTTCCGCGGCCAGCGCGATGCGCCGCTCGCCCACCTGCAGCGATTCGGTGGCATTCAGCAGTTGCTCGACCCAGCCCAGCGATTGGCCCTGCTCGACCTGCCGGCCGACGATGGGCAAACCGCCCGGGCCCGCCACCAGCCGCCCGGGGAAGGGCGTGATCACCGAGGCGCGCCGCCCGCTGGGCGGCGCCACGCGCCCCTGGATCACCACGTATTCACCGGCCGATGGCTTCTCGGCCGGCGCCGAACGAATGCCCAGCGACTCGACCTGCGCGGCGGTGAGCTTGACTACCAGGTTGCCGGGCGCGGCCTGCTCGGCGGCCGGTTTCGCTTCACCGCCCCCCTTACCGCAGCCCGCCAGTACGACAGCAAGCCACAGGACAAGAACCGCAATCGAATTTCTATAAAGCATTCGAACGCTCCAAGAAAAAATGGGACGCAGATAAACCGGGACCATCCGAGCCGGAACCCATCCGCAGATTACGCAGATTTCGCAGATTCCAGAATTGGATCTTAATCTGCGTAATCTGCGAAATCTGCGGATCGGTTGTTTGGTCCGTCCTTGAAGGGGGGCGAGGGGCTGCCTGAATTCGCTGCTAAAAAAACAGCGAATGGTACGACTGCTACGCAGATACACGCAGGTGGCCTGCGAGTGCCTGATCGGAAAGGCAAAGCCATTCCGCACAGCCGGGCGGCAAAGCCGCTGTTGGTTCCGGCGCCGCTGGTCCGCGTTCATCTGCGTCCTATTTGCCACGTTCGTCTATTAACACCGCACCCTTTGGCACGGATTCGCACAGCAGGTACCAGGCGGCCAGGCGCGCGCGGATGGAGCGCACCTGCTTCATTCCGTCTCCTCCCGCAGGCAGTAGCCGCCGCCGTTATCGCTCAGTATATAGAGGAGTCAGGCGCCTCTGCAAAAACGCCGTGAGAAGAATTAGGACGCAGATGAACGCCCGCCGCGGCGGGCACGCAGATCGACCTGCGTTCCCCTGCGTGTGTCAGCGTCCCATTTGAATTTCAGCCCGGATCGACCCTGCAATCTGGATTAAAATGGCTGCTTTTAGACCTTCGACCTTGGACCCTTGGACCCTTGGACCCTTGGACCTTGGACCCTTGGACCGACCATGCGGATCGCTTTCATCCGGCCCCTGGCGGCCATCAACCGGTACGCCTGCAACGTGCCGCTGGCCTACATCCACCTGGCCGCCTACCTGCGGGCCAAGGGCCACCGGGCTGACATCCTCGACATGGTGTTGGCGGGCGTCACGCCGGCCGCCGTGGACGACTTCATCCGCCGGAACGGAATTCGCGTGGCGGGCATCGGCTGCATGACCTGCGAGCTTCCGGAGGCGCTCGCCGAGGCCCGCCGGTTGAAGCAGGCGCACCCGGGCATCGTGGTGGTGATGGGCGGCGCGCACCCCTCGGCGGCGCCCGAGGATTGCCTGGCGGACGGCGCCGCCGACTACGTGGTGGTCGGGGAAGGCGAAATCGCGCTGGCCCAATTGCTCACGGCTATGGAATCCGGCGGGGACCCGGTATCGATTCCGGGTATCTGGGCGGAGAGGAACGGGACGGTGCTCCGCAACGCGCCCGCCCCCGCCCCGGACATCGAGGCGCTCCCCACGCCCGCCTACGACCTGCTCGACCTCGAGAAGTATTTCCGGCTGGATGCGCCCTGGCACTTCCCAAAATCCAACCGCGTCGTCCAGATGATTACCAGCCGTGGCTGCCCCTACCACTGCTCGTATTGCCACACCATCCACGGCAAGAAATACAGGGGCCTGGATCCCGACAAGGTTCTGAGTCAAATCGAGTGGCTGGCGCGCAGTTATGGGGTCGAGGAGTTCCTCATCGTGGATGACATTTTCAACTTCGACCTGGAACGGGCCAAGCGCATCTGCCGGGGCATCGTGGAGCGCCGGCTGAAAGTGCACTTGCAGTTCCCGAACGGCTTGCGGGGAGACCGCCTGGACGAAGAGCTGATGGCGCTCATGGCGCGCGCGGGAACGCATTTCATTGCCATCGCCATCGAAACGGCTTCGGAACGCTACCAAAAACTGATTCGCAAGAACCTCAAGGTCGAGAAGGCCATGGAGGCCGCCGGCTGGGCCCGCCGTCACGGGATTGAAGTGTGCGGCTTCTTCATGATCGGGTTCCCCAACGAAACGCTGGAGGAAGCGGAACAAACCATCCGCCTGGCCCTGCAGGCGCCGTTCGACAACATCCTGATTTCCGTGGCCACGCCCTTCAAGGGCACCGAGCTGCGCGACGACGTGCGCAGCGGCAGATTCGGCGAGATCGAGCCGGAGGCGCTGGAGTCCCTGGATCGGCTTTTCCCGGTGGTGCCCAGCAAGTCCTTGCCGCCCGACATGCTCCGCCGCCTGCAGCGCCGCGCCTACTGGCGTTTTTACCTGCGTCCGCGGTCAATGTGGAACCTGGCGAAGAGGCTGACCAACCGGCGGAACCTCAGGAAGCTGGTCCGGGCCATCCGGACCCGTACCGTCCAGGATGAGGTCACGGCCTTCAACTAGTCTTGTGTCTCTGAAACAGGTCTACAACGATGAAGGCGGAAGGCAGAAGGCGGAAGGCGGCAAACGCCCGCCGCGGCGGGCTTGCTGGTCGCCGCGGCGACCCTTACCAGTAGCCTTACCGAATGGGCAATGCGATCGGATGGGCCAAGCAACTGCAAATAAAGGTAGTTAAACCGCACACCAGCCGCCGAACCTGTTTTGTCCTTTTGTTATTGACAGCAGGCGGCTCTTGGAAGGATATTAGTGCCGCCTCCGGTCGCCGTGATGTCTGATATGTTTCGGCGCCGGGCGCACGGGGGAGGGGGAGGGATAGTTGTGCCAGGATTCCCCTGCGCGTCCATCCATGGAGAAACCAGCGCCGCGGCGCAGTCCGAGGGCGAGCGAGCGTCTGCTTTAATCCCAAATCCTCGGGAGATCCATACCTTCGAAGGCTACGAGCGGCCTCCCGGCCTCCGGGCGGGCTGCACGCCCTTGGACTTTCAGCCTGGGCCACGTGCCCGGAAAACAGGAGATGATCCATGAGTATGTTGGTGCCTCCGCATGGCAGTCCCGCACTGAAGCCGCTTCTGCTGGAAGGGGAAGCGAAGCAGGAAGAAATCAAGAAGGCAGCGGGCCTCAAGAAAGTGCCCATGACCAGCCGCGAAGCCAGCGACCTGATCATGATGGGCATCGGGGCGTTTACGCCGCTCGATGGCTTCATGGGCAAGGACGACTGGAAAGGCTGCTGCGAAAGCTACTCGATGCCCAGCCGGAACGGCTTGTTCTGGCCCATCCCCATCACGCTGTCGGCCGAGCAATCCACCGCCGATTCCATCGCCCTGGGCGAGGAAGTGGCCCTCTGGGACACGGAAACCGACGCGCTGATGGGCACCATGAAGGTCGCCGAGAAATACACCATCGACAAGGAACAGGAGTGCAAACAGGTATTCCGGACCATCGACCAGGCCCATCCTGGCGTGCAAAAGGTGATGGAGCAGGGCCCGGTCAACCTGGCCGGAGTGGTCAAGGTGCTGTCGGAATCCTACTACCCGGAGATGTTCGCCGGTATCTACCAGCGGCCCGTCGAGGCGCGCCGGGCCTTTGAGGAGCGCGGCTGGAGCACGGTGGCGGCGCTGCAACTGCGCAACCCCATGCACGGCTCGCATGCCTACCTGGCCTGGATCGCCATCGAGGTCTGCGACGGCGTCTACATCCACCAACTGGTCGGCAAGCTGAAGGCCGGCGACATTCCGGCCGAGGTGCGGGTGAAGGCCATCGACGCGCTGGTCAACAAGTATTTCCGCAAGGAGCGGGTGATCCAGGGCGGCTATCCCATGGAGATGCGCTACGCCGGGCCGCGGGAGGCGCTGCTGCACGCCGTCTTCCGCCAGAACTACGGCTGCTCGCACCTGATTGTGGGCCGCGACCACGCCGGCGTGGGCGATTATTACGGCCCCTTCGACGCTCAGAAAATCTTTAACGAGATTCCCCACAACGCCCTGGTGCTGCGCCCGCTGTGCATGGACTGGACCTTCTACTGCTACGAGTGCGGGGCCATGGCCTCGATGAAGACCTGCCCGCACGAGAGCAAGGCGGTCATCGACGAGAATGGCCAATACAAGGGCGGCGCCAGGCTTCTGCTCTCCGGCACCCTGCTGCGCAAGCTGATGAGCGAGGGCAAGCCGGTGCCTTCGGAGTTCTCCCGTCCGGAGGTGATCGCCATCTTGAAGGAGTATTACGACAACCTGGAGCAGAAGGTGGAGGTAAAGCTCCACGGCTTCGCCACCGGCGGCGCGGCCAAGAGCTGAACGGATAGTGACGAGTGACGAGTGACAGGTGACGAGTGACCGGTGGCCGCCTTATCCGGGTTGCTCGTCACTTGTCACTCGTCACTTGGTTTCCACATGGGCCAAGCGACAGCCACAGAAATCATCGAACGCAAGGTAGGCAACACCACCGTGGCTCTGGAGCAGGGTGACCTGACGGCCCTGGAAGTTGACGCCTTCGTTTTCTACGCCAAGGAAAACCTGGGGCTGGGGTCCGGCTACGGCACGGCCATCCAGACCCGCGGCGGCGACTCGATCAAGAAGGAACTCCAGCAGATCGGCTCGATTGGGGCAGGGGAGACAGTGGTCACCGGCGCCGGCCGCCTCAAAGCCAGGTACATCATTCATGCCTGCGGCCCGAAATTCCAGGAGCCGCAGACCGAACGGCTTCTGCGCGACTGCACCCTGGCGGCGCTGCGGGCGGCCCACGGCAAAGGGGTCAGGACGCTGGCCCTGCCGCCGCTGGGCGCCGGCTTCTACGGCATTCCGCTGCCGCTTTGCTCGGCTGTCATGCTGGACGCGCTCCGGGAGTTTCTCCGGCAATCGACCTCGCTGGAGCGGGTGGTAATTTGCGTGGTCGACCGCCGGGAATACCTGGCGTTCAAAGAACAAATGGAGAAGCTGTAAGCGGGGTATGCATCCCATCAGCCCGTTGCTGCAATTCGCCGAAGAGCGCCTGCAGGTGATGGCGCTGCTGTTCATGGCCGCGGTGTACGCGCTGAAGACGGTGTGGATCTTCCGCTACCCGGCGTTCCGCGACCGGCAGGCGCGCAGCGGCAACCCCGACACCAGCCCGGAACGCGCGGCGCGTTATTCGCTGTTGGCCATTGCCATGCCGTGGACCATGGGCAGCACGCGGCGCCACCCGCTGTTGTACGCGCAGTTCGCGGTGTTTCACATCGGGGTGGCGGCCTCCATCGCCATGTCGTTCCTGATCCCCTACGCGCCGGGCCTGATTGCCGGGCGGGGCGCGCTCCTAGCCTTGCAGTCCATCTTCGCGGCGGCGCTGGTGGCCGGCCTGGCCCGCCTCATCCGGCGCCTCGCCGACCCGTACATGCGCGCCATCAGCAGCCCGGACGACTATTTCTCGATGGCCCTGCTGCTGGTCTGGCTGTTCCTGAGCCTGCTGGCCGCCCCCAATCGCCCGGCGGCCGGCGAGGGCCTGCTGCTGGCTTATTTTTTCCTGACCGCGTTTTTCCTGGTGTACGTGCCCTTCAGCAAGATTTCGCACTACCTGTATTACCCGTTCGCCCGCTGGTACCTGGGGCGAACGCTGGGACACCGCGGGGTGATGCCCCTGAAGAGAGGGGTTTCAGGTTTCAAGTTCCAAGTTTGAGGTTCGGCCCGGCCTGAACCTGAAACCTCGAACCTCAAACCTGGAACCTGGAACCTGGAACCAGACTGATGGCTACGGCGAGATCGTGGAAAGCGGAACAGTTCATCGAGCGGATGCGCCAGAAGGTGAACCGCCAGGCCCTGCTGTCGCTGGAAGCCTGCGTGCATTGCGGGCTGTGCACCGACCAATGCCATTACGTGCTGGCCAATCCCGGCGATCCCACCTACGCGCCGGCCTGGAAGGGCGATCGGATCCGCAAGCTGTTCAAGGCGCATCTGGACTGGACCGGCAAGGTCTTCCCGTGGTGGGTGGGGGCCCGCAGCGTCTATGCCGATGCCGAACTGGAAGAACTGAAGGACACGGTGTTCGGCAAGTGCACCAACTGCCGGCGCTGCTCGCTCAATTGTCCGATGGGCGTGGACATGGCCACCTTCAATCGCCTGGCGCGCGGCCTGCTGGTTCATGTCGGCGTCATGCCCGAGGGCGTGGCGGTGGTGGCCAAGGACCAGTGGGAGATCGGCAACCAGATGGGCGTACTCAAGGAGGATTACCTCGAGACGCTGGCCTGGATGGAGGAGGAGCTGCAGTCGGAGTACAAGGACCCCAGCATCAGAATCCCGATTGACAAGATGGACGCGGAGGTGGTCTACACCATCAACCCGCGCGAGGTGAAATACGACCCGCGCAGCATCGCCGAGGCCGCCGCCATCTTCCATTTTGCCGGCGAGAACTGGACGATGCCCAGCGACGGCTGGGACATGACCAACTTCGGCCTCTTCAACGGCGACGACGAACTGGGCGGCGCCGTCGCCCGCCGGGTCTATGAGGCGGTCGAGCGGCTGCGCGGCAAGAAGCTGGTGATGTCGGAATGCGGCCACGGTTACCGCTCCACGCGCTGCGAGGGACCGAACTGGGCCCGCATGGACATCGGCTTTGAAATGGAAAGCTCCATTACCACCATGCTCCGCTACATCCGCGAGGGGCGGATCAAGGTGGACGAGAGCCGGAACACGGTGCCGGTGACCTTCCACGATTCCTGCAACAACGCGCGCAGTTGCGGGCTGACCGAGGAGCCGCGCGAGTTGCTGAACCTGGTCTGCGCCGATTTCCGCGAGATGTACCCGAACCGGGCCGAGAACTACTGCTGCACGGGCGGCGGCGGCGCCATGGCCATGTCGGAATACGCGCTGCGCCGCCTGAAATCGGCGAAGACCAAGGCCGAGCAACTGAAGGCGACCGGGGCGAAAATCGTCTGCACCTCCTGCCACAACTGCGTGGATGGGCTGTTCGACCTGATCCGCCACTACAAGCTGGACATGGAGGTGAAGCTGCTCGTCAGCCTGGTGGCCAACGCCCTGGTTGTCCCGGTGCCGGTAAAGCCGAAGCTGCTGGAAGGCTACAAGATCCTGGTGATCGACGACGAGCCGGATGTGCGCGTCTATTTGCGCACCATCTTCCGGGAACAGGGCGCCGAAGTGGTCGAGGCGCCGGACGCCAACCAGGGAATGCGCGCGCTCCAGAGCGAGCGGCCCGACCTGATGACCCTGGACCTCATCCTCCCCCGCAAGACCGGCGAGAAGCTCTATTGGGAAATCCGCAAGGATGAGCGGTTCGCCGCCCTGCCGGTGGTCATCGTCTCCGGCTACGCGGCCGTCGATTCGCCGCGCATCGATTTCCACCGCTTCCTGGCGGAGAAGCACCTGCCGGAGCCCGACGGTATGATCGAAAAGCCGATCGATGTCGAGAAGCTGCTGGCGGCGGTGAAGAAAGCGCTGAAGTGAAGCCGCAGATTCCATAGATTAGCAGCGATATGAATCTGTGCAATCTGCGAAATCTGCGGCTCAAGGCAGGCCATGGCAACGGCACCGGAATTCGACGTGCGAGAGTTCGAGGGCGGGCGGCTGTTTGACGCCGTGCCCTCGTGGATCGCG
>Ga0315285_10006702_pt1 | contig 11876 bp, 13 predicted proteins | sample YL17G09_36_MG_FD_203698 | JGI IMG/M metagenome (GOLD analysis project Ga0315285, IMG submission 203698) | Sediment microbial communities from Yellowstone Lake, YNP, Wyoming, USA - YL17G09_36 | ecosystem: Environmental > Aquatic > Freshwater > Lake > Sediment | place: USA: Wyoming | collected... | reverse complement strand
AGTTTATATTTTGCGCAAGTTATGATAAGATGATTAAGGTTATCAGCACTAACCGCAAGGCGCATAGGGATTACGCTGTTTTGGATAGCGTGGAGTGCGGGATAGAGCTGAAAGGGAGCGAAGTAAAGTCATTAAGAGAGGGCAAGATAAACCTGAATGACAGCTTTGCCCGCATAGAAGGGAATCAGGTTATTTTATACAACACGCATATAAGTCCTTATGCAGAGGCAAGTTACCTGAATGTTGAGCCGACGAGGCCGCGCAGGCTCCTCTTGCACAGAAATCAGATAAGGAAGCTGACCGGACAGCTTACGCAGAGAGGGCTGACGTTAGTTCCCTTGAAGGCGTATTTTAGTGACCGGGGATTTGCCAAGATAGAACTGGCTCTTTGTAAAGGGAAAAAACTTTATGACCGCAGGGAAGCTATTAAGCGCCGCGAGGTAGAACTTGAAGTAAGAAGGGCGATGAAGAGAAGAAGGTAGTCGTGTTTAGGCACCTGTCCCACTGGTGGGCCAGGTGCCAATTTGCCGATAAATTAATTACGTGCAAATTGGGGGTGAAAAGGGCTCGACTTAGGTAAGTCGGGTAAAAGTAGCATGCCGCGGACGCGAGGTGAGCCGCGAAAACAATCCTTGCAAAACATAAACGCAAACAGAACACTGTTTAGCGCAAGACCAGCACCTATGGCAATGCCCATGGGAATGGGTCTTCCAGTCTTCGCTAACTAGATTAGCGAAGCCACTTTTCGTCATGCCTATGTGACGAAAAAGTGCCGTTAATAGGCTGGTCCCGACAGGTTAGCCTTCGAGGTCGGGATAAGATTCAAAAAGGCTGCGGCGAGCGCAATCCTGTTTACCGGAGTGCGCTTGATTAAGGCTAAAAGATAAACTAAGCATGTAGCGATTTTTATCTAATTACTTAGGGACGGCGGTTCAATTCCGCCCACCTCCACCATTCTTTTCATTAATGAAAAGAATGGTGGATCCTAAAACAATGTGTTTTAGGATCTTCGTTCTCATTAATGAAAAGAATGGTGGATCCTAAAACAATGTGTTTTAGGATCTTCGTTCTCATTAATGAAAAGTTTGGTGGATCCTAAAACAATGTGTTTTGGCTTCTGCTTACCACGAAAATGAAAAAAATAATATTTTTATTCCTCATTACAACTTTCTTTCTCTCAGGCTGCGTGACTATCGCGCGGAAAGAAGTGCTGCCGACTTACAACATAAATGGCGTAGGTTACTACTCTTTGATCTCCCTGTGTAATGGCAGGGGCATAAATTGGCAGTACGATACATTTTCAAGGGTAATCATCTTAAATAAGAATTCCCACCGGATAAACTTAAGAGTAGGCGATTCACTGATCCTTGTAGATGGAAGCTCTTTAGTATTGGATCAACCCATAGACATTCATCAGGGAGAAATAGTCGTTCCCGAAAAATTTAAAGAGCAGGTCATTGATGTCTTGTTCAGAGAATCAGCGCCTCCCCCAAAGACAATTTCCCGTGTAGAGAAAATCAGAAAAATAGTTCTTGATGCCGGCCACGGCGGAAGCGACCCCGGAGCAATCGGCAGGACAGGCCTCAAGGAAAAAGATGTTAACCTGGATATTGCCAAGAGGCTGGCTAATCTCTTAAGGAACGAGGGGATTGCGGTGGTTTTGACCCGCTCCTCAGATGTATTTATTCCTCTTTCTACGAGGGCAAACATAGCTAATAGCACCAAGGCAGACCTTTTTGTGAGCATCCACTCTAATGCAAACAGGGTTAGGAGTCTAAATGGTTTTGAGACGTATTACGTAGCTCCTAACGTGAGCGATTCAAGCCGCGCACTAACGGCAGCAAAGACCGCAGCATTAAACTTGGACAGCGCAAGTTTTGCCAGCCAGTCGCAGGATTTGAAAGCAATACTTTGGGACATGATTTATACCAATGCCAGAGCAGAATCTATAGAATTGGCTAATGCCGTGTGCCGCTCAATGGATAGCAATCTGGATGCCAAAATCCTGGGGATTAAGGGCGCGCGTTTTCAGGTCTTAAGGGATGCGCGCATGCCGGCGGTGTTGATTGAGGTCGGCTTTGTTTCAAACCTTGATGAAGAGCGCATGTTAAGAAACAGCTTTTACCGTCAGAAAATCGCAGAAAGCATTGCGCAAGGTATACGCGTTTACGCGGAAGATTCAGTGATCATTGAGGCAGCCAAAAGATGAGACCTATAGGCGTATTTGATTCAGGGGTAGGTGGATTAACCGTAGTAAAGGAATTGATCAGGCAGCTGCCGAATGAGGATATAGTTTATTTCGGCGACACCGCGCGCGTTCCTTACGGCATAAAATCCAAGGAAACCGTGATCCGCTTTTCAATAGAGAATATTCTCTTTCTATTGAAACAGGATGTAAAGCTGATCTGCGTTGCCTGCAATACTGCCTCCAGCGTTGCCCTGCCGGTGTTAAAGAGTCACTTTAAGGTCCCTGTCGTCGGAGTAATCACGCCCGGAGTGCGGGAGGCGGTTTATGCTTCAAAAAATAAACGCATCGGTGTTATCGGCACAAAAGGTACCATAAAAAGCCGCACCTATGAATCCGAAATAAGGCAGCTTGATCCTTCAGTCAAAGTTACTGCAGTTGCCTGTCCCTTGTTCGTGCCTTTTGTTGAGGAGGGGTGGCTTTCTGGTGACGTGGTCTTGGATGTGGCCAGGACTTACCTGTGGCCATTAAAGAAGGCAAATGTAGATACGGTGATTTTAGGCTGCACGCATTATCCTCTGCTTAAACCGGTGATCAAAAAAGTTCTGGGTGAAGATGTTACATTGATAGATTCCGCAAAGCAGGTAGCCATTGAGGTAAAGAAGATCTTGGCCAGCGAGGGCCTCTTAAATCAAAGCCGCAGCGGGAAGCATAAGTTTTATGTCAGCGACAACCCGGAGTGGTTCAGCGGCTTGGCAGAAAGATTTATGGGCAGGTCCGTTAAAAACGTAAAGAAGGTTAATGAAGACACAACTTACGGAATGAAATGAACGTAAGTTGTATGTCTGAATTAACCCCACACCCAGGAATTTTATTTAGTACTAGATTAAAATTCCTGGGTGTGGGGTAAGTTCGTGCATACAATTTATGTTCACTTCGTTCCATAAATTGTGAACTCACTTATGTATAGCATTAAAGTAGAAGCGAATTTCAGTTCCGCGCACAATTTAAGGGGCTACAAGGGTAAATGCGAGGAATTGCACGGCCATAACTGGAAAGTGGAAGTAACAGTTTCAAAGGATGTCCTGGATAAATGCGGAATGGTTTTAGACTTTAAATATTTGAAGAAGAAATTAAACGGCACATTAGAAAAACTGGACCACAAATACCTAAATAACATACCCTATTTTAAAAAAGTCAATCCCACCTCTGAGAATATTGCAAAATATATCTACGACAGCATCAGGCGCCAAGTGCCGGGCGTCGATTCAGTGACAGTCTGGGAATCAGATAACTCGCAAGGTACTTATTATGGCGAATAAAAAGGCGGTTGTTCTTTTGTCAGGCGGCTTGGATTCAGCCACGACTTTATACCTTGCTAAAGCCAAGGGGTATGAATGCTTTTGCCTTATCTTTGACTACGGCCAGCGGCACCGTCGGGAAATCGCAGCTGCTCTGAAGGTTGCAAAAAGGGCAAAGTGCAAATACCGGGTTATCAGGATTGACCTATCCTGGAAAGGTTCTGCTCTTTTGGATAAAAAGTTAAAAATTCCTGAACTTGCGAACTTACGAACCCAGGAACTCAAGAATAGAATCCCTTCAACCTATGTTCCCGGGCGCAATATCATATTTTTAAGTTTTGCTTTATCTTTTGCCGAGACAATCGGGGCTTCCGCCATATTTATCGGCGCGCATGTTCAGGATTATTCGGGTTATCCTGATTGCCGGCCGCAGTTTTATAGGGCCTTTAGCAAAGTCATAGTAACCGGGACAAAGGCAGGCGTTGAAAAAAGAAGGATTGAAATCAAAACGCCCCTTATCAACAAAAATAAGGCGCAGATTATCAGATTAGGCAGCAGGTTTAGAGTTCCTTTTGGCCTGACCTGGTCCTGTTATAAGGGAGTAAGAAGGCCGTGCGGAAAGTGCGACAGCTGCTATTTCCGGCAAAAAGGCTTTGAAGAGGCAGCTATAAAAGATCCACTGATAAGATGAAAGGCAAAATTACAGAAATCTTTGAGAGTGTTCAGGGCGAGGGCATTTATCTCGGAGAGAAGCAGATTTTTGTGCGCTTTTACGGTTGCAATCTTATTTGTAAATTCTGTGATACAAAACTTGACTGCTTCAGAGAATATGAGCCGGAAGAATTACTTGAAGAGATAAAATTGTATCGCGGGAAGCATCATTCAATAGCATTTACTGGCGGCGAGCCGCTTTTACAAAAAGATTTTCTGAAAGAAGTCTTAAGACTGACTAAAAAGTCAAATTACAGGAATTACCTTGAGACAAACGGGACCTTTCCGGAGGAACTGGAAGAGGTGATTGATTACGTGCACATTGTGGCAATGGATTTAAAGCTGCCCAGTTCTACGGCTCTGGGTGATTTCTGGGATGAGCACCGCCGGTCCCTGCGTATCGCCGCTAAGAAGGAAGTTTTTTTGAAAGCCGTGATTTGCGATTCAACTCGTGAGGAAGACCTGAGGGAAGGGGTAAGATTAATCAAGGAAACGGACAGATCTGTAATTCTAGTTTTACAGCCGAATACAGATGAAAATCACGGCAGGCTGACGGAAAAGCTGGAAAATTTCAAAAGTATCTGCAGGCGGGAAAAGGTGAGCGCATTTGTAATACCGCAGATACATAAATTAGTAGGAATAAGATGAAACGTAAAGTGCAAAGCGCAAAGCGCAAAACAAAATCTTCGTATGAGGGGCTACAGAAAAATGTCCGAAACTTAAAAACCCCTGCGATTGAAATTTGGGAGAATCAGTATCCCGACAAAGTTTATACCATCGTCGTGGAAATCCCGGAGTTCACCTGCATCTGCCCAAAGACAGGCCTGCCGGATTTTGCGAACATCAAAATAGAATATTCACCGCAAAAATACTGTATTGAGCTGAAATCCTTTAAGATGTACACTATATACTGGCGCAACATCGGTATTTTTCACGAGCATGTAATCAATAAGATACTTGAGGATTTTGTCAAGGCGGCAAAACCGCGCTGGGTGAAAATCACAGGCGTCTTTAATCCGCGCGGAGGCATCACTACCACAGTGATCCGCGAATATAAAAAGAAATGAGAGTAGTAAGAGCTGAAAAAGTCAGGAATACAGTAGCCGATTTATGCATCCAGGCCAATCTCCTCCTGCGCAGGGATGTTCTGTCAGCGTTAAAATCAGCGCTTCTTAAAGAAAAAAACAGGAGGGCAAAGGATATATTAAAGGCGATTATCGGAAACGCAAAAATAGCTGGGCAGGAAAGAGTGGCTATCTGTCAGGATACGGGGATGCCGGTTGTATTTTTAGAGATAGGCCAGGATGTAAAGATTATCGGAGATCTTAGGGCAGCAGTGAACAAAGGAGTAGAGTTAGGATATAAAAAAGGAAGCCTGCGTAATTCTATAGTCAGCGATCCTTTGTTAAGAGGCACTGCAAAATATTCTCCAGCGGTAATTCATACGGATATCGTGAAAGGCGCTAAATTAAAAATCACAGTTTTACCCAAGGGTTTTGGCTGTGAGAACAAATCCTGCCTTAAGTGCTTTAAGCCGACAGCTGGCATAAATGAAATTAAAAAATTCATTGTTGATTGCGTAAGATCAGCCGGGCCGGATGCCTGCCCGCCGTATGTGGTGGGTGTGGGTATCGGAGGTACTGCAGATTACGCAAGTCTACTTGCAAAAAAAGCACTACTTAGGAAACTCAAAACTCATAACTCAAAACTCAAAACTTTAGAAAAAGAATTGTTGATTGAAATTAATAAACTGAACATAGGGCCGATGGGTTTAGGCGGAAGGACGAGCGCTTTAGCTGTAAATATAGAAACATATCCGACGCATATCGCAGGATTGCCGGTGGCAGTGAATATCAGCTGCCATGCCCTTCGCAGCGCGGGAAAAATTATTTAAATGGCAAAAATATATTTTCCATTTGAAGAAAAAAACTTAAATAATTTGAAAGCAGGTGAAAGGATTCTCTTAAGGGGTACAATTTATACTGCCAGGGACCAGGCGCATAAGAGATTGACAGAGGCGATTAGAAAAGGAAAGAAGCTGCCCTTTAATTTAAAGGGCGCGGTGATTTATTATTGCGGGCCGACGAAAACGCCAAAAGGAAAGATTATCGGCTCCTGCGGCCCGACGACCAGCTCGCGCATGGATGAATTTACGCCTGTCCTACTCAAGGCAGGGTTAAAGGGGATGATTGGCAAGGGCGGTCGTTCAAAAGAGGTGATTGCAGCGATCAAGAGATATAAGGCAGTGTATTTTTTAACTTACGCCGGATGCGGGGCGCTGCTTTCAAAATATGTAAAAAAAGTAACGCCGGTTGCGTATCGCGATCTTGGACCGGAGGCAATTTTGAAATTAGAAGTAAAAGATTTTCCGCTAATTGTAGGGGTTGATGCAAAAGGAAGAAGCGCATACAGGGACTGTCTCTAAAAAAAAGGAGTAATAATGATTCGTTCAGACGCAAGAGCATCTGATAAATTAAGAAAAGTAACTATAACTCGGAATTATATTAAATACGCTGAAGGTTCTTGCCTGATTGAATTGGGCAACACAAAGGTCATCTGTACAGCTTCGGTTGAGGAGACTGTCCCTCCATTTTTAAAAGGAACAGGGACAGGCTGGGTGACTGCTGAATATGGGATGCTGCCGCGGTCATGCCAGACGCGCATCCAGCGCGGCAAGGATTCAGGACGGACTTATGAAATACAGCGTCTTGTGGGTCGGTCTTTACGCGCAGTCACGGAAATGAAATCAATGGGCGAGCGCACTATCTGGATTGACTGCGATGTCATACAGGCTGACGGCGGCACGCGCACCGCCTCAATCACAGGCAGCTTCGTCGCGCTGGCTGATGCGTTGAGTAAACTAAAAAAAGGCGGCCTGCTCAATAAAATTCCGCTCAGGGATTTTGTGGCTGCCACCAGCGTAGGCATGCTTAACGGAGACCTGCTTCTAGATCTGACCTATGAAGAGGATTCAAAAGCAGATGTGGATATGAATATTGTAATGACCGGCAGCGCAGAATTTATTGAAATACAAGGCACTGCTGAAAGAAAAACTTTTAAAAAAGATAATATGGACGGGCTTTTGGCTTTAGCCAAAAAAGGCATTGAAGATTTAATCGACATCCAAAGAAACCTATTAAAGGGCATCTTATAAGCTAACCCGAAGGGGCTGAAGCGAAGGGACTGTCCCCGAAGGGGACTGTCCCTGAATTAGTATGGACTTACTAGTCGCAACCAAGAATAAAAAGAAGCTCGCAGAGATAAAAGAAATTTTAAAAAGCGCGGATTTAAAGATCATATCTTTAGAGGATTATCCCAAGGCGCCGCGCATAATTGAAAATGGCAGGACCTTTAGAGAGAATGCCATAAAAAAAGCTGTAAGAATCGCGCATTTTACAAAAAAGCTGATCTTAGGAGAGGATTCGGGGCTTTGTGTTTATGCCCTTGGCGGCAAGCCGGGGATTTACTCCTCGCGTTTTGCGGGAAAAAATAAGAGCGACAAACAGAATAATTTAAAGTTACTGAAGTTATTGACTGACTTACCGCCTAGCAAAAGAAGAGCATTTTATTCTTGTGCCGTCGCCATAGCGGATAAAGACGGTTTAGTAGGAGTAGTTGAAGGCAGGTGCTCTGGCGCTATCGGTCTTGAGCCAAAGGGAACCAGTGGCTTTGGCTACGACCCTTTATTTATCATTCCAAGATATAAAAAAACCTTTGCGCAATTGGGCGAAAGGATAAAGCATAAAATGAGCCACCGCTACCACGCATTGGAGAAAGCAAAAAAGATTATACTAAAATATGTTGAGCAACATGGGAATAGTTGATATAATAAGAAAATTATTACGGGGTGTGGTCTGAGCCTGCTGGTAGGCAGGGGTTTCGCCACGCAACTCCGAAGGCACTTTGTCCCGTTTTCGCGTGCCAAAGTGCCGTTTTTCGCCAAGTAAAATTATTGAAAAACGGGGCGTGGCTCATCCCCTTCGAGGATTTCGCCACGTATACTTATTAACGGGGCGTGGCTCAGTTTGGCTAGAGCGCTTGGTTTGGGACCAAGAGGTCGTGCGTTCAAGTCGCACCGCCCCGATTGCGATAAATAGATCTTTAAAACTCAATAACAGGAGGTGGTAGAGATGTATAAGAAAATCTTGCTTTTAGTGATTTTGCTGCTTGTGTTCTGCAGTCTGTCTTTTGCAGGGGAGTTAATCTCCAAAGAAGCGGTGACCTATTACAACGCAGGGGTTAAAGCTCAGAAAGGGGCAAATTTTGTTGAAGCTGATGTCAACTATTCAAAAGCCCTTTTGTTAGACCCGAATAACCTCACGTATCAGAAGTGCATTTTGAATAACCGCGGCATTATATTTGCTCAGATGGGAGACCTGGATCAATCTGAAGCTGCTTTTAAAATGGCATTGCAGATAGACCCAAAGTATAAGCCTGCCAAGTTAAATCTGGGCCTCATCAATGAGAAACGCCGCTCAAGATGCGAATCTTTGGAGTATTGGGCAAAGATATTTAATTTTGAGAAGCTAAAGCCCAAGAATTTTGTCATAGCCGACGAACAAGGCGAGCAGGAAACAGCGAAAAAATAATTTTTAAGCAGAACTTGCGCCTGTAGCTCACTCGGATAGAGCAACTGCCTTCTAAGCAGTGGGTAGCAGGTTCGACTCCTGCCAGGCGCACCAGTGTTAAAATAATGAAAATTTTGCGAAGAATTCTTATCATATTCGTTCTAATACTTGCGTTTCTCTTCAGCTCTTTCTATATATTTATGATGGTCAGGGGCAAGGCTTACATTATAAGCAGGCTGGAAGGTCTGACCCAGAAAAATGTTACCATTGGTTTTTTCAAGGTGTCAGCGCCTCTTAACTTACAGATAAAAAATTTAAATATAGAGGGTTTGGCAAAAATAGAAAACATTTCTATGCAGCCGAGCATCCCCAACCTTATGATCGGCCGCATCGCTTTAAATAATGTCAATATTACAAAGCCAGAATTTACTTTTGAGAGAAAAGCTACTGCAGCGCAAGAAGCGGCCGCAGCAGAGACGGCCCCCGTATCTATAAAGCCCAGGAAAAAGCTACCCCGCCGGATGATTTTTAAACGCGTAATCATCAAGGACGGCAAAATATTTTTTACCGACCATACAGTAGGCCCTGAAGGCATCAGGATAACAGTCAAAGACATCAATCTAAATCTGACAAATCTGTTTTCATTCCCTTACACGACAATTACCAATTTTGATTTAACCGGCAGAATCCCCTGGCAGCAAGGCACTGAGGACGGAAAAATCTCTCTGGAAGGATGGATGAATTTCGCCAAGAAAGATATGCAGGCAGTTTTAAAGATTGAGTCAATCGACGGAGTCTATCTTTACCCGTATTATTCAAATTGGGTGGATTTAGAAAAGGCGCGTATTGATAAGGCAAAGCTTAATTTTACAAGCAATATCAGCGGTTTAAATAACAATGTCACTGCTGAATGCCACTTGGAGCTGACTGATATTGTGCATAAGCCCGTTGCTCCGGGTGGTTCAGAAGAAAAAGCCGCAAAGATCACCGAAGAAGTATTGGATATTTTCCGGGCCCTGAATGAAGGAAAGATAGTGCTGGATTTTACTATTAGGACAAAAATGGACAGGCCACAGTTCGGTTTCGGTAATATTAAAATGGCCCTTGAAGATAAACTTGCTAAGGTGCGAAACAACGGCCGTTTCGGAGTGCAGGATGTTTTGATGCTGCCGGGTAGGCTTCTTACCGGCACTGTAAGAGGCGCAACTGATTTCTCCAAGGCAATAATTGACGGCACATTCGCCGTCGGCAATGAACTCAAAAAAGCCGTCCAGGATACCTTCAAAAGAGAACCAAAGACAAAACAAGATTAACGGTGGCTATAGCTCAATTGGTTAGAGCGTCTGACTGTGGCTCAGAAGGTTTGCGGGTTCGATCCCCGTTAGCCACCCCAAATTATTATTTGCTCTTTCGGCAAAAAACTTGTAGGGGTATCTATAAGAAAATAATAGGCTTGCGTTAGCAAGCCTAAGGTTCGAGCCGAAAATTTTGAAATAATCCCGCAGCGCTTCGTAATTTGCCTCCAATGCGATGCAACTGGCTTGGTGAGCAAGAGTTACAAAGCTTTTCAAATGTTCTAACCATTTCCCGTCACTGTTACCCCCGGCTTGAAGTTCGAACCTTTTGTTTATTAGCTGGGCTTTTTTCTCCCGATATTCTTCCGCAGAAATAACGCCACTCACCGATAAATTCAATAGCCTTTCTAATTGTAGATCAATCTCCTGAATCTTACTACCTGTTAACCTTTCATTATAAATCTTGTCCGCTTCAAGCAAAGCCTTCTGGCGATTAACCTCTTTCATTAATTGAGAAAAAAGCCCATCGTCAATTGCTACTTTCTGAATTGCGTCTTTTATCTGGCGGGCGAGATTTTCCTCACGAACATATAGCGATTGGGAGCAAGAGCCGCGCCGCTTAGTGCAGTGATAATAATTGTGTCCTTTTTGTGTCTCGGCGGTAATCTGGCAGCCGCACTCAGCGCATTTTATAAGCCCCCTAAAAACAAAATAATGATCCCTAGTTGATAAAGGCTTGCTCCTTTGCTTTAAGACCTCTTGCGCTTTATCAAACAAATCTTTTTCTATAATAGGGGAGTGGACACCTTGGAAAATCTCGCCCTTATAAAGAAAGACGCCATAGTAGAAGGGATTCGTTAAGACCCGGTGAACATTGCTGAAAGAGAGCGGTTTTTTCTGTCTCTTGCTCACCAAGCCAAAAGCAGTCGCCAATTTTCTCAGCTCAAGGAGCGAATACTTATCTTCAGCGCACAAGGCATACAATTTCTGGACCAATGGCGCAGTCTCATTATCAACAGCAATTTTTCCCTTACCGTCATTGAGATAGCCGACGGGTGCGAAGCCGGGATATTCGCCAAGTCGCAGTTTCTCGCGCAAGCCGCGCTTCGTATTCTCGCTTAGATTATCAACGTAGTATTTAGACTGCCCAAAGATAATGTTCAGCATGAATTTGCCTTGTGCGCTGTTATCGAAGCGGTAAGTAGGGAAACGAAGATCAAGAATATCCCCGGTGTCGATAAGGTAGATAACTTTTCCGCCATCTATCGAGTTGCGCGCAAGTCTATCAGGATGCCAGGCGATAATGCCGGACGCCTCACCTTTCTCAATTCGTTTTATCATTTCGTCAAATATCGGGCGTCCGGGAGATTTCGCTGTTCGCGCCTCTTGGAACTCTTTTATTACCTCTAAATCTTGTTTCTTAGCGAATTCTCTAACTTCAGTGAGTTGCGACTGAATAGAGAGGACTTGCTTATCTTCTGTGTCGGTAGACTTGCGCGCATACAAAAAGAATTTCATCTTTGCACCTCCTCAGGAAAATTGGCGACTGCTGCCGCCAAGTATTGGCGGTTCTTGCATCGCATTGGGCCTGCTCGAAGAGCAGGCAGTTATAAAATTTTGAGCTGTCGAGGGCTCAAAATTATTTAACGGGCAAATTACGAAGCGCTGCGGGATTATTTCAAAATTTTCGGCTCGAACCTTAGGCTTGCTAACGCAAGCCTATTATTTTCTTATAGATACCCCTACAAGTTTTTTGCCGAAAGAGCAAATAATAATTTGGGGTCCTTCTTCCCAGATGTTATAACTTTTGCAAAGG
>Ga0315285_10006701_pt1 | contig 11877 bp, 9 predicted proteins | sample YL17G09_36_MG_FD_203698 | JGI IMG/M metagenome (GOLD analysis project Ga0315285, IMG submission 203698) | Sediment microbial communities from Yellowstone Lake, YNP, Wyoming, USA - YL17G09_36 | ecosystem: Environmental > Aquatic > Freshwater > Lake > Sediment | place: USA: Wyoming | collected... | reverse complement strand
AGGTCAAACGTCTGTGATTTCCGTGTCTTGTTCATTGTGTATATATCGGAAGAATCTTGGCCCGGGTTTATCACCGCCCCAAGGAAACATGGGATCTTTATGGCAGCGACATCAAAAGCGACTTCATTGCATAAGTCGTGGCTGATTGATAGTGAGCTGTATCCCGTACGTGGAATATAAAGCGATTTTTTGAATTTTCATCATGTGCCCACTCTGTTACTCCACTGTCGTCACATCTGACTTTTATCGGGTCAAAAGTGAAAACTGGCTCCGGCTCGCCCGGCGTCACCTCATCGAGAGGGACTATATCGCCGTCTCGTGACGCGGTATAACCTGCTGCGTGGAAGAAGCCACCGGTGCACCACATATGTCTATCCTGGCTTGCGAATCTTCTTAGTAGAGCTTCGTCCTTTTTGCCTTTCAGGTAGAGCAGCCAATTGTGATCGGTATATCTGCCGAACATGTACGCGAAGTAGTTCTGCACCATGTCCGACAGATGAGGCAGTATCTGGTCCTGGCGGAACTTATAATGTGTGCCGTATTCGCTCACAGAGCGCTGCTGGTCCGATTCTATCTGCTCGAAGCACGGCATCCAATAAACGGGACACGGCAAATCAAATATACCCGCATACGCACAGCTATCAAGTGTCACATTATATTCAAGTTTTGAGGCTAAGCTCCTGTCGAGTGAGCCTGTTCCCGCATTTAGATAAATGGCGGCACATTTACTGGCAAAAAGCTCTGGCTCTTTCTTGCCTGCGATCGCGATATTTCTGCTCGAACCTAAAATATTGATAACAACAGGTTGGGGCGAATTCTCCAGTACCTCCAGAACCATTCGCACACCATGATGGTCGGTTGATGATGCGTAGGATTGAGCATCATCCCGTGATTTCATGGGTAGGGCAGTTCCCACCCCGACGGGCACAAAAATGCCAGCGATTAGGTTCATCTGTGCAACAGCCATTATATCCGGATTATGGTCTTTTCCGCGTTGCGGCGGATAATCAATCAAGATACCTTTAAGGTCAATGTCGCCGCGGTGAGCTAAAGCATAGACGCAGGCTAAATCCCAATGGTCATCAGGATCGATATGGGGACGGAAAAGATCGGTGGCGTGCAGCACCGGTGTCCTTGAGTTCTTTCTTCTTGATTTATCTGCGTATGTAAATCTTGGGTGAAGGACGGTAGCCGCTAATCCGGTAGCTGCCATGCCGAAAATTTCTCGCCGAGTTATATCTTTCATTTTGGTTTCCTTCATTGTTTTTTCCCGTATTATGGTATTTTGTGAGCAGAGAGTTTTCAAGAGCTGCGCGGAAGTAGCAAGAAAACGTGGCAGTGGCTATGATCTCCGACAGGCTTGTTACTGCCGCTTTGCAGGCAAAAGGAGAAAAATTGTGAATCAAGTCAAGCTAAAAGAAAAGATGAAGGCACATCTATTTTGTTGTGCGCTGGGGATAATGCTGTTTGCTGTTTTTGCCACACCGAACGATGCTTGGGCTGAAAACTCGCAAGTCGGTAACGCCCGGCAAGGCAGAGTCTCAGCGGAGGACCCATCATTAAGGTTCGTATCCATTGAGCCAACGGTACTGTTCACCAGGCAAAAAGACACCCTCTTTCAGGTGGTCAACGTAAAGATTGAGAACGCTGGCGAGCCGGTGGATGCTGACCTACAGGTTAAGCATGATTCCAGGTATACTTCTACGGCTCTTGGGACCATAGGAAAGGGCCAGGCAACTTTTCAGCTTTCTGTTCCTGATATCAGAGAGCCGGCGTCAGTTGAGTTTCTGCTCACAGCAGGTGGAAAAATACAAGATCATCGTAAAATGGCCTGGCAGCCTCGACGGCGCTGGAGAGTCTACATCGTTCCCATTACGCACCACGACCTCGGCTACACGGATACAATCGAAAGCGTTCTAAAAAAATATGACGGTTTCTACGATGACGTCTTGCGGTTCTGCGGGGATACCGAAGACTGGCCGAAAGAGTCCAAGTACCGGTACACGGTTGAGGGCGCCTGGTCAGTACAGCATTTTATCGAAAACCGCACGCCCACCGACGCTGCAAAACTTGCCAAATATATTAAGCAAGGCCGAATTGAGATCGGCGCACTCTTCGGCAACGAGATTAGCAATCTGTGCAGCCACGAGGAACTCATCCGATTGATGTACCCATCGTTTCGGCTGAAGCGCAAGTACGGGGCGGAGATTCTCACTGCTTCGATCACCGACATCCCGGGCTTGAGCTGGGGACTGCCCACGGTGTTGGCGGGGGCGGGGGTAAAGTATTTTTTTGCCGGGCTGCCGACATATTTTGAGTGGGGCAGAAAGGATATCCACACCTTCTGGGATGAGTCAGCCATATTGCGTCACGGCAGGCCGGACGCGTTTTACTGGCAGGGGCCGGACGGCGAAAAGGTGCTGGTGTACTACCAGGGCAGCTACGGCTTCTTCAACCGCGTGGTCGGCCCTGATTCCTATCAGGAGGTGATGGACAGCCTACCCGGCATGCTCGACGAGCTGGAGAAAAAAGGCTCGCCGTTCGATGTCGTTCGATATATACACAACGGCGTTGACAACTATCCGCCCGATGTGAAGATAAGTCACATTGCCAGAGAGTGGAACAGCAAGTGGGCGTATCCGCAGCTTATCGTGGCGACAAACTCGATGTTCTTCACTGAGCTGGAAAAACAGTGCCAGGATATTCGCACGTTCAGAGGCGAGCTTCCGGACACGGATTATGTCGTCGGGGCAATCTCTACCGCTAAGCAAACGGGCATAAATCGTATTACCCATGACCGCCTGCACAGTGCGGAAAAGTTCGCCGCTGTTGCCTCACTGGTCAGCGATTACACGTATCCTGCCGAAGAAATCCGCCAGGCATACGACAATATGCTGCTTTACGATGAGCACACGTGGGGCAAAGACTACCCCACGGGCAAGGTGCAGGATTGGGCCTGGCACGAGAAGAGTCACTACGCATATAAGGCAGCCGGGCTGGCAGAATCTATTCTGTCGGGTAGCCTGGAGAGTATCGCCGGAAAAGTCGTCCTGAGCGAAGCGAAGGATCTCGCCCCCGCTGGCCAGATGCTTCGCCTTCCGGCTCAGCAGGGCCGCCACATCGTCGTCTTTAATTCGCTCTCTATTGAAAGAACGGATGTGGTGAGGGTGACTCGCTTTGATGCCAGAGGGGCGTTTGACCTAATTGACGAGCAAACGGGCGAGGCTGTGCCGTACCAGATTGTTGAACTGGATAGTCCGCTCGCGCCCGTACCGTATGCCGCCCAGCGTCATGCCCGCGGCCAATTTGAGAAACACGAGCTCTTTGACCTTGTTTTCGTGGCCGAGCATGTTCCGCCGCTCGGCTACAAGACGTATCGGCTTTTGCCAGCGCAAAAGGGTCCTGCTGGCGCCAGTGGGGGGGTAGGCGTAGGCGAGAATACTCTGGAGAACCGCTTCTTCAAAGTCAGGCTCGATCCGGCAACAGGGGGCGTCGCAAGCATATACGATAAGGAACTATCGCGGGAGATAGTAGATCAAGACGCTGCGGATAAGCTGAATCAATTCGTTGCAAGATGGGTGCAGACCGGCAATCGCGAAGGGCCGGGCAGCGCAAAGATTACCAAGTGCCAGAGCGGCCCGGTCTATGGAAGTCTTGTGGTGCGCAGTGCCGGGCCCGGCTGCCCGCAATTGACTCAAGAAATTATTCTTTATGACCGAATCAAGCGGATCGATTTTGCCAACAGAGTCCTGAAGGATTCTACGCCGCTATTGGAGATTTATTTTGCCTTTCCCTTCAAGATTGAAAATCCGCAGTTTCGATTCGAGGGCTCTAACTCCGTGATTGAGCCGCTGGGCGACCAGTTCCCCGGCTCGAACTCCAACTATTACGCCGTGCAACACTGGGCGGACGTTTCCGATGGACAGTTGGGCGTTACGCTTTCCGCTATCGAGTCGCATCTTTTAGAGTTCGGCGGCCTGTGGCCGTCCTATGTTTCGCAGGCGCATCACGGAGTGACACCGCCTGATTTCGGGCGTGATTTTGTTAAGCCGGAAGAGCTCACCAAGGGTCACATATACGCCTTTGTTATCAATAGCAATTTCCGCACAAATTTCCAGCCGGTCCAGCAAGATGATATGTTGTTTCATTATTCGGTAACGACACACAAAGGCGGATGGAAGCAGGGCGGTTGTCGAGATTCTGGCTGGTCGGCGGCTAATCCGCTTGTTGGCGTTGTTGTAGAGGGCAAATCCGCCAAAGGCGGACTCGAAAAAACGATGAGTTTCTGCCGGGTGGATGTGCCAAACGTGTTCTTGTTGACACTCAAACGTGCCGAAGACGGCGACGGTGTAATCATCCGGCTTATCGAGACCGAAGGCCAAGAGGTCACAGCCGAGGTGACCCTACCTCATCTGAGCATCAAGAAAGCCTACCGGACAAATCTGGCTGAAGAAAACGAAGCGGAACTTGCTTTTACTGAGCACAGTGTCACTGTACCGGTCAAGGCTTTTGGCATAAGTACGATTCGCATTATTTACCGGTGAGTGGCGAGGTGTAGGATGGGCAACTCGGTTGCCCATCCTGGCTCTGTTGGGAGAATGTCCGCATGGGCAGAAAATCTGCCCATCCTACAACTGCTTATCCTGTCACGCGGGCGAGCAATGCAATGCCGGAGATCGCTGCGGCGGCAATTCCCGCGATTGCAAGTGCTGCATCCAGAAGATGATCACGATATGACTTGATTAGCTTTATGGTAGTCACGCCCAGAAAAATAGCAAAGAATGCGGACAGAAAAACTAACGTAAATTTGCCGGCAAAGCCCAGGCCGGCGGACACGAACACGATACTGGCAAGCCCAAGCACGAAGGACCCGATGGCTATTGGCCGGGTCTTGCTTTGGCTCGGCACAGGCTCGGCGGTCCCTGGTGCGTCCGGACTAATGCGTTCTTCACGTAATATCTTTTCAACCTCTGCTTTTCCACTGCCAAATGCCTCCTTCACACTTTCTGCGGTCGAAACGGCAAAATCCCGGACCTTAGGAGGCACCTCAACTTTGGTCTGCTTTTGATCGAACGATCTTTTTACTTCGTCCTTGTTCATCAACACCAGCGCCCATATCCCCATCGGAATGCCGAGCAGGGCGCCAGGGAAAAACGGGATAAGTGCCGCAATGCTACCCACCAGGGCCCGCCGATGGAGCTGCCGGTTCTCCAGATTCGGACGGCGCGTTCATGGCAATAGTCTCCACCGCCGTCTTGACCGGGCTCGCCTGCGATCCCCGGCGCAAGAATCCACGCAACAGAACCAACCCGCCCGCGAGCAGCCCCAGCACGAAACCCGCGGCGATTCCAAGCAGGATCTCGGGCGCTGTGAAGCGAAGAGTCATCTCGAGCACGTCTGCCGCAGAGTCGTGCTGCTCGATGCGGAAGGCGCGGAGCTCTTCGCCGATGGTGTTGGCTATCTCCATTGCTTCTTCCGGCTCTTCCGGCCGCTTGCCATAGACGCCGACTTGGATGAGCGTGCCGCCCTCGGACCGCACGTCGAGTCGCCGTCTCAACAAGACCGTCGTTTGCGCCTTGGTGAGTTTCAGCCCTCCGTTGCTACGTTTTCCCCAGCGCTCGTCCAATTTGAGCCGGTCGATGACCCGGCCAAGGATGACGTCGGATCGCATGAGCTCGATCACGGTTGCGGTAAACTTGAAGTGCTCTGCCATCGGGCGTCCGCGCGAATCGTGCGGGCAATTGATGACAGCCACCACTTTCCAACTTTCTGACCGAATCCACGTGATGAGCGTTACGGTCGCTGTGACGAACAACCAGACCAGAACGCCCACAATCAACGCGGCCCGCAGGCGGCCGCGGGTAGGCGCCGGACGCGCCGGCGATGGAAGCGTCCCCGTGACTGGGGAAGAGGAGCTTGAAATGGATTCCACCATCGTCTTGACTTCGCTGACCTGCTGATAGCGTCGTTCCGGTTCCTTTTCCAGTGCCCGCAACACCACCTCATCCAGCCGCACATCCACTTGTACCTTGCGCGAAGGCGGTTCGATGGGCTTACCGGGCAATTCACCCGTCAGCATCTGGTAAAAGACCACACCCAGCGAATAGATATCCGCCCGGTGATCCACTTCGGTCGGATGTTGCCGCTGCTCCGGCGCCATATACTGCGGAGTGCCCATCACCTTCCCTGCCTCCGTTAGCACGGCCGAACCGGCGACCCCGACTCCCGCAGCAGACGGTTCTCCCTCGGTTCCCACCAGCTTGGCCAACCCAAAGTCCGCTACCTTCACCCGACCCTGGCGATCCAACAGGATGTTCTCCGGCTTGATGTCCCGATGGACGATCCCATGATCATGAGCGTATTGCAGGGCATCGCAAATCTGCGGCACGATGGCCAGCGCCTCACGGGGCGACAAGCGCCCCGCTTCGAGTAAATGACGCAAGTTCACCCCGTCCACGAACTCCATGAGGAAGAAGAACAGCCCGTCGGCCTGGCCGAATTCGTAGAGCGTAACGATGCCGGGATGATTGAGCTTGGCCAGCGCCTTGGCTTCGCGGGTGAAGCGCTCGGCAAACGCCGGACCTTTGCCGATTCCCGGCGGCAGGATTTTAAGGGCAACCACGCGGTCAAGCTGCCTCTGGCGGGCCTTGTACACCGCCCCCATACCACCCTGGCCCAGCAGTTCCAGAATGTCAAGCTGAGGGAACTGCCTGGCTAGCTCGGCTGGCTCAGGTGGCACAAATTCACTTGGTAGTGCGGCGCTTGTCGGAACATCGCTTTGAGCAGCGACCGAGTCAGCCTTATTGACGTCGGCGCCGGTTTGCAGCCCGGCCTTCATAAGGCATTGCGGGCAGAGCCCCTGTGGGGCGTCAGCCGGCAACTGGCCCCCACATTCGGAACAACGGTTTTCATCGGCCATAACGTCGGTTCCTTTCTTGATCTTGGTCCTTTCTACCCACTACTTAAGCAAACTAGCGGAAAGGTTACACACCAGGGCACATTTTTTCCAAACATATAAGGTTAGCGGCTCGGCGGGGCTCCCGCCGGGCCAGCTCGACCTACCACGCAGTGGGGACCAGGTCCCCTACGTCAAAGCAGCGAAAAGGTCTCGAATCTCCTGCTCAACCTGGTCTTCGCTGGCAACTGTCTGGGCGATTTCGTCGTGCAGCATTTTTCGGTAGCGCTTCTTGAGCCGATGCATCGCGACCTTTACCGCCCCCTCGGATATGTTCAGTTTGTCCGCCAGCTTGCTGTAAGGAATGGATCGTTTGTTGCTGGTCAAGTGACTTTTCAGATGGGCGAACAGCTCCTGTTTGTTTGTGCTGGTTGCCTCGGCTTGCAGCCTGTTCATCGTCCGCTCCAGTATCGTCAACGCCCAAGACCGCTCAAAGACCTTCTCCGGGGTAAGTCGCTCAACCGGCTCAAGTGTGTATTTTCCTTCAGCCTCCTCGAAGTCGAGAGAAAGCGTCCTTCGTCCGCCACCGCGTTTCTTGGCTCGGATGCGGTCACGCTCGTTAGCCAAAAAGTGTTTCAATGCCCCCAGCAAAAACGAGCGAAATCTGCCCTGCTTGGGATCGGCTACCCGCAGGGCGTGCTTATCCAGCAGGCGAGCGAAGAATTCCTGGGTGTAATCCTCGGCGTCGTGCCTCTCGTAGCCGTGCCGCCGCATATAGGCGTAAAGTGGAAACCAGTATGTTTTGCACAGCGTCTCAAGGGCCTGGCGGTAACCAGGAGATGCCGGATGACCGGCTGCCCGAACCACACTCCAGTGTGTTGTTGCGAAGCGGGCCATTTTTGGCGACGGACTCGTCCGGGCGAAGGCCCGAGCCGCAGCCGCAGAAGAATTGTAAATCTTCGGTTTTTCACTTTTCTCGGTCATCCGCCAAATTGTAAATTGACAATTGACAATTGAAAATTGAAAATTGCCCTGATGCTTACTGGAATCGATTATTTCGTGGTTATCACGTACCTGGTCGGTATGGCGCTGCTGGGACTCTATTTTAGAAAATTCGTTCATTCATCCGGCGACTATTTCTTAGCCGGCAGGACGCTGCCGTTCTGGGCCATAGGCATGTCCATAGTGGCAACTGACATCGGCCTTATGGATTTCATAGGAGTTTCAGGTCAGGCATACCGTTATGGAATCGCGGTGGGCAATTTCGACTGGATCGGCTCGGTGCCGGCCATGCTGCTGGGGGCTTTTATCTTCATCCCATACTTCTGGAAGGCCGGGCTGTACACCATCCCTGAATACTTGGGTAGACGCTACAACGATTATGTTCGGACAGTCGCCTCGCTGACCTGGATTGTTTTCTTTGCCTTCGATCTGGGGATTATGTTTTGGGCCAGCGCGGTTCTTCTGAAAGCGCTTCTGGGCTGGCCCATTTGGTTCTCCATCATTTCAACAGCAGTGGTAGTCGGACTTTACACGATTTTTGGCGGACTGACCGCTGTGGTCATGACAGATGTAGTTCAGATGATTATTATGTATGTAGGTGGTGCTACGCTGGTTTTTCTTGGCTTTTACCATGTCGGCGGTTGGAGCGGTCTATCCGATAAAATCGCCGCCATGGGGGATGCCTATCGGAATCATTTTGAGCTGATACTGCCGGCAAATACGAATACGCCCTTTCCCTGGACGGGCATCCTTTTCGGACTGACGTTTGTGATGGCCAATGCCTATATGATTGGCAATCAGGCGATTGTCCAGCGATGTCTTGCTGCCAAGAGTGAATGGGACGCTAAGGCGAGTATGATATGGGGGGCGTTTCTAAAGATGTTCATTCCGGTGCTGGTGCTGTTTCCGGGCTTAATTGCGATCGTCATTCATCCTGGGCTGGAGGATGGAGATCAGGCCTTTGGCATGTTGATACGGACTCTGCTGCCGCCGGGCCTGACAGGGCTTTTGTTTGCTGCGCTTCTGGCCGGGCTAATGTCCAGCATCGATTCGATACTGAACTCTACGGCAGCCTTATGGACCAAGGACATCTACGAGAAGTTCATCAAGAAGCAGGCAAGCGACCGTCACTATCTTATCGTGGGCAGAATCGCGACAGTCGTTTTGCTTGTTTTCGGCGTTATCACCTCGCCTGTGAGCAGTTTCTTTCCGGGCATATATGTTGCGGTGCAAACCTTTTTGTCATTTTTCCAGGGGCCAATTTTCTCAGTTCTGCTTTTGGGAATGTTATGGCCTCGCGCCACACAGTGGGGCGGTTTGGCGGGATTGGTGGGCGGCATCACCGTTTCTGCGACGCTTTATGTATTCAAGGGTTCGTTGTTCACTATTGAGGACCCCTTTCTCTATGTCTCCTGGTGGTCTTTTGTGGCAGGATTTATAATCACAACCGTAGTCAGTTTGATGACAACACCATATCCGCGGGAGCGCTTATACGGGTTGGTTTATCGGGTGAATGAAAAAGAGCGAATCAGAGAATAATCAGGGGCAACGACATGCTGAACTTCGACTGGTTAACTGGAATTCCGATGGGCGTCGCCAAAGGAGTCTTTCTGGCTCTTTTCGCTGTTATCGGTTTGCTCGTATTGATGATTCCCAGCGACTACATATACGAAGGGCTCGAAAATCCCAGATGGTGGCACAACCTGAAGCTGTGGGCAATTGCGGATTTAGTTTTTATCTTCATCACCTATTACATCTTTTGAAAACGAGCACTCATGAATATCGAAAGAGGCACAGACAAAAACACGCCGCAAAAACTTCAGCAGGCACAGATAAATAGAGCGCTGGGCATTTTCATGCTGGCCTTTAGCTTGATCGTCATTATCTCTATTTTCTTCACAGAGACATTTATCGGCAAAATGACAAATCTTGTTGCCGGGCTGATAATGGCGTCGATAGCATTGGCGATGCTTCTCAAATCTATGGGCCGTGGCAAGGGGTAGGGTGGGGCTCGCCCCACCATCGCCTTCTTGGTGGGCTGAAGCCCACCCTTATGGAAGCTCCTCTGTGTTGCTGTAGACCTTCTGGATTGCTTCTGCTATCAGGTCCATATCGGATTTTGTGCCCATTAAAACGCAGTGGTGAAAGCACACCGATTCTTCACGGTAGATTCTGTGACAAACCGGCAGCTCAAACCTCGCGGGGTCAATTTCTTGCCAGTATTTGTCTGTGAGTTTGTGCCGCCAGGGCTTGGTATGCGGCGTGTACAACGCACAGGCGTTAAGCGGCTCGTAGCTCGGCTCGACCGGGCAGCCAAGCTCCGCAGATAGAGCTTTTCGCAGTTCTGTCGCCGGCAGCGCTTTGAAATCGTCCTGCTTATATCTGAAAGAGAAGTTGTAATATGCAGCCATTGTTTCTCTATTGTCACGCCGCATCGGCAGTACGCCCGGAAGTCCCGACAGCAAGGAGTTGAAATATCTGGCGTTCTCCTGGCGAAGGCCGTTCTGCTGCGGGAGCCGCTTCAGCGCTTCAATAAGTAGAGCAGCCTGAAAATCCGTGATTCGATAATTTCCGGACTGGATGAGATTACCTTCATCGCTGTAGATTCCTGCCGCCTTGTCCGGCCTTCGCAGCCGCTTCGGCGGAGTAGGCTCGGCTGGCTTTTCTTTCTCAGGTCTTCTGCCGCAATTCCTAAGCGCATCGAGTTTTTCATACAGTCCAGGATCGCTCGTGGTAAGAGCTCCGCCTTCGCCGGCTGTCATTAGTTTCGATAGTTGGAAGCTGAAGCTGCCGATGTCACCGATGCTGCCTGCTTTTCTCCCGTTCCATTCGCCGCCGTGTTTGTGGGCACAATCTTCGATCACCCGAAGATTATGTTTCCTGGCAATCCTGGTGATCGCGTCCATATCGGCAAAACTTCCGTACAGATGAACCGGAATAATAGCCTTTGTTCGCGGCGTGATTGCTTCTTCAATCTTTGCCGGGTCGATGCACCAGGTGTCTTCACATACATCAACCAGTATCGGCACGGCGTTTACGTCCACGACACTTGCTGCCGTCGCCTGCCAGGTCAGTCCGGGCACAATCACCTCATCGCCCCATCCGATGCCGCACGCCTCCAGCGCCAGTTGTAGGCTCACGGTTCCGTTGGCGACCGATAGAGCATATTTAGTGCCAATAAACTCCGCAAAGGCCTTGTTGAACTGCGACTCTCTGGGGCCGTTGTATGACCAGATGCCGCTTCTTAACACCTCAAGCAGGGTATGTTCTTCGCTTTTATCCCAGACGGGCCATTTCGGCCAGGGGTTCGTTCTTACGTCCCGCACGGGCTTTCCGCCCTTGACGGCAAGTCTGCTCATGGTATCTTCCTTGTATAGGTTTAATGCTGTTCCCCGACTTGTCGGGGTTGAACGATCAAAGTAACAAATCTACGTGGCGACTGCAAGCGATGAGTGGATGTGATTATCGACACGTTAGGTTACTCACCCGTGGCTGGATGATTCAGTCTTCAGCCGAGGTTAAATGTCCTCCAGAGGAGCTGTCACAGCCAGGCTTTGACGCCCGTGGCTGGTATCCGGCTTCTGTGCCCTCAACAGTATTAGCTGCTTTGGTGGAAAACGGTGTTTATGCCAATCCTTATTTCGGGATGAATTTGAAGAAAATCTCGACCGAGCCGTACCAGAATCCCTGGTGGTATCGAACCGAATTTGAATTGTCGAAGGAACAAGCCAGTCGATCCGCCGCCGGCGGACTGCTGGAGTTTGACGGGATAAACTACGCTGCGAATATATGGCTGAACGGCGGGCAGATTGCGACCTCGGGGCAACAAAAAGGAGCTTTCCGTCGGTTCCAGTACGATATTTCAAGGTCTGTTACCGCAGGAAAGAACGCACTTGCGGTGGAGGTTGTGCCGCCTAAGCGGGGCGATTTCTCTATCGGCTTTGTCGATTGGAATCCGCCGCCGCCCGATCGCAATATGG
>Ga0315285_10006698_pt1 | contig 11877 bp, 13 predicted proteins | sample YL17G09_36_MG_FD_203698 | JGI IMG/M metagenome (GOLD analysis project Ga0315285, IMG submission 203698) | Sediment microbial communities from Yellowstone Lake, YNP, Wyoming, USA - YL17G09_36 | ecosystem: Environmental > Aquatic > Freshwater > Lake > Sediment | place: USA: Wyoming | collected... | reverse complement strand
TATACTCGAAGACCACTCAGTGAAGAATATCCAGGCAGGTTTTCTGACTCTCCCGCCCTTTCAGCAGCCTTCCCGTCCTGAGCTTGTCGAAGGACAGTGGCTATCCCTTTGCTGAAAGGGTTCCCTTCAGAAAAGGGTGGGATTACAGCGGCGGGTCCGTCCCCGACTTTCTCCGTCTAAACGGAGATCACGGGGTTCCCTTCACCTGGATACCGCCATTTAAAACTAATTTCATTTAACAAATCACAAAATAGGTTGTCAAGTTTTTTTTCCGACTTCTCTATTTTCCTTTATAAAGATTTTTTAGGGAGAAGGTTTTCAATGAAAGTCCTCTTGATTCACCGGGCATAAGAAAGAGACCATCAGCTTTGACCGAATGATCTTCTGCGAACCTTTGGGGTTGGAGAGGGTCGCAGGGGTGTTGAAAAATCATCTAAAATTTATTTCCTTTAATCTTCCTTTAAGGTGGAGAGCTTCTTACGCTGGGTGATGATGGGAACGACCAGAAGTAGTACGGCGACGATTAAGAAACCGAGTGAGATGGGTCGGGAGATGAAAATAGAAAAGTCCCCGTGGGACATAATCAGTGATCGGCGAAGAGATGTTTCGAGCTTCTGCCCCAGGACCAAAGCGAGGATCATTGGTGCACCATCATATCGAAACTTCTTCATCAGAAATCCTAAAATTCCAAAAATGAGCATCATGATGACATCTCCGACACTGTTTTCTAAGCTATAGGCTCCAATTAAACAAAAAAGCAGGATCAGAGGATAGAGGAGGTAATAAGGGACCTTGAGAACCTTCACCCACATAGGGATGAGTGGAAGGTTAAGAACAATAAGCATCCCGTTCCCGATATACATGCTCGCGATGGTGCCCCAGAACAAATCAGGAGCATTTCTTATTAGCAAAGGCCCTGGCGTTAATCCGTGGATCATCAGAGCTCCTAACAGAATGGCCATGACGGGATTTGCAGGTATCCCGAGAGTGAGAAGAGGGATGAAAGCCCCGCCAGCGGCCGCATTGTTTGCGGCTTCTGGACCCGCGACCCCCTGGATAGCCCCTTTTCCGAACTCCTCCGGATGCTTTGAAGCCTTTTTCTCAATAGCATAAGAGGCGAAGGAGGCGACAACGGCTCCTCCCCCGGGAATGATTCCAAGAAAGAAACCGAGGACCGAACCCCGAATAATGGACCATATGGAATCTGCCCAGTCCTTAAGCGTTGGGAAAAGGTTCCTCACCCGAGTAGTAAGGATATCCCTTTTAATTTCGGTTTCCAGGTTCAACAGAACTTCAGAGATACCGAAGAGCCCCATTGCAACGGGAACGACTCCTATCCCATCTAATAGACTCTGAATTTGGTAGGTGAATCGATATTTTCCGCTGATCGTATCCATGCCTACGCCGCTGAGAATCAATCCAACTCCTGCCATCATCAAAGCCTTGATCATCGACCCGCTGCTTAAATAGGTGAGTACGGTGATTCCAACAATCATCAACGAGAAAAACTCTGGTGGCCCAAATGCAAGTGCTAAATTGGCTAAAAAAGGACCTATAAATGTGAGGGCGATGACTGCAAACGTTCCAGCGATAAAGGAGCCGAAGGCTGAAATCCCCAGTGCAGGGCCCGCCCTTCCTTTCAAGGCCATCTGATAACCATCCAAACAAGTAACGACCGATGCGGGCTCGCCGGGAATGTTCACAAGAATGGATGTTGTGGAACCGCCATACATGGCTCCATAGTAAATCCCGGCCAGCATGATGGTTCCCGAAACCGGAGTGAGTTTAAATGTCGTAGGCAGAAGCAAAGCAATAGCTGCTGAGGGTCCCAGACCGGGTAAGACGCCAACCAAGGTTCCGATGAGAACCCCTAAGAAACAGTAGATCAAATTAATGGGCTGTAGCGCGACTTGAAAACCAAACAGCACATTTTGGATCACATCCATTATTTCACTTCTCCATTTTCAGAATCTTAAGAATTCCAAGAGTCCCTTTGGGAGCTGGGATTGCAGCCCCATCTCAAAAACCATATACGTTAGCGCTGTGATAAGAAGGCTCACCGAGACCGCAAACCACCACCTTTTTTTCTCGATCACCCCCAAGAGGAAAATGAAAAGAAGCAGGGTTACGATGAGAAAACCCAGCCATTCCATGAGCAAGGCATAGAGGAAGAGAGAGAGCAAAACAAGAACGATCTTGGTAACATTCAACTTTCCAGAGATGGATTCTTTTGCCTCGTCCAGAGACCGCTTTCCGATCGACCTCAAAATGATTGTCACTGACAGGATTCCGATGACGACGCCCGTCCAGAAAAAAAGAAAACCCGGGCCTGGCTTATTCAGAGCCCCCAGGCCCAGTTTATAAGATTCAAAGGAAATAAATAAGGAGAAGATCAACCAGAAGATTCCACTGATTCGATCTGCTTTGCCCATCGCGATATCTCATTCCGCCTATTTATGCAAACCTATTTTCTTTGCAATCTCAAGGGCCTTCTTGTATTCCATTTCTGTCATCTTCTTGAGTTCCGCGGGAGACTTATATTCTGCGATACTTCCCATCTTATCGATTTTAGGCTTTGTTAAGTTTCCCGCCTTTTCGATTGCAGGTACCAAAATCTTCCTCACCTCTTCCGGAATTCCAGCTGGGGCATAAAGGGCGAACCAGGTAGCAAACAAACCCTCTTTGTAACCCAATTCAGTGATCGTTGGGATTTCAGGGAAAGCGGGCATCTTATTGGTGATCAAAAGAACCCTCATCTTTCCTGCGTCTGCATGGGGTTTCACCTTGGCAAAACCATCGCAGGTGACCTCCACATGCCCTCCTAAAAGGGCGGTCATGACGGTTTCTCCTCCTTCAAAAGGAACATGTGTGAATTGAGTTCCTGTGATGGACATAATCATCTCCAAGATGAAGTGGGGCGTAGAACCGACACCAATGGTGCTGACGCGAAGTTTCCCGGGATTCTTTTTGGCATAGTCAACCAATTCAGGAAAGGTTTTCCAGGGTGAATCTGATCTGACTGTGATCGTTTGTGGAAAGAAATAATGGAACCCTAAGGGTTCCACATCCTTGAATGGGTCGTAGTGGACGATCTCTGGATTGGAAACAGGAGCGTAGACCAGGGCTGAAGCACCCGCATAGAGAAGGGTATAGCCATCCTTTTTACTTCTGACCACCACATCAGTACCCAAGACGGCCGATGCTCCGGGCTTGTTGATAGGAATAACCTTTGTACCGAGAATTTTCTCCAACTCTTCTGCCAACATTCTAGCCGTAATATCTCCCGTGGCTCCCGCGACATAAGGAATGACGAGCTGGATGGGACGATCAGGGTATTTCTGGGCATGAGCCACAGGGGCTACCAGAGTACAAAGTCCCACTAAAAACATAACAATAAAAAGAACTAAATGTCTCACCTTCATGATCCTTTACCTCCCTTCTTATATTGTTAAAAGTTCGTCAGTGCTCCGATGGAGCCGTTCGTATCCATCCTGTTTCACCAGATAAGTCTCCCCCCAGAAAAAGCTATGCTTTTCATCTGGTGTAAATATCGTTGGATGAAGAATCACAGCAGTCCCTGGTTCGAGGACCATTTCGTTTTGGCGCGAAACCCGGGCCTCAATCAGATCCACACCACAGATGTGACCGATAGGAGGTTTCAGGAGGTAGCCACGATCTTTCACATGGGCCTCCATAGCCAGAACCAGATCTTTCACTTTTTTTTCTGCCTTAAGGTGTTCTAAGCCTTTCTCGATCGCATCTCGGCATATCTTATGTATTTTTTCGAGGTCCCTGTTTGGCTTTTCCACGTTAACCGTCCTAACCAGTTGTGTCCAATATCCCTCATAACGGGGTGTGATTTCCATCACGATACTGTCACCGAGTTCGATTTGCCGGGATGAAGGGGAGTAAGGAAGAGGTAATGAGTTGTCATCACCGAAAGAGAATTTACCAGAACCGATCAAGGTGAAATGATCCTCTGCTCCTCGGGCACGGGCAGCATGTTCAATTTCGGCAGCAATCTCAAATTCACTCACTCCTGGACGAATCATTTTTAAGGCCCCTTCAAAACCACCATCTCCCAACTCAGCACCCTTTCTGTAAATATCCGCTTCTTCCTCACTACGATGGAAGCGAATATTCATCATACGATCATGCGTTTCCACCCACTCCACATGAGGAAACTCTTGTCTCAGGTAGGTGTGCCAAGCTGCAGGAAGCATCTCTAGATTGACGCCGATCCTCCCTGTGGAAATCCCACGTTCCTTCAAAAGTTTAGCAGCATCTACTACGAGATTGTCACTTAGGCGGCAATCTCTGATAAATGATCTTCGGACTGCGGCCTGTCTTTGTATCTCACTTCCTGCAAATAATACTGGCTCAGAATTGCGAAAGATCAATACCATTTGTCGGTAAAAAATTATACGATTATTGGTATAATATCGTAAATCTCCAGAAAATCCAGGAGCAACGTTTGTATCGCCGATTAGAAGAAGTGCCCCAAGATGATCAGTCTCGATTATCTGTTGTATGGCTCTGTGTCTCGCATCCTTTTCAGCTATTGTAAATGCCATCTCTTTTCTCTTCCTTTCGTTTGTTTAGTTAGTAGTTTATCAGATTTTTTTATCATATTAAATCTTTTAAATTTATATTTGGTTGCCACTACCTGAGTCAAGTTGATTCCTCAAATCGAAAAAATCTCCTGAGGCATTTTATGCAGACACCCGCTGACACCCGATTCTGTGACAAGGTAGTTGTCACAGACCCATACCCAGACTCTGTCGGAACCGATGATCGGATGGACAGTGATGTTCATTCCAGCCCTAAGTTTCATGGGTTCATCATCGCGAATGGCTGGCCGCTCAACCAAATCATATCCCTGGCCATGGGCGTAAAGCCGCGTTTCGGGAAGCTGACCCTTTTTCATCAGGAATTCGTTGTTGGCGCGCCAGATCTCCGCAGGATCTGCCCCTGGTTTCAAAAGTTTCAAAGTGACCTTTTGTGTTTCCTTGCACAGCTCAAAGGCTTCCTGCAACTCCGATGGGACCTTCCCAAGGAAGAATATCCTTCCCATTTCCGCATACATCCCTCCTGGACCATTGACTTCAATCATCAGTGTGAACTGGTCTCCCTCCCTAACCATACGATTCTGGAAATGTCGCTTCTGCATGGGAACTGGCCTTCCAAATGGACCAGAAGATCCTATGACCAACTGTTCTTCGCTTCCTAAATCAGTTACCTTATGGATAATGTCAGCTATGATTTCGAAGTCCCTTCTTCCAGGGCGAATCGCCTTCTTTGCATATTCCATCGCTTCATCCTGGAGTGCGGTTGTCTTTTTAATCAGGGCTATTTCTTCGTCACTCTTGATTGCTTTAATCTGGTCGACAAGATCTGTTGCCTCCACAAAAGTCGACCGTGGAAGACTCTTTTTCAAGTGTTCATAAAATGCTGCCGACATCGTCCCTTTTCCCACAAGGCCAATCTTTCCTTTTTTCTTGACCTTTAAGGTTTCCACCGCGGGTTCTGCATCATAGGTGTTGCTATACATTAAACTCCGGAAATAGGGTGCCGTGAGTCTCTTTTTGACCCCCCTCATTGTCCACACTGGAGGGCCCAAATCTCCAGGCGGTTTACCGCCACAGGTAATCGTAGTCATCTCATCATCGATAGGGAAAATCACTGTCATGGGATAACCATTTCGTGCTGGAATGTCAGTAAACCACTTAACATATCCACCTAACCACTCATTATCATTTTGCATCACAAGAAAATCGATGCCTTCTTCCTTCATCTTCTTCCGTACTTCTCTCCAACGTCTTTCTAATTCGTTATTGGATATCGATACTGTAAGTATTTGTTTTTGATCTTCCATCTTTTCTGTTTCTCCTTTCATTAACATTTCAATACCCCCCTCTTTAAGTTTTGTTTAATCATAATTGAAATTGAAAGTAAAGATTATCTTTCCTCAAAGTTTTTAATCCCTCAATCTAAAATTACTTCTCTGATTGATTCAAGAATTTTTGAGTCTCTTCTAAGGTAGGGATTCCTTTTCTCCCACCGAGATCACGGCATTTGAGTGCTGCCACGGCATTGGCAAACCTCAAAATTTCTACCACCTCCCAATTCTGAAGGAGGCCATAAATAAATCCCGCATGAAAGACGTCACCTGCACCGGTCGTATCGACGACATTCACTTCAAATCCTCTCACATAAAGGAATTCACCCTTCACCAAAGCAACGGTCCCTTCATGGCCCAATGTGGCGCAGAGAAATCCAGGGATCTGTCTTTGAATTTCGATGAGGGCCTTTTCTCGATCTGAAATTCCAGTGAAGAGAACAGGAAACCTTGAAGAGGTGATGACGAAGTCGATCTCTCTAATCAACTCAGAAGTGAGAGGTTCGACTTTATCAAGATCGAGGACCGTGGGGATTCCCTCTTCCTTTGCCCACTTCGCACACTGGATGGCCGCTCGATGATCATGTCCGTCCAAGTGAAGGAGTCTTCCAGAACAGATCTCCTTTTTCCGAAGTTCCCCTTCACTGTACATCAAACGCTCATCCCGATCCCAGAGGATCGTTCGCTCTCCTGAAACACCATCCACGATGATGATGGCAAACTGATTTGGGGCATTGGGTTCCATGGTCACCGAGGAAACCTCCACTCCTTCTTGGTGGATGGAATGGAGAGAGAAATGGCCCAGTTCGTCTCCCCCAACTTTGCCGATATATTTCGTTTTGACTCCCCATCGGCTCAAGGCCACCATGGCCGTGGCTACCTGACCTCCTCCTTGTTTGGAAAATTGGAGGATTTTCATTTTCGAATTCAGAGTGGGAAATTTGGGAACCACACAGAGGAAATCGACAGAGTTGAGACCCATGCCCACCACATCAAAGGGTTTGTCTTTTGGAAAAGGAAGATCGAATCGCATGGCTCTCTTTTACAAGTTTTTTAACCATTTTTCAAGGTCTTCTAACTCATCACCCCTGTCGATAGATCACCCACAAGCATGAGAATTGGTAACCCCCTTTTAGGAAAGGGGGGTTGGGGGGATTTGAACGTTGTTTTCTAATTGTTATTTTCGTTGACTTTTTTCTCACAGATTACTATATTCCAAACAAAACAGAGGCCATATATTAACATTTTTCAACCCTTTCACCATTCATAGGGTGGGAAGCATGGTCAGGAGATGAATTTAGACCCCATTCCTAAAAAGGAATGGGTTTTTTTGTCTCATTTACACTCTCAGACATAGTTTAGCGTCCCATTTGCTTGGGGGAGGGCCTGATTTGAGGTATATTGGAGATACTTGGACATCAGCATAGTAAAAGAAGTGAAATATATACCCATGTAAGTACAAAGAGCCTGGGGGAAATACGGAGTCCATTGGACACTCTCAATTTGGAAGGAGGTGATGACAAAATTTGAATATGGAAGGCTGTTTTGATTTTCGGCCAGATGTGAAATATCCGCACCTCGGTGCAACTACACTACCAAATTTAGGAGCAAAGTTGCACCTTGGTGCAATTAGGAACGAGTTAGATGCAATTGCAAAATAATATGACGATAGATCAATTCAAAGACGACCTTGAACCTCATTATGATAACCTCGATCATATCGTTGGAAATATTATACGTCCCCTGATTCCAATGAAGAAATTTAAATACTTTGAAGCCTGTCGTTTTAAACTGAAAGCTATATATTACATCCAAAATAAAATTGAATCCCTTGATAGTCAATACAAGAAATTCCTATCCTTGTGTATAACAGAAAATGCCCTCCATAAGCTTTCTTTAACTGGAGATGAAGACTGCTATTTTTACGTTCCCTTTTATGAGGCACTTGAGTTTGAAAACCTGCTTTCACAGGGTAAGGCTTGTCTTGATTGTTTTTCCAAGGCAATTGGCTCCATTTATAACGAGAGCCCTAACAATATCGATAGACTTTTAAATATTTTAAAATCAAAACCAAAAAATCATAAAATCGATAAACTGCTGAGTTTTATAAAGAAGTCAGATAGATTAAATGGGGTGATCATCGATCCAAAGTCTAATGAAAAAAAGAGCATAAGAGATCTCATTAGTCACAGGGAGCGGATCGATATATTCTTTAGGATACGACTGGATCATAACACAGGGAAATATGTTTTGAGCAACGGAGCTTTATTAAATATGAGGCACCCAGAAATCTCACGATTTCCTAATTATTTGGTAACCGAAATCAGTGCAAAAGTTTGGTTCCTCCTTTTAGGAATAATAGAAAACTGCTTTAGAGTTCAATTTATTGAAAGTGATGCAACTGCATCTAACACTGGCTAAAAGATCATTATCAAAAATGCTATCGCACTTCTTTTAGCCTTGAACGTTAGCCGCTCATTGCAGACAATGGAAATAGATAAGGAAAGCAAGTGAAGCGCAATTATGTTGATGAAATTATTTCTAAAAAGAAACGCCTTTTGAAGCGCTCGAATAGATACGAGCAGTTTGACCGACGGATCATTCCCTTAGCATCGGGATTCCGATTCCTTGAGAGAATCAAACAAGGGGTGACATTTCGACCTGAGTTACTAAAATATATGCCCATCGGGGCTATTGCCTGTGTAGAAGGTTATTTTAAACTCTTGATGGAAGATCTTATAGATGCTGGTTCACCTTACATTGATAATTTAAAGAACTTTACAGATATAAAGTTGACCATGGAATCGGTACTTGCAATACACTCAAGAAAAATAACAATAGGCGAGTTTGTGTCTCATTTATTGCCGGTAAATAATGTTTCTGATATCAACCATAGCATATCAACAATTATTGGGCAGGACTTCATTCAGTTGTTGATGAACCAACCCACAAGCGAGTATAACCCTGAACCCCTCAGCAAAGTTTTCCCTAAGTTGATAGGAGACGTTGAAGGATTATTTCAACTGAGGCATTTATACGCTCACGAACTTGCAACGAAGGAAACTGTCAGTATCCGTAAGATTCAGAAATACTGGGGCAGCACAATGATATTTGTTATGAGCACAGAAGAAATGATTAATAAATTCATGTTAACTTTTGTTTGACAAATAGGATCGGGGTCTGCCCTTGACATTTGACAAATCCATTGCGAAAAAAACGATTTTCTTGCTCGCAACGACAGATAACAGAGTGATTGAGGTTCACACCCAAAGCTTTCACCCTTTATATGTTATAATTGTTCAAAAATCCTAATGGGAGGAGAATATGAGTAAAACAGCAACTATTAAAAAAGGAGAGAGGATTCTTGCTGATTTTGAAAGACTCTCAAAAAAACGTAAAAAAGAGGTAGCTGACTTTGTTGCCTATCTCAAGGCGAAAGAGGAACTTGAAGCAACAAAAGAGGTTATTAGGGATAAAGATTTCTTAGCCAGTATCATGAGAGGCGACGAGGATTTTAGGGTGGGTCGGGTCAAAAAATGGTCTGAGGTTAAAGAAGATGTTTGAAGTTACTGTAGAAATAAAGGCAATTAGAAGTCGCGGCGATGTTTATAAAAGATAGATTTTCCCTGCCCGCACCGGCAGATAACACAAGATTAGCGTCTGCACCCTTCGGGAAATCGGCAGGCTTTATTTCCGTATTTTGTATACCAAGAGCTTGCCGATTTACCTAACCCAAAATGATGTGATAACGTTAAAGGACGCTTGTAGGTTATAGGGGTAGTGTTTGTTTCACTGGAAATCTCTGCAAGCAAGTTGAATTATTTCTTATGTTTGGCATATTATGCTATAATGAAACTATTGACAGAGAAAGGAAGGCCAAAAAATGCAGAAGCAAGCCAAGTATCAAGAAGAGATTATTAAAGAATTGCAGAATATGCCTGATGAACAAATGATTAATCTTCTCAGCCTTATTCGCATTTTTAAAAAGAGCATCATTATGCAAAGAGAATCTGACTTCTATCTCAAAAAGGAATTTGATGAATGGGATGTTTTAAGCGATGAGGCATTAAATAATTTTGAGGCTACCTTGTAATGGAATTTGGTGACATTTATCTTGTTGAAATTCCTGCTTCAGGCGGGCACGAACAACAAGGTGTTAGACCCGCAATAATTGTCCAGACTTCTGAAAATATCGAGAAGGTCCCCACCATTTTAGTTGTGCCATTCACGACACAATTCAAAGCCGCTAATTTTCCGTTCACATTTGTCATTGAACCAGATTCAACCAATAATTTAGCCTCAAAATCTGTGGCTTTGGTGTTTCAATTACGGGCGATTGACAAAAAGAGGTTGAAGAACAAACTTGGTAATCTGAGTTCAAAAGATGTCCAAACCTTAAAGCAATATTTAGAGAAAACCCTGCAGTTATAAAAAAATGGAATAGAAGACTATGCCTGCAACAGACGGCTAACAGAGTGTTTGAGGTTACCACCCGAAGGCTGCGCCCTTCTCAAGCACTCGAAACGTTATCTGCCATTGCGGTAAGAGAGACCGTTATATTTATAGTATAGAAAGTGAACCCCAGAGAAGAAAGAGAAAGAGGTTTATTAATAATCTCCAATCAAAATAACTCCCAATTGCTTTTCTAGAACTTTTAGAATAGAGACTTGATAAGGGAAAGAGCAGGTAATATAATTGAATTTAAAAGGAGGGAATAGGAATGTTAGATAAAGAGTTGATCAAAAAAGAAATTGATAAATTGTCTGAAGATATCCTTACAGAAGTTTTTGACTTTATTCAATTTTTAGAAAGGAGAAAAGAAAGGGATCTTCTTGTAAGATCATCTCAGGAGTTATCTGCCACTTCCTTCCAGAAGATTTGGGACAATGAAGAGGATTCCGTTTATGATACGGTATAATAAAGGAGATATTATACTTGTCCCTTTCCCTCAAAATTCATTTAGAAAATATTCCATCCGCAACGGCCGATAACACAGCACAAACCCACACTAATATGATTGGTAATATAAGATTTAAGCCGATGGCAGTGAATGTCGAAGCTCCCAGTCTAATGCTCGACGCCTATGGGGTTGACCCTGTGGAATAGCCCCAACAGGTTTTATTATCCTCCGTTTCGGGGAACCAATCATAGAAGTTTCCCAACGAGGACTCAATCATATTCCACAGGGTTGACTAAAAAGATTGCTCATTGTATAAAAGGATAAGTTTTTAAAAGGGATATCAAATTGGAAGGCATTGCAACCATTATTCTTGCGGCAGGGAAGGGAACCCGGATGAAATCGGACCTGGTGAAGGTCCTCCATCCCCTTCTGGGACTTCCCATGCTCTCCTACACTATCGACCTTTCATTGAACGAAATCAAATCCAAAAAGACGATCGTGGTGGTAGGTCACCAGGCTGATCGAATTAAGGAGAGATTTAAAGATTCCGGAGTCCAATTCGCTCTTCAAAAAAAACAATTAGGCACGGGTCATGCGGTTTTACAGGCCGTTCCATTTCTCCAGACATTCACTGGCACGGTTTTGATCCTCTGTGGAGACGTTCCCTTAGTGAAAGGAGAGACTCTCCACTCTTTTATCAACAATTTTTTGGAAGATGAGTCCACCCTCTCCGTCCTGACAGCGGTTGTGGAGCATCCCTTCGGATATGGACGGATCCTCCGAAGCCCGGAGGGTTGGCTGGAAAAGATTGTAGAAGAAAAAGATGCGCGAGGGGAAGAAAGGGCGATCAGAGAGATCAATACAGGGATCTTCTGTGTGAGGGCTTCATTTTTGATCGAAGGCCTGAAAGAGATTGGACAGGAGAATGCACAGGGTGAGTACTATCTGACTGACCTGGTTGAGATTGCAAGGAAGAGAGGCTTGAGGTGTTCTGCTCATCAGGTGGTGGACCCAGTGGAGGTGATGGGGATCAATACACGAGTGGATCTTGCTATCGCCAATGAAGTGCTCAGGCAGG